>Ga0213829_1000054_pt1 | contig 179227 bp, 161 predicted proteins | sample MC6MC0896MG_FD_180665 | JGI IMG/M metagenome (GOLD analysis project Ga0213829, IMG submission 180665) | Enriched soil aggregate microbial communities from Iowa State University, Ames, United States - MC6-MC0896-MG | ecosystem: Environmental > Terrestrial > Soil > Unclassified | place: USA...
CGGTTGCACTTCAATATTGATATTTTTACCCAAATAACGTTGTTTCAGATACCTATCAAAATTGGCGTTCCCAAAAAACTTTTTATATTGAAGTGCAACCGACATTCCATACCTACTGGTTGGCAGGTTGGGCATAAAGTCACCTTCTGCCCATTTGCGCATGTTGTCATCCGAAGTATTCATATTTTTGACGAGATCAGCGAAAACATTTAACGCTACATGACAATCTGCGGCCCATGCATAGGTATAGCCTCCCTCTAGCTCCCAGCCCTGAATTTCGGTATCTGAAGCACGCCATTCCTTGACCAAAAAACCTCCAGAACGAGAAATGCCTGTATGGGCCAAATACAGGTAATCTTTAAAAAAACTGCGGTAATGCGTCGCCGACCATTTGAATCCACCATATTTTACCCCTGCGGATAACTCATAAGAATTTGAGCTTTCCTTGTTCAGTCGATCATCTCCATTTTCTTCTACCAGGATTGCAAAATGATCATTTCCGGCATAAAGTTCATTCACCCCTGGTGCGCGTTCTGCGTGTGAAAATGTAGCTTGTACATAGGCAATGTCAAAAATTGAATACCTGATATCTCCCGAAAAATGGTTTAAGCTAAAATCTCGGGCTGAAAGATTACCTCCGGCCATCCCCCTGCTGCGCTGATAAGTGGGATCGCTCAGTGTACGCCGCGCAACCCAGTCATGCCGATAGCCTAAATGAGCGGTAATTGGATTAAGTTCTATTGTCTGCAAGGTAAAGATACCTCCTTCCCGACTCAGATTATTAGGGATATAACGCCGATCGCCCTCGCCCTTTAAGGTCACAAATGAAAAATCAACCCCACTCGTCCCAGACCAAAAAGGATTAAACTGTTGCGTTATCTCCGATCGAAGCGCATGACGCTCACTATCGAACTTATTGACACGGTACCTGCCCAAGAGCTCCCGGTCGTCTGATACCTCACCGCGGTAGTTAAATTTAATCGCCGAGATCAACTGTGTTTTTGGCTTAAAAGCAGATTCTACCTGCCAGGCATATGAATAAGTGCGCGTATTGATCGGCTCATATATCGGGGTCCAAACTGTCGTGTGACTATGGACAGGCTTGTTGCGCTGCGCAAAACCGGGAATACCATAATAGCTTTCAAGCGCGTAAAGCCCCAGACCTAGTTGAAAGTTGTCTCTGATATAGCTGGCACCTGCATTGACAGCATTTCTCTCGGCATGGCTATTGGGCATCACGCCACGCTTGACCGGTACATAATCGGTAATCCCATGAACGACTTCAGTGTAAAGTGGCGTGTTGGGATCCTGCCCGGCGACATATTTGTCATTTTGAGGGTTTAGGACCTTCGATCCATTGATAAAGGAATAATCTTCAAAGGTATACAGATCGGCTTCCGATAGCCCCCACTTTGGATCGCCCATATGCTCGATCACGAACTGGCTCAAATAGGGATATAGCGTCAGATTTCGAATCGTCTCCCGATCGACATTTACCTGTGCCATTGCGGCGGTCAAATGATCGATCTTTGGATCATAAGCAATGGCTGCTTTTGTATTGCCCGGAATCTTGAGATTTCCGTGCGTGAGCCTCATTGCACCAATATGTCCCACCCAGTACTTTCCAATGTTTGCATTGAAAGCCAGCGATTGGCTATTGCCATTATTCGTTCCCAACTCCGCACTGGCCTGACCTGCAATCTTCTTTGGCAGCCGATTCATCGGAATGGTGTTGTCTTTAACATTGACCGCTCCACCAATGGCCTTTCCTCCGAATAATACACTCGCAGCACCCTTGTACAATTCTATTTCGCGTAGATTGTCCATATCGAAATTGGGGTTTAGGTTTGGACTTATTCCCGATACATCATTGATCGAAAGCCCATTGGATAGTACGTTTACCCTGCTACCACTTAGACTCCGTATCATAGGCATACCAGAATTGGGGCCAAAAGAAGCATTTTGTATCCCGGCGATATGGCTCAATGTTTCACCAAGCGTTTGTGCCTGTATACGATCCAGCTGTTTTCGATCCAGCCTCGTCTTTTGCCCATGGCCTGGTACAAAGCCAATGGTCTCCGCGGTCGGAAGCCTATAGCTTCGCAATGTATCCACTGCTTGTTTATGCTGCGCATGTGCTGTTTGTGCGATAGATAATAGCATTAGAGATGCTAAAAAAACTTGTTTCTGATACCGTATCATCCTGTAGCCTATTTCTGTTTGAGCTGCAAAATTAAAAAAGAAAACTACAAATGCAATATAGTTGCATTAATAATTTGCAATCACTACCTTCGTCAAAAATTTACAGCACATGAAATACATCAACACAAAAATCGTCCTTGCTGCGGCACTGATCCTGATCCTCGGAGCTGCATCATCCTGTAAAAAGGAAACAGCGCCTACGCCCACTGAAATCTCGCTTTCGTTACCATCGCAGGTCAGCCTTCGCTACGGCGAAACACAGGAAATTAATCTGCCGAAAGACCTATCTGCAAACGCAGGACTTACGTTCAGCTTTGACTTTTCCCAGATTGCAGACATCAATTTGGGCAACGGGGTTAAACTCAGTGATAAATTGAACCAGGCCATCAAATTTGACAGCGAAAAACAAAGCATACTGATTAACAGCTCCCTACTCTATCCAAACGGAGCTCAATCGAGCAGCGCACGGATTCCCGATGATTATAAAGTCATTGTCATAGCTAAAGAATCTCAGGGCAAAGTTGTAGGGAAAGAAAGTTTTTCGATCAAGATAACGGCTGGATCTATTGCTATCAAAGGCCTAAAAAACGGCAACGAGTTACCTTATTCGTATGTACTGTATGGCGACCAATCTACTGATTTTGAAATAGATCCGCTCGGCCTACCAACTGCTGGCACAAGCTTTAATTTGGTTAAAAAGGATGGACAAGAAAACATTGCTTCAATAACAGGTACGCATATCAAATTAGCAAAGGATGCGGGAGATCCGGAAAAAAAAGCTGAAAAGTCGTTCGAGTTAACTCCCGAGCTTAGAAAAGATGGTTTTCCTGTCGCCGCCACGACTTTCAGGGTCATTCTGATTCCACAAATTAAATTTTTGTTTGGGCAATATTATCCCGATCTAAACTTGACCATAGACTTTAGTCTGATACATATCGGCCTCTCAAATGGTTATGTCTCTGCAGCGCCAACACTGTATCCCGAAAAATATAAATCTGCTTTTGAACTGGTTTCAATTCAAAAAGATGGACTCGCATTTACAGATAGCGAAAAACTGTTTAGTGTAAATGCCCAAACAGGCGTCGTTTCCGTGAAAAAGAGCGACAGTTTGAAAGCTGGCAACTATAAGGTGACCATAAAGGCCGTGACAACGACGGGGCTAGAATTTACGGCTAGCCTCACTTTAGCCATGTCTGAGGGATAATCGTCATATCCTGGTTTCATCCCCAAGCAATACGAATGGTAAAAGCGCACTGCAGGAGTGCGCTTTTATCATTCATGCCATCAAGTATCATTTTTGCCCCCTATTGTTCCAAAATCAACCCTTTTTTACACCGGCATTTTTGATTGACATAACAAACATAAAACACTTTAAATCAACAACAAATATATAAACAACATTAAAACGAGAGGTGAACGAAAGGCATCGGAAAACTGACCGATTACAGACCTGATTTGATTTCACTTGAAGTTTTTTTCGACCGCAAAATTGGCTACATTTGATTACTTAAATAAAAGCAGTATACAGCAGCAATTAACTGGGAATTTTATAACATTTCTTTATCTGGATCGATAAAAACACCCGGTTAAACTTCATTGATTATGGATCATAACATCAGCCTTGAAAACGATATTTTTAAGCATATTCCGCTAGAGCAGCACGTAGCGATTCAACAATACTTTAAATACAAAACCTACAAAAAAGCCGCTTTTATTATTAAACCGAATGATCTGGTAAAAGATCTGTATTGGATACAATCCGGATTGGTCAAACTCTCCTACGAAGATGAAAATTGCAGGGAGCATATCTTATCATTTGCCTTCGAAGATTGGTGGGAAACGGACTTTTCGGCATTTTATCATCAAACCCGGTCAAAGCTTTATTTACAATGCTTAGAGCCAACAGCGCTGTATTCATTATCTTATGCGGATTACCAGCGTATTGTGCAGCAGTATAGTCTGTCGAACTACTTTTTACAAAAATCAATCAATGGGCATATCGCCAATCAGCATAGAATACTGTCCTTGTTGACAGACAGCCCAAAATCCCGTTATGAACTTTTTATAAGCTCTTATCCTGCTTTGGTACAGCGCATCTCCAAAACGGTTCTTGCGCAGTATTTGGGTGTTTCAAGAGAAACACTCAGCCGAATTTACAAATAGTGATTTCAGTCACAGGTTTATTTCTCGGGATCTCTCGAACTTTGTAGGCATTAAAAAACAGTGACTATGCAAAAGAGAACAATCAATCCCTGGAAGTGGCAAGAGCAACGAAATTATGTACAAGCGGTAGAGGTAAAAGATGTAAGTGGAACATTATATGTTTCAGGACAAACCGCAATTGACGAAAACGGCATCTCAAGTAATGCTGATATGCGTACGCAGCTATCGCTCGCCATCGCCAATGTGGAGCGTGTCATTTTAGAAGCAGGATATGAAATTCGCCATATCGTACGCTTGAACATCTACACGACATCTTCTGCCGAATTATTTCAAAATTTTGATCTATTTCAAGCATGGGCTCAAAAGAACCAGCTTCAGCAAGCCTCCACTGTGATGGAAGTAAAACACCTTTTCGAAACACTTCTGGTTGAGCTAGAGGTCACTGCGGTCAAATAAAATCATTCACTCGACGCCTACAATTGGCTATTTGTTACGAGCAAATACCTGACTTTGATCGTATTTTCATCGGGACCTGATGGGATTATCCCGATGAAATCCCGATGCCAAGCCGATGAGATCTACTGGAAACGCAGGAGCTGATCAGGAGAAGGACCGAAGAAGATCGGGATTTGAGTAAAAAACGTCTCACCGTTAAGGGAGACGTCCCCAACAAGCTGGCTAAGGTTTCCTATGACCTGACTTTTTATTCATACGCCCTAAGAGTCTGCTGGTTGCGAAGCTAACAATCGTACCCAGCGCAGCCGTCAATACCGTCTGCAGCACATCGCCCAGCGAGATACTTGCCCAGATGGAACAAAGCGTTCCCCCTAGAGCAGAGATGCGGATATCATTGATTCTCATCAGCATCACTCCTTTCCTTGGGCAACATGGGCGGCTCGGAATTATTTACAGCTGGCTGCTTTTCCTCTTCCATAACTGTTTCCAAGATGCCCAGGCCCACAGCGATATATTTCAAGATGCTACCCGCCTTTCCGGGCCATTTAACGGGAGCCGCAAGAACCACTTGCAGCACCTTTCCTATTTTGTTTAAGATTTTTTTCATGATATTTACTTATATAGGATGCTTCAGATCGTCCATCCTATCACCAAAAACAGCTTCGATAAACGTGAAGGGCCAAGAATAGAAAATATAGCTTTCTGACTGTTAAGCTTTGACGGAATAACACCAAAGAAAGCAATGATCTATTTAGGCCCTTCATTTAGCGAATATTCAAATACACTTCATCCCCCATATCCCAAAGACTGTACACCAGCGCCTTGAGTTTTGCCAAGGCCTTACCGCTGTAATCCCCAGTACCTTCACCGGTTAAAGTCGTTACCGGGGCAATACAGCCCTGCAGCTCTTTTAAAGCATTGTTGGCCGCATGGATCAGAATTGCTTCACGGCCGAGTACCATCGGGACGCCGATCTGTTCGCCATGTTTAGGGTAACGCCGTTTCTCCAGCTTGTACCGACCTACTGGAATACAGCTGATCCGTGGAATATTATTTCTGTCGGGTAGCTCGATGGTATGACAGATTTCTTCACCTTGATAGCTGATTGTACCATTAGTTCCCCGTGCTCCATACTTTCGTAGGAGCAGCAGGGTGTGTTGAATAGCCATATTAGCTAATGGATAGTTTGCCCAGATAGAAACTCGGGGAGGTCTTGACACCATCCTCATGACCGGTAAATACCCAGCCTTCCAGCGCGTCACCCGAGTAGCTGGCAGGTAGCTTGAAACTCAGACTTGCTTCCTCGCGAGTCGCAGACTCTAGGATACTGAAGAAATTCTTGTTGCTGTTGTACATCAATAGAATAACCGAATCACCAGCGAAAGCGTTAAATTTGTTGAGCTCCGGCTCCCATGTCAACATGATCTCCTGCGGAAAAGCTTCTGACCATTCGGCACCCATCAGATTTGCCAATGAACCTTTGGAAATAACGACCTTTCCATAATCTATTTCCAATGCAGGGTAAGTGCCTGTGACGCCCCCATAGTTCAGGAGATATTGTAGCGCCTTGTTGTATCCTGTTGCTTTGCCCTGCAATTTGTCCGAATAGCCCAGGTTGAGTAAATCTTTGATCGGCGAAAGAAAAGCTACCGCCGTTGCGAATTTTGTCCGCTGTGCGATCTGTCCTTCACTCGCTTTTTTGTTTGTAATCTTGGAGAGCGAGCGGACATAATCCACACCTCGCCAACTGCTTCCTATTACACTTCCTACTTTCCCAGAGTAGGCCCCGTGTATACCTTTTAAGAATCTTGCCATGTCTATACATGTTTGAATTATAAATAATTACGACTATCATGAGCAGTCATTATTTTGCTAGCAAGAGCTAAATTAGCAGGACTTTTTTCAGTAGGCGGATAAGTACAGGGATTGATATTACACGGCTGGCAGTACTGTCAATGCCTGTCAGCTTTAGCAAATAGGCGGATGCTCGGCTGTCGTTTGGGTCGTTATGGGATTATATTCGGGACGTATTCGGCACAGATTGCAGACAGCTTCGAGACAGCCTCGGTTGCTGTTCGGGAATTGTTCGGCTGCTGCTCGGCTGGGAGTCGAAGAGTTGCCGAAGCTCACCCGAAGGAGCGTCGAACATGTCCCCTAGCTGTGTCGGAGCAAAGCCGAGGGACAGCCACAAAGTTCCCGAACATCTGCCGAACCATACCGATATGAAGCAACTTGTGTTTTCCGGCTCCCTGAAAATTAAAAAGGAGCCGAAAGGCCCCCTCTTTGACAACTCGCTAAATCCGCCCCTTCCGCCTGCTTTCTTCCAGTTGCTGGTGTAAATCCGACAGGTAATAATAGTGCCGCTTGCCCAGCTTCCTCGGCCTGAGCTTTCCTTCACGGACCAGCCGGTAATACTTCGATTCTGAAATACCCAATTTATCGAGTACATGAGCGATATCAAGCATATGATCCAGTTCGGCGGCTGTATCCAATGTTTCAGTCGGAATCTTATTCATTTCTTCCGTTATATACTTCAATATCGCTTGCAGTAAGGAGGTTATGACCTCCAAAAGGTCACATATGCGATTCATTAAATTTAACATAACCATGCAATTAGACATGCTGGTCGCCGAAACAAGCCGCTTCGCACAATAGGCATTGTGCAGGGGCTCCATCACCACAGCGTTAAACAATACTTCCATTTTAAGCCAGATTAAATTCCTCTTCCAATTTGTTTTCATCTAGCGTATCTATTATTCCCCAAAAATTATTAATGTTGTTGCGCAGCTCACGCGAGGGCGTAACCAGAATTTTGAGTTTTTCCTCCGGCAACAATCTATGTAGTCTCTGTTTGATTTCAGCGGTAAGTTCCAACATGGTGGGCCGGTTTACGGGCACGCGAAAAAAGAGCATATTGACATACACTTTCGCCCGTATTTTGACCAACCAGGGATTTTCACGCAGCACTTTGGTCGTTATGTCTATCCGACAAAACTTACCGTCATGCAGATAGACATCCGCCGTACGTTGTTCTTTATAGATGATCACCGCGTTGAGGCATTTTATCGTTTTACCGCCTATCGTTTCTTCATCCTCCCATTTGCGCAAGAGATATACCATCAATGCTAGCCGATCCCGATCGCGTTGCCAAAGATTGAGCAGCGTAGCCTGAGATTCTGCTTTTGTCAGAGACGAGAGATCCATCGTTGTCGTCTGAACATTATCCCAGGAGGTCTGCCTTGGGCTCTTAGCCAGCTGGTCGGCCACATGTTCACGGGTATCTTGATTTTCACAAGTTTCGGGTCTCCCTTCTAATAACAGTAACGCTGGATGTCGATCAGGCTGAGGTTTCGGCGCTGGTAGATGAATCGTCATCTGGCCAAAGGGTAGCCAGTCCAGCAATCCCCATTTTGGAAACCGATGCACACACAGTATATATGCGGCCACTATCGGGAAGAAAAACCAAAAATCAGTCATCAGATACCATCGCGAAAGCAAGATTAATCCCGGCCTGTCAGGTAGCAATACCTCCAGCACAACTCCGTGGAGAGCCAGGATAACACAGGACGAGAAGACTATATAAATCATAAAATTCAGCTTGGTATTCCTACTGAAGCGCTGCCGGACCACCAAGGCCGTATGCATATAGCTGATCAGCATAGCGTAGATCAACAGCAGCAAAACCGTTCCGATCCATACCGCCATAAAGCGCTTGCTATGGATACGATCAGCCATCTTGCTACCTGCGGAGCCTAAATTTATGATCAAAGAAAAGATGAAGCAAAAAATAATATAAAGGGAATAAAAAAATATTCGCTCCCAGCGAACTGACACAATTTTTAATAAAGACGAAAACAACCTTTTACGTTGATTTAATTTATCCGATCGCATAACGCTTACAAATGGGTTAGGTAATTGGCTTCACAAAAAACACTTACCTCAAATTTACAAAATTTCTTTTAAATAACACTTATTTCCCTACGAAACATTCCGTCAAAATATACGGAATCCTGTCATTTCTGATCCAACCATTTGTTTTACGTGGTTTTAGCCGATTTATTTGTGGTTTTACGTAATAGCAAAAATATGAAAAGAACATTTGACCAATCAGGTGTAAATGACCTGCAACACGTTGTATTGACCGCCACTTATGCTGATCGCCTTGCTATGATCAACTTTGTTACGAGTGACTTCGTCGGCTTTATGCTGGCCTATTTTGATCTCCGCCTCAGCCAGGTTCAATATCTGAATACGATGTCGCTCGCACTCAAAACAGAACTTAGCATCGGGATTGCCGATAGCTGGAACAACAATCTAGCGGTTGATTTCCAAAAAGAAAGTAGCTCAGTTGATGAGGACGAGGATACGCCAAAGGACATCATCCTTTCACGATACAATTCATCCAGTGACCAACCTGTTGTAGGCAGCTTGTTGCCGACAGGTTATTTTTCTATCCGCATTGTTTACCGGAGTTCAGCACGTAGCTGATCCACGTTTCCCCGAAACAGACGTGGCATATTCCCCAAAATTAACAGCTATATGCGTACCGAATCATTCAGGTTGATAGAAGCAGAAATGGATTTTGTGAGCAAGAGTACGCTCACAAAATCCTTTCATCAGCGGCTACCCGATAGCCGAACCAGACTGCTCTGCAATCAACAAATTAGCATCTTTGAGGAGTATCTAGAGACAGGAAATCTGGAGAGCTATTGCTATCAGCTCGAGGTGAGCAGAGCAACAACAATTCGCTTTGACATACGCAGCCCGCAGACACACCTGCTCTACCATCTCGCTGGGCGTACGCCGATCCATTACAGCCAGCCACAGGTCGATGCAGAATTTATTTTCCGTCCCCAACATGGCGCATTTTTTTATGCCCCTGAGACGATAATTGCGCTAAAATTCGAACCTGGAAAGTATCATATTCAAGGATTTACCCTCCCGCTAGATCTGCTGCACATCGGTGGTGTGCCTGGCTTTGCGTATCTAGCCAGCCTTATCGCTGCACACAAAGGCAAACTCGCACAGTACCGTGTCAGTCTTGACTTTGCGGCTATGGAGCAAACACGACGGATATTCTCCGAACTTACGGAGGAGCTCAATAAAAAGCCCCTGATCCCTAAAAGCATTATCCTCCATACGATTCAGGATCTGCTCCTTTTAAGCAAAAATAAGATGTTGAAAGCCGAAGGGCTGCTGAGCCACCAGGATCTTTTGGTCGAACAGGCGCGGGAACTGATCAGTAAGCGCATCGCTGAAACCGAGGAAATGACATGGATAAAAGATATCGCTGACAGCCTGCATATACAAGAAGATCAGCTCAATAGATACCATATGCAACGCTATGGAGAAACCCTGTTGCAACACCGTAATCGAGAATTGCTAAAAAAGGCAAAACACTTACTTTGTCAGGATTTACGCGTACACCTTGTGTCAGACTTATGTGGCTTTGGCCAAATTTCAAGTTTCAGCCGGTTTTTCAAAAGTGAGAGCGGACTGTCTCCAAAAAAGTTCCAATATCAAATGCGCCCTCCAAAAGACAGCAGTTAGCAAGTAGATTCGCGGGTTTTGTCAAATCATCCAACGGACTGTGTCAAATTTTGCAATCCAGCTGCATCTATTTTTGAATCAGTGAACCAAATACCCCTAGGACTGGGTGAATTTATAAACAGAAAAGTATGATCAAGCAAGAGCATATACAACGTACAGAACGAGTCAGGATGCATTCTTTAAACGAGCAACCATTTGCCGCGGATTTGAGAACCCCGCATCGGCAATGGCCTTCACAACTGGTGCAGCGAACGTATACTGGTCTGGCCAAGATAAAGCTTTTGCGTCAAGCAACCTGCTGCTGTGCCGGCCCTGTACGTGACCGGCATGGACGCAGGTTTACCACATTCCCGTGTGTCGGTACGAAATAGCAATTACTTAAAAGGACTGGCTCAGTACGGCGTTTCGGTCAGCCCGGCAGAATCTGTGAAACCGGATACATCTTGGGTGTATCTGAGTAATTAACAAGAATTGATTAATTAAATTTTGCAACATGGCACTATTTCAATTAAATGATCCAAGTAACCCTGGTAATCCAGACAGTTATTCAGCAGGATCACCTGGTTGTTCGGGCAATAATCAAATCTGTACTATCGACGCTCCGAATGTTGGGGGAAAACCAGATATTACAGAAGATTTGAGAAACGAAATGCTCGAAGCTTTAAATACCAGGACGAATACATCGCATGTGACATTAAAGTCGTAAACATGCTATTTTAATAATAGGGTGCATAACAACATGCACCCTAATTTGTTTAATCTACCAATACAAAAACCTCTGTTGCTCTCTTTTCCTTCACGAGATCATAACCTGCGTCACGCAGTAACGATCTTAATTCATCAAAAGACTGATGTGATCTTGCAGGAATTTTGTTCTCCAATGTACTTTCATCCATAATGACAGGATATACCCTATTGAGATCTGCCATAAATACAAAATCTCTTTTGGACTGGCCGACCTCATGCATATTTTTACTTTTGCCCTTGCCATCAATAATAACCCAACAATCAATCATTCTTTTTTCAATCGATGTCTTTACATGTAACCTATTGTCGAGATCCTGAATAATATTCCCCATCCGTTTATCTTTTGAGTTTCTCTCTGTAAATTCAAATTCGTACGAGATCGCATTTTTTAATAACCAATCTTCTTCGTAGCCATCCCGATCGGAGGCATAACTATATTTTTCCGGATGGGCCGACTCTATTATGATCCGATCAGCTTTCATATATGGCAATCGCGTAATTTTTCCATAAGCATGCATATAGGCCGAAATTATCGGCACATTGATCATGTACTCCCGTATAATGCTCGAATCAGACGAAATATCCGTACCAAACTTGGTATCGGCATCTGGAATATAGCCAGTCAGAGCAGCATAAGATCTGAGAGGATAATGCATATCCTTCAGTGATTTCGAATAGTCAAAAGTTTTAAAATCGTTTTTCTGAGGAACATCAAGTCTACCCTCTTTGAGCATGGTGTTTACCATCTTTTCATCCAAGTATTCAACATGAGTAATTCCTTTCACTAGACCATCGAGAATCCATACAACATGAGAAACGGTCTGATGCGGAAAAAGCGTCTTTAGATTCTTATCTTCAACGATAAATTTCAAATCTGTGGCAGCTATGATGTCATTTAACTTTCTCATTTTAGCCATCCGGCCGCGATCTTCATAGGTCACAGGATAAATCTGAATATCTTTTCCAAATCTCTTGGCAACCTTAGACAGCCTAGGCAGCGCGGCAATACAACTTGAACAAGACGAATTCATAAAGTCAAGAATGACGAGGCGCGCAGCCTGTTGTGAAAACTTTCCTAACGGAACACCATCTTCAAGAGTCCCCATATCCACATTGGGCATTTTCATTCCAATAGTCAATGTATCTGTCTGAGAGGTGCTACAATAAGCAGTCTGTATTGTATGCAATAACAAAGCTATAACACACATATTTTTAATCAATTTTTTCATTTTATCGTTCAGTTTGAGTAAGCATAGAATTGTTGAGTACAGCAAATGGTATCAAAAAAGTATATTGAGGAGCATTCGGCTGTAATTCTGCCAGTTTTTCTGTCCACGATCTTTTTAAAGTCACAGCCGTTTCGGCCTTTAGGTTCAATCTTTTTAGATCTGGCCAGCGCCGCTGGCGCATAATCAGTTCTTTTCTCCTTTCCTTTAAGATAAAATCCAATAGTGTAACCGGATCAGTATCTGTACGATCTGTATACGTACCAGATTTCCAACGCGACCTTAACAGATCGTTGATATCCTTTCGTGCCAAAGCAATCTTGCCTAGCCGAGCATTTGATTCAGCCCTGATCAGATACATCTCGTCTACAGCCAAGCCACTGAAAGGAGCCTGATTCAAAACACCGTCGTAATTTCCTTTGAAAGAATAGGTACCGTCGTTATTATTAATAAAAAACACTGTCCTGCGCAGATCGTTAGCCTGATAGACTTCCATTAGTTCTGCCGACACTTTCCAACGTGTGCGGGTATAAGTCGCACTCCCGCTTGAAATAGCCTGAAATAACACCTCCGTATTAAATCTCGAAATCGGCGTATTGCTCGACTGGTTCAGCACATTAAAATCCAATAAAGAAGCATTTCGTTGCAGACATTTATCTGCATAATAGGCAGCCTGCTCATAATCTTGGAGATAAAGATATACTCTTGCCAATAAAGCCAAACTGGCTGTGTAAGAGGGTCGGGAGGCCTTATCATTGTTATCTTTCAGTAGCTCGGTAGCCGACCGTAAATCGGCTATCAACTGCTCATAGAATTCCCCAATGGTCACTCTGGGGCTATGTTCCTCAATATTTGGCGTTTTACGGTAAGGAATAGCTATTTTTGCAGCATTGCTTTTATCCGCTCTGGGCACATCCACAAATAGCTCGCCCAATGCTAGATGCGCATAAGCCCTAAAAAATAAGGCTTTACCTTTTAGTTGTTCCGAGCGATCATTGCTTGGCAATTTATCAATCATTGCAAGTACTTGATTAGCATTATAGACCACCCGATAAGAGGCGGACCATTGCGTGGCAGGTGGGGCTGCCTGTATGTTCCATACAAACAGGTCCCTATCCTCGTCAATCGTGATCGCAGACCAGTCTGCATAGCTCATCTGAAAATTGTCGCTACACAATTCACCGATATAAGGATAACCCTGATTTAACATGCTATAATTATCCATCAAGGCCTCTCCATCTTCAATAGATTCTGGAATAGCCATTTTTAGATCAGCTTTTTTGTCTAAAAATTTATCACAGCCAACTAAGGCAAACAGTAGGGCTGTGATAAAGAAAATAGGATATCTTTTCATTCTCAATTCGTGTTAGATAACAATTCGATTTATAAGTTCAGGGTTGCGCCCAGCGTGTACGTACGTGGGATTGGTATGGAGCGGTAATAATCGGAATCCACATTATACCCCGTCTTCTTCCAGATGATCAAGTTCATATTATCCATATTAAAAAATACCTGACCACGGATTTTCCCTTTGCCCAGTCCATTAAAATTATAATTCACATTAATGTCCTTTATGCGGATGGCATCTCCCCGCTCAACGACCGCGTCCGAGAACGTATAAAAATTGTCCCGTGCGTTATTTAACGGATATATAAAAGCAGGTACATTGGTATTCAGCTCGTCCCCTGGCTGACGCCAGCGATTGTCAAAATCCTCATGCATGGTCCAGTAATTTGCTAAAGCCGAATAATTTATTGTAGGTCTTCTAAATACGAACTTAAACTTGTATTGAATATTTGTACTCAAAGACCAAGGGCCGTAGTTAAAGGTGTTACGTACAAAACCCGAATATAGCGGAATCGTTGATCCCATAAATTTAAGCGTCTCCAGAGGTGAAGAAGCAAATTTTGTATACTCTTTACTTTTCTCGCCATTCATCCAACCTAAGGGCTCACCAGTCTGTGGATCCAGTCCTGCAAATGGGTAGGCATACAGTCCGTATAGATCGCGCCCTTCCACCGGATTCGGTGATGTGGCAGCGTCAAGGTAAGAATCTGCCCGCGCAGGCCTATAGTTGTATTTTTTAGTAATATTCCGCTGATAATTGAATATCAGATTGGAAATCCACGAGAATTTGTTTCCTTTTATATTCAAGGTCTGTAGATTAGCTTCAATGCCGCGTCCGGCAAAATGGGCCACATTAAAGATCTGTGAATCAAATCCTGTTGTTGGATCGACCATCCCCCGGGCAACGATATCCCGCCCATCTTTCTTATAAAAATCAACAGTTCCCGAAATACGATTGCCGAGAGCAGCAAAATCAAGCCCGAGATTAAAAACACCAACCTTTTCAGACCTATAATCCGGATTGGAAGGATTGACCATATAGGCATAAGTGTACGAAGTGATACTATGTGTTCCGCTATATTCCATAATCGGATTGGCCGAGTAAGAATTATTGGCATTGCCATTATAGCCATAGGTACCCCTGATTTTCAATCGAGACAGCACATTGAAATGATAAAAAGATTCCTTTGTTATGTCCCATGCTAAGCCAGCAGACCAAAGCGGTTGCCACCTGTTGTTTGTTGACACGCCAAATAGATTAGATGCATCCCTGCGTATGCTTCCACTCAGAAAATACCGATCCAAAAAGGTATAGGTCGCATTACCAAAGAAAGACGTGAACCGTTGATTCAGCTCGTCAAATTTGACGCCATCAATGATCTGTCCTGATCCCATGATCCCATTCAGCAAAGGGAAATTGGTCAGATAATTCACACGTGCATAACTCAATGTATTGCGATCATAACCATAGAGGTTGTGCCCGTCCATCCGATTGGTCAAATCCTTCATTTCAGCTCCAACGATGGCATTGATTTTATGTCGATCCCGATCGAATGATTGATCCCAAGCCAGATTTCCCCTTAGGTAATGTAAATTTATGATACCATTGTTTTGGTAAAAGATATCACCGATTGGCACATTTCGTGTTATCGTAGTCGGCGTCCACTGCGTAAACATATTGATGTAATGCTGTGTAAAATAAGAATCAATCCCCTGCCAGTTGGTTATTTTATTTGCTGACTTCTGAAATTGATAGGCTATATTCGCGCTGATGAAAGGTGTCAATTTCCAGTTCGCACTTAAATTGAGCGTGACATCTTCGGTACTATTTTTATTTTCGCTGCTGGCAATTTCATTGAAGATATTGTAGTGGGCTGGCATAAGCCTTCCACCCGCAAGCGTATCGATGTAAGATTTACGGATCGTAACCGTCTCCAGATCAATAGCCTTTCCGTCATCGTCGACCAACCTGAGATAAGGATAAAAACTACGTCCCGCGCCAGAATACAGGGCGCCAAAAGAAAGCTGGGAATCAGTACCCATCCCTTTGATGGCAGAGTTTCCATACATCAGCTGCATGCCGATCTCCAACTGTTTGACCGGGCGGATGTTTGTCACCAACCGGGCAGTAACTCTTTCCAGACCTCCATTTTGAATGTTATTACGGTTTTTATCGTATCCCACACTCGCCTGAAAATCATAGTTAGCACCGCCCCCGGTTATATTGGTTGCATATTGCTGGTTATAGCTGTTTCTATAGATGTACTTTAAATAGTCTTTTCTCACATCCTGTTTACTCCATTCAGCTTTCTGACGATCATAGGTTACTTGATCGATCTCGCCTTTGCGCAGCTTGTCCATTAACACAACCATTGGCGTAATACTCCGATCCAGTGAAGTGATCTGCCAGTCGAAAAACTTGTTTTTAAATAAGAGCTCTTCCATCTCCATAAAAGACGAACTGGACATGTAAGGTTTTTTATAGATATCCGGCTTTTCACCCAACTGGTTTGCTACCTGGACTGACAATTTTAGTTTTCCATCTTTAGTTCCTCTCTTTGAAGTCAAAACGATCACTCCATTTCCTGCTCGCGTTCCCCAGATGGAGGCCGCCGCAGCATCTTTAAGGATGGTTACCGACTCAATATCGTTGGGGTTTATATTTGCGATATCACCCTCGTAAGGAAAGTTATCCAATATAACCAGTGGGTTATAATACCCATAGTAGGTAGAAGTGGTTCGGACAGATAACTGCTGCAACGGAGACAGTCCCTCCACCCTTTTCTCAAAACGGAGTGCGGGCGACAAGCCTTCAAGCCGACTTATAATGTTGGTACTTTTGCTGATATTGAGCTGTTGTTTTCCGATTACTTCAAAACTCCCCGTTGCTCTTTCTTTCGGAATCTTTTGGTAACCTGTAGAAACTACTTCCACCTCATCCAATTGATTCTCTATCGGTATCAATTTCACATTCAATGATACCCCAGCAACATAAGGCAGTTCTAATCGCCTGAATCCCATGTGGGAGAATGAAACTGTTCCTTTGGGATTGGAGACTTTTAATGAAAAGTAACCATCATTTTTGGACGAAGCCCTACCCTTTTCACCATCTACTCGAATGGAAACTCCTTGGATGGGTTTTCCATTGATGGTGGATACGACAGTACCGCTGATGGCTAACAACCCTTCCGCCCCGCTGTCCTTGCGGGGCGTCTGAGCTGATAAACTAAACATATGAAAACTGAACATCATAAGGAACAGGATTAGAATTGTCCTTATGCTAAACATTCCCTTTACACTCTTTGGCATCGGCACAGGGGTACATGCCGACATTATTTGCCTCAAGCTATATACTATACAATTGAAGGGGTGCTTTTTACCCCATACGTATTGCATTTTTTTTAAATTATTATTTTGGGCATCCTTAATAGATGCCAGATATGCTACCTTATCCAATAAGGCAGCCATCAGATTTGATCTGTGTTTCATCTGCTTATTGTTAAGGTTAGTCTGTAATTCGTCCAAAAAACTCATGGATCCGCTTGGTGATCTCCAGCTCATCCAAACTAAAACCTGTTGTTTCTGCGTCTGAAAAATCTAATTTGCTCATGTCTACATAGTCTTTATGCACATGGAAGTAAGCGATCAGTACAGCTAATAGGTCGAAGCCGAACACCTGCTTTTGGCAGAGTTCTATTAGATTTTCATTAGGCCAGCGGTCTGCTGACTTTTTAAGTAGTAAAGAAATGGTATTCTGGATGGTACGGATATCATACTTTTTCCAAAAATCAGCGATCTTATCCGTAGGATCATAGTTCTGATCGTGTACTTGATATATGGCTAGCTCTAGCGCTAGCACATTTGAATATTTTTGGTTCATTTTATAGGTTCAATAAAGATGACTTAGCTATGTCCTATTCTTTTTAATTGGACGTAGCTTCCCCCATTGCAAAAAAATTGCATTCCAAAGAGGTGTCATTGCAGGGAATTTTAGATCCTTGCAGGTTTCACAAATTAAGAATTAACAAAATCCCGCAAAGCGCCGCGAGGCAGTTACAAAGCATTGATTAGGGGGACATTATGGCGCTTCCTGTCGGGAAAGAAATAAAAACCCGATCAATTTAGTATAGAATAACAATACAAAATTATAGTATTTAATTTTGTTGTTTAGAAATAAAAGTGCTACATTTAAGGTGTTCGAAGTCTCGTAAGAGCAATTTTATTAATTACACAAAATTAAGGGTGTAGTGTTATGAATACAGATCGGGAAAACCTAGTCTAAGGGCCTTTCTAGTTTACACCTTTTCGGCATAAGCTATTAAGCGGATGCCGCTATCCCCTATTTTGGTTTTTATATTTTATTGTTCTATGCCGGAGCACGGATAGCGTTTTTTATGAGAATAGTTTGTGTAAACCGATGGCTTACCTCCTGGAGGTAACCTGTGGTGCTTTGGTGGTCATTGAATCGTTTTATCATAATCCGTTTTGGTTATTTACAATGATGTGCACCTAGAAACTTTGAAAACTCTTTTAATAATTAAAAGGGTGAATTCTAAAGCTTTCGACCAATGGTACCGGCAGGAACCTCTTCATCTCATGCGCGATGAGTCAAATTTTCCGTCGAAAGACTTACATAGAGCTCACCCTTCTGAAAATATATATTTCTTTCAAAGATATAAATAATTCAGAAATGGGCGAACTCCGAGTCTACTCGCTGGATTAAAACTGCCGGTTTTATGAGTCGAGTGACATCGTGATGGTAGGTTCTAACCTACACTATTATTCGCTTTGTCAATTAATAAAACAAAGATAAATAATAAAATATAGAAAACAAAATAATTATATATTTTGAAAAATTCTGATTACAATCCGGATAAAGAATATGCAAATCGCATTCAAGAGGCCTTAATTTTTTATGGCCTCGAAGCAGGGGATTTGGGAAAGTTAGTTGGTACCAATGCCACTGATATAAATGATATAATAAATCTTAAAAGAAAGCTTGGGATAAATAGAGCTAATAAGATTTCTTCCGTATTCGGTTTAAAATACTATCAGTTTGCTAATGGGAAAATAAAATTCCTTCCTAAGAAAGAACTGCCAAAAAGTACAATTAATATCATTAATGAGCGGAAGGATAAAGGCCCCTCCAACATAGAAATCGATACATCTTTAGATCTACCCATTAATACGCTAAGAATTCTCGTAAACCTCGATATTGATAGTGAATTTACACCAAATAGTATCTACGAAAAACTTTCAGATCAAATTAAAAGCAAGGTAACCCCTAATCGTATAACTGTACTATTCAAAACTGGTAGTTTAAATAAATATGTAGAATATACTCAAAAGAAATTAGGTAATCGCCATCTCTATAAATTTATCTCTCAAGAGAGTAAAAAGCAAATAAAACAAATTCTGGAGCAATACGATCTTAAAAATTAAAGCATAAACACTTTAATGGTGGTTTATTAAGAAAAAAGGAATTTATCTAATTTTCAACAATTAATACCTAAAAAGTATCACTTATCTTTATCATATTTTTCATGTAAAATAACACCTTAATTTTATTTTACAAATCATTAATATATATTTAAATAAAAAATGAGTTTAAAAATTATAGGACAAACAAAAGATTATAGAACGAAGACTAATGTTCTTTATGCTGAAATAAAAGCTCAGGATTATATCCAATTGGTTGGGGCAGATTTCGATAAATTCGAAATTCAAAGAAAACGTGTGGATCCGAAAAAATATGTTAGGTTAAAAGAGGATTTTAAAAAAGGCGCATTACTGCCTGCTATAACGCTTGCAGTGGAACTAAATAATGTCCCGAAGTACAAAGAATTAATTGACAACGAAAACTATAAATCTATAGAAAAAGAATTAAACGATAATGAGCAGATTTATATTCTGGATGGCTTACAACGTACATATATTATAGCAGACATTCAGAATACAGGTGAGACAATTCATGCTGATCAAAAGCTCCTGCTAGAAATATGGTTTGAAGAGAATATTGATCATTTAATTTACAGATTAATTGTTCTAAATTCTGGTCAAAAACCTATGTCAATGAGACATCAAGTTGAGCTTCTTTTTATGACACTAAGAAAGAATCTATGCTCGGATATTCCGGATTTAGAATTAATTAGGGAAAGAGATAGTATGAATAGAACAAGAGCAAAGAAATTTGCCTTTGATAAAATTGTTAACGCCTATTATTGCTTTTTGACGAGGACTCCAGAAACTGATCGTGACAATTTAGTTGTAAAAAAAATGAATGAAGATGATATTCTCTCTTCAACCGAAAAAGAGCTGAACGAGAATTATCAAAACTTTCATCATTTTTTGAAATTGTATTGTGAATTGGATACTGAGTTTTATAGAATATATCAAAATCACGAGTATCTTTCCTCTTTTAAAAATTGGCTAGCGGAAGAAAATACTATTCGTTCTTTTTTCGCTGCTTTGGCTAAATTTAATATTGACTCAAAACGTCAAGTCCGTCTAAATAACTCAATTGATATTTTACTCCAACAATTAAGAAATACTCCAGATAATCAAGATGACTTTGATTTTGAAACTTTTAAACAAATAAAAGCGGGTATTGATTCTAAAAAGAGTAATGTGGGAGTTGCCTCGCGTAAAATGATTATGGATGGATTTAGAGAATTTTTCATGAATAATGGGGAATTAAGCTATATCGAATGTTTAAAAACTAGTGTAATGTAATGACGATACAAGAAATATTGAATGATATTGAGGAAATAAAACAAATTCAAGAAATTTCGAATTATTCTGAATATAAACTATCTGAAGATGCAACCTACATTAACATAGATGACTATATCGTACATAAAATAGAACTTTTGAATAATTCTTTTGATAAATTAAATAATACACCTATTTTTTTAAATGGAGTGAGTATTGGCGATATCTTCTATTTGAAAGATGAAAAATTAGAAATATCTCAAATGTCATCCTTTCAGTTTTATGCATTTTTATCAGAATGTAATTCGACAGATTTAATTTTAGGAGAATACATTTTTCAATTTAATTATCTTTTGATACACCGCGATTTTATTGATGAATTTCACTATCATTATAGTTCAAGTTCTGCAATCTGGGGCGGATTTAAATTATCAGATTCCAGTAATAGTATTTCTTACTATAAAAAAACAGTTACAAGTATTAATATACCTTTCGAACTAAAAGAGCTTAACACATTTGCCAAAGACAGTGTTTATAGAGCATTAGACCAAAAACATGCATTTGAACGTTTTCTTAAGTTATACCATTTACTGGAACTTGAATTTGACAACTCACTCATACAAAAGATAAAATCTCTTAATATTCAAACGGATAGTAATCAAATTGGCAGTCTTCTAAACGAATACAATAGGAATGAGATTGAAAGGCTCACTGACTTGATTTGCAATAATTGTACGGATATAACGTCATTAGCAAATAAATTAAATTTAATTAAAAATCACATATCGCTTGGTGAAGAAATTTTTATTAAATTTGGAAAAACTAAGAACAGCACCTTCTTTCTAAATGATCCTGTCAAATTTAATGATTTATTAGGAGATCCTGGATGTTTTTTAGATACAGTGGCTGTTCAAAACAAAGCTTCCGTCAGACCTCAAGACTATGATAAATTCATACATACTATTACCGCATATTGGATATATCGAATTAGATGTAGTATTGCGCATTTTAAAATAGGAGAATTTATTTTAACAAGAGACAAAGAAGAATTTATTGTAGAATTTGCGGAGCCTCTGATTAATGAAGTTTTAATACAATACTATAAAAAATAATTTTCTTTTATTTCAATACAATTACAACCGCCGTCAAAGAATTAATAAATATTAGGATAGGAGATTAAGTTTAAATCCTATCCTAATGGCACTAACGTACATAAATCCAATATTGTCAAACATGTGTTACTACGTATCATATACCTTTCAAAATTAACAAAACACGACTTTATAGGTTTTATTTTACGATAATTAAACTGTTTATTTCAAATAAATAGTCGTATCTTTTTTTTTAAAACCTCATAATAATGCTGTTAGAACAGACTACTTATTTAAATTAATAATCTTGACTTTTTCGTCGTGAATATAAATAGCCAACTCATCTTTTGGCAATGCGAAAGTTCCTAGCCCTGAAAACCATATTCTAAAATCTCCGCGACCATTTGATTTGTATAAAGAAATCTCAGTAGCTATTTCTCGTCCATCTTGCTCAACAAAGAAGCCTTCTATCTTTTTCTTGTTATCAGGACCGTTATCTTGAGAATCATAGTCATGAATATTTTTCCTTTTAAGAAAATCACGAACTGTGGATGTGGCGTCCATTATATTTTTATTCAGTCCAGTTTCCGTCGGAATTATAATTGCATATTCAATACCGTTATTTTTTAATTTATTTTTATTTATCTGAACAATATTTTTATCCTGAACCAAAATAGCTCTTTCGATAATTCCTCTTATTACCTTTCCACGATGTTCCCGAGCCGCGAGTTCATGGCTGCCATGACGTGCGACCTCAAAATACTTTTTCTCCTCTTCAGGAATAGAATTTATCTCATTCTCATCATCCGAAGTAAAGTAGATATCCACTTTCTTTTCCAAATCAAGCAAAGATGTTTCTAAAATCTCGATATCTAAACTAGCCAATTCAACATTTCTAAACTCGATTAACAATGAAAAGAGGTTTGCTTTATTGAACCAATAACTTTTGGAATCGAAATGTAAGCGGTCCAATATATATATTGAATTTAGAATCCTATCAAGTACCTCTTTATAGTTTTCAAATTCACTATTATACTCCTCGAGATATTGTTCAACTTTGGTACTTCTACTAAAGTAAGACCCACTTATTATGGTCGATGCTATCAACATAATGTATTGACTATCAAACATTCGCTTGACATCATTTTCCGAAAAGATCTTATTCTCAATGAAAAAGCTAATTACTTTTTCCCGAACTTCTTTGCTAATGAGTACACTGGTATTAGCTTCGGATACCTCAAAGTTTGGGTCCGTAAGTTGTTTTGCAAAATAAGCAAATTCTCCTCCGCCAAATTCAGCATTCAAAACCTCATTACTATTAAGAGAATAATTCGTACTATTTATTCGTTTGAAAATCTGAATGATTGTCTCTTGATCTAAATCTTTCAAATCTTTTACCGACACCGGGTAATTCAAAAATGCTTTTTTTTCTTCAAGAGTTAATTCATCAAATTTCTTTATTGGTAATTTTCCATTGAAATCCCCTTGTCCTTTAATATATTCAACAATTGTTGACAACCTTTGTTGTCCATCAACTACTACCTCTTTTGTCTTGAGAGTATCAACGTCAAGTTGCTCACTCGCTACGTATACCTCTGGAAATGGATAGTTCAGCAAAATAGTTTGGATAAAAGAAAACTTATGTTGCTTTTTCCAAACTAAATTACGTTGAAAATCAGGACCAGGGATGAGAGTCCCAGAATCTATTTTATTATAAATGTCTACAATCTTGAAACTATTTGATTGTATACTTGATACTAACTTATTTTCGATATTTTCCATTATTAAATCCTTAAATTAAACTATCAGATTCACCTGTATGCTCTTTACGTTTTGTCTATGATATGTTTCAAAATAATGCCAAGACTTGTAGATTTCTAAGTTCACTTCCCTCCCATATTCCTTTTGATATTTCTCTTGAACAGAACGAACTTCTTTTGTGAATCGAAACTCACCAGGTAGATATCTAATCGCCAGCTTTCCTTTTAACATATACTTCGCAAAGCTCGAGCGAGCATCCCAAGTGACTTTCGCATATCCAGTATGATCATAAAGATTTTGCATTTCAGTATCAAAAAGTAGTGAAGAAACTATTGCGATATCTAAATCAGATTTTTTTTCCGTATTTCCGTCGAAGGGCAGAAAACGATATAAACCTGTGTAGGAATCATCCGGCTTCATACTAAAACCTAGCTTTCCCGACCCCACAATTACAATATCTCTAATATGTACTTTTAGAATGCAAGCGATGTCCTTTTTAAACTCATACTCTTTTCCTTGTTGAATATGTTCAAAAAAATAAGATGGCCGTTCAATAAGATATTTATCAACAACTTCATCTGGGAGAGAGGTAATACAAGATTCTTTAAATTCATCTACAAGCATAACATCTAAATCACGTTAATAGATTATAAACAATTTCCCCTAACTTCAGCGCTAATAATGGAGGAACGGCATTTCCTACTTGAGTATACTGGGGAACTTCAAATTTTCTTCCATCTCCGCCCGTCGTAACTTTCGACCTAAAAACATACCAATCTGGAAATGATTGAAATCTCGCCATCTCCCGTACAGTTAATGTTCTTAAATTTTCCATGTGATAATGACACAAATCATCAGGTATCGTCAACTGAGCTGGCGCTGGATCGTTTTCCAGTAAGGCACGTTGAGAGTGTTTCTTCGTTGGTATTGTCTTTAAAAGGTTGTTCACTTCGGTCAAAGTTTTGGGTTTTCTATAAATTTCCCCATTATCTCCTTGAAAATACAAATTATAATTTAAAAAAGCTGCGGTCAATTTATCTTTTGTTTCCTCATCAATTTCCTTTCCAGTAAATAAGTCGGCAGCTCCTTTTTTTAAACCATTTCTGAATTCATTCTCATTAATCACCTGATAAAATCGGAATCGAGCTTTAATTCCGAAAGCATGATTTCGAGGCTCATGATTTTGTATCACGCAATCAGTTGTGTTCTCTTTTTTAAATGTAATATTTAATTTTCCACTATATCCTTTTTTCATGGAAGCCACACTGTATTCTATTTCTGTACGCCTTATGTCATTGATCGCGTCTACCACAGAGACAAATTCTCCCTCCCTGTGTGAAATTTCAGGAAATAATAAACCATCGAAAAATTCAGGTTCAGTATCAATGTCAAAGTATTTAAAGTTTTTGTGTGTAATACTTGACAAGTTGTTCATTTTATCCTGAACAAGTTTATAGAAATTTTTCGAAATTAATAAAATACTATTCCCTTCATATCTTCTTAAAAGTTCATCAAAAATATCTTCTCTAAATGCTAACATGATATAGCGAGGTCTATTTTGAGCAACTCCGAAGTGTTTCGAATTAAGCATCATGCATACCGGGACATACCCTTCGAGGGCAAATGCTTTAGAAACTTCCAACCATGCATAATATTTTTTACCATTATGAGAGAAGGGAGCTGTAATCCCTTTTACATTCTCCAATAATACTGCTTTAGGTTTTACTAAACCTGTGAACTTAGCAAAAGAAAGAGGAAGTGAATTCTTATGATCATCTTTTATCCGTTTGCCTGCCATACTAAAACCTTGGCAAGGCGGCCCACCGGAAAGAAGGTCAATATTTTCTTGTTGGATTTGCTCTATTATTTCTGGCTTTTCTTCTAAAAAAGACAATAAGTTATTTATGTCACCAATAAGAAGCTTGCCTTTCAGATCATCTAAAGTTGATAGATCGCTAAACTTACCATCTCCAGCCTCAAATGGATTTTCTCGCAATCTTCGATCCAACTGATCCTTGGAGTATTTACTTTTAACCCACTTTACTTTTTCGGATGCTTTTCCTTTCAGCGATTTATCAGATAAATCTTCCCCTAGCAAATTATAAGCAAATGTTTCTCCTGCCATAGGCGATAATTCATTGGCAAAATAAAGTTCAAACCCTGCTGCATCCAAACCTAAACTCATCCCACCACACCCAGCAAATAGCTCGATATGCTTCAATTTTTTTTCAGACATTAAAAATAGTAACTAACTAATAAATAGATGATTAAATAAAAATTTATTTCCTCTGCAACTCGAAAAATATATTCGCTAATATAATACTTTTTGCAAGAATAAAATTATGAAAAGAAACTAAAAGCTACTTTTTTTAGCTAAAAAACGATTTATAATACACTCTGTAAACCTATTCACCTAAAAATGATTCCAATAACTCCCGCTATTCTATATAAGTATGATATCGTTAACTTGCATTGATAAAATTATTAAAACCTTATTTAGTAATATTGGTTCATCAATTGATAGTAACGTTTAAGATTTACCAAAATTTAATACTTATAGATGACCCAGTTTTACGAGAAGGATGATAATATATTGGTTCCTCGTTTTGACGAAGCGGCAGGTTTCTACACAAACAAAAAAAGAAGTATTCAAATGTCAAAAATTAGAAGCCGCAATTCTAAACCTGAACTCATTCTCAGAAGGGCATTATGGATGAGAAATATCCGATTCCGTCTTCATGATAAATCCCTTCCAGGCACACCAGATATTGTCATTAAAAAATACAAATTAGCGATATTCGTCGACGGTGAATTTTGGCATGGCTTCGATTGGAAGAACAAGCGAGAAACAATCAAATCAAACCGGCTTTTCTGGATTCCCAAGATCGAACGCAACATGCAAAAAGATATACGCGTCAATAAAGCCCTCCGTGATATGGACTATGTAGTTTTCAGGTTCTGGACGCAGGATATTCTGAAAAACCTTCCAACAATTATAAATCAGATAGAACTATTTCTAGAGACTAGAAAACTCTGGAAATAGTTAAGAATGCTTTAAATACATTTTTCCTATACGCTTTTAAAGACCAGTGCAGACGTGATAGAATCTTATACTATCATAAACTTATCGTCGTTAAAGCAAATATCAGCATCAAGAAAATTGTACTTAAAATGGCTCTTCTCTTCATTTCCCATGATAGCTACATCACGATACAATTGGAATGCAGGATTTAAAATTTTTTGTTTTTAGATTTCAAAAAACTGAAAAGCTCGTCAGGAGTATCAAACTCATAAAAAGACTCTCCAGTAGAATAATCACAAAGATTTCCGGATCCATCCGATTCGAGAACTAAAGTTACTGACATATTCTTTCGGATCTCATATTGTTGCAGTGCTTTAACAAAAAAATTAATTGATAAACTCATGGTTTTATAGATTTATATTGATTAATAAATTTCAAAAATCTTACGAAGCACTTTCGTACAAAATTGCATTAACATTAATACCTATTTCAAATACGTATCAACACTTAAATATAGTCATTTTTGACTATATTTCCAAATGATTATACTTTTTTTACATAATATTTTCAGAAATTAAAGGTGTAGACGCAGTATAATTTTTTAGAAAATGAAACGGTAAACAGCCAGCAACTGAAGGGCGGTAGCATCTGCCCAAAGGGAGATAGGCCACAAAAGAGCGAGGGAAAAAAAGATAATGATAGTTTTACATTCCTTGATTTGGAATTGTAAAGAAATTAGTCAATATTAGAAATAGCGTATGGTCTATATAAATAAATCCACTTAATCATTCAACTTTGACCAAAGAGATTTTCATGTTCAATTTTGCTAGAATCTCCTCAATCTCTGAAACCTTTTTTAACAGTGCTTGCTTGTCCCTAGTCGAAGTATCCTGTCGTTTTTCTCTCAACTTGGAAAGTTCAGCTGGGCTTATAGTTTCAAAGAGTTTATATAATTCTGTATTCATATAGCTAATAATGATTTTATAAAAAACGTTTTAGTAATGATTTTATAAGTCTTAATAATTGAATTCTTGGATCTTTCAATATCTCCAACTAATATAAAAATACAATTTAAGAAATCAATATTTTCTATAACAGCTTACTTATTCAGCCGCACATTGCTCGATGAAATAAAAAATAAGCCTATATTTAAACAATAAATATAAACTAGTACCTATAAAAGCCTACGGAAGCGATTCTTTAAGCGCTAATTTAAAAAAATATTCAATTAAAACTTTTTATTCAATATGCCTAAAACATATCTTCTTGCCTGGAATCCAGACAAATGGGATTGGGAGGATTTAGAGAACAAAATTAGTGAAGTTAATAGAACTGGTACCACAAGTCAAATATGGTCAATAGCGAGCTATAAAAAAGCGCAAATTGATGACCGTGTATTTCTTATGAAATTAGGCAAGGATAATAAAAAATCAAAAGGCATAATGGCATCTGGTTATATAAAGAGTGAACCTTTTTTAGCACCTCATTGGGATGGTAGTGGAAAATTATTGCATCGAGCAAAAATCGAATTTGACAACGTTTTGGATTATAAATCACAGCAGTTACTATCATTAGAGAAATTGGAAGAAGACGTTTGTAGTTCCTTTACATGGACGCCTCAAAATTCGGGAATTCAAATAAAAAAGGAAGTAGCAGAAAAGCTCGAAGAAAAATGGTTTGATCTAACAATGAAGGGTCCCTCTGCATCAATTCTAGCAAAATCTCAGCCCTTGATAAAAGAAATATCAGAAGGCACAATTAAAAGTGTCTATTGTAAACGCTATGAAAGAAGTAGTTATGCGCGGAAACTTTGTATTGAACATCATGGTTGCAGTTGTGCAGTCTGTGGTTTATCTTTTGAAGAATATTATGGGAATATTGGTAGTGGTTATATTCATGTACACCATCTCGAGTCAATTTCATCCAAACAAGGCGAATATTTAATTGATCCAATAAACGACCTAATACCTGTATGTGCAAATTGCCACTCAATGCTGCATAAACGCATACCAGCTTTTACTGTAGAAGAATTGAAAAAGCAAATATGGAGGATCAAATAATCATCGTTGACGAAATTTCGAGAAGTTCCAAAGCCGTCCTCATTCGTTTGGGTAGTTACCGGGCTGGATAAATTAAATAGCGATGCCTTGGTCTTTACACCAGAGCTCAAAATGATGAGTGGTGAATTCAGGACCGTTATCTACGCCTAGACAGAGCGGTTTGCCCCGCCAGTTTATGATTTGTTCAAGTGTCCGAGTTACCCTCAAAGAAGAAATAGAAGTAGCTATTTCGATACACTATATCTCACGGGAGCAGTCATCAATCACATTAAAAGTTCTAAACCTGTTTCCGCTGGCCAAGCTATCGCTCATAAAGTCCATGCTCCATTTTTGATTAATTCTGACATGTTGTTCTTCCCCCGGGCAGGTAGCCGACTTTTGCCACGCCGCTTCTTGTTCATATTTAGCAGCTTATACACCCGATACACTTTTTTGTGATTCCAGGGCTTCCCCGCTCTGCGCAGGTAAGCATATAGTTTTCGAAATCCATATACAGGATGTTTGGAAGACAGCTGATCTAATGCTGCTATAACGGCACTATCATCTTTCTTACTAACATAGTAATACTGTGAACGGCACATACCTGTCAATTTACAGGCTCCGGTGACACTCAAACCGTGATCTAGGACAATTTTCTGGGTTAACTGTTTTTGCTGCCGGAGCCCCAACCTTTTTTTGTGATGACTTCTTTTAGGATATCATGGTTCATACTCAGTTCGGCAAACATCTTTTTCAAACGTGCATTTTCTTCCTCAAGTTCCTTTAGGCGTTTGACATCTGAGGCTTCCATGCCTCCGTAACGGCTCTTCCAGTTATAAAATGTGGCCTTGCTAATTTCCAGCTCACGGCAGATGTCTTCGGTCTTTCTGCCTTCTTCGCCCTCTTTGAGTGCTCGCACAATCTGGCTTTCTGTAAAACGTGTTTTTTTCATTTTATTACTTAAATCTAAACATTTATGTCCAGTTTTAAGCTGTTTGATTTTTTGGGACTCTTACAGGTCAGTATGTCCAGCGGAAGGGTCAACTTCAACATTATATCCATCAGCCAAAACTATCTTTAATCTGTTGATTTTCATTGAGTGTTATTAAATTTACATTTCATGTTAATCTAATAACATCAATTTTTTGATTTTGATATATTTTTCAGAAAATTGTAACTACCTTAATACAAAATCGTATTACTATAGAATTGTAATCATATGCCCACAGAAAAACAACTCATTCCAGCCAACGAAGATGAAATAAAATTGTATACTTATTTAGGAGAAGCCTTATGGAAAATCCAAACTGTGGAGCAAGCATTATCATTTTCAATTACTCTAAAATTGAATCCAGATGCTGATATGGATAAAGCTGATGCTTTTCGAAAGTCGCTTGAACATTTTACCTTAGGCAAAGCAATAAATGAAGCGAAGAATAATAGATTGTTTGAAACCTCATTTCAAGAGGAGTTGTATTCCTTCCTTAAAGAAAGAAATTGGTTAGTTCATAAATCATTAGCTGAAGTTCAGCATGATTTTGATTATATTAATAAAAGGAAAGGCATAATAAATACGTTGTGTAATCGAATAAAAGATATTTCTGACAATGCAGAAATTATTAAACGTAAAATCGAGTATGAAATGATCGAATTTTGTGAATCTCAAAACCGTGATATGTCCAAAATGCGTAAAATACTAAAATTGCAAGAAAATGGTATGGGAATATATAAAGTTTAAGATTTTTTATATTACCAATATAAATCTATTCTTCGAGTAAAACACCTAGTCGCAGTTTCAATGTAATATTTCTCTGTATTTATATATAGTAATTTAAAAGATTGCCCGAGTTGTTTTTACAATTTATTTTCATCAATAAAATCTTTTAGTACATGAAAAGATTTTAAGAACCATTCTTTTATTAACAGGGTGGGATCCTCATAAACGGTGAAGGCTGAAAGTGGAGCAAAAAGATGGATTGCAAGTCCCTCACTAGTATCATGAATATCAAATCCATGAACTTCCGCCTTTCTAAAAAGAGCTCTATTTGACCAATCCCTATGATAATACAAATGGACATTCAATAACTGTGTATCCATATCTATACTATACATAAGTTCCTTAAATCGCTGATTTCTTTCAATCGCAGTTCTTATGCGAAAACCGATTCTATTGCTCTGTAATGCAGTAAATGTCTGTTCGCTTGATTTAGAATTAAAAACGCCTTCAAAATCACCTTTACAAGCTTTTAAATAGTGCTGAAAAGTCTTTAGCGTATCTTGCATAAATTTAGCTGATTGAATTTTTTCTTCAGTTAGTTGATAATTGTTTGCCATACCGTGATGAAATAAATAGTCGTAAAAGCTATTTAGATAATAATTATTTAAATATTTCTGTTTTATTAGCCGAGCAACATCGTGCCAAGTAAAATGTAAAAAATTGCCCCCCATATTAGGGGCATCTTCTTGATATTTTGTGCAGTATCGTAAAAATTTACCACTATAAGAATTACAATCAAGCTCTTTAGAATATCTTTCTAATTGTTCAAAGCCCAGATCTGACTCCACTTTATTTTCAATAAAACATAGATTAGTTTTTCCTTTTAAAACTAAATCAATTATACACGAAGGGGACTGACAACTTAGATCACTCGGAAACTGCGTTTCGACAACATATTCATCTTTAGGCAATTGAATTAAGTTATAAAAATCATCCGCAAATTGCGGCTCAGCTTTAAGCATAGCTGCAAGTATTTCTGTCGTAAAGTCTTCCTTAGCGCGGCTACCACTAAAATCTTTCGGTGATAGGTTATATAGTTTTAAAAACATAATATCTTAGAACTTTACTTTAAAAATTCCAATTTAGTTTATGTACTTCTGACCTTATGGCTTCAATCAAAACAGACTTACCATCCAACCAACTGGTACGGAACATTCCAACCCACCGATCTATATTATTATCAAATGTAAATCTATAGAAATCTGTAGAGACTTGAACATCGCTAAAAATAGAAACAACTTCATTGACAATAACAGTATCCTGACTAACACTTCCACTAGCAAATAAGACTTTGTATTCAACTCCTTTTAAAAGTTCGCATTTAAACACGCGCTTAACATTGTTAAGTTCTATTTCAATATATTTCATAAACCTAATATATTAAAACAATTAATAGGTATTTTAAAAAGTACAAAAAATAATTTTGATTTTGTATGGAAAATAAATATTTATTTAAATGGCTGCTGCTTTCCTAAAATATACATTAATTTCGTAACATTTGCTAAGTACGATACTTTTATCAATTAATTCGAACAAAGTCAAAAGTAAGATAGGCTTATGGATTGACAACCCTACTTTGATGTTATTTTCTCAAACAAAACAGCCTCCCTTATAACCGCTAAGGAAGGCTTTCTGGCTAGAAGTCGCTTGGGCCAAAATGTTTACCGGCTTTGGGCTTCGATCTAATATAGAGATAGTGAGTTTAATGAATTTTGGACCTACAATCGTAAACTAAATAAAATAATGGAAGAACCACTATTCCGTAACCCAAAAAAAATATTTATCTTAGCAATTAAGAAGTACTGCTAAATAATAAAGAATTCCCTAACCTTGCCTCTTTAAACGCATCCTCACCAATATTATCAATGAAATAAAAATACGGAGGGTTGATAAAGCAGTATATTTGTTTAACAGGCATGTTTGTAAAAGGAAGTTTAGCGTAATATTTAAAAATAGCTAACCTATTATGGAAATGAATACCGAAACGATCTTCATATTGATGCCCTTGCTTCCGTGCGTAATCGTATATTTAATAATGATGTACGGCGGAATACGTGGACTGACAGGTGAAGACTTTGGATTGGAAAAATATCTGAAGAGATCTGGTAATGCGACTAAAAAAAACACCGTCCGAGACAGGGGCTTATTTTTGTGTTTAGTTGTTAGCTCAATACTTTTCACAGTAACGGATATAGTGATATTGAATAATATTGGTTCACTACAAGATAGCCAACTGACAAAGGTTCTGTTAGGGATTTCCTTAATTCCACAATCAATTTTTACGCTAGCATACGGTATACACTACGATAAATACCTTACTCAAATTATTTTACTTGGAATTGATTTACAGACCATTAGGCCTTTAACTATAGTTGTAATTTTATGTTTCCATATAACGATTGTTCATATAGCTTTTTTTCTTGGCGCTACGGGGTATCCAGATGGGCTAGAATATTAAGGGCTTTGCCTGTCATGAAATAAACAATATTGAATAACTTTGTCCATTTCTTTAAAAATGTTGTTCAAAACATAACTTTCCCGCTAATCTAATCTCTCCGGTACAGCATTTTTGGCATTCGCACCAAATGACTGTCATAAAAAATTTAAATGAAAAGTTTACACACTTCAGGTATAAGGAACATCCTGGAGATCTATTCCGTGGTACAGTGATTGTACCACTACCCGATCCTTATAAAGAAATTTTGGATTTGGTTTCACCCTTGTTTTCAAACAAGTCAGGATGTAGCAGACTTAAATGATCTTTACAAGTATCTGGATGATGAATGGTTTGATGACGATGTAATGGAAACTGACGACTATAAGTACTATAGCACAATGCCCAAAGATCAAATCCGAGATGAAATAAAATCACTCGAATAGGTAATCTATCAGGATTGCTTCGAAAACTTTTATGATCTTATTTTGGAAGGAAAAATTGAATTGCTAACAAGCCGCCTCAAAAAGATTTATTTGCGGTAGCTCTCCATTACGATCGGACCGAACCTGGGTACAAAAAGTAAAAAGCACCTTAGTGAACTAAGGTGCTAGCTAGTTGTCTTATATTTTAACCGACATAATAAAGTTACTAATAATCTTTATAAAAATGAATAGCTCAATAGCATATGTTTACATCTTCTGCGGCAATAGCTATGAACAGTGTTTTTTTTCCTCGGTGGCTGTTAAAAATTAACCATTTCAATTATTGGGTTTAATATAAATTCCAAATTGATATTTAGGACTCATTTTTTGAGCAAAGGTAACTGAGGAAAGCATACCTAAATTCGAAGATATAGGCAAAATAACAGTTGCTTCACCTGTCAAGATGCCAGAACGCTCATAACCAAAAATTTCATTGAACTTTCTTTTATCAAAAATATTATAGCCTAATTCAAAGCTTAAGCTTAAAGCTCCTTTGTTTTTGAATCCACTAAATTCCCCTTCAAAAGTTATTGCATTTCTAAATTGGTTCAAAGCAACTGTAGTAGAGTCTAGCCCGACATTTTGGAAAGCATTTAGTCTATACGATGTGATATATTCTACTCGAAAGATTGAATTTTTAGCTCTTTCGGTTTCTCCAAGAAATGAAAATCCAATATTTAGTCCCTGCCCAGATTGACTAATCCGTGCGATATCTCGATCTACTTCAGTTTTCTCTTTTGAACTTAAAAAGTTACCAAAATTACCTACCACCCCTAAAGTCCAATATAAGTTTTTCCAAGTTTTCCCATCCACACCCAAATCCATGGAATTAATCATAAATTTCGTATTCGCTATAATATTACCCGCACTTGATCCATCCAAATTATAAGCTAAAGATGCTCCTTTCCAATAACTATTTTGTGTTGCTTGAGTAATGTCATCGTCGTAATTTTTGTGAAAATTTTTAAATCTATAGGGTGAAATGGTGGTATTTGACTTAGACTGTGCCAGACACAAGGAAGAAAATATTACACCAATTGAGAGTAACATACTTTTTTTCATAGTTTTTAATGCTTATTAGGTTAATAAATTTTAATAATTTCAAATTGAGCTATATAAAAAACGTAACTAGAATAGAACGATTTTAGTATTTAAATTTAGTCACTAAGAACCCCAGATAACAGATCAGGAAATTTAGGATGATCTATATATTTATTAAACTTATGAGAGAATTGTTTCTTTGTTTTCTTAGAAAAATCTACTACACTAAATAGCGTTTTTGATGATTGCAATCTCATTTTAACTTTCCTATTTTCTTTCCTCGAGCAAGCCAAAGTAGTAGCACCGAGCTTTTTACTAACCCCTACATATTTATTTATGGTCATGTCATATTTGTTTAATCCATTGATAAAAATGTAATTTTCCTGATTGATTTTTTGGGATTGCTCTTCTCCTGTTCTATCCCAGTAATGCTCAAATACATTTACTCCCGGGATTGCTGGAGCAATCATACCAACGATAAAATTTGATTTAGGAGTCTCAATTGATTTTTGAAAATTTGCCAGTTCCAAACCATCATTATGCTCTTTGTAATATTTGTCTGTAAACCTTTTTACATTAAATAATGCCTCAGTAATTACTGCTGCTCCGTGACTATGGGTAATTACATGAATACTGTCTGTTTGTAGTTTATTTAAAATATTCCTTAATCCCATGCCTACATATGCAGCAGAAACTTGCGAATTATTCCAAATTTTTATGGGATTTAAGGGGTAATTTCGGTCTTTAAGACCATCCCAATACAATTCGATAAATAAAAATTTTTGGTTTGGATACTGTTTATTAATTTTCAACTCTAACTTTGAAAAAGCTGCAGATGCAGATTCGGGAGTATTATTATATCCATGAATTAATAAAACAGGCTTTTTAAATCGGGACGCGTGATCAATACTATCTGCAAGTTGTTTGCAAAGATAATCTTGTAAAAAAGTAAACTTATCTTTATAATCCCGATCATTTATCGGTTCAGAAAAAGAAAAATTATATTTTTTATACAACTGCGCTAGATTGTCGTGAGAACGAAAATAACATTCCAACACAGACAAGCTATCCCTAAACAAGCTCTCCTCAATAATCATATCCGGATAAACATCTCCCCATCTATCCAAAAATATTCGAATAGGCTTGTTTGCTTCGGGTTGAAGTTCTCCTTGATGTTTAAATGCAGAAAAGTTATTAAAAAGTCCTTTAATTGGCGAACAAGATACGACCGCAAATAAAGATATAACTACAATTAATTTGAATAGTATTTTCATAATTGTATAGATTAAATGATGGCTTAGCGATTGATAATTTTTTCTATGGCTAAAAGATTATCAATCTAAAAATAAACATATTCCGCCATTTTTTCAACTATTTATCATATTTTTATTGAATAGTAAAAGCCAATTACTAAGACGACTTATTTTATGAAATTCGCAGCTATTTATAGTTTAATAACATACGTTACTTGTTTTCAAATTAGTAATGCCCAAATCTATGAAAGCAAAAGTAACCTATTTCAATATGGAATGTCCAGCTCGTTGACCGTCGGATTTAAACTGGTCAAAACCAAAAATCTTGCGGAGAATTTATACGCCTATAGTAATATTAATTTCGGAGGCAGTGTAAACCCTGATTACGGAGGTCTGGTGGCGCAAGTAGGGATAAATGGCACTTACAACTTCTTTTCAAGTAAACGGAAGGGTTTTTCAGCACAGCTCCACTCTACATTACAGGCAGTTTTGTCTCCCTATAAAGCCAAAGAAATCAATAAATCCGATAGTTACTATCAGCCATTCTATAGCATGGCCGACCTATCATTCCCCGCTGTTAAAAATGTTTACCCGCTTTCCCTATCTGCCGGAACAGGTTGTATATTACTATTATCTCGGTCGGGCTCATTAGCTGAAAAAACACAACGCGTGGGATCAGTGTATGGAAAATTTGGAAATGTCCACATCTTTTATCAGAATGATGGTGTATTGCCTAAACGGATGGCGGACCAAAAAGACCGCTGGTTTACTTCTAGCGCTATGATTGCCTGGCATTCAAATAAAGATTATATCGATGTAAATCATATTCAAGTTGCTTACAACAGATTTACGGGATATTCTGAGGGAAGCTATGAGTTAGCTAGCGCGTTAAACAATAACATCGTGGTTTATGGCGATCCGGATGAACGGCAATTTAATATGGATTACTTTAGAGTAGGCGCTGGATTAAAACATAACCGTCAGCTGAATTTTAACCTGATCAATTCAAAACTTAGGGCTTTTCAGGGACAGAAAATGATCCATTACATGAGAAACAACCCCTACCATCCCGATAACTCTACTTTTCATATAGGGGTAGATGGGACAATTAGATCAAAGTGAAACGATAAAAAGATCGACAATGAATCTATTTAAATATCTACTTATTTCCTTTCTGTTTACACTTAGCAGCTGTTCGACCTACTACATTAACTTCCCCGACCGAACAACATTCGAGGAAACAATCTTGGATACGCTTAATTTCAAAAATTTCAGTTGCTATAGCCGAGAAGAGTTTTATACCTATCCGGAACAGGATACCGCAACCAAGGTTGGGATACATTACTTGTTTATAGAAAAAACATCTGACACCTTAAAAAGAGTACTGAATTTAGTACCCATAAAACCATACCGACAAAGGCTCAACGCTCCCCAATATGCAAGTATTTACACCCATCAACCTGATACCATCGTTAATCTTAGCAACTGTATCATTTATCAGATGGGATATTTGCATCGCGGCAAAATCATTTTTACGAACCAACGAAAAAAAAGAAATATAGTACCAACTTTATACATTAAACAAAGTGATAATAGGCTAGAAATTGACAAGGTATATTATCCAAATAAAGATACTTATAAGATAAGTGAATTTATAAACGAGGGAATTATTTATCACAAAATAAACCCTACCATAAAAGTGAGGTTAAACCCGGATAATAACTGTGGTATTATGGACTGGGGTGTTGCTGACATATTTTACATAACCAAAGAAGGCATTATATTTAAATTTCAGCAGGAAATCTGTGATAAAAAGCATTACTTCTCTTTTAAAAAGTATCAGGATTAGTCAATAAAAATATTTATTCTCTTCTTTTAGTACTTTTTTTATTTGGCGCTGTATATAATAACTGAATAGCTAATAACCTATTTTATGGAGAAACTTAGAAACAAATGTGTTTTTATAAACTCCAATTACTCACAGTTCCAACGACTATAAATTCAAAAATATGCTAATTAAAATATTTATCACTTGGCAAGAAACGCTTCTTCTCATAAGTGTAATCACACCATTTTTGTATTCAATTTACCATGTATTGACGAATAGAAAACTAAATGTTGTAAAAAAGTCACTTTGGATACTAGCACTTATATTTGGTTCTTTTATTGGATTGTTTATTTATTGGTTCTATGGTAGACATGGATATAATAGTGTATCAAATAATGAAAAGATTAAAAGAGAATAAAGTATGTAAGTTATTACTACTCGATAATAGGCTTCACGCCAGCTATATACGTATATAAAAACTCTAAAACAAAAAGAGCTTCCCTCTAACCGGCAGAGGGAAGCAATTTGGCTAATGAGCTGGTCTACATAGCCGTTAACTATATGTAGTTTGTCTTTACAAAAAATAAGCACATTATTTGAAATAGCCATTGTTCATTTCACCCAAATAACGCAATCATCCGATTGCATAAAAAGTGAAAAACATTAAATCGGAAATTCATATCGACAAACCACTAATATTATTAGTGATTTTGTTTTATGAAACCACTTGTGTTCACTGTAGAAATCGTGTGAAAGTCATTCTACATATTCAGACGATCACAGGCAGCAGCAGAAATTCCTCGCATAGCTGCCATCGTGTCTTTAATGAAAAATTGATTTGTCATATTCTTTTGTTTTTATGTGTATGACAAAAGTATGGTTGCTACCATGGCTATCTAGTGAAAACAAGGTGTATGTACGCGGTACTCGGGAGATACCGAAAAGTCGAGGTTTGAAATACAAAATCCCACAGATATAATATATTCTTTTTAAATTGTGAAAGAAATTTGCTCGATATCAATGAAATCATCTTTCAGCCTTAAATACACAGTACTCAATGGCGGTTGGGCCGTACTTGAAATTGGCAATATGGAAAAGACTCTAATCCTCAACATTTCCTTTTTTCACGATTCGCTGAAAGAATTGGCACAATCTGCAATTGTACTGAGGTCCAAGGACGAAACATCAGTGGTTTTTATGGATGAGCCAGGCGAACATAGACTTGTCCTAAAAAGAAACGGCACAAGCATTATCTATGAACTAAGATGGTACAAAGATTGGGCTAGTTGGAATTTATTAAGTGAAGATCATTTTGAGACTATACTTTCGGGAACTACTCCCTTACCAAAATACATTAACTTGGTAAGGGAGAATTTGATCAGAATACGGAATGAGGAAGGAATTGAAGGTTATAAGAAAAAATGGTCTAAACATGACTTCCCCTTAAACGAATATGAACTACTAAAGGGTTGACCACTTTTGCTAATAAATGAACTACATCTTCTGCGCCGACGGTCTTAAAGTTTATAATTTTATTTATCCAGTAGAATTATTATCTTGATAGGGCTTTCAATTAATTGTCATAATGAATAGCTTAAAATTATATAACTCAATCAACAAAATAACCGATGTATAAATCTCTTCAAGCCAAGCTAAAAACCTTTCATCAGGTATGTAATAAGCCTTCAGAATTTAGAACTGCTTTTGCACCATTTTATAGAAAAGACTTCTATACTATTCTAAATGAGATAAAAAAAGTAATTCGCTCACCTTATCTTGTGCTGCTGTTAGCTAATCAGAATTCAGGAATTATCTATGAATCCGACGGGAATTTGCCCGACTACTTTTCATTCCGGATATGTGGGAAGTTAAAAAATGAAGTAGGCTCGGCCTCCTTTTATGAAAGTCGATACTTGTTTTTTAATACAGATTCGGACAACGACAGGATAGAAATCTACTCAGTCAACAACGATCGTATCTCTCTTTCCCCAATGGAAGAAACAAAAGACAGGTACTTAGTGGCATCTATAAATTCTAAAGCGTATAAAATAGAAAAAATCCGAACGGTCTTAGTGGCCTTTTTAATGGAAGAATTAGAATATCTCACAAAAACTTTTGCGATTGAGCTAAATGCTGAATTGAATTATAGTAGCTCCTATGCGACTGAGGGCAATGAAATATATCAGATCTAACAATTTAATTGTCGGTTGGTCTTCCGAGCCCATTTTGTAAAAAAATGCCCAGCAATTGAAAACTGGAATTGCAGCAATAAAATAATCACATTGCGCGGCACCTTTGTAAAAGGAAGTTTGGCGTAATAATTAAAAATAGCTAACCTATTATGGAAATGAATACCAAGACGATCTTCACTCAAAGATCAAATCCGAGATGAAATAAAATCACTCGAACAGGTAATCTATCAGGATTGCTTCGAAAACTTCTATCATCTTATTTTGGAAGGGAAAATCGAATTGCTAACCAGCCGCCTCAAAAAGATTTTTGTAGGATAACTTACAATTAAGATCGACCATACCTAGGTACGAAAAGCAAAAAGCACCTTAGTAAACTAAGGTGCTAGCTAGTTGTCTTATATTTTAACCGACATATTAAAGTTATAAATAATCTTTATAAAAATGAATAGCTCAATAGCATATTTTTCACATCTTCCGCGCCAAAGGCCCATCCTTAGTGACCAGACTTGACCAACCGGGACAAGAGCCCTCAGTGAGCTTTGCGATCAATCTAGACGCTAGAAATATATTGGCCACTGTTTCTTCACCAAAATCCCAGGTTACTTCGACAGGCGAACTCGCCTCAAATGGTTCAACATTCTCTTTGACAAATTCCGCAGGATTTAAAAACGGTAGATTTTCCCTTTTATGCCATTCAGGTTCTATCGGAGTAGGAACACAATTGTATAACCATATATCTCCAACTATTCTTTCCTCTTTTTCCTCATTCAATAAGTATGCATAACAGACCTTATCGTCATCTTCGATAAGTACGGCGAACTCAGGGCGATCATTTGATACATATTTTGTTAAACTTCCCATTGGATACTGATTTAAAACAACGAAGTCTGTGCCGTATCACTTCCCAATGGTGGCAATCCTTCCCAATCAAATTGCTCATAACGATGTTTACCATCTGGGCGGTTTGGATATCCTCTCAACGTATACACTGGATAATGTTTCAACTTTTCATTGGACATTTCAAATCGGAAAATCGGAGGCATATCTTCTTCGTTAATATCCTCGATCCATTGACGCTCGAGATCCTCAGGCAAGAACAAAGGCATGCGATGTTTATTGGGCCCGTCATTATGGATATTGGCCATCACTTCATTGGCTGCACGCGTGAGCATACCAAAAGACCCTACACGTTCAACCACGCCATCTTCATCCACCGTCTCATGCCACTGGTACAAACCTGGTAAATAGAATAGCTCTCTCCCCGCTTCGCCGATGAAATAAGGTACTTGCTTTTTCCAGCCCTTTACCGCACGATGCTCAAAGGTACCACTCACAGGAATAAGGCAACGTTGCTTGCGCAAGCGATACCAATAGGATTTTTTATCTTCCAGGATACGTTCGCTACGTACATTGATCATATTGCGGCGGCGATCGGCCTGCAGCTTGGGATCGTCAATATAGGTAGGCAATACCCCCCACTCCATCTCGGTCAGTGCCAGCTGGCTTGAGTCCTTGTCCTTATACAGGATCGGATATTTGGGAAAGGTAATAGCCTGGACGTTTTCCAGATAGTCATAATTGTAATCCAATTGACGGCGCTCGTCCCGCAATTGCGGAAAGGTCTTTTTGATAATCTCAATATCGGTATGGAGGCTAATATCCCAGCACATAATGGTATCCTTTTTTGTTTGGCTTTGATACGAATATACGCAATTTGTGCTGTAAATACGGATTGCCCTACGACAAGAAAATAGCTGTTTTTTAGTTCGGCCCGGATTTGATTACCGAAGGATCTCTATAGCAAATACTTTCTTTTTGGTCTGCCCATCGCTAATGGTAGCCACTACCCGACCATATGCTAAGGAGAATAGGATATCGATCGGATTTTTGCGCTGAAACCTGGTCTTGGTATGCAGGTAATTGACAATATTTTTCTCGTAGAGCTTAAGCATACGCTTATCCCAATTCTCCTCCTTGATGCGATTGAGGAAGATCCGATAGCCTGATCCTGTTTCCAACAAGCTTTCGATCTTATCGGCATCCTGCGGCAACTCCAAGGCTCTTCCCTCCTTTGCTCCCAGTTGATGGGCATGCTGATCGGCGCTTTCCTTATCATCATAAGGCGTGAGCAGAAAGCCTGTCTTTTCCTTAACATCGGGCCACTCAAAGCGCTGCAGCACAAAGTCGGCATAGCCCGACTCGACGAGCTCGCGAAACGAACTTTTGGTGACTTGTTCAAAGGGATTGTACAGCATAGAACTAAGATAGGATTTATATCCTAAAAAAGGCCGGAATAAACCAGTCCTAATATATATAGTTATGATCCCAATAATGGGATAGTCGGTTTCAAAAAAATGCTGGCCTAACAAGTGCAAATCAAGCCAGCAAAAGCAATCTTCTCATTTTTCGTATAAAGGACAACAGAAATATAATATTCGTTTGATCTTTTTATAAAAAGGTTGAGTTCGTCTCTTCGACCTTACAATTATTTTATTTAAATGAGAGCTTATTCAAAATGGTATTGTCTAAGACCAACTTAACCTATAAAAAAGGAAAAGGCCACTTAGACAGTATCCAAGTGGCCTTAAAATCTTATATTGTAATCTGTTTTATTTTCCTTTAGCCTTCTCTGCCTCGATCTGCTTTACAAACTCTATAGTGACGTCCGCTAATTCGGCTATCTCCGATATCGAAAACTTATTCGAAGACAAAAGATTTTTTATTACTTCCGCCTTTCCTTCAGCTTTTCCGATAACTTCTCCCTCAGCCATTGCTTTTTCGCGCGCTCGTTTCAATTGCTCCTCCTGACTACTTCGGATACTCTCGGCATCCCATTTATTCCTTAAACTTACGTTGTACATCTCTCGTTCCTCCGGTTTTAGTTTGCTATACTCTGCTAACTGAAATAACTTCTCAAAAATAGGCTTACGCAAATAAGTGGAAAGTCCATTTAGCGAAGACATATTTTTGAGTACATAAAGCCAACGATCTAAATCATTAACTAACTCTGCCTCAGCTTTAACAAAGTTAACCAATTCCACATATATAAAGCCTAGATCGTCATAAAATATTTTACCATGATCTCGATAACATAAACAAATATCGTGCAGAAAATACTGCTCATCCCCCGCATCAGGCATTGCAAATCCATCCATCAGTACAATGATATAAACTTCACTAATTGCATAATTCCAAGCCCTTCGGTTGCCTTTGGGTGCCTGATCCGCTATCAATTTACTGCTGTAATAAAGCATGCGCTTTTTCAAATTATCCTGCGCCGTGCGCTGCACTTCAATAATAAAACGTTCGCCATTGTCTGCCGTACAGGTCAGATCAAAAATAACGGTACCGATATCCTCTGTATCCCCGACATGCTCATTTTTGTTATAATACAGGTCGGCAATAATCTTGCGTCCTCTAAACAGTTCGTTTAAGAAAGCGATCAGAAGATCTTTATTGGCATCTGATCCGAAAACTTTTTTAAATCCATAATCTGTTGTAATATCGATATATTTCGATTGTTTCAACTCACTCATAATACATTGTTTTTAAATTGGTTAACAATACAAATATAAGTAAATAAACATTTCAATACTAATATTTTTAGTATTGAAATGTTAGTATGTATATGAATTAAAACAAGTTCCCCAATGAAGATCATTTCCGTCCTACTCACTCCTCGGATCGGGTTTTAGTGGCATCTTGGCACAGCGGATCACCTCAACGGAAGGGCATCCGTATTCAAGAACAACTTTGCCTTCAACCAAATAGATTCCGGCCCCACGGAGCGGATATTTGGCTAGGCTCTGCGGGAAATGGACGGTATCAAAAAATCGCCCCTCAGCATCGAGGAAAGTTCCGAATTTCATCAGGTCGCCACGCTTGGTCTTCACAAATTTCTCACAAACAAAATCCCCCACCACGCGGACTATCTTTCCTTCATGCAGATGGAGTTCCCGAGCGGGCATATCGCCCCTGTAATCGCTTTTGGTAAGATCAAATAGCGTACCCGTTACGCAAAAGCCAATCAGCTCCATCTCGTCGTAATAATCCTCCAAGATATCTTCTTCCAAAGGCGGAAGAATAGGCTTGCGGCTTTCGGTCTCAAAGAGCGCCATACCTGCTGCGACAGGCTTATGCTTGCTCATCATCAGATGAGCTGCCCACAGCAATTGCTTTTTCCCCGTCCCCGTAAAACGCAAGGCACCCACACGAATCAAAATAACGACCTGCTCAATACCCGTCTGTGTCCGTTTGACAAAGTTTTCTAGACTGGTGTACTTGCCATTGGCTTCGCGTTCCTCAATAATGCGATGGGCCAGTTTACCCTCCAAATTGAGCAGGCAGTCAAAACCAAGGTAAATATCCTTACCCTGAATGGAGGTATTAAAGACCGACTGATTGACACAGGGCAGGCAGATATTGCCCCCTGAAATTCGCGCTTCATTCACATAGACCTTACGGTTATAAAACCCGCCATAATTGTTGAGCACCGCAACCATAAACTCCAAAGGATAGTAGGTCTTGAGGAAAAGACTCTGATAACTCTCTACGGCAAAAGATGCTGAATGTGCCTTGTTAAACGAATAACCAGCAAAACTCTCCATCTGCCGCCAAATCTCGCGGCTAATCTTTTCGGAGTAGCCCTTCGCCTTACAGTTGGAAAAGAACTTATCCTCAATTTCGATCAGATGGTCTTTGCTGCGATATTTGCCCGACATCATCCGTCGGAGTACATCGGCATCGGCCATATCGAGCCCGCCGTAGGCATTGGCGATCTTCATCACATCTTCCTGATAAACCATCACCCCATAGGTCTCTTCAAGCTGCTCCTTAAATACGGGATGCGGATAGACGACTGTAGTGGGGTCGTGGTGCCGACGGATATACTCGCCCATCATGCCCGAACTGGCCACGCCTGGCCGAATAATGGATGAGGCAGCCACCAAAGTCAGGTAATCATCGCAGCGCAGCTTGGTGAGCAACTGCCGCATAGCCGGGCTCTCGATATAGAAACAGCCGATGGTATTGGCCGATTTTAATTGCGCTGCGATATGGGCATCCTGAAAGAAACGCTTGGGGTTATCGGTATCGATCACCACACCCAAGTTTTCCCGTACAATGGTACGGCAATCTTTGATATGGCCAATACCACGCTGCGAAAGGATATCGAACTTTTCAAAACCGATATCTTCGGCCACATACATATCAAATTGCATGGTAGGCAATCCTTTGGGCGGATTGTCCATCGCTGAATAACAGGTCAATGGTTCCTCTGAGATCAGCACGCCGCTGGCATGGATGGTGCGCTGATTGGGAAAATCGGCCATGCGGTTGTAAACGCTCAGAATGGTATTGGTCACTTCATTTTTGTTGAGTATATGCTCGGGCTCATGCACAAGACGATCGATCTCGGCCTTGGGCAGTCCATACACCTTACCCAGCTCGCGCAAGATACTCCGGGAGCGAAAGGTGCTCATGGCTCCCATCAATGCCGTATGTCCTGTCTGATAACGGTTAAAGATATAATCGTACATCTCGTCGCGCTCATTCCAGCTAAAGTCCACATCAAAGTCGGGCGGACTCTTCCGCTTGGGATTGAGAAAACGCTCAAAGGGAAGCTTGAGTGCTATGGGGTCTACATCGGTGATCCCTAAGCAATAAGCAACAGCAGAATTGGCCCCCGACCCACGGCCTACATAGTGAAAATTGCGGCCCCGTGCATAGCGGCAGATATCGTCGGTAATGAGGAAATAACTGGAAAAACGCAGGTTTTCGATAATCTCGAGCTCCCGTTGGATACGTTCGGTAGCGACCCGGTCATTGCGGCCATAGCGCCTGGTAAAGCCATCCATGCAGTACTTGTGCAGGAGCTGCTTATCGTTGTAGCGGTTACCGGTAAAGGTTGCTTTATTCTTGACACTGGTAAAATCAAAGCTGAAAGAACACTGGCCTAGTATACGGTTGGTGTTGGCCAGCAATTGGGGCAAGTCGGAAAATAAGCGCATCAGCTTCACACGAGGGATAAATACCTCGTCCTCGGCAGCTATCTGCTCATCGCCAAGCTGCGAGATCAGTAAGTTGTTATCAATCGCCCTTAACTGCCGATGTAAGGTATAGTCGGCCTTTCGGAAACTGACTGGTGCGAGTATTACACAGCGATCGAGAACCTTGCGGTCCATCAGCTGGGCGCGTGTACGCTCGCTGGGTCTGATGCCGATGTATTCGAAATCCCGCAATGGAAAACCATTGAGCTTGCTAAAGGGATAGATGACAAAGACCTGCTCAAATTCGGGCGCACGCTCTGGTGTAGCGCGGTTTTCTAGATTGAGTTTGGTGCGGTATTCATTGATCTCACGAAAGCCCTGTTCGTTTTTGGCAATGGCGACAAAACAAAGCTGATCGCCGTTGCGGAGTTCCATTCCCGCGAGTAGATTCAGTCCGGCAGCGCGGCCCAGTTTAATGAAGTCCAGCGAACCCGAACTATTATTAATATCGGTAAGAACCGCAGTATCATAACCGCCAGCAAGCATGCCCGAAACAAGATCCTGCAGGCTGAGGGTGCCAAAACGCAGGCTATAATAACTATGTAGATTTAAGAGCATGCTCCCCTCCTTTCTCCGGCAGCGGTGCGCAGATGGCCTTCATCAGAAATTCGGCCCCATAACGTTTTCGGATCTTGTCCATGGCCTGCATAAGGTTGACCTCCTCGGCACTGTCGTCAAAGAGATCGGTCTGATAGGAACCATAGATCAGACCAGAGAACTTGATCCCGATAAGCCGTATCAGCATCCTGCGGCTATAGAGTTTCTTGAAGAGTGAAAGCACAATATCGGTAAGCTTTCGATCCGAATTGGTATAGCCGATCTGTAGTTGTTGGGTATGGGTATCGAAGTTGCTATAACGGATCTTGAGGGTGACGCAGCTCGTCAGCTTCTGCTCTTTGCGCAGATCGAAAGCGAGTGTATCGACCATGCTGATCAGCGTTCGGCGGAGGACATCCATATCAATGGTATCCTGCTGAAAGGTATTTTCTTTAGACATGGACTTTTGCTCCCGAAAAGGCAACACCAGGGAATCATCGAGCCCATTGGCTTTTCGCCAGATGTTGATCCCGTTTTCCCCGAGGACCTTTTGCATGGTGAACACTTCCATCTGCTGTAGGGTTCCGATTTTGGAAATTCCCATATTTCGGAGCAAGGTAAAGGACTTCTCGCCTACCATGGGAATCTTGCGGATGGATAGTGGTGCGAGGAAACCTTTTTCGGTGCCGTTTTGTACTTGCTTTTCACCACAGGGTTTGGCCGTACCGGTGGCAATCTTGGAGACGGTCTTGTTGACCGACAGGCCAAAGCTAATGGGCAATCCAGTCTCTCGGATAATACGCTGGCGGAGTTCCTGTGTCCATTTCCAACAACCAAAAAAGCGGTCCATACCAGAGACATCAAGATAATGTTCGTCTATACTGGCTTTTTCGACGATGGGTGTTTCTTCTTCGATAATCTGTGTAACGATACCGGAATAATGACTGTACCGATCGTGATCGCCCCGTACGACCACCGCCTCTGGGCACATGCGCAGCGCCAACCGCATTGGCATGGCCGAATGCACCCCAAACTTGCGGGCTTCATAGGAACAAGATGCAACTACCCCGCGGTCACTACTTCCTCCTATGAGCACAGGTACTCCGATGAGCTTGCTGTTCTGCAAACGCTCTACAGATACAAAAAATGTATCGAGATCACAATGTACTATACTCCTCTCCATGTTTTTTCAATTGTATCAAAGGCCCTGTACTGTCCCCTTTGATTTTTGGTAGTTGCTCACCTCAAAATTACTAATATTATTAGCAAACAATCAACAGAGAGAAATGATTTAATTTTTATCACATTCATTGTCAGCGATATAATTTATAGTAAGGAATTAGCTTAAACAAGTTGATGGCTGTTCTGTTTATTACGAAACAGGACCTATGAACGAAAAGATACTCAGCTATTTGAAGGGTGAAGGATTCACTTACTTATGGCGGAAATCCGGTGCGCATGCCTATAAACCCATGAAAGGAAATCTGGAACAATTGCTCGCTCGAACTTGCACAACTCCACTTTGGGAGGACGATTTATTGTCAATAGACGATGCGCTATTATTGGTGGGTACAGAAAACGTACAAGATGATTGGATCGTGCTGGTAAAGCACATCCCAATACTCTGATTCATCATTCGGATCGAGTATGCATCAGTTATGAGAGAAAGATAATTGATATCATAGCCTACTGAAATATATGTAATATCTGAAACCCATAATTCATTACTACGCGTAGGTGCTAACTCTTTGATTAGGTTAGGATATTTCTGATAGTAATGATTTGAATTCGTGGTTCCTGGCGCAAGCTTCTTTTTCCTGTCTATCAATAATCTATGTTGTTTGAGTACCTTGTATAACTTGTCTCTAATCCTACAATTCCTGGAGATTATTTTGGAATCCCTTTGATGGTGCTGTTTATCTCACTAACATTAGTCATTCAATGCGTCCTTTATTTTTTTCTTGACAAGAGATTTATACCGCAAAAAAGGCTGGAATAATCCAGCCCTGATATATAGCTACCTAAAGAAAAGATGGTATATTTTAGTCGGTTAGTAACGATAGTTTTGATAAAATTCATATAGCAACTCTATATTTTCAGAACAAAGTATAGGAATAGCATCCGATAATTTTTTTTCATCCCAATCCCACCATTTGATTTCTAAAAGCATTTTGATATGTTCTTCACTGAATCGTGTTCTAATTACCCGCGCAGGATTTCCCCCGACAATAGTATAAGGGGCAACATCTTTGGTGATTAGTGTCCGACTACCAATTACAGCCCCATCGCCGATTTTCACTCCGGGCATAATCATAGCCTCGCTTCCTATCCAAACATCATTACCAACAAGTGTATCTCCAGCATTTTCAAATCCATCAATTGAACCACCAAAGCTTTCAACTTCTGGCATATAAAAGAAAGGAAAACTAGATATCCAGTTATGTCGGTGCCCCTGATTGCCCGCCATAATGAAACTAACACCGCTTCCAATAGAACAGAAAGAGCCTATAATTAACTTATCAACGTCATTTCGATTTGGCATCAAATAACGAGCGCAGTCTTCAAAAGAGTGTTCATGATAGTAGCCTGAATAATAGGAATATTTTCCAGCAATAATATTGGGGTTGGTATTATGGTCTTGAATTATTTTGCCTTTAAAAGGACTTTCAAAGAAATTAATCATTTTAGCATATTTTTAAAATTTAACAAATAAAACCTCAAGGCATTCATTGATTGCCTCGAAAAAAACATTATTTGTTATATGCTAATCAGATTTCTTCATTCCGCTAATATAGTGAATAGTATCTTAATACAAGATATTTTAGTTTTCATAATCAGTTTTACTTAATTGGGCTATATTGTTGCGACATTAGCATGTGAATTGGCCGAACTTTGCACAGTAGGTTGCTGTACTTTAAGACGGTAAACCCGGTACTCGTTATCACTACCAGCTGGAACAGTGTTATTATCGGAACTGAAAAATTCTTGTTGTAATTCATCATTCAGTCTTCTTTTGAAGCTCACACAGGATAAGTTAATAATATTTTTCTAAATCATTAACTTTGAACCAATATGCTGCAGGTAACTATTGATCTGTCAAGGATCAGCAGTTATTGATGAATAAACATAAAATTTATAATTTATGGAGGTCATGAAATCGGCCGGAGACTGTATAAAGATCATATTAAGAGAAATGTCTGTAAAAGATTCTGAGTCATTTTACCGATTATACTTTGAAGATGAATCAGCCATTCAGAACCAGACAGCTAATAAGGAGCATATGAATCCGATACAGTTTACAGAATATATTCTATCCCTTTGTGAGGAACTCTTCAGTATACGAACCGTGGAAAATGAGCATACAGTTATTGGTGACTGCGCCTTACATCACTGGAATCAGGTAGAAAAGAAAATTGAGATTGGTGGTTCTCTACTGCCCGAATATTGGGGGAAAGGAATAATGTCTGCAGCTTTTAAGTTGTTGATAGCAGTGGCAAAAGAAAAGTATCAGGCAAATGTATTGGTAGCAAAGACGGAAATAACGAATCTTAAAGCACTGAAATTTGCTAAAAAATTGGGTTTTCAGAAGATCAGTAATGAAGGCGATATCATCATTCTTGAAAAACGGGTTTTGGACAGAGAAGCATTCCCAGGAATATACTAATTTTAAACATCTCCTTTATGAAACAAAAACATTCAGACAACTTTGATTTGCTCAGATATTTAAGGTCTCAAAAAAAAGATGGCAATATAGTGCCTTATTATTTAGCATCAAAAGCGTGTCTTGAACACTTGAAAATCACAAAGCCTTTTAAAAACTACTTTTATACGATCGGTTTATATTATGGTGAAGGAGCATGCATCAGGATAGGCTCTACCGATTATGATTTAAAACGGGGAAGCCTGTTGACGATCGGCCCAGGAATGACCTGCCAATGGCTCAATACCAGCTTCCCTTCAAATGATACGTTGTTTTTTTATGATGACATTTTTGTAAATAATTTCAGCAGGTCATTTTTCTATTCCCTCGATTTTTTTTGCCCCGATGAAAAGAGTGTCATGCAACTCACCGATAGGCAATTTGAGGAAATGCAACAGCTTTTTAACACACTTCGGGCAATCGCTGATAAGCCCGAAGCAGTATCGGGAATACTATATTCAATCCTCATTATTTCACAGAAATATTTCTGGAGCCTCTATCGGGGCAATAAAAAGGAACTCAACGGTAAAGAACACATCGTTGTAAAGTTTAGAGAATTAGTTTCAAAGAATTTCTCGCAGTATAAAGATGTTGCTTTTTATGCGGAACAGTTGCATATTTCACCAAAATACCTGAGCGAAATATTAGTTGAATACACCGGGCTTTCGGCGAAAAAATGGATTGAGTTTCATGTCATGCAGGAAGCAAAGTACCTGTTGAGCTTTTTGAATATGTCTGTCAAGGAAGTGTCCTATCAACTTGGCTACACAGACTCTTCTCATTTTTCCCGTGCATTCAGAAGCTACGAAGGTCAGCTCCCCACTGAGTTTAAAAATACGGTTGAAAATCTTACCTAATCGCGGGTTCTACATCAAAAACAGAAAAAACTACATTTTTTACCGCCATACTTACGGTATTGACGGCCAGTCTACTTCCTATATTCGTATCGTGTTACAAAAAACGTAAGACGAAGTTTAGGTACGATTGTTCCAGCGGGATGATAAATGTTATCACAAATGCCCGTTTAGCAGCATATAAGTGTGTCTTTCGTTCCGAAAAGATAGGACAAATCTGATATGGAACGAAATATCCTAAATAGGTTGTCACGTTTTCAGCATCTCATGTATCAATACTTAAAAAGTGGTTGGTTGCAACCATTTCTAGGCATAGCTTAAAAAAATGAAATCTGAAGGGAACGATGAAAGAAACAACGACGATAAAATACGTGCTAACCTGCCTGTTTTTTAGCATATGGTACTGGCATAGCCCGGCGCAAATACCTGTTGAAATCAGTGCGGGACATGCCGGATATTATTATCAGCATTCGTTTGCTACAAGGTTCAATCCGGGAAAATCCCTCGGGTTCTTTCACACCTCTTCTGTTCTGATACCTTATGATAAAAACCGTGGAAATGAAATTATGAGCCAGTCTTACCTTTCCTATACAATGAGCAAACGATGGACAGCAGGAGTTGGTACTATCTTCACTCCCGTCAACCGAGTAAGACCATCTGTATTTTTCCAGTATTTTCATAAAGGGAAAACAACATCTGTGCTGATTTACCCAAGGATGGATACATGGTCTGTGCCCAATTTCGAACTTATGGGTTTTATTGAATATCAGGGAGCCGTAAACAGACCTGTAAATCTATATGCCCGATTTCAATATATGACCACATGGAATCGGAACGGACATAGCCGGAGCTATCAATATACAAGAGCAGGGATCGATACCCGAGGCATACAATTTGGACTGGCCGCAAACTTTGATCAGTACGGAACTCTTGCTACAAACTACAGCAACTTTGGACTTTTCGTGAGAAAAGTATTTTGAACAATTGTATCATCAAATAATTAAGAAATCATGAAACAGAATTTTTTAAAAACACACAATGATTATACAGGTCTGGTTATTCGTCTGACGATAGGCATCGTTATGTTTGCACATGGAGCGCAGAGTATGCTTGGCTTAATAATAGTTCATGTCCAGTAAATTGTTTTTTTTGGTAATAAAAAATGAGACCTTCAAAAGTTACCATAAATGCCTGGAACAGGATTGTAATCAGTACCAGAAAAACAGTGTATTAAAAGAATAATGAACTAAAAAATGAGACTAAATTATGCAAACAATTTCTAAACCGCTAAGGATATTATTATCCGCCCTTATACTTTCCAATATTGTTTTTATGGCTTGTATAGTGTACTTATACTTGGACAACAGGCAAAATTTTAATGCAAAAAGAATAAATATTAATGATGCTTCGGGGAAAAATCGTGTAGTTATTGCAAACACAGACCATATTCCGCAACCTATTATTGCTGGAAAAACCTATAAAAGAGCTTACGCACCAGCAGGTCTTATATTCTATGACAGGAACGGCGACGAAAGAGGCGGTCTTGCCATAACTGATAATGAGGATACCAACCTGAACGCACTAGCATTTGACTATCAGAATGCCGATGCTATCGGTATACTCGCGCAGGACAATAAACACGACAACTATTTCAGAGCCGGGCTATTGATTAACGACAAAGACCTGTCCGGTAAACCTGGCCATAACATCAATCGTATCAACCTGCTTACGGAAAATGGAAATGCGGCCTTAGTTATGAAGGATAACAACGAAATACCCAGGATTATTTTAAAAGTTGATAGCCTAGGCAACCCGTCTATCGAAATGTTTGACAAAAGCGGTAAACTGAATTGGAAACAATGAATACAAATCTTATGAAACAAACATTAAAAATCATCATGCTTATGCTTTTGGTGATGAAAACTTTTGGTCAACATAAAAATCAATTCAAAATGGAACAGAATAACAGCGAAGATCGCACTGTCAAAGAACAGGTGGCCGTCATTGACAAAATCAGCATTCCTAAAAAAGCTATTGCGGCATATTCCGAAAAATCGATTTTCATCAGGAATACACTAAGGCAGCAGCCCGGCTTTGTAAAATATGAAATCTTTCAACAGACAGGCGATCGTGGTGACCTTCGGGTAATTACCGTTGCCACCTGGTCAGACCGGCAGTACATGGATAATGCCAGATTGGTCATACGGGCGGAGATGCAAAAGGCAAGGATTAATATGCCTGCCTTTTTAGAGCAAAATGGGATTACGATGGAAAGGGATATTTATCAGGTCGTCGTGGAGTAAGTGTAACGAGTGAATTACGCAAGAAACGGATTTTAATAAATGTCGGATGTGGTTAATTTTAAAAGAAAGATAAAAAATCAGTAAAATATTAAAAGGTACTACACATGCATATTAAAAGTTATCCCTCCATTTTATACTTCGGTACACCGGTAGTACTTATCAGTACTAAAAATCCAGATGGTACATCGAATCTTGCGCCTATATCTTCGATTTTCTGGTTGGGTTGGAGGTGTATGATTGGGCTTGGGGCTTCATCTCAAACGGCAAAAAACCTTTTGGTAACCAAAGAGGCCGTATTAAACATGCCATCGGTAAAAGAAGCAAAGGCAGTGAACTTACTGGCTAAAACCACGGGATCTAATCCTGTTCCTCCGTCTAAAATACTAAAGGGCTATCGTTTTGAAAAAAATAAATTTGAAATAGCCGGATTGACGGAAATCCCAGCCGAAACCATCAATGCCTCCCGGATTAACGAGTGCCCTGTACAAATGGAAGCCGTTGTTATGGACATCCATAAATTGGCCGAAGACGAACCGTTACAACAGGGAAAGATTATAACATTTGAACTAAAGATAAACAGGGTATTTTTGGATAAATCAATTACGATGGATAATGATCGAAACCGGGTTGATCCAGATAAATGGAAACCTCTTATTATGAGTTTTCAGGAGTTTTACACACTTGGTAATAAAGTACATGAATCGACTCTCGCAGAAATTCCTGAAAATTTATACAACACCTACGATAGGAAATCAACTCAAGAAGAAGTTTAATGATTATTAATAATGGATAAGAAATGATAACGAAGGATGAAATTTTAAATCTCGTGAACACACTTTACGGAGCCATCAAAAATAATGATGTAGAAATACGCGACAGTCTATTGCATAATGATTTACTCTTTGTAATCCCCAGTGGTCAGACAATAACTAAGGAAATAGATTTGCAAACCTATCGCGAAGGAAATTTAAAAGTAAAAAAGCTCATTCCCAAAGTAGAAGAACTGAATATTATAGTGGATTTGGCAGTAATTATTTTGCAGATGGATTTGAAAGGAGATTATAATAATGAGCCTTTTGAAGCTAAGTATAAATATATACGTTTTTGGAAAAAGTTTCCCGAAGGTATAAAAGTAGTTGGTGGAAGCGGAATGGCTATTTAATCAAATAGCCGATAAAATAGACGGGGCTAGAAATCGGTAAAACAGTAAAACCACCTACTGTAAAGGCTGTCTTAAAGCTGGGGATGGAAACCCCAAAAGTCAATATACTTACCCACAGCTTGATACTAGGTGCTATTCCGCCTTCACTGAACTGATGATGGACACACACAGGTGTTGAGAGAATTAAAAATAGTAATAGAGCCTCACGGGCAGCATTACCAGAATATAATTTGCCACCGGCTATTTTTGGCAGCATGGTATAATACCCCACATAGGCCGGTAAAATCCAAAAATAAACCAAAGGATGACCAAACATCCAGAACAATGCCCGGGTCATTGGTACATCGACTTTATCTGTTATTCCCATAGCCCAAGGGGTTAGCAAAACAAGCAGTTCATAGATAACGGGGATGCTTGCCATAAACCACATCGTGAAGTTTACAAAGGTTCCTAGAATAGCGATAGGCATCTTTTGCAAAGGATTTTCTCGTTTCCACTCAAACCAGATCTTTACCCAGCCCGCAAATGCAATGCAGCTACCGATTATTAACATTGCAGTCCCAATATAGAATAAGGCAGAAGCCTGCAAAGGTGCGTAAAAGGTGTAAGGAGCGGAAGCTTTGCCTAAAACCATGACAACGAGATCTACCACAGAACCAAAAACCATGAGAGCCATCGATAAGGTGTAGGACCATCTTGATGGCTCTTTTTTCAGATAGTGTGCAACTGTGTAGTGACCGAAAACCACTGCGAAGAATGTAGTAAGGATAATGGCATTGATAACACCATGCATCGTTAATCCCTGATAATAATTTATCCCTGCCTTGGCATGTTGTTGTAGCACGCCGGACCGGTAAAGCGTCTGCATTACTCCGTTATATACGCCGAGTACAAATAGGCTCATCGGCATCGTTAAACCGATAAGCAATGTTGTTTTAAACTACTTACTCACCATCATGTTTTTTACAAAATTTATTTCACAATAATTTTACCCATCATATTCTGATGTCCTGTACCACAGAATTCGTTACATACAAAACGGTAGGTACCTTCCTCTTGGAATGTGGCTGTAATCTTGTTAATTGTTCCGGGCACAGCCATCATGTTCACACCTTTCTTGTTAATATGGAAACCGTGGACGACATCTTTTGAGTTTAGGTAAAAGTCAACTGTTGAACCTGCCGGAATCTCGATTTCTTCTGGATCAAAAGTCCACATCTGTGCGACAAGATAAACTTCGTATAATCGGTCATCTATCTTTTTTACTGCTGATTTTTCAAAAGTCTTCTCAAAAGGAACACATGTTGGCATATCTATTTTCCGGCTGTATGAGTTGTATAATACGGCAAAGAAAAATAGAGACAAAAGTACCCCACTTGAAATAATCGCCCTTAATTCGTATTTATCTACCATGAAATTGTTTTTTTTAAGCTCTATCTATTTGAATGTAATAAACGCTGAACCATACCAGCGCAGTTAAAATCAACAACACGACCATAAATGCGATTGTACCATAAGGTTTGAAATGTTCACCATTAGTGTTCTTATTATCCATCATATTAATATGTAATATTTCTATGCAAAACTATTGGGGATAGCAATTTTTATCAAGGTATAAACGGCACCTTAAATAGTATTATTCGTGGAGAAGAAAAAAATGAAAGGAGTAAAAATTTGTTATTTAGATGTTATTGCCTTGCTTTAGTTGATAATTACAATACACCTGCAAAGCATACCTACTCTCCGGCAAGAGTAAAAGCTCCTATATTATGCCCAATTGGGCCAAATATTACATGGAGTCTTGATTTTATGCACGATACCCTATCTATGGGCAAGAGCATTCGGACACTGAATATCATAGATGATTTTAATCGGGAGGCATTATCTATTACGGTAGAGAATTGCCCTCCTGCAGTCAGAGTGGTCAGAGAACTAGAAAAACTTATAGAATGGCGAGGAAAGCTGGAATGCATACAATCGGACAATGGCCTCGAGTTTCTTTCGGAGGTATTACAGGAATGGTATTCCCCAAACGAAGACTTTGCCGGAAAGTGGATACCAGCCGGGCGAGATGTCCTGGTTTTATGGCGAAAAACTCAAACAGCTTCGGATCGAAATTTTGAATAAAAAAATTGCCGGCGATTGTCACGTGGACAAAAAATTAATTACTGCTGATAGCCCATTAGCGGCTGATAAATTCGGGAAACTCTGTGCGGATGAACTTCTCGCATATGAAAAATCAATAGTGGAAAATGTGTAGGCGACTTTTTTCAAATAAAAGGCTCCCTTATTAACCGATAAGGGAGCCTTTTGGCGAGATGTCCGCTTGAGCCAAATCTTAAGCCGGTTTTGGGTTTTGCTCTTGTTATACGGCGTATATCGCCTTATAAAAAGTTTCGCTTAATTTATCGCACATACTTTCTTTACTGATCCCTTCATTAAATCCCTTACTCAGCTCCCCTAACCTATTATCATACTCTGCTTTGAGCACTGGATTGGAATTTAGTTTTTTACTCAAAAGGTCGAATCTCATTTGTATCGTGGTGTCTATCGGTAACACTTCATTATTATTGGATTCTTTGCCAATACACTTCAAATGAAAAGTCGGAATCGCTCGTTTGATCACACCCTGCTAAACACCTTAAAAAAAACTCTAACCCATTAATTCTTCATCAGAAAAATTAAGTTCTAAACTCAAGTATTATCAAATTCCTTTTGAATCCGTCTAAAATTATCTCCAGTACATTTTTGAGTCACTTTTCTAGTTTATAGTCAGAGTCTGAAGTATTTTACAAAAAGTTGATAATAGAGGTCAATTGATATATCGAAACAAACTAGTTTATGAAATAAAGTTTATAACAGATACGATATTAACCATTATTGTATACATAACCGACGCCATGTTAGCCTTGTATGATGTCGTGTTCATGGGCTCACAAAAAGTATTATCCGGTAGGGAGCAAATGTTACGAAAACTATAATAAGAGAAGCAATAACTATGAATAAAATATGTACTGTTTTGTTAATTTGTGGGTTATCACAGGCCGCAAGAGCGCAGGACTTTTCAATTAAAGGTCGGGTATTTGACCAACAAAATGCTCCAATACCGTACGTATCCGTAAAACTCTTGAATGCAACAAAATCAGTTCAACAACAAAGTGCTGCTGATAATCTTGGGAATTTTGTTATAACATCGGCAAAAGGTTCTTACATCTTAAAAATCGAGCAATTTGGAAAGACTTTATTCGAAAAGACAATTGTATTGGATAACAAAATAGATCTATCCGACATCAAGGTAGACAATATAAACCGTTTGGAAGATGTAGTAATAGAAAAGCGCGGCAATTTATTGGAGCGGAAGGTTGATAGATTGGTATTTAATATAGATAGGTCAATGGCTGCAGTTGGAGGTAACGCACTTGATGCTTTGGCTATAACCCCATTAGTAAAGGTTGACGAGGGAGGCGGAATAGGAATAGTGGGAAAAGGTGGTGTATCCGTGATGGTAAATGAAAAAATTGTTCACATGACTGGATCCGAACTTACCAATTACCTGCGGTCTCTCCGTTCCGATGATATTTCAAAGATTGAAGTATTGACCACTCCCCCTGCAAAATATGAATCTCAGGGCAACAGCGGTATGATCAATATACAGCTGAAGCGCAACAGCAGAGCTGGTTGGGATGGTTATGTCAGTTCGCGGTTTTTACAAAACAGTTATGCCGGAACAGCACAATATTTAGGTCTGAACTATGGCAATGAAAAGCTAGTAACTTCCTTAAAGGCAAGCTACTACAATGACAGGTCCCGGGCAGATGAAAATTTTCAGAATGTTGGTCCATTTAGCAGTTTTAGCTCAGCCCGCAGAAAAGATGTTTACAAAGGGATCGGCATCAATCTGGGTTTGGATTATCTGGTAACGAAGAAAAGTAATATCGGTTTTATCTATAATTTTGGCAGAAATATAAGCAACAAATACATTAATGAAACAAACCTGTATCTTGCTAAAGATATAGTTACTAATTTAATGTCAACCGAATCTTCACACCAAGGTCGAACTCCTGCCCACACGGTCAGCGGATACTATGACATTAAGTTAGGAGAGAAAGGTGATGATAAGCTTAATTTTTCAACAAATTTTTATCAGAGAAATCCAAAAAATGATGTACTATTTTACACTACTGATCAAATAACAGATTCAGTTTTTGATGTTGTGAACGATTCAGAGGTAAAATACAGGATTTGGTCTACCCAAGGAGATTTAACTTTAGACCGGACCTTTGCTAAACTTGAAATGGGATTAAAGTATACTACTTTTAATAATCGATCATCGGTAGATTACTTTAATCGCTTCAGGGAAGATTTGATACTTGACAATTCGAGGTCCAATAAGTTTGATTATTCCGAAAAAAATTATGCTGCATATGTCAGTGCATCACGTAATTTTGGGGAGATGTGGTCTTTACAGCTGGGGCTTCGATATGAATATTCAAGTGTGAATGGAATATCAATATCGACCGGGGCGACTAATAAATCGGATTATGGTCGTTTGTTCCCAAATGCCTTTGTCAATTTTAAGCCTAATGCCGATAATTCCTTTACATTATCTTATTCAAAACGGATTAATAGACCTGGTTTTAGTGAGCTGGACCCATTCCGGTGGTATTCAACGCCTAATAGTTACAGTACCGGAAACCCACAGTTAAGACCTTCCTATAATCATAATTTTGAGCTATCATATCTTTTTAAAGGTAAATTATCTACGGGAATATACTATCAACATATGTATGATGGCTACAAGCAGCTAACGCGACTTGATAAGATTGATCTTGTGAGCACATATGTTAACTTCTTTGATCAGAATTCTTACGGATTGAATATAACCTACGCTGATAAGCTCTTTAACTGGTGGGAAACAAATAATGCAGCAGATTTTTCCTATTCCTCATCAAAAGTTTATAATAATGAACTGATTGCGCAGTCTGGCACAGGAGCATCTTTTTCCAGTAATAATTCCTTTACGCTAAACAAAGGCAAGACGGCATTCCTGACGACAAATTATTGGATGAATTTACCTTCTCGTCGCGGAAATTCTCTTTCCAAGACCAGGGGTGCTTTCCAGTTTGGTGCAAAGTCTTACTTTTTGGAGAAGAAGCTGGTGGTCAGCGCTACCGTTAATGATGTTTTTAAACAGCTGAAAGGGCGTGGAGACAACTACTTTCAGAACAACCTCCAAAGTTATGATAACTACTATGACTCCCGTAATATAACGGTCAGTGTCATGTACAGATTTGGAAAAAAAGTTTCCAAAAGCAGCGTTAAGAATATTGATTTTAAGGAAGTTAATCGAGCCAATTAACCACAAAATCATTAAAGATATAGTTTGCAAACTTGTACCAAGAACACCTAATGTATTAAAACTTTGGTGATTATAAACAATTTTAAATTTAATAAAATGAAAAATTTAGAAAAATTGAACGAAGTTGAAGTTTTGAACGAACAAGAAATCAAAACTATTAAAGGTGGTTTAGTTGCTGGATCAACTGTTGAGTCAGAGCACCACGATTCAGATACTACGCAACCAACGGAACCAGAAGAAGCTGTTAGCTAAGAAGGAACCAATCTCGGGATATAGCTTATAGCTATATCCCTCATTCTAATAAATTATGATCCTAGTTCTCACAACCAGATATTACGAGCAGGGCACAGCCGCTGTTCTAGATTGGCTTATTGCCAACAAGAGCCGATTTTTAGTGATCCATTATGAAGATCTTCTAAGCAAAAAAGTTTCTTATGAGGTCGACGTGATCAATCAAGATGTTTTTGTTGATGGTATAAGCATTAAGGAAGAAATCTCACTGATATGGTATAGGAGATTTTATTTGGCTGAAAAGATTTTTAAAGATGCAGAAGAAGGGCGTATCAGAAATCAATTAGTATTTGAGGCAAAGTCAGAGCTGGAAACGTTAGTTAATTATTTAAGATACTTTTTTAAGAATAAACCTCAGCTGCCGGTAAAGCCAACGTTCGGAGAAAATAAACTAATTTATCTGGATTTTGCACAAAAGGCAGGGCTTCGCTGTCCACAAACAATTGTAACAAATTCACGTAAAGTATTGGAGAATTTTTACTATAGAAACGGTGAGAATATTATCAGTAAGCCACTTTACTTTTCCATGTATTATTCAAAAGAAAATATATCTTATTCAGTCCAGACCACCAGATACGATAAAAGTATGATAGATGATCTTCCAAGCTATTTCTTTCCATCACTTTTTCAGCAATCTATCGAGTCAAGATATGAAATCCGGGTATTCTTTCTAAATGGGAAACTATATTCTACTGCGGCGGTATATGATGGGGCAGGTAAAAATATCGATCTTAAAATGAACTATAAATCACCCGACCTTCACTGGGTTGTATATTGCTTGCCGGTAGAAATTGAGCAAAAAATATGTTCGTTTATGGGAATGGCAAAGCTTAATACAGGTTCACTGGATCTTCTAAAGACAGATGAAGGGTATTATTTTCTAGAAGTTAATCCTGTCGGTCAATATCTCGCTCCGAGTGAATACTGCAATTATTATTTAGAATATGAAATCAGTCAAGCCTTAGTATATGAAAAAAAAGCATCCAAAATTCAATACAGTCATTGATGACCCGAAATTATTAAGACAACTCTCACCAAATTTTGCATTTATGCATAGTGATGAGACAAATTCAATCAAGGAATTTTATAAAGGAAATCGGTTCAGTAAGTCCAAGCGGCACCGCTCCAACGATTATATAAATTTTTCATGTTATAAAGTATCTTCGACTATTAATTTTTCAAAATTTTTTGAGCAAAATGAAAGAAAGTGATTTTTATGTTCTCTACTCCCATAATGTTGCAGTTAAAGGGAAAGATAAAAGCGCCATTTATAATCTGCACAAAGGTAAACTTACATTTGTGCCCAATACATTAGTTGATGTGGTTGATGCTCTTAGAACTACCTGTATAGCTGAACTCAGATCAGATATTGCTACTGATGATGACCGGAAAATATTTGATGATTACCTTATATTTCTGGAAAAACACCGGCTGGGGATGTTTATTGAGAATCCAGAGCAGTTTCCACCGATGGAAAAAATCTGGAAGAACCCCTATGAGATAATCAGTGCTATTACTGAATTTGACTGTTTTCATCAACATTATGACCTTACTGAGGTGTTAATGCAGCTCGATCAGCTTACATGCAATTTCCTAGAAATTAGATTATATAATACTGATCTCGATTATATGAAAAAGGTCCTTAAAGCAATTTATTATTCAGGGATACGGTCAATTAACCTTGTTTTAGAATACATGGATGGTCTGGAACGGGAGATTACAGAAATTTATACTAGAAACCCCAAACTTGAATGTATTTTAGTGTTTAAATCACAAAGGGAAATCGATTTTTCAGAAATCGATTCAATCAAATTTACCTCTTTAACACTGGAGGATGAGGTACTTCATATTGATGGTGACGAATACATTATCAATACAAAGTACTTTATGGAAGCACAGCACCATCATCCCTATTTTAATAGAAAGGTGGTGATCGACAGATTTGGGAATTTGAAAAATGACCTATCGTTTCGAAAAATTTTTGGAAATGTGAATGGATCTGAAATTGCAAAACTCTTAGCTGAAACAGATTACAAAGATCTGTGGACAGCCCGCCCTGACAATGTGATCGATTATCAAAATGACCCATTGCGCTACTGCCGGATCTATACAGATAACTTAAAAAAAGTCAATGGAGTATATACGGTTGATAAAGATTAATCATGAAAGTAGTTTTTCAATTGAATCAAATGGATTGTGGTCCTGCATGTCTTGCGACAGTATCTTTATCATACGGGAAAAATATTGATCTAACGCATATTAGGGAAAAATGTGTTGTGGGAAAAGATGGTGTTTCCTTATGGGGACTGCGGAATGCCGCTACCGAACTTGGATATGAAGCTGTCCCCATTAAACTTTCATTAGAGAAACTGACCAATGATCAACTGCCCTGTATCCTTCATTGGAAGAAGAGTCACTACGTTGTTCTATATGAAATAAAAGAAAATTATATTAATAAGCGCAAATCTTATAAAATAGCAGATCCCGGTTATGGATTGCATGCCTATAAAAAAGAAGCAATTGAAGCAAATTGGGCGGATGCAGACCATAGGGGAATAGCCCTGTTACTGGAACCGACGGAGGCTTTCTTTGAGGCATCTTACCCACACAGTGCGCAGATTTCCCTGGGTTACCTATTAAGATATTTGAAACCATATTGGAAGCAGGTGATGTGGATGTTTATACTACTGTTTGTTGGAACAGTAATTTCAATTGGATTGCCAATTTTAACACAAAGACTTATTGATGAAGGTGTTGGTAAAAAAAACCTTAGCTTTACTGTTAATATATTAATTGCGCAGCTTGCATTTTTCGCGGGAACTATAGTGATCAGTGTTGCAAGAAATTGGATAGCTCTTTTACTGGGGACAAGAATTAATATTGATATCATCTCAGATTTTATTGTAAAAACACTTAAGCTACCCTTAAAATATTTTGACAGCAGGCTTCAAGGTGACTTTAGCCAGCGAATAGTTGACCATAATAGAGTCGAAAATTTCCTAACATCCCAAAGTACCATTACATTATTCTCAATGGTGACCTTCACTGCCTATTTGTTTATTCTTTTCTACTATAATGTTGGCATTCTGGCCCTATATATTTTGTTGACAGCTTCAGCTTTAGGTTGGTCTTTATATTGGATGAACAAGCGAAAATTAATGGATCATCTGCGATTTCAGATGAAGGGAGAAAGCCAGCAGGCGGTATTTGAAATTGTCAGTGGAGTTACTGATCTAAAATTGAACTCGCTGGAAGAATATAAAAGTTCAGAATGGACGGAGATCCAAAAAAAAATGTTGAAAATTAATATTCGAATTTTACGGATAGAGCAGTTACAGCTATCCGGCTATGAATTTATCAACCAATTGAAAAATGTGATCGTTACGTTTTTAACTGCATATTTTGTTATCAAGGATGAACTTACTTTAGGAATGATGATCAGTATTTCGTTTATAATTGGTCAGTTAAATGGGCCTATCAATCAGCTGATCACTTTCTTCCGATCACTTCAAGATGCAAAGTTAAGCATGGCTCGCCTTAGCGAAGTTCAACTATTAGAAGAAGAAGAAGTGGATGGACTAGTTTCGCTAGAAACAGCGACAGATCGGCACGATGTGCCATTTCAAGGCATATCGGTTAGAAATATGTCATTCGGATACGAAAATAGTGAAGGCCAGCTTGCGCTGCAGGATATCAGCTTATTGATTCCAAATGGAAAAGTAACTGCCATAGTTGGCGAAAGTGGTAGCGGTAAAACAACATTAATGAAACTATTGCTGAAACTATATACGCCTACTCATGGTGATATATATTATGGAAACGAGTCTATCAATAACATTTCGCCTAAAAGTCTTAGAGACAAATGTGGGGTAGTCATGCAGGACGGATTCATATTTTCAGACACGATTGAACGGAATATTGCCGGTAATGATATGGAAATTGATTATAATCAATTGAGGTATGCAATTAATGTGGCAAACATTAACAATTTTATAGAGGAGCTTCCATCAAAGGAGAAAACAATAATTGGTGCAGTAGGATTAGGGATGTCTGGGGGCCAGCGCCAAAGAATAATGATTGCCAGGGCAATTTATAAGAAACCGGAATTTCTTTTTTTTGATGAGGCTACCTCAGCACTCGATGCTGAAAATGAGAAGTATATTCATGAGCATTTGCAAAAATTCTTTAAAGGTCGTACTGTGGTAATAATTGCTCATAGATTATCAACAGTAAAAAATGCGGATCAGATCGTGGTCTTTAAGAAAGGAAGGATTGTTGAAATCGGTAATCATGAACAATTGATTGCCAGTAGAAAAGAGTATTTTAATCTTGTAAAGAATCAGCTGGAACTTGGAAAATAAAAAGCCGGTTTCCGCTGTTATAACTTAAACCGGGCTCCGGCTGCGCTTTTGATTAACTTGTCGCGACTCTTTTTGCCAAGCTTTAACCGTTATTCGTTTACCAGCCTTGTCATTTTTATTTTAACTAATTCGACGAATTGTAGCCTTAGAATGCATTGATGTCTAATAAGGATGTTGCACTTTTGAGGGTTTTATAATTGTTTTACCTTATTTAATTCACTTTAAATTTATATATTTGTTATCCCATTAACTATTTTTCATGGGCTGGCGTATTATTGCATATTACTAAACGAAAAAGTCCAATATTGTAAAATAAAGAAATGCGCTTAGAAGTGATTTTTAAAGGATATGATCAATTGCATTTTAATTGAAGATGAGCCACTGGCTAAACAAGGTATTGAAAGGCATTTGGCCGAGATACCTTTTTGTAATTTACATCAGAGTTTTGACAATGCCATACAAGCGTTGCCCTACGTAATGGCAAATAAGATTGATCTAATTATTTCTGATATTAATATGCCTGGATTGAATGGGATAGATTTTTTAAAAAGTTTGTCGAAAAAGCCACAGTTCATTTTTATTACAGGGATGGCTGATTATGCGGCAGATAGCTATGACCTGGAAGTTTTCGATTTCATAAGAAAACCATATACCTTTGATAGGTTAATGAAGTCTCTACTTAGGTTTAGAGAACAGCTCTCTAAGCAACAGCTAACAGGTGCTAATGCAAAAAGTGGCTTTTTTACACTGAAGGATAATTATATGAATTATCTTATCCCCTATGAACAGATCCAATATATCGAGGGGGATCGTGAGTACATTAAAATAAATACGGTCGAAAAGCAATATCTAACTATTAATTCCCTGAAAAAAATAATTAATGTGTTACCGAGCGAGCTATTTATGCGCGTCCATAAATCTTACATTGTAAATGTGGAGCTAGTTAAAGCTGTTGGTCCTGATAAACTTATGATGCGAGGAAGCATAAAAGATATTCCATTGGGTGTAACCTACCGAGATGAAGTATTTAAGAAGTGGAACTTGCATTAATTTTAAATGTTTAAGAATTGAAACATGGATTTCGAAGGAGTCTGGGGCAATATTAAAGTTTATCACAGAAATTGGATTTTTCAGAGTATTCTTCTTGTTCTTGTATTTTTCATTTTTGTATGGGGTTACTCCGAAGCCATCGGCGATGAAAGCTTATTTCTGCTGTTTGTTGCAAAAGATTATTTTGTATTTCTACTTTGTTTTTATTTTCTGCCCAAGCGCCTGATAAAATCTAAATCTTCCGCCATCAAATTAGCTTCAATAGTAGCATTTTGGTTTTTCTTGTTCTATTTTGTTTGGTGTTTTCTTACGTATGCTACGTCATTTCTATTTGAAAAGTTTGCCACAAATTATAATGAGCACTTTAATAGATTTTTAAATGTGATTCTGAAAGGAAATCCTGCTATTACACTATTGGACTTTGTTCGTTTTGGCCCAGATTATATGGGAATTTTTATTCTAGCGGTAGGCCCACAATGGATTAGACTTGCTATCGAAGATCACCTAGAAAACTACCGCCTTCAAAAAGAAAATCTAAATCTTGAACTAGATTTTCTTAAATCCCAGATTAACCCCCATTTTTTATTCAACACGCTAAATAACATTTATTTGCTGCTTCAATTTGATCCCATCAAAGGTAAAGAGATGATCTTAAGACTCACGGGTTTAATGCGGTACAATGTGTTTGAATCAAAGAACGAGACTATCCAATTGTATAAAGAGCTTATCTACATTGATGATTTTTTGTCTCTTATGCGAATCAGGTATGGGAAACAGGTTACTATCAAATCTAGCATCGGTAAGGTTACAGATGATCTCGAAATAATTCCGTTGCTTATTATTTCATTTGTTGAAAATGCTTTCAAACATGGACCGGACAAAGATCCGGCAAACGATTATATTTCCGTTGACATCCAAGCCGCTGATCAATTACTAAAAGTAAATATTGTCAACACTATCCAGAGGAAGTTGCAGCCGAATATAGCATCGCAGAAAGAAATAATTGGTGGAATAGGTATCGTAAATGTTAAAAGAAGACTTGAACTTCATTATCCAAGAAGATATGGGCTTGAAATCGGTGTTAAAGATAATTTATTCTGTGTGAATATGCGTGTAGACCTGAAAAAAAAGTAATTATATGCTTGTGCAAAATACCCCTAACTCAATACAGACAAGGAGACATGCTTATTACCAAACTTTTTTTTGGTTATTTATATTTACTTTCTATTCACTGCATTATAACCGATTGATTGGTGGAGATTTTACTTTTCTTCTATTTAGCAGCAAAGAGTTACTGATTGCCATGCTAAGCTTCTATCTTTGGCCTAACAAATGGCTGATTGGCAGAAGTACCATTTTGATAATCATATCAATATGTGTATGGGTAACAGCTATTTTTCTGGCATGGTCACTCCTTACTTATTATTTATGTTATAGCCTACAGGATAATATTAGGGCTTATCCAATACGTTTTAATCAATATCTGAAGGCCATTATTGGACTAGGCCCCTTAGGAGTTATCAAGGAGTGGAAATCCTTTGTTTATGAAATTTTGGTGTTATTCATATTATCTATCAGTCCCCGCTTATCAAAAATGACCATTGATGAGAGGATCCAAAAAGCCAAGCTTGAACGCGATCAGACGGAATGGGAATTACAGTTATTAAAGTCTCAATTAAATCCACCGCTCTTGTTTAATACCTTAAATAGGACCTATATGTTGTTGGACAAGGACTCTGAAAAAGGAAAAGATTTGATTATACGGTTGTCTCATCTAATGAGGTTTACCTTGTATGATTCGAAATCTGAATTAATTGAAGTTAAAAAGGAGATTAGTTTCGTAGAAGATTTTCTTATACTGATGAAACAATGTTTTGGTGAGCGGATATGCATTAATTGGAAGATTAAAGAGATTGACGAGCCCTATTCAATTCGGCCATTACTTATAATTCCTATTATTGATAGTGCTTTTAATCAAATGGGAAATTTAGACAAAACCTTAAGTTTTGTATCATTGATTCTAGATATAGATGAAAGTAATTGTCTACAATTGGAAATAGAATGTAGGTCCAGTCTTTCACAACAGCAACAAAGTGTATTGTCGCATTCGATGCCAAACGAGGGAATCAATAATGTAAAAAAAAGACTTGATCTATACTATGAAAATAGATACTTATTTGACGATCTAGTAAAAGATGGAATTCGTCACATAAAATTTAGTCTTGATTTAAAGCTCTATTAATTAAATTTTTCCCGTGCTAATGCTGATCGGTATAACTCCCGAAGATAGATATAGATCACCATCTCATTTGCTCTCTGATCCGTGTGAAAAGTTCTATTTAAATGCATGTGGATAATTGAATTAAGTTTTGTCCTAAGATCTTTCCTTCTATGCATTGGTGCAGTATTTAGTATTTTTTTTGTTATTTCAATTTGATGACAAAAGATATCATGGACATTTTTGTCCGTAGTTTTCAAAAAAGTGTCTAATTCTTTCTTTGAATGCCTGAAATTTAACTTGATCTGATTTTGATCTTTTGTTGACAGATCAAATTCCACAATAAAGTCTTTAGCCCAATTATCGAGGAGTGCAACCCTTTCTGCAAGCGGCAGGTTAAAAGCGAGAAATAAAGTATCTACACTTTTTAATGCCATTTGCCATATAAAATTGTCACCATAATAAGGAGCAAGTTTGAGGATAGCTAAGACTGTTTCACTGCTAGAACAAAACAAAGATTCAATAAGTTCTATATTTTCTGGACAATATCGTTCCAATTCCCTTTCATAAGTATCGTATTGAACTTTCCATACCTGCTTGTAATGAATCAGCTCCTGGAGCACTTCTGAGAATGCACAAACGATCTTTGCGTGGGCATTATTATTTTGAGGATGGTACATCCGTAAGCGAATATGGAAGTCAGGGTCAAAATACCTTACGAAGAACCATTGTTGGACGATATGCTTAGTCATAAGCGCTGTAATAATTTGCGTTAACTTATTTAAAAGTATCTCGTTTGCCTCGGATGGAGCGCAATAAATTTTAAGGAATGTCCATTCCGTTCCAGGCGGAAAAGATCTTATTAATGTACTGATTTGGTCACTTTGAGGCACTGCCAGGGTAGCCTTGTGAAAACGGAAAGGCACAATCATTTCATTTACAAATTCATCTCCGACTGCATTTCTTATAAAATTCGTAGCCGTATTGATAAACTCATATAATATTACGTCACCTTTTTTCATTGAATCAAGTAATAACTTTCTGCCCCAAGGCGTTTTCAAATCTATGTACAGCTCATTATCTGCTTCGGCAATTAGTACGATGGGTTCTATTTGTAGTTTTGCCTGTAGTTCGATCACCAATTGTTCATTATATTCTCTATTTTCTTTAAAACCAATAAACCAACGCGCCCTAGAAAGCAAGAGATGTTTGTATGTAACCCTCGGCAAAAAGTTTGTTTCTTGCAGATCTCCCCAATCCCAAATGAATTGCAATGGATGGTAATGTCGTTGCACATCGCCCAAAAATCTGTAAATTGGATTTGCTCTCTTGTAGTTATGGGCTGAACTTAACCTAGGGATGATGTATTTGTTCAGGCTTTTTGAACGCAAGTATATTTTGTCATAGCGAACGGAAATTGTTAAGTCTTGTAAAGAAAGTCGAAAATTTTTTGCTGCCACTGAATTTCCTAGAACAATTAGTTCATACGGATGTAAGCTAGGGCGCTGTAAAATGTTCGCTTCCCTAGACGTGGGAGAGTATACAACTTCTGCTAAAACAAAATCGTTTAGCAATTCTTGCTCAAAAATTGTTAGCTTTTTAAGCTCCTTTTCTAATTCATCGTCCATATATGCGAACCTTGTCATTAAATTGACTGCAGATGGACCACTCCAGGTTTTAAGAGCAAAAAGAAAGTTACCTGAATTTACGTTCTGTGGGTCAAAGGCAATTAGCTGCCCCATAGCGAACGAAGTCGGTGGTATATCCGGTTCTTCTTGGTTGCGCAAATTCAGCAGAGCACCGGGGATGATCAACTCGACTGATTTATGGTCTTTAATGTTATGTAGATCAATAAAATTCTTTAAAGTAATGTTTTGATGATTGTCGGTTTTATTTAATGAAAGTGATTGAAGAAGAGGATTCGCAGTATTATATTGATCATCAGCATTGCCGTACCCAATGGACAAGTCGGAATCCATAACTTCTAGAATCGGCACTTCCCTCAAATCATATCTTGATAAAAATTTTCTTTTAAATGACTCTAATTCAGGAAGTACAGTCGGCTCAAAGAAGTTATGGAGTTCCATAAGTTCTTGGCTGATTATGTTTATAGTATTTTTATTCAGGTTTGCCTCTCTGGTTTGAAACTGCATATTAACTTCTAACTCTGGAATAAGGTTTTCACCTGATTTCTTGGAGATTGTTTCCCAGTATCCAATCATTTTTTTGTGGTCATAGTCAAGTCGTTCCTGAAAGCTCGAAAACACAGGATTTAATTTATCTTTTTTTAAGGTGCTTTGGAGAATCTTTCGGAAGCTATTTCCGGTTAGCGCTGGTTCACTGAATATTGCAATGAATTGCATCCTAATTAATTGTTCAAGAAAAACGGCAGCATCCTTTTTTCTTAAACCAACTTGTGTTATTGATTTCAATAGTTTACTGTATGTTGTACCTTCGTTTATTTGATCTACTACAATTTCCAGTAAGGGATTCTTTTTAACCTTAACACGGTCAATGGAGGTTCCATTCTCATTTTTTTTAGCGTATCTATAATAACCTGCATGCTCAAAAGCCATTGAATTTAACCGGAGCTGTTCAGAAGAGCATCTTAACTTTACATTGGAAGAATTACATATTGATCCTATATAGGAGATCGCTAAGCGTGAATAGATTTTATTCTTATTACAAATTTTAACCGCCGTCGGCTTCGATGAAATGTAGCCGATGCCTATTCCAGCAGATAGTCCAAATGGTGTTGGTCTGGTTGCCATTCTTGCAATATATTTATAAATGGTATAGAGCTGTTTTTGGGAAAGCTCTGTGTTGTTCTCGATCCATGAATCAGTAATTGAACCGATTTGTTCAGAGGAGATCTTTAACGCAGTTAATATTTGGGGATTTTCGGTAATTAAAATCTTAATGTTTTCAATAAGTTGCTGTTCTGTTTTTGCTTGATTTGTTAACAGAAACTTTTTTAAGGACAAAAGAGGAATCCGGAAAAGAAAAAAGTTGCTATGTGCTAGTTGCATTAAAAAGCTATTTTGTGAGTAAGTTGGATAGTACTTTGTTTAAGCATAAACTGAATTTTTCATTTGAGAAGGGTTTGTACAGTTCGTAATAGCTGAATTGCGCCAACTGCTTTTTAATTTCTGGATAAGCAACAACTGGCATTACTGAAGTAATGACAATCGAACATTTTTTTGGCAAAAGGGAGAGAATGGCATTTATGTTATAACCGCCTTGGATTAGAAAATCAAGAATGACAATATCTGGCTGTTTAATCGAAGATATGGATGCAAAGAATGCATCCATATCAGTAAAAACTGAGTGCAAGACTATTTGATCTTTTCTTCTTAAGCATTTAATGATCTGTCCAATTGCTAACGGTTCATCATCAATTAAAATACAATTGTGAACTACCATACCCAAAAAAAAATGGAAATGCTTTAAAATAGTGTTGAAGTAATTAAAGTTGGAATTGTGCTTTCATCACCTTCCTTGCCTTTTACATTGCGTTTTTTAATTACTTTGGAGTCGAAAGAACCGATTGTGTGGATTTCCAGTTTTAAATACTCGTCTAATAGTCTTTGATTAATAGTTTTTTTCATAATACAGCAATTTTACTGTAAATATTGACTTTAGATATTACCAAAGCACTTTTTTTTAATCAATTACTGAATTTTATATACCAATTTGGCCTTATTCTCAATATTTTTTTTCAAACATAGCAAATGTTTGTTGTAACGATTTTTTACAGATGATAATAGAAAGGCTAGCTATAATGAGGCAACCGTAGAAGACATTTTAGTTGGTAGTAGAAGCCTTATGCTGCCTGAAACGCATTAAAATCGAACTTTTTTCACGGAGGAGCTATTATTCTCTATTTTAAAATAAAGACCGTAGTTTATGAAAAGATATAATCAATTCCTAAATTTCTTAATTTAGGAAAATAAATAAACAATAAAAATCTCCGTTTAAATAAAGACCAAAAGCTATGAAATACCTTATTTTACTTCCATTGCTCTTAATTTTTAGCAATACTTTTTCACAGGAAAAGAACATCAAAAAAGACAAATGGCATTGGAACAACAACAAAATGAAACAGGATACAACGGCGGGATATTGTCAAGTTTTAAAAGTTGACAACGTTCTTTATATATCTGGTGCCGTAACAACGGATCTTTCCCCCAAAGGAATTCAAGCAGTTTACACTGATTTAAAAGCATCTTTAGCCAGTTTTGGCGCAACATTTCAACATGTGGTAAAAGAGAATTTGTACACGATAGACATTGAAGCAATGAAAAAATATAATGATGTCAGGAAAAAGTTTTACAATAATGACTTTCCTGCCGCTACTTGGATACAAGTACAACGATTGTACATGTCAGATGCTAAATTAGAAGTTGAATTGATTGCACATTTACCTAAATGATCTAACTAAATGAAATCAACTTTCAGCCTTAAATACACGGTACATAATGTCGGTTGGGCCGCACTTGAAATTGGCGATGTGGAAAAGACTGTAATCCTCAACATTTCCTTTTTTCACGATTCGCTGAAAGAATTGGCACAATCTGTAATTGTACTGAGGTCCAAGGACGAAACATCGGTTATTTTTATGGATGAACCAGGCGAGCATAAACTTATACTGAAAAAAAGCGGTACGAATATTATCTATGAACTAAGATGGTACAAAGACTGGGCTAGTTGGAATTTATTAAGTAAAGATCATTTTGAGACTATACTTTCGGGAACGACTACCCTCCCAAAATACATTAACTTGGTAAGGGAGAATTTGATCAGAATACGGAATGAGGAAGGGATAGAAGGTTATAAGAAAAAATGGTCTAAACATGACTTCCCCTTAAATGAATATGAACTACTTAAGGGGTGATCAGTTTTATTGGAGTAATATTTAAGCCCTACATCTTCTGCGCCAAAGGTCCATCTTTAGTGACCAGACTAGACCAACCAGGCCTTGCGCCTGCAGTAAGTTTCTCGATTAACCTTTCGGATAAAAATATCTTAGCTACTATTTCTTCACCAAAATCCCAAGAGACTTCAACAGGCGTCCAAGCGTCAAATGGGTCAAGATTTTCGCTAACAAATTCCGCAGAATTTAAAAAGGGATGATTCTCCTCTATTTGCAATTCTGGCTCACTCGGAGTGGGCGCTACATTGTATAGCCATACATGGGCAATAATATTTTCACCTTCTTTCCAAAGGTAAACATAGCAAACCTTATCGTCATCTTCGATAAATACGGCGAACTCTGGACGATCATTTGATACATACGGTATGGAGGCTAATATCCCAGCACATAATGGTATCCTTTTTTGTTTGGCTTTGATACGAATATACGCAATTTGTGCTGTAAATACGGATTGCATTACGACAAGAAAATGGCTGCTTTCTGGTTCGGACCGGATCTGATTACCGAAGGATCTCTATAGCAAATACTTTCTTTTGGGTCTGTCCATCGCTAATAGTCGCTACTACCCGATCATATGCTAAGGAGAATAGGATATCGATCGGATTTTTGCGCTCAAACCTGGTTTTGGTACGCAGGTAATTGACAATATTTTTTTCATACAGCTTGAGCATACGCTTATCCCAATTCTCCTCCTTGATGCGATTGAGGAAGATCCGATAGCCTGATCCTGTTTCCAGTAAGCTTTCGATCTTATCGGCATCCTGCGGCAACTGCAAGGCTCTTCCCTCCGTTGCCCCCAATTGATGGGCATGCTGATCGGCGGCTTCCTTATCATCATAAGGCGTGAGCAGAAAGCCTGTCTTTTCCTTGACATCGGGCCACTCAAAGCGCTGCAGCACAAAGTCGACATAGTCCGACTCGAAGAGCTCGCGAAACGAAATTTTGGTGACTTGTTCAAAGGGGTTGTACAGCATAAGACTAAGATAGGATTAAATCAGTAAACTCTTTCTTGTTCTTTCGGATGTAGTCAACCTGAATTTTTAATTTCAACGCTTTTGCCAGCGCAGTAGCAAATTGACGCTTGAAGACTTTTTTAACTTTTATCAAACCAAGCTCTTAAAAGAATTGTCCATCTATTGTCGATCGTTACGTATCAGTTTAGATTGATTTTTTTATTTTTTGTAAACCATTATTCAAGTTTAGTTGTACTTACTTTGGATATTTAATGAATAGATTGCAGGCTTGATTTTATCGCCTTTATCAGGCCTGCATTTTTGAAAATTCCGCTATTCCAACTTCTTATATTTCAAAAATGACGTTTGATATTAATGAAAAATTGAAGATAAAAATTATGAAAAGAGTAGCTCCGTCATATAGATCCTACAGGAGAAATACTTCGGAACATCATTGTTTAATTTTCTCATTTCGCTTTAATACGAGTTTAGTAATATTTTTTCAGGTCACTAATCGTTTCAATATGAAGTTCTCTCGCCTGAGACCGCCGCATCATTAGCGCGTAAGCATTATTAAACCCCAAAGGCCTTAGCCACATGATGCCGTAAAGCTTCTGAAACTCATCGTTTACGTAATTATAGGTATCGGAAGGATTTTTGGATACGCTTTCTAATACCTGCTGATTTGGTTTTAACAACACTAAAAGACCTGTTCCGGTATACTCTACATAGCAATCAATGGCATCGCTCATCAATGCATCAAAACATATTTTGGTCCCGCCTAACCCCGTCTTTGTATCTACTTTATAATCGGTATGGCCTTCAATCAGCATTTTGTATATCGCAGCTAAAATATATTGCTCCGCAAAAATTTTCGAACCTACCCTGATCGTACCAGTGCCCCCTGAACTTGGTGGTTTGTAAAGGTTGTTGTGCAGTAGAAAGTCCTTTGCAATATGTTCTGGCGTCTGCTTCAAAAAATCGGCTCTATAATTGAGATCCGTCATGACCGAATCATTGAACTTATCTGCCAGCAGATTCATTGTTTCTTCCAGCTTTGGGAATTTCTGAAGTGTTGCCGTCTTTATAATTGGCGCCGCAAAATAAGGTGGGAAAATTTTCTTATCATCTGTTAGCACAAACAGGTCGTATGCCTTGATCCGCCCATCGGTTGAGTATCCGCTAATGAGATCAAGATCATTTTCATAAGCGGCTTTATACATAATAGCGTCGCTTACAACAAGTGGGTTGACCTGAAGGCCATAGCTACTGCGAAGTCCCAGATCACCATCTTGACGTCCCATAAACTCTGGTGTAAAACCCGCCTTGATCTGACTGTCATTAGACTTCGTACCCATATAAAGCATACTTAAAATGCAAACAGCGGCGAATATGCCCAATATAATATAGGTCTGTCGGCTTCTGATATGTGCCAAGGAATATTGTATGAGTGCTATGCCTTTGTCCAAGAGGATTGCTAGTAATGCTGCAGGAATAGCGCCGGCCAAGATCATGTTGGAGTTGTTAAGGGATATACCGCCAAAAATAAATTCACCCAAGCCCCCGGCGGCAACAAATGATGCCAAGGTAGCTACGCCAACATTGATCACTGCCGCTGTCCGTACACCTGCGACAATCACTGGCATGGCTAGTGGGAGCTCTACTTTGAGAAGCAGTTGCCAAGTGGTCATACCCATCGCCTTGGCTGCCTCCACGATACTAGAGGCAACTCCAGTAATGCCTGTAAAGGTATTCCGAATGATGGGTAAAAGTGCATAGATAAATAGTGCAACAATGGCAGGAATGGCTCCGATACCTAAGATCGGAATAAGAAAGCCCAACAATGCAATACTCGGAACGGTTTGCAAAACACCTACAAAACCTAAAATAATAGCAGCAAATTTTCTTTTTCTCGAGATCAGTATTCCTAGTGGCACACCGATAAGAATTGCAAATACCAAAGATAAAAATGTAAGCCCAAGATGTTGGCCTATCTGGGTAAATAGCTTGTCCTGTTGTTCGAGCATAAATTGCCAAAGACTTTGCGCTTTCATACCACTTGTTGTTTTCGATAGTTGTTAAATGCCTCCACTAACGTTTCATAGGCTTGCGCCGTTTCTGTATGCATACTCAGAACTTGAGTGGCATGCCATAAATCTGTGCGTAATGTAAATCCATAACGTGAGATAAAAGGATCTATCGCGGTAATACCTTGTAGTTCTTGTAAGGTAGCCACTTTATACTCCAATAAGAGGCGGTTTTCGGCAAAGAAATTGGCTACAAATTCACTTGCAGGTCTATATAACAGCTCTTTTGGGGTTCCAATCTGCACAATTTTCCCCTTGTCCATTAAGCAGATCCGCTGCCCAAGTTCAAAAGCCTCCGGCACATCGTGCGTAACAAGGATGATCGTCTTACTGCGTATCTCCTCCAAAGACCTAAACTCTGCGTGGATATCTGCTTTGGTTATAGTATCCAGCGCTCCGAAGGGCTCGTCCATTAATAGAATTGGTGAATCGGCTATCAGTGCCCTAGCAATGCCTACGCGCTGTTGTTGGCCTCCACTTAGTTCATGAGGATAACGTTGGAGGATGTCTTCGCCTAAGTTTAATTTGTGAAGTAGCTCCACAGTACGCAGGCTTATTGTCTTTTTTTCCCATTTCAGCAATTCTGGAACTACAGCAATATTGCGTGCAACCGTATAATGTGGAAAAAGACCAGCATGCTGCATGACAAAACCAATTTGCCTACGTAAATCTTGGACTTGTTTTTCCCTGATATCTTTTCCAGCAATAAAAATCTGACCCCTATCGGGTTCGATAAGTCTATTGATCATTTTTAGGGTTGTCGTCTTTCCACAACCGCTGGTCCCTAGCAGAACAAGAACTTCGCCTTCCTTGGCCTGAAGGGAAATCTGATCGACTGCAACCTTTCCATTGAAGAATTTTGAAATGGAGACGATATCTATCATATTATCTCGCCAGTCTAATACCTGTAAATTGCCATTGCAGTGCCGTCTGAAAAAAGTTTCGGTACGTTTTGCGGCTATGATCTTTAGGTGTTGCAATAGAGGCTCCACGCAAGACCATTTGGTTAACCATAAATTTTCCGTTATACTCGCCCACGGCACCAGCTTCCTTTTTAAATCCGGGGTAAGGTAGATATGCAGAATTGGTCCACTCCCAGCGCTGTCCCCAATTGACATAATCTGCCGCGACTTCCCACTCTGCCTCTGTCGGAAGCCGCATTCCCCTCCATGCTGCAAATGCGGAAGCTTCATAAAAGTTGACATGGCAAACTGCATCCTCATGGTCTATTTCCATCAACCCCGCTAAGGAATAATTCATCCATTGACCATCCATCAAATGCCAGTATAAGGGAGCCCGAGCCTGACGCCGTTTTACCCAGTCCCAACCTTCGGCATGCCAATACCTGAAATCAGCGTACCCACCAGCTTCCATGAAAGCCATATATTCCTTATTTGTCACCAAATCACTCGCAATTTCAAAGTCATTCAGATAAACCTTATGTCTGCCTTTCTCATTGTCAAAACAGAAACCCGGACCTTCATATCCGATTTCATAAATCCCAGCATCGAATTTGACATACGCTGATTCAGCTGCAGTATAACTGATAGCGGCTTTTGTACTGCCGTATGCAGGAAAAAGTGGATTGTGCCCAAGTATATATTTGATATCTGTAAGCAGCAATTCTTGATGTTGCTGTTCGTGATTTAATCCTAGAACGAAGATGTCCAGAAGATCATTTGTCAAAAATCCACCATCCACAAACTCAATCATGTACTTGTCCACACATTTGCGGTATCTATAGATATCTGCCACGGACGGTCTGCTCAGATTTCCTCGATCTGTACGAATCACCCTTGCTCCTATTGTTTCATAGTAACTATTAAACACAAAATTATAATCAGCGTCGAATTGCTGGTAGTTTGGCAGATGCGGAAGTAAAATAAATGTTTCGAAAAACCAAGTGGTATGTCCAAGATGCCATTTTGGAGGACTAACATCTCCTATGGGCTGAACCACATAATCCTCGGTTTCCAACGGTTGGCAAATTTCTTCGGAATATGCCCGTATAGCAAGATAGCTATCGATCCATTTTTGCTTTTCCGACATTTCAATAAGCGCAGTTTGTATATTTTTCATAAATAAAACGTATTAGGACACCCTCCATACCGAATCAACAAACCATCCTTTGCTGTCTTCAATATTTGCGATCAGCTGAAATCCTGCTAAGGAAGCCATACGCTGTATTTCCTCAGGAGCATATTTCTGAGAAATTTCCATGTCAATCAATTCATTTTCCTTAAAAAATATGGAATCACCCTTAATATGGACGTGTTGATTGGTTAGGCTGACCAAGAAACTGCGGCAGGCTCCGGAAATTGGATCGTAGGACTGATAATGCTGAAAATATTGGGTATCGAAATCAGCTTCAAGTTCCCTGTTTATGCGATTCAATAAATTGATATTGAAGGCCGACGTGATTCCGGTTTTATCATTGTAGGCAGAAAGAACGGTGTGTGGATTCTTTTTGAGATCGAAACCGATTATAATCATATCACCGGGGCTTAGTTTACGGCGCACTTCGGCACAAAAAAGCTGGGCTTCGTCCATATCCATATTACCTATATTACCGCCTAAAAATAATACTACTTTTCGCCGTGTGGAAATTTTCATCGCTTGGTCAAGCATTTCAAAGTACTCTCCCTCAAGCGGTACAATGTCTAAATTTGGGATGTCACGATCTAATTTTTCGACTAATAACGAAAGAATATTGCCCGATATATCGATAGGCATATAGGAGTATGAGGTGTGATTTGCGCTGAGATGTTGTAATAGATGACTTGATTTAAGGGCATCACCTGCACCGAGTTCTATCAGGTCGAAATCGGATTCATCAGTAGTGATTAAATCCGCTAGCTCAAAGGTTTTTGTGCGGAATATTTCGAGCTCGCAGTCGGTCAGGTAATATTCGGGCATATGCATGATATCCTGGAAAAGTCGATCGCCAATGGGATCATAAAAATACTTTGAATATAATTTCTTTGAATAAGTATTTAAACCTTCTATCACGTCCTTGTGAAAAATCCCTTCATACTTTTCGATCTCAGGTACAGCACTATTTACCGGTAGAACATTATTTAATTGTAAACTCATAACTCTATGGTTTTTGCGGTCTTTTATACAGCAATATAACAGGCAAAATGAGCGAATAGTTTCAGAATAATCCAATCTGTGGAAATAGTCGATCTCTAACGACAAGAGAAGAACATGAGAAGAGTAGAACTTCACGACTACACAGCACAGTCATTGGCTGAAAGAATTCCGTTCTTTAAAAAAATTTTAACAAAGTAACTTTCTGAACCACACTAAAGATTATCTTTCCGACATTTTTAGTTAAAACAACGAAGTCTGCGCCGCATCACTTCCCAATGGTGGCAATCCTTATACAGGATCGGATATTTGGGAAAGGTAATGGGCCTGCACGTTTTCTAGATAGTCATAATTGTAATCCAATTGACGACGCTCGTTCCGCAATTGCGGAAAGGTATTTTTGATAATCTCAATATCGGTATGGAGGCTAATATCCCAGCACCTAATGGTATCCTTTTTTGTTTGGCTTTGATACAAATATACGCAATTTGTGCTTTAAATACGGATTGCCCTACGGCAAGAAAATGACTGCTTTTTAGTTCGGTCCGGATCTGATTACCTAAGGATCTCTATAGCAAATACTTTCTTTTGGGTCTGCCCATCGCTAATGGTAGCCACTACCCGACCATATGCTAAGGAGAATAGGATATCGATCGGATTTTTGCGCTGAACCCTGGTCTTGGTACGCAGGTAATTGACAATATTTTTCTCTTAGAGCTTAAGCATACGCTTATCCCAATTCTCATCCTTGATGCGATTGAGGAAGATCCGATAGCCTGATCCTGTTTCCAACAAGCTTTCGATCTTATGGGCATCCTGCGGCAGCTGCAAGGCTCTTCCCTCCGTTGCCCCCAAATTGATGGGCATGATGATGGGCGGCTTCCCTGTCATCATAAGGCGTGAGCAGGAAGCCTGTCTTTTCCTTGACATCGGGCCACTCAAAGCGCTGCAGCACAAAGTCCGCATAGCCCGACTCGACGAGCTCACGAAACGAACTTTTGGTGACTTGTTTAAAGGGATTGTACAGCATAGGGCTAAGATAGGATTTATATCCTAATAGACCCTATCACTTTCTATAAATACACTACCCGACAAATTGCACTCGGGAACGTTGGCCAGTACATAATCAATGTCAAGAATATTAGGACGAGCCGTACTTCCATGCGCACAATACAAGCTCCTAATCCAGATATCAACGTTCTCTACCCACATCGCCTTCCAGGTAATATTTTGTGGATCCTGGACTTCGACAGGTGAAATCAGCACATTATACCCCACCGCTCGCAGCGCGGTTAATACGACTCGATTTACTTTGACAAATTTCATCTTCAAAAGCTATATACGGTTCTCTTTACTTCGGAACAGCAATCCAGCCCATATCGTTCAAAAAGTCGTTAACTTTGTGCTTAGTCAAAGATCCTATAGCTGACCGATCCTACTAATCGCTGGCAATGTATCCATCCCCGGTCAAAGGACTCATGATTTTATTGAAGAAATGTAATATTTATTTCATGAAATCAGTAATAGAAAATAAATTAGTATTTGTAAACGTTATATTACTTTATAACTTATAAAAGAGTACCAATGCCATAGCGGTTCTCTTTATAATATAATTTCTCATCCTTAAAAATATAATATCATGAACGGAATCATATTTCAAGGAAAAAGTCTCAATGTTGGGTGTACAGCAACATTCCTGTTCGAACCCGAAGTAAGTGTAGAAAATGTTCCAGCAATAGCAGCACTTAGCACTGGTGAAAAAGCATATGCTGAAATACTTAGAGATACTACAATGCTGATAACAGTACGAGTAGGTGAATATTTAAATGAAAAAGGAAAGAGAGCCAATGAAACGGCTTGGATGCTCGCTTATAATCATCATTTAAAATCATGGCAGATAACGAAGAACCTTAACACAAAATAGCGTATTTTATTTCTTAGGAAGACTAAAGTCTATTTTCGCATCCCGGCCATTATAATTCGCATATCAAGATTTACCATTTGGGATTAAATGTCGCAATTTTTATCGATTCTTATTACAAAGCACCATCTTTGTTCTGGTCGATCTCTAACAAAAAGAGTAGCTTGGCAATTGCCGCTTCGTGCCATTCGGCTGGTAGATCTCCTTTGACATAAGATAGATTTTCATCTAAAATCAACTGGCAACCATCCATGGTTATACGCGCATATTGTCCAAATGCTCCTTCCTTGCCAACTTCAAAATCAAAATATTTTTCAGTACCTGCAGCATTAGTCACCGGAATGCCTGTAAATGTGGTTCTATCTTCCATTATTTTCACCTTTTTAGTAAAAAACGTCTTTTAGAATAGAACAACTCTCAATCCATAGCGTTTGATCGTTCTGTAATAAAATCACAGGAGTTACTCCTAATGAATATAGGTTGCAAATTTACCGATTCAGATACGAAGAGCTATCTGGGTGATGGCTGGTTTAACGATTACAGCATTTCTTTAGCTGAGTATAAAATTTTCCTGATCTTTTGTAAGTACAATCGGTTCAGTCATTATTTGTTGAATCGCTGTATCATCAGCAGCGCGGAATCCGCTAACAAACTTCTCCAAATCTGCTTCGCTTTTAGGCAGGAACGATGCGGCATTATTCTTTGCATTAGTCTGAAATTTTTCGATAATCGGCTGCATCAGCCTATTGTAGCGATCACAGGCGGTTAGGATGTTTTCCGGATATTTTGCTATAAAATGTGTCAATGCCTTTGCACCATAAATAGATAGTGAAGCCCCCATTCCCGATAAAGCTGTAGGACAATAACCTGCGTCTCCCAACAAAACCAATCGACCATTAATCAAATTTGGCGCATTCACCATGCCCATTTTATCCATGAAAAACAAGCCTTCATCCAACAGGTTATCCAGCAATTGCTTTACTTCGGGATTATAGTCGTCAAAAGCATTTTTAAGAATTGAAGAAGCATTATTTTTTAAGGTACTCACGTCCTCAAAGCTGCGTATGTAACACTGAATGGCTATTTCGTCCGATGCTATCGGATATATGGACAGCATTTTGTTGACGTCTATATAGACTTTAAAAACACCGACTTTTTTTTCATGATTTTGTTTTAATCTTCCCCCTACATAAAGTGTATTAAAATCTTCTAATTGGTAATTGGTAAAATACCGTTCTCTTGTTGATGAGCGCAATCCTTCAGAGATAATGACTAAATCAGCATCTAAAATATTCCCGTTTGAAAGAGTAACTTTAGTCATTTCTGGTTTTTCTTCCAGTTGTGAAATCGTTGTATCAAATAGTATATTTATCTCATTCTTGATTGCCTCATACAAAACGTGATGTAATCCACCACGGCTTATAAGAACGGAACGTTCAATATTCTCATGCATTTTATCATAATCGATACTTTGAATAATTTTCTCATTTGTTTGTATAAAATGAACCGTTTCAGAAGGTAATGAGGCCGCCAGGAGATTTTGAGTTAATCCCAAATCGCTCATGATTTTTACACCGAAGCTCTTGAGGGAAATAAGAAAACCCGCTTTACTAAATGAGGAAGATCTATCAATTAAAGTAATTTTATGGCCTTGCTCTGCCAAAAAATTAGCTGCTGTCAAACCAGCAATTCCTGCTCCGGATACTAAAATGTGTTTTTTCATTTCTTATATTGTTAAATTGATATTGCAAATTTATTTATACTTTTAATGCTAAAATAGCTCGTTAAGAAATAAAAATAGTCCTATAAAATGAGTTACATTAGCAAGAAACAAGAAATGAATTATTGGGCGGAGCGTCTGGGCGTCCCACTTGCATCATCTGGATCCGAATTGGAAATGTTATCTCTCCATGAGCTGAAAATTGTAGATCTAATGCCCGAAATGTTAGTTATGGTTCGCTCTGTTATGGCAAAGCAAACATTTTGTATTCGGAGAAAACCGATAACAGCTTTTGAAAATGGAATATCCATTTCATTTCAAAATATTATCAGTTCGCCATTAAACGCAACGGATATTGACAAAAAAGCGTTACAGCAAACTCAGCCACACGTGCGCATTATCCCGCTGAATATTGAAAGTGACGTGAGCTTTCCAAAAGATATAAATATCCAGCAGATAACCATAATTATAAGTTTGGATTACTTGAAAAGTTTTGTCGGAAAAGATCATGTGAAATTCGATTATCTTTTTTTTAACGATAAAACGCTTTGGATTGAAGAGTTCATGTCCCCGGAAATAGCGGAAGTCGCTAATGAGATTTCGATCACAAAAATATCAGATACGTTATCAGATGCCTACTATAGGCTGAAATCGCTTGAACTACTGTTTTATTTGTTTAAAAATTTATCTACCAGGGTGCATGTTCCGCATCAGCATCTCTCAAAATATGAACTGAAATTGGTTTACGACGTACGGGATAAAATTGCGGCTTCGATAAACAGACCGTTTTTGCAGAATGAGCTAGTGCAGTCAGCCGGTATGAATGTCATTAAACTTCGGAAACTTTTTACACAAGTATTTGGTAAAGGTATGTACCCCTATTATCAGCATTTACGTATGAAAGAAGCCGCAAGACTTTTACGCGAAGAACATTTATCGGTCTCTGAAACTGGATATCAGCTAGGATTTAGCAATTTAAGCTATTTTGGAAGATTATTTGAAAGGCATTATGGATCCAAACCCAAGAAATGGATTCAAAAAAACATGAATAATTCCTAGCTCCCAACATTTTTTTAATTCGGAAAAACATCAAACGCCTTCGAAAAATTTACTTCACCAGTTTAACGCCAAATATATGACTAAAGATTAATCATCACTTGCCCATTAAGATTCCTTTCTTAGCTACATTGGGTGTGCTCTTCATAATAGATTGATAAGAAGACGTAAATGCAGATAAACTCTTATACCCGACCATATAGGCTACTTCAGTAAGTGTATATTTTCTCTGATCGATCAACTCAATACTTTTTAAAATTCTTATAAGCTGATGATATTTTTGAACTGTGATTCCTGTCTCCGATTTAAATATGCATTGAAGGGTCCTGGCCGACATAGCAACTTTATTTGCTAATAATTCGATATCTATACCGTATTTAAAATTACAATTAATCTCCTCGCAGAGTGAGATTAATTTTTCATTGGATGGAATAGGTATTTGAAGATTCGTGTTTTCAGAACAAAAATTTGGCAAACTGTTTAATATAGCCTGCAAAAAATGGTATTGCTCTATATTATCTTGAAGATTTTTGCTCCACTTGGCTGCATACAAAAGCATTTCCTTCAATACCACGGGTGCCGCAAAAACACGTATTGATTTAAAAAATTCGAATTCCCCACTCTACTTTCCGTCAGGCCACATTTGATGTTGTCGCTTTGCATATACTTATTGGCATATTCCATAAAAAAACAATAGATAATTTTGTATGCTCATTTAAAATTAAAGTAAATATGAATAGAATATTTCTTGCATTCACATTTTTGTTAACACTTGTATTAACGGACAGATCTTTGGCAATGCAAAAACAAGCAAACATCCTTATACTAATTCATTCAGATGAAGGTGGTACCTACGAAATTGCAAAAGAGGTTGCGAAAGGAATTGAAAACAATGGTAACACAAAAGCAATTATCAAAAGAGTCAAATTTATTGATAATCCAAAACTCAACCATATCCCGGTCGCAAACGTTTCGGAACTTTCGTCATATGATGGAATTGCATTTGGTTCTCCTGTATATTTTGGGAACATAAGTACGGCAATGAGTGAGTTTTTTGCTCAGACAACAACACTATGGTCCAAGCATGAATTAGAAGGGATGCCAGCCATGGTCTTTATGTCTGCAGGAAGTGGTGCAGGACGAGAGTTAGCTATGCAATCCTTTATGAATATGCTTGCGGTCCATGGAATGGTCCTGGTTCCAAATGGTATAAGGGGAAATGAAAAGCTTGACAAAAGTATTCCGCAAGGTAATACTGTTCTCGGTACGACGAGTCTTGCTTCATTAAAAAATGTAGCTCGTCCTTCGGATGGTGAGCGACTCTTAGCTTCCGAACAAGGAAAATATTTTAGCAAAGTAGCACTTGCTTTGAAAGGTACATTTGGAAAAAAATCTGTCAAGACTCCTGAAGTGGCGACAAAGGACATTAACCAGATTTTAAAAGAAAAACATATAACTTTACCCAAAGTACCGGCTCCTGCTGGAAATTACCTGCCTTACGTAAGAAGCGGCAACCTGGTTTTTATTAATCAATATGCATTAAAAGACGGGAAATTGATTAATCCTGGAAAAATTGGCGTAGAAGTGACAGAGGAACAGGTAAAGGAAGCAACAAGAATAACAATGCTCAATATAATAGCGGTATTGAGTGACGCAGTAGATGGTGATTTAAATAAAGTCAAAAAATGCGTGCAATTAGTGGGAATTTTCAATGCCTCAGAACAGTTTTCAGACCACGCAAAGTTAATGAATGCAGCTTCTGATTTAACAGTTGAAATATTTGGAGATCAGGGAAAACATGCAAGAGCCACACTTGGAGCATCATCTATTCCTGGAAATTCTTCTGTAGAAATACAAGCAATATTTGAAATAGAATAAACATTAGGAATCCAATTAAAACAACTAAGTCTGCGTTGTATCACTCCCCAATCGTGACAATCCGTCCCGGTCAAATTGCTCGTAACGATGCTTTCCATTGGGGCCGGAATGGCAGACGAACTCAGAAGGCCTATAAAAATAAAAAAAACCTTGAGGAGGGGGATCTCAAGGTTTTTTACTACCTGTTATTAACTAATTTATGAAAGTATAGGTATAACAATGGTTGATTTGCTTTCGTTTGATCTTTTATAAAAAGGTTGAATTCGTATTCCCTGCCTTACAATTATTTTATTTAAATGAGAGCTTATTCAAAATGGTATCGTCTAAGACCAGCTTAACCTATAAAAAAGGAAAAGGCCACTTAGACAGTATCCAAGTGGCCTTAAAATCTTATATTGTAATCTGTTTTATTTTCCTTTAGCCTTCTCTGCCTCGATCTGCTTTACAAACTCTACAGTGACGTCCGCTAATTCGGCTATCTCCGATATCGAAAATTTATTCGAAGACAAAAGATTTTTTATTACTTCCGCCTTTCCTTCGGCTTTTCCGATAACTTCTCCCTCTGCTTTTCCCTCAGCTTTTCCCTCTGCTTTCCCCTCAGCCATTGCTTTTTCGCGCGCTCGTTTCAATTGCTCCTCCTGACTACTTCGGATACTCTCGGCATCCCATTTATTCCTTAAACTTACGTTGTACATCTCTCGTTCCTCCGGTTTTAGTTTGCTATACTCTGCTAACTGAAATAACTTCTCAAAAATAGGCTTGCGCAAATAAGTGGAAAGTCCATTTAGCGAAGACATATTTTTGAGTACATAAAGCCAACGATCTAAATCATTAACTAACTCTGCCTCAGCTTTTACAAAGTTAACCAATTCCACATATATAAAGCCTAGATCGTCATAAAATATTTTACCATGATCTCGATAACATAAACAAATATCGTGCAGAAAATACTTCTCATCCCCCGCCTCAGGCATTGCAAATCCATCCATCAGTACAATGATATAAACTTCACTAATTGCATAATTCCAAGCCCTTCGGTTGCCTTTGATAGACTCCTGCCCCACGGAGTGGATATTTGACTAGGCTCTGGGGGAAATGGACGTGAAAAAATTTTATTTCAAAGGTAACGGTAATCCCAAAAGGGAGAAAAGCCATCAATTCGTAAACGCGTACTTTAATGGGCTGATCAAATCCATTCTTGAAAAATCCGCCAATATTGATAATTGGTAGATGAATTTACCAAAATAAGTTGTTCGTATATACGCTTATCCTGGTATTTTTGCTTAACTGTTATTTTCAAATCGAATAGACCAATTAACTATATTTAAGTTTCCCTACTCATTCCTTGGGTACCACATTAAAGGTGTCTTGGCACGACGGATCACCCGAGACATAGGATAAAAAAGATCTAATATTTCCCTAAGAAGCTATAACGTTATTGACAAGAGTACTTAAGCACCCTTGTCAATCGTTAAGGGAGCCTTTTTGGTTAGACGTCCCCTCTAGTTAAATCACATTAAATTCCAGCTTCTTTATCGGTAAAAATCTGGGCTCCTGCTTTCTTTTCAATTAACTGTAGTGGATATAGTTCAGGATTATATACACCATTAAGAACTTCATTCAAAGCGTTTTTCTTGGATTTACCAAAGGTAACAATCAGAATATTTTCAGCTTTATTGATAATAGGTTCAGTCAAAGTAATTCTGAACATTGCCTGTGGCTTTAAATAGTAGGCATCAACCCATTTTTCTTTTTCTTGTAAGATCTTTTCTCCTGGAAATAGAGAAGCTGTGTGGCCATCATCACCCATTCCTAAAAGGATGAAATCAAAAATACCGTCAGCTCCCAAAACATTTCTGATTTGGGCTTCGTATTCTTTAGCATAATTTTCAGGCTCAATTCCCTCTTTATACATGGGGAAAATCTGATTTTTATTGACCGGAACCTTATTCAAAAGTACTTCCAAAGTCATCTTAAAATTACTTTTCTCATCTTCAAGAGAAACCCATCTTTCATCTACCCAAAAAAAATGGATTTTCTCCCAAATTATTTTATCTGCATATTCGGGAGTAGCTAATAAACTAAAAATAGCTTTCGGTGAAGAGCCACCACTCAACGCGACCACAAATTTATCATGCTTCTGGATCGCTTTTTTCGAAAGCTCAACAAATGTATCTGCCGCTTCTTTATATAAAGCATCCAGATTATTAAATATCGTAATATTCATTCTCTTTTCATTAGATTTTAAACCCACTGATGTCCCTGCCGCTCGACCAGTGCATCACTGTCATCAGGTCCCCAGTTTCCTGAAGCATAATTTGGGAACGATGGGTCTTTGGTTTTTTCCCAGGTTTCCTGAATCGTTTTTATCACATCCCAAGCTTCTTCTACCTGATCAGAGCGCATAAACAGTGTAAGGTCTCCCACAAGTGCTTCCAATAAAAGAGTTTCATAAGCTTCGGGCGTATCGGTCTGACAGGCAAAATTATCGAAAATCATCTCCACAGGTTTAAGCTCTAAAGACAAGCCTGGTTTTTTAGACATAAACTGCAATCTGATGTCCATTTGTGGCTGGATATTAATAACCAATCGGTTTGCCGACAGAAGCGAGGTACTTTCTGAAAACGTAGAATTTGGAAGTGGCTTAAACTGAATCGTTATATAAGAATGCTTTTCTTTCATCTTCTTACCGGTACGAACATAAAAAGGAACATCCTCCCATCTTTCATTATCCAGATAAAACTTGATAGCGACAAATGTTTCCGTATTGGAATCATGAGCAATTCCCTGTTCCTGGCGATAGCCATTTACTTTTACCCCATTTACTTTGCCTCGTCCGTACTGTCCTCTTACCGCATAATGATCTACTTTTTCGGGAGAAATTCTACGGATGGATTTTAAAACATCAACTTTACGATCCCTGATCTCACCCGATTCAAGTGAAGCCGGAGGTTCCATAGCAACCATGCAAAGAATTTGCAAAAGATGGTTCTGAATCATATCGCGCAAAGCTCCTGTCTGCTCATAAAAACTGGCTCTTGTTTCCACACCTACTTCTTCGGCAACCGTAATCTGTACCGATTCTATATGTCTGTGATTCCAAAGAGGTTCAAAAATTGAATTTCCGAACCTGAACGCCAAAATATTCTGAACGGTTTCTTTACCTAAATAATGATCGATACGATAAATCTGTTCTTCCTGGAAAGTTTGTGAAAGAAGATTATTTAGCTCAATGGCAGATTCTTTATTGTGACCAAAAGGTTTTTCGATAATAATTCGATCTGTTGCAGGATCAGATGCTATAGATGTATTTTTAAGATGATTTGAAATTACCGATACAAAGTTTGGTGCAATCGACAAATAGAAAAGTCTGTTGCCTCTCATTCCGTACACCTTATCAAAATTTTCCAGTTTCTGATATAAATTCCGATAAGAGATTTCTTCATCAAGCTGATGCTGAAAATAGCTGATGTGAGCCTGAAAACCAGCCCAATCTTCCTTGATTACAGTTTTCCGGGAAAAACTCTCCAGATTTTCTTTAATATAAGCCCTGAATTTTTCATCCGTATTTTCGGCTCTTCCTAAAGCTAAAATATTAAACCCTTTTGGCATTCTGCCATCGATATATAAATTGTAGAAGGCAGGAAAAAGCTTTCTTTTCGCCAAATCCCCTGTTGCACCAAAAATAACGATCGTTGTTGGATGCAGGATTGTATTGTCACTCATTGTTAGATTCAGTTATTTGGGTTTTGCCATGACGTATGAAAGACTCCTTCTCTGTCAGTTCTTTGGTAAGTGTGTGCACCAAAATAATCACGCTGAGCCTGAAGCAGGTTTACAGGTAAAGATGCTGTGGTATAAGCTTCGAAATACCCTAGAGCCGACTGAATTCCTAAGCTTGGAATTCCGTTTGATACAGCAAAAGCAGCTGTTTTTCTTAACGAAGAAATTTTATCTTTTACAATTTCTGAAATTTCCTGATCCAATAAAATATTAGATAAGTTCTCGTATTTTGAATAAGCCAGATAAAATTTTTCCAATAAAACCGAACGGATGATACATCCACCCCTCCAGATTTTAACAACATCTTTTAACGGAATTTCAAACTGATATTCTTCAGAGGCTTTTACCAATAATGCCAAACCTTGCGCATAACTGATTAAAGTAGATAAATACAAAGCATCCCCCACCTCTTTGATGAACAATTCTGTATTTTCAGGAGTTTGTACTTCTTCTTTAGCATATAATTGCGAAGCTTTCACGCGCTCATCTTTGTAAGCGGATAAAATTCTTGATGTTACCGCAATATCGATGGTTGGAATAGACACCCCAACTTCCATAGCCTCCTGGGAGGTCCATTTTCCAGTTCCTTTTGCTCCTGCTTTATCTAAAATCTTGTCGACAAGAAAACCGTCTGTTACATCATCTTTTTGCTGGAAAATATCTCTTGTTATTTCAATAAGGAAAGAATTCATCTCGCCTTCATTCCATCTTTTGAAAACTTCATACAATTGTGCATTGTTAAGATTAGCTCCTTTTCTCAGTAAATCGTATGCTTCACTGATTAATTGCATGATGGCATATTCAATACCGTTATGAACCATTTTAACGTAATTCCCTGCAGCTCCTTTCCCCATATAAGCCGTGCAGGGCTCCCCCTTTACTTTTGCCGAAATAACTTCCAGCATAGGCTTCACCAAATTGAAAACTTCCAAATCTCCACCCGGCATAATACTCGGTCCTCTTCTTGCCCCCTGCTCTCCTCCAGAAACTCCCATTCCCATAAAATGAAGGTTTTTAGAAGCTAAATCGGCTATACGTCTCTCGGTATCTTTAAAATAAGAATTTCCCGCATCAACGACAACATCTTTTGGACTCAGAAGCGGTGTTATGCTTTCAAGAACAGCATCAACGGGTTTGCCTGCAGGAACCATCAAAATAACTTTTCGCGGACTGTCTAAACTCAACACAAATTCCTCTAGAGAAACAGTTCCAACAACCTTTGTACCTGAAGCAACTCCTTTACGAAGTTCGATTACCTTTTCTTCATCTAAATCGAATCCTACGACAGAAAAACCATTATCGGCAATATTGTAAAGCAGATTTCTTCCCATTACACCCAGACCAATGACCCCGTAATTATACTTTTCCATTCTTACTTAAAGTTTAGTTTATGCATCAAATTTACTGAAATGCATGCCAGCAAAAAAATTATCTAAAATTTTCTTTCAATTGTGACATTAGTTATCGTCGACTGGAAAATGTCATTAGTTAATAATACCTTGATAATGGTATCGTTCAAAACATAAACTAATTCAGGTCCAAACTCTCTAATTTTTAATAGTTACAATTGACTATATGTAAACACATGCTAAAGGTTTGCATGCATTCTTTAACATGCAGTTTTGCCCTTGTAATACAACATTTTGAATAGATGTTACTTTAAAAATCAAAAATGATTTATTCTGCTTATAGTTGTCCCAAAAAATCCACGATATAAAGTTTTTGGACAAAATAAATATATTTGTTATAAATCAGTATACCACTCAAAGCGCTGCAGCACGAAGTGGGCATAGCCTGACTCGACGAGCTCGCGAAACGAACTTTTGGTGACTTGTTCAAAGAGATTGTACAGCATAGGACTAAAATAGGATTTAATCAGTAAACTCTTTCTTGTTCTTTCGGATGTAGTCAACCTGAATTTTTTGCAAGTTTTCAACGTCATTAAGTTTGTAAAATTCCTCGTCAAATTTGTTTAACGGATTGTTCTCATAAGATTTACTAAAACCTTCTACCGTACCATCCTGATCTTCGGTTATTTTCGATTTCTCCTTTACAAATGTGCTGTTTGCCCGCTCGATCAGATCAGCAAATTTAGTAGCGCCAACTAATTTCAACGCTTCTGGCAACGCAGTAGCAAATTGACCGCTTGAATTAAAATAAAACTGGTTATAACCACCATTATTTACTTCTGCTTCTAATCGGCTGATCATATAAATTGCTTGTCTAGATTTGTTCCAAGACAAGACGATTTCATATTCTTTATCATATGCCGCCGATAACTTACGAAAGAGGTTATCATAGACGACTTCCAATAACATGTTATCCGAAGTCGTATCAATAATTTGCTCGGTTAAGTGAGTCTGAATTGATGGCTTATTATTATTTTGCTTCGTACGTTCAGAACAGCCAAACAAATTTAAAATCATTATTATAATTCCAATGGTAATAATCGGCGTTCGCATTGATTTTATCATCTTTAAATCTTTTTATTACTCAAATATATACATTGATTTGCTATACTTTTGTGTTTTATGCATCTCGCAAAAGTATGGCTGATACCGCGGCTCGGTTTTTTTTCGTTTTTATCAAACCAAGCTCTTAAAAGAATTGTCCATCTATTGTCGATCGTTACGTATCAGTTCAGATTGATTGATTTAATTGTATGGTCAGGTTTTTAGGCCTGGCCATTTTAAACGTATTTTCCGGTCCTAAATGGATCTGTCAATAATTTAGTTAAGGGGCTAATCGAAAGATTAGTCCTTTTTTTTAAAAATAATGAACCATTCTATCAGAATTATGTTCTTCACCAGGTTAAGTTAGTTTGTTTTAGTAGTTATAAAGGTCGGGGATTTATGTCACCGGCCTTTTTTTATTTTTTGTAAACTATTATGGAGTTTAGTTGTACTTACTTTGGATATTTAATTAATAGATTGCAGGCTTGATAGTATCGCATTTATCAGGCCTGCATTTTTGAAAATTCTTTCCTAACAAGGGATCAATATATATCGGCTGGATCGTTCCGGCCTTTTTTATAAGTTAGGTATTTCCCCGGACTCGATCATCTCCATAAAAATATTAGCTTGATCTTTGGTGTGCCAAGAGTTGTAATTGAAATGTACTCGCCAGCCTTATGTAAAAGACGATTGCGTTAAAGTAGTTTTGAAAGCCTAAGATAAATTTGAGAGGAAAAATCACTAAAATAGCTTTGCAAGTATACTTTCAAAGGTTACCAAAATATTTTCGCCATATTTCTGCTGTGCTTTTGCACCTAAGAAATTTTTATTCAATGCTGTTTTTTCGGAAACGATTATCTGCATTTTATAGGATATTGCAAAATATGCATACAACTTAAAATGTGACTCTTCCACTGGGGTTGCATAACCGGTAACACCTATACCAAAATCAGCATTGAACAAGTGCGATGCCTGCAGTGCCATATCTTCTGCGATCTGAGACGACACACAATCACTTTCTCTGGCCTCATCCTCATCTATTCCTAATAAATTTACCTTCTCTTCAAGCGTGTAAGCTGTAATCCCACCTTTAAAATTAGCTGCAGCATTTTCGATCTGGGACAGCATAAACTGAAGCTGTCCAGCTGTTACACTTTCGGCCGTTGCGACAGTCTTACGATCAAGTAGCTTGCCAATACGTTGAATTACGTCCTTATCGAGTTCCATCTTATACTTATTAATTTAAACCTATAGCCTTAGCAGGCTTTTTGTCTACTCGGAATATTAAATATTAAATCCGTTATTGACCGTAAGCATTTATTGTAGCAGTTTATTTTGAAAGGCGAACCGCACTAGATCAGCTGTATTTTTTGTTTTTGTTTTATCAATCAGCTGCTGCCGGTGCCCCTCAACTGTACGTTTGCTCAGGAATATCTGATCTGCTATTTCAGCGTTTGTAAAACCACGTGAAATCAGTTCCAAAACCATTAATTCCCTTTCAGAAATATCGTAGCGATGATAGATAGCTTCTTTATCGATATAAATGGGTCTATTTAGCTGAAAATGATCGAGAAGTGATAGACCTATTTCCATTGAAATATATCTTTTACCCTGTAATATGTTGAATATACCTTGAACAAGTTCGTCATAATCCGAATTTTTTGATAAAAAGCCAACTGCCCCCGCCCTAAATGCTTCAGCAACGGTATTATTATCCTCGATCATTGATAAAACAGCAACGTCAATTTCTGGATATTTGGTCTTCACTTTATGGATTAATGTAATGCCACTCATCTCTTCCATTTTGAGATCTGTAATTATAAGATCAGGTGTCTCGCCTTTACTTAAGAATTCTAGCGCCTCAACTCCATCTCCCGCCTCCCCAACAATGGAGAGTTGCTCATGTGACTCCAATATTAGCCTAAAGCCGTTCCTTACCAATGTGTGATCGTCAACAAGTAATATTTTATACATCGTAGTAGAGAAAATCGTGTGTTATATGTATTTCAGAACAATTAGCCTGCCATTTTTACATAACCAGAAAGTTTTAAATCTATATTTTAAAATTTGTAATAATTACTTATGAACCCAGGTATCATTACCTTCCATGAAATATATAGTGCAATTTTATCGTATAAACATTTCCTTATATTTTTTATAAAAAGTTTCCATCGCACTTAAAATTTGATTATGAACTTTCGATGTATTTAGAACCTTATTGCTGAAACTTAATATTCGCAGTTAAAGTACTTCATCAGACTATTACAGTGATTTCAAGTATTAAATGACTTATATTGCGTAGTTTATCAGTTAACGAAACCGATCCCAAGAAGGTTCACTTTATATATTTATTAAAAGATGAAAAAAAACCAAATTATGCAGGATCGGTATCAAGGTATACTTATCGTTGCATTCGCAATTGTTGCACAACAGGGCCCCGAGGATCTTCCGAACGATGTGCCAGATAATCCTGAAGAGGAATTATCAGAAAATGAACCCGATGAAACTCCAGAAATGCCCGATCAGGATGATTTTGGCATCGACGAAGAACTAGGAAACGAAGAAGAAAATGAATTTCCTGAACTTGACGAACAGGAAGACAACGACGGAGAGTTAGATAACAATGGAAGCATTTAAAATCAAACTGTCTTTTCGCTGAGTTTCACTTTAAGGGATATAAGATTAATTCGTTTCCTGATAAAATGGATAAGACTTTACCGGAAAGTGGATACCAGCCCGGCGAGATGCCCTGGTTTTATGGCGAAAAACTCAAACAGCTTGGGATCGAAATTTTGAATAAAAAAATTGCCGGCGATTGTCACGTTGACAGAAAATTAATTACTGCAGATAGTCCGTTAGCGGCCGATAAATTCGGAAAAATCTGCGCAGATGAACTTCTCGCCTGTGAAAAATCAGAACTGGAACATGAATAGGTAGCGTAAGCCATGTGGATCATTGCAAAATCTTGCGAACGTTTTCAAAATTTGAACGATTATTTTTAAGAACTAATGAATATTTCAATCTATGTCCAAAACTAAAATATATAAAGACATACCGGTTATTTTAACAACGGAAACAGAACAGTTATTTGATTTTGAATTAGGTGAAAGTGGTCAGGTAGGCCAATATGCCAAAATATCGTCTGAAGGATACGAGCTAATTATAGGAGAGGATCTCAGTTACCTGGACGGAGATATGCCCGAGAAATGGAGGCAACCTGCTGTTCAGAAACTACTTGCTTTAGTAAGGGATGATAACAAAACAATCGGCGATTTAAATTAATTCTTTTTCAAATACAAGCCCCCCTTATTAACCGATAAGGGAGGTTTTTTGACTAGATGATCATTACGGTCCAAAACTATTGTAAAAAAATGACACTGGCATTTCTCGTAAACTACAATGGTACAAAAATGGAGCTATTAGCGTTAGTAATTGCCCGATTGACTTACACCTGCCGCAAGCGAAAGAAAAGGCAAGTGTAGATCATTGTTGAATACCCCACCACCCGATAGATTAAACTGCGCGCTGCTAAAGCCATTGGATCCCGAAATACTAATTGATCCATTTGGCATCGCGTTGCCGGATATCAGAATTGACTCTTCCTGTCCGGTAACACCGCTCTGCCGCCAATAGCCGATTCCACCATACATGCCTCCGGTCAATGAATCCAGGTAAATCTTGTTGTTCTTAACCTGTACATTTTTAAGATACTGGTACGAGGAAGGTTCGATATAGATATACAGTAAAATGCCCGAAGTATGGAATTCATTGTTGAGGATAGCCAAGTTCTGCCCGTTCCGAGCTTTAATAGCACCACCGCTTCCATTCGCCGGCCAGCCTTTGATCACATTGTTCTGTATTGTCAAGCCGTTAAAACTATGTGCATAAATACCATGATCGGTATTAGCATCTTCATTATTGAAAGATACATTGCGTAAAATAGTATTTCCACTGATCAGGCTATTGCTTTGAGAATTATCATTTATCGCCGTGATAAAGTAACCCGTTGAGCCAGCATTGCCAAAGGTATTGTTGATGACCTTTGAATTTGTACTGCCCGACCCGTTCCACACCCCTCTTCCACTGTTTCCCTGCCTCCTGGAGAATACACAGTTTGAAACGGTGGCTTTATCCGTGCCGATCAGGCGAATGTAAGCATCATGCAGATCATTCGATTTGTTGCTGCCTGCTTTCTTAATACCATAGTCAAAAATACACCATTTAAAAGTGACGTCAGACGCATTATTGATGTAAAAAGTCAGATTCCAAAATGTAATGCCCGAGAATGTACAGCCAGCAACATTGGCCGCACTGTAGGTCTGCCGAAGCAGCTGACTGTCCGATGACCGGGCATCGAATATGGGGTTTGTATTTCCGCTTTTCATAAGCGCAATACCGGGCTTCATCAACAGGGCACCATCAATAAGATAAGTGCCGGCTTCTACCCACACGGTATCGCCGGCACTTGCCTGCGCGATTACAGCATTGATTTCTGCCAGTGTCATTCCGGCAGAAACCAGGCCAGAACCGGACAGACTGCTTTTTGCTACCGAACTACCGTATAAGGAGACATGGGTTGCTGTTGTGGAATCGAGTACTTCCAATGGGCTGGAACAAGAATTTAGCAGCAGACCGAGTACCACAAAATTGAAAATGATCTTTTTCATCTGGTTATAATTTGGTTGTGAATATCCTTTCTTTCCTTTTATTGATAGTGTTGTATACCTTATGACTGGCCAACAAGTGTTACCTTGAAAACATAAACAGGTATCTCTCCGCCTGTCGCTGAAGGGACAGGAAGATGTAATGCTGTAGCGTCCTGTTTCCATTTGATTTTCTGCTTGCTTCCCAATAGCGTAATTTTCGCTATTCGCGCCTGACCTGCTGCCAGACTTTTTACCGCTGCAAAGTCGGTTTTTGGACTTCGTACAAACACATAGACAAAGCCATCTTTTTTCGTAAAACGGATGTCGGACACAATTTCTTTTGAGGTTGCATCATTTTCGGCATCTTTGATCGTTTGTTGCCCCGCGATCTCGGTTTCCTTCTCATGTAATTGGTTTCCTTCGCTTTGTATTTTCCATTCGCCTGCCCCGTATATTGCCTCCGCATTAAGGTTCATCCAATCTCCGATACTCCGTAATCGGGCCATACTTTCCACTGGAAAGGTACCATCCCCTTTCGGGCCGATATTCAGCAGCAGATTTCCACCTTTACTAACAACTTCTACAAGATTTCTAACCAATATTTCGGGACTTTTCCAGACTGTATCATGCTTATTAAAACCCCAATTGCGACTCATTGTGATGCAGGCCTCCCATTTGCCTTTTGCTTTATTCATTAGGGATTGCTCAACGACTTCGTAGTCGCCCAGCTGATTGCCGATACGACTATTGATGATGCAATTGGGCTGTAAATCATGAATGAACTGTTGGATTTCTGTGCTTTGTTCTTTAGTGAAGAGTTCGGGCGTATCAAACCATATTATACCAATGGGGCCATACTGTGTCAATAATTCGTGTAATTGTGGTTTTACTTTTCGCTCGATATATTTTGATAAATCTTTGGCGTCTTCATTCGGATAATCCCAGAAGTTGCTTCGCCCGGCCTTACTAGGCCAATTGGTAGGGACATCCGGATCTGCCCAGTCCCGCCCCAAAGAATAGTAAAAGCAAAGTTTTAAATCATAACGTTTGCAGGCAACAGCCAGGTCCTGCATTGGGTCCCGCTGCCAGGGAGTCTGTCGGACAACATTATAATCGCTACTGGGGGAATTAAACATGGCAAACCCATCGTGATGTTTTGCTGTAACGACAATGTATTTCATGCCGCCCCCCTTGGCGGCCTTTGCCCAGGTATCGGCATCAAAAGCAGTAGGGTTAAAATCCTTGGCGATCAGAGCATACTGTTGCAGTGGGATCCTTTCATATAACATAAAATGTTCGCCGCCCCGTGTTGGCCTGCCATTCCAGTCACCGGCAGTCTGAGAATATAGGCCCCAGTGAATAAACAGTCCAAATCTGGATGCTGACCACCAGGCCATCTTATCGGAGCTGCCCATAGGCTGTTGCTGGGCGAACGACCATAGCGAACAGCCCAACAAAAAGCACGACAATAGTATCGTTTTAATCTTCATACTAGGCCCCATTTAGTTTTCTGTAACGTAGCAACGCTTCTAAAAAGTAGTAATCTGCATAGATAAGCGGAACATCAATCTCACTTTTATGTGGCATGCTTCCTGTCGAGTGCTTAAGGATGAAGCCGCCATTGGTCCCCTTTTCAGCCAGGTATTCGCTGGAGGAGAGCGATTTCAACGTGCTTTCGGCAAAGTCATAATAGCGTTTGGCATCTGTTCCGGTCGTATAGGTAGACAATTCCAGCAAGGCTGCGCTGACCAGTGCCGCTGCCGACGCATCCCGTGGTATATCGTTCAACTTTCGGTTTGCATAATCCACATCCGGTCGGTATCCTTCCTGGCCAGCATTAAAATCCCAATAGGGAACTTTATCCTTTGGCAGATTGGGATGATTCATATAAAAATCTGCCGCTTTCCTGGCTGCATCCAAATATTTACTGTCCTTGGTTTCGCGGTAGAGCAGCGTATAGCCATAGATTGCCCAGCCCTGCCCTCTAGACCAGGTTGAATTGTCGGCATAGCCCTGATTGGTCTGCTGATGCAGGACTGCTCCCGTATTGGGATCATAGTCTACCACATGATAGGTGCTGTAATCGGGTCTGAAATGATTCTTCAGGGTATAGTCGGCATGACTGATGGCGGCGTTTTTGTATTTGGGGTCTCCAGTTAATGTTGATGCAAAAAACAACAGCTCCAGATTCATCATATTATCGATGATCACCGGATATTTCCATACCGTTTTTCCGTCCCAGGAAGCTTTTTCATTCCAGGATTTGATCAGTCCAACTTTTGGATCAAAGCGCTTCAGGGCGGACTCTGCTGAATGTACGAGGAGCTGCTGGTATTTTTTGATCTTTGTAGAATCGTCCTCCAGCCGTAAAGCGTTGCCATACGAACAGTACATCACAAAACCAATGTCATGATGCTGGGTCAGATCCTTCGCCTTTTCCAGTTTTTCGGTCCATGCAGTGGCCTGAGCTTTGACATGGGGGTCTTTTGTATACTCGTATATATACCAAAGCCCGCCCGGAAAAAAGCCGCCTGTCCAATCCCATTCATCGGTTCCCACCACATGACCTGTTGTATCCAACGTCCGAGGAAAGTTGCTGTTATCAAGGAGCAGGTCATATTGCGCTCTGGCTCGCGTAAAGTCGGCAGCTACAAAATCGAAACTGGTATGCTTGGTGCGCTGCTGCGCACAGGAAAAGATGGTTGTCAAAAGAAATAAGAATATCATTTTAAGTCCAAAAGGATAATGTGTCTGCTTCATAAGATTTTATTTACTGCGCTGTTGATTCTTGTATATTATATTTTTCGGGCAATATCGGATTATTTTTTCCGCATGCGCCGGTTTCATTCCGTCACTTCCAGTTCGACTTTTTTGACTACTGGATATTCTCCGTACACATTGCTATTACTGCCAACGAACGTAATTTCATAAGTCCCGGGAGTTGTGAAAGTGTAAGCATAGGTATCCATTCGGGTGCTCATATTTTTGAGCGCTACCCCTTTGTCCGGTGTCACACTGGTTAGGTCCAGCGGTTTTGAGATAGCCCACACCTGATTGGAGCCTATTGTTGCTCCGCCTCCTTGAAAGCGTAGTCCTGCACTGCTTAATAACCAGGAGACAGGAGAATTTTCCAGACCGATTGAGGTCCAGGCTGCACCTTGCAGATTTGCTATCGGCAGGGTAATACCCTCTGTTGTTTCGGTATTTAGACTGAACTGATTGATCCACCAGCGGGGCTGTGTCGATCCGGTAGTTCCGGTGTATTTAAAAGCAAAATAAACCATGGTATTCGCATTCAGATTAAAACCCGACGCACTTAATTTTGACAGATCAACTTGTCCCGAGGATACGTAGGTAGCGTCATTGGCCTGGATGCCAGATAATGTAAATGCGGCGGTAATATCCACCCAGTCGCTCTCCTTGATCGCATCAGGCTGATAAACGCCTGCAAATTGCTGCGATACCAGTAGGCGGAGAGAATTCGGCTGTTGCACATCCGTACCATAACGGCGGTTGCTCGAAAACTCCAGTGTAACAGCCTGTGGAATAGCTTTGGTGCGCTCCCGGTAAACGTACTTATGCCCTTCTTCACCCGAGAAGAACGTCAGCTGGTCGGGATTGCCACTGATATGGAACAACACTCGCTCACCGACTTTATAGCTATTTTTATCCGTATGGACTTCTAAGTTCAAAGGGATGGCCTCTTTTTTCTCGCAAGATTGTAGGCTCGGCAGTACGAGAAGCGATGCTATATAAATATATCTTTTCATAATTTTCACATTATTATCTGGTGTTACCATGCGGGATTTTGCGTCATCAGGTTATTCAGCGATAGCTCGTTGATCGGAATAGGAAAATACGTATCCCGATCACTGACATTATTGAAAGCCAATGCCATGTACCGATAATCGGCCGGTGCCAACTGGTTATACTGTTGGGCAACGAGTTTCATTTCGGCAATGAAAGTACCATAACGTACGAGATCAAATTTCCGTAACCCTTCGTAGCATAATTCCCGAAAGCGTTCCTCCCGTATAGCTATTCGCATTTCGCTTTCATTGGTTAGCTCATCATTCCGGTTTGAAGCATGTGCACGGCCACGTACTTCCTGAAGTGCATTTTTGGCACGGGCCGTGGGGCCATTCACTTCATTTTCGGCTTCAGCAAACATCAATAGGACATCAGCAAAACGTAATAGCGGAAAATTAATTGGCGTATAATTCCTGTTTTTAGGCTTTAAGGTCTCGTAATCTCTTCTAAATTTGGCGACATGCCGACGCTCAATTTCCGCTGTCGTATAGAATACGGAGTCTGTGATCAAGTTGTTGGCATGGTTGTACCGATAACTGGCGATATTCCAGTCCCGGCGTTTATCTGTGGGTTCGTAAGATTCAAAGAGCTTGCGCGTGGCAGCCAACAGACCATAACTAAAGCCCTTGCCTTCATCGCTGGTCTGTATGCCACTTTGATTGCCAATGCGCCCAGCCTCAAAATCACCGCTGCGATTGCCGTAGAATTCTACCTCCCAGATGGATTCGCTGATATTATACCGGTCTGCCGCCATATCTGTAAAGATCTTTTTGTAATCTGCGACAAGGCTATGTTTATAATCTCCCCCTTGTGGAAAGACCAGTTTGCTTGACCATTCCAATGCTTTTTGATACTTGGATGCGTCATTGAGCGGAGCTCCGGCCATTTTTAGGTATACCCGGGCCAAGATGCCCCGGACGGCAGATTTTGTAACGCGGCCAGCATGACCATACGCCTGAATGTCCTTGACCATGGAATCCGCTGCTTCCATCTCCTGCACAATAAAGTTATAAACTTCCGTCTGTGGTGTACGTGCGATATTGACATCACTTACCGAACTTGTAGGCGCTGTTTTCAAAGGAACGTCCCCCCAGTTGCTGACCAAAATAAAATAGTAATAGGCCCGCAAAAACCTGACTTCACCTATCACAGCCTGTTTATCAGAAGCAGCCATTTGTACAGACTCAATTTTGCTCAGAAAAAAATTGGCCCGCTCAATACCCTCATACAGAAATCGCCAGATATCATTGATTTTTGGATTAGAAGCATCGTAACTATAGATTTCTGGTCCAGCGAGATAAGACGAGCGAAAATAGGCCCCCTCATCACCCAGGGTCAGATAGCTCGAATAGGTGGATCCGTAAAAGTCTTCCCTGCCGAGAATATCGTATACGCCAACAAGTCCGGTCATCACCTCCTTTTCATTCTGATAATAATTTTCCTTGACCACATCAAAGGGCTGCTTGTCCAAAAATTTAGAACATCCTGAAAAAATTGAAGTCGACACTACTAAACACAAGAAGATTAAATGTTTATATTTTTTTGTTAATGCTATTTTCATAAGATTACAGATTAAGGTTGATACCAAATACAAAGGTTTTGGGTCTTGGGTAAGACGAATAGTCAAAGCCGGGCGTCAGCGCCGAGTAGTACACAGCAACCTCGGGATCATATCCTGAGTAATTGGTAAGTGTCCATATATTCTGTACGGAGGCATAGATACGCAGGCTTTTGATTTTCCACTTGTCCAACAGCCCCTTATCAAAAGTATAGCCTATAGATCCTGTTTTCAGACGTAGGTATGAGCCGTCTTCGATAATGCGGGTCGAATAGACATTAGGCCCCTGGCCACCCACACGGGGCATAGTAGAAGAAGTGTTTTCCGGTGTCCAGCGGTCCGCATAGCTCGCAAATTGATTGAGATGTGCTTTACTGCCATTTTCAAACAACAGCCTATTGGCATTGACAATATCGTTTCCATAAGACCATTGAAAAAATAAGTGGAGATCAAAATTCTTGTATTTAAAGGTATTCGCAAATCCCCCCTGGTGAATGGGATATCCACGTCCGATCACTGTCCTGTCAAGATTATCCACTACCAGATCCCCATTGAGATCCTTATACTTCACGTCGCCGGGGCGAATCGAGCTACGTGTATTACCATTGGTCGCCACCGTCTGTTTTAAGAGGTAACTGCCATTTGGCTGTTGGTCAAAGTCTTCATATTGATAGACACCATCCCAGAGGTATCCATACATCTGTCCGAGTGGCTGATTGATTTTGGCAATATATAATGGAGTAGTTCTGTAATCCTGATCCCAGGCCAGTGCCGTGGTCAGGCTTTCCTGATTTTCGGTAAGTTCAACCACTTTATTTCGGTTAAAGGAAATGTTGAAGGAACTATTCCAGCTAAAATTGGCTTTTTGGATGATATCTCCCGATAAGGTTAATTCAATCCCCTTGTTGCTCGTTTCACCTATATTTTTAAAGGCATTGCTATAGCCCGTGGTGGAGGGTAATGCCGCATAGAGCAGGAGATCATAGGTGCGCTTGTGGTAATAATCCGCCGTCAGCATCAACCTGTTTTTAAAAAGCCCCAGATCGATGCCGGCATTGCGCTGTGCCGTACTTTCCCAGCGCAGATCCGGTGTTCCGATACCAAGGTACATCCCTTGTAAAAGCTCATTTCCCCAGGAATAGTAACCGTTGGTACTAACACTGGTATTTTCAAAGTACACAGGCGAAAAAGAAGCATATTCACTCACCCTGTTATTTCCTGTAATTCCATAACCCAGTCTCAGTTTCGCATCCGAGAAAAGTTGCTGATTTTTCATAAAGGGTTCATTGATCAGTCGCCAGGCGAATGCAGCAGAGGGAAAGTACCCATATCTGTTATTGCCAACGAACTTGGATGAGCCATCTGCCCGAAACGATGCGGTCAGGAGGTAGCGGCTTTTGTAATTATAGTTAACACGACCCAGATACGAGAGCATGGACCATTCCGATTGCAGAGAGGTGACAGGCTGGGGCACCCCTTCACTCAGGCCTGCCAGTCCCTTGATCTCGTTGGGCAGATGAATGGCTGAAAAGCCATACCTATGGTACTTGTTGCCTTGAAAAGTGATCCCAACAACCGCATTTAGGGTATGGTCTTTAAATTTTTTGTTGTAGGTCAACAGGTTTTCGTTGAGCCAAGTATTGCTCTGCGTGTATAGAATCGAACCGTTTACGCCGTTTGTGCTTCCGGCGAAACCATATCGGGTGCGTGAATTGTTGTATGTGTCCAGCCGTGTATCCGAATTGTTAATACCGCCATTAATCCGCAGTTTTAGCGCCGGCGAGAATGCATATTCTGCATAACCGTTCACGATAAGCCGGTTGTTATAGTTTTTGCGGAGCTCATTCTGAGCAGAAAGTATGGGGTTGAACCGATAGTCGTTGGTGGGATTAGCGAGATCGTCTGTTGGATCATTCAAAAGATCTTCATCGGCAAAAGCAATGGGCCGGTAGCCCCATACGCTGTACATCAGGTAGTTCATGGCGGAGAATGCCGATTCTGGAGCCGCGGGATTGCTACCATCAGTAAGTGTGCCGGTATACATGGCATTGATACCGACTTTTAGTTTCTGAAAACTCTGATCGAGCGTGATCTTGCCTTGTTTACGGTCAAATCCCGAATTAATGATAATACCTTGCTGACCAAAGATATTACCTGAAACGGAATATTTTGTGTTGCTGTTGCCGCCCATGACCGAGAGGCTGTGGTTGTGCATCACTCCATCTCTAAAAATATGCTGCTGCCAGTCGTTGCTCGGTACAGACCTATAGTCTTCTAATGTCTTGCCATCGTTAAAATAAGTGAGCTGCGCGCCGACAGGATCGCGTTCCGCCTGCAAACGGACAAATTCATAGCCATTCATCAGATCCATGCTATTGATGATCTGCTGCGATCCTATATAGCCACTATAACTGATCTGTGGAGCTCCTGCTTCGCCCTTTTTTGTCGTGATCAAAATAACACCATTGGCACCACGTGCACCGTATATCGCAGTGGCAGATGCATCTTTCAGCACTTCGATCGAAGCGATTTCATCCGGATTAAGGACATTACTGTTCGCATTTTCTATTGGAAAACCATCGATGACATACAGGGGGGAATTATCCTGTGTCAGGGAATTGGCCCCGCGGATCACAATGTTCATCTCACTGCCCGGTTTCCCGCTTTCTGATGTGACCTGTACACCGGCTACACGACCGGCCAATGCTTCCAATGCAGAACCAACGGGAGCCTTCTTGATATCCTGCATATTGACTGATCCCACAGAACCTGTAAGGTCTTTTCGTTGCACTTCACCGTACCCGATTACCACAACTTCATCTAAGGATTTATTGATCTGTACGAGTTTTACCTGCAGCACTTTAGCATCTTTTACAGCAACTTCTTGTTCATCATAACCGATAAATCTAAAGATAAGTACAGCTGAAGTGTCCGAGACCTGAAAGGAGAAGCGGCCATTAAGGTCCGTGGTTCCTTTTGTGCCGGAGCCCTTTTGCAAAATACTTACACCGGGCAATGGCTTTCCGGTAACTATATCGGTTACTATTCCGCTGATCTGCTGCTTTTGTGCATAGAGCTGCGGAACTTGGAACAGGCAGGTCGCTCCCAATACGATTGTTTTTAGATGCGGTATCATATTTTACATTTAATAAATTGATTTCACTTTATGATTGGTTTTCGGGCAATCCGACATGAGGTAGTATTTGCCCATAGCTTTTTTCTGTCGTAGAAAGAAGCTTGACAAATATTTGGATCTTTATGGAAAATAAGGGGGTAAAAAATCGGAAATATAGGGGTAAAATCTCTTAGCGTAAGCTATTTTCCCTATATTGAGTGGGATTTACACCAAATTTCTTTTTAAATTCTTTACTGAAATACTTTCGATCGTTGAATCCTACGGAATAGGCAACAGATGCGACCTGATCAGACTGTATCAGGAGATTGGCAGCGACACTCAGACGGATATCTTTAATCAATTCGGCAACACTGAGGCCTGTCAGGCTTTTGACCTTCTTCAACAGCGCACTTTGGCTCTGGCCCATATTTTCCGCTAAAGTCGCAACTGAAAACTCAGCTTCGGCGATATGTGCTTCGACCATCGTTCTTAACTTATCCAAATAAGCCGCAGCAGCATTGCTTATGTTTTCATCACGTTTCGATAACAGCAAATAGCGTCGGTTACGTTCCTTAACCAACTCTAAAGCTGATATGGTGTTGAAAATCTGAAGATCTAAAACCTGTAAGTTGAATGGTTTAGTTACATAATTGATGATGCCACTTTGATAACCAATGATACTATCCTGCTCCTCTCCTTTGGCTGTCAGCATAATTACGGGGATGTGGGCTGTATCCGGATCGGCTTTGATGGATCTCACCAGTGTGTATCCATCCATCTGAGGCATCGCGATATCTGTTATAATCATATCGGGCATGCTATCGGCAATTGCCACAAGCGCCTCCTTTCCATTGGCAGCAGCACTTACGTTGTAGCATGTCTGCAGATGGTTGAGCAGAAAAGAACGGAGTTCGTCATTATCTTCCACGATCAGCAGCTGATAATCCCGGGCCGAGTCCGGAATACAGGCCGCGGTACTTTCAGTCGTACTTGTCTCCGAAATAATTTCCGTCGGTATCCCCTGATGTTGCCGGATACATGCCGGCAACAATATGGTGAATACGGTGCCCCCCTGTTGGCCCAGCTGCAGCGGATTGTCAAGATAGAGATTTCCTTGATGCAGTTCTACGAGCTCTTTGGCGAAAGACAAGCCGATTCCCCAGCCTTCTTTCCCTTTTCCCGCATCAGCTCGGTAAAAGGTATCGAATATGCGCTCCCGGTCTTCCCTTTTGATACCTTGACCATTATCCATCACATGGATAAACAGATCTTCGTTCCGCTGACGGATGACAAGTTGAACCGTTGGATTATGCTCGCGCCGAAATTTAAAGGCATTGGAAAGCAGGTTGAGCAATACTTTTTCCAGCTGCTGGGGATCAGCCATAAAAGAACCTTCAAATTGATTATCCAAGACATAGCCTATACCCGATTCTTCGGCTATCACAACAAAGGATTGATGTATCTTCTCAAAATAACTTGTTGAGTCGATAGCAACTTTATTCAAGGTCAATTTTTGGGCATCCATTTTATTGAAAGACAATAGTTCTTGCGTCAAATGTAGCAGCCGCTTAATATTACGTCTCACCTGCTGTAACTGCGCATCCACCTGATTGTCGAGCCTTTTATCCAGCAATATTTTCTCTATTGGGGCATGGATCAAGGTCAGTGGGGTGCGGATTTCATGGCTGATCTTGGTGAAGAAATCAAGCTTTGACTGCATCAGCGCAGCTTGATCCTGATGTAGTTTTTCTTCATAATATAACTTTGTTTTAAGCTGCTTTTTGTCCAGGTTATAGCGGTAGAAAAAATAGACAATGCCCATCAGTAGCACTGTATACCCAGTATAGGCCCAGATAGATTTATAAAAAGGCGGAGCAATGTTGAATACCACAGATTTGCTCACGTTACTCCATAGTCCGTCATTATTTGCCGTCTTTAACCGAAGCGTATATCGTCCGGGGCTCAGATTGGTATAAGTTATGGAAGGCTGATCGGTCAGATTCCATTCTTTTTCGAGTTCTTCAATTTTATAGGCATAGTTGTTTTTCTGTGGATTGATAAGGTTGTCTGAACTAAAGTCGATCGTAAACGTATTTTGGTCATGTTTCAGTGCAATTTCCTCCGCCCGGTCCGGATTTAGATAGCCCAACACTTTGTCGACTCTCGTCCTGCTCAGACCATTGATAGAGAAGCCCGAGATCAACAATTTGGGCACCCCCTCATTTGACTGGTGATGAGACACATCGAGACTGATCAAGCCTTTGTGCGAACCGACGAGCAGCTGCCCATGCCGGCAAAAAATGGCATTTGGTAAGAATTCATTTGTTGGGAAACCATCCTGAATATCCATATAGCGTTTTGCTCCCGTCAGTTTATTGTAAAACACGAGTCCATTATTTGTGGAGATAATAATTTCGTTGGCATTGTTTTCGGCAATCCCCAACACATGGTAATAGCTATGCGTTGGAAATAACTCCACCCTGTTTACCAATCCTGTTTTCGGATTATAGTTGTAAAGTCCCTTTTCTTGCGTCCCAATCCATATCTGCGAAGTCCTATCTTCAAAAAGTGTGTTGATATAATGATCTTTCAGAAGATCCTCAGAGCGATAGATTCCTTGTTGTTCAATACTATTGCGGAGCTGACCAAGCCCCTGGGCCGTTCCAATAAATAGACTACCGTTTCGGCTGGCTAAAATGTGCTTGATATAATTGTTGGCGGTATTTTTTGTAAAAGTGCTGGTAGGTTGAATAGTTGTCGTAAACTGACTATTGATCATTTGTAAGCCTTTGTTGCCGGTCCCGATCCAAATATTCCCTAGGCGATCCCGGTTAATGCTGCTGATGTAATTCTGGAGCAGCGTAATGCCATTTTCACCGGTAATATTGTAATAGCGAATATCTGTGGTATTTTGACGGCTAATGCGAGCCAGACCTGCGCCGAACGTACCTACGTAAATATATTTATCATCTGTGAGCAGGCATTTGATCGTATTGGACCGAAGCTCTATTTTCCGATAGACATCACTACCCTTTTTGCGAACGTTCAGTCCGTCCCGTTCTGTTCCCACCCAAGTATTTTCATCATCGTCAACGACAATGGCGCTGACCAAATTTCCGCTCAGATGTTTGGAATTGCCGTCTGCCAGATCTACCTTAAAGGGATATACCGATGGATGATGATAGTTTATTCCGCCAAAATTTGTCCCCATCCAAACAATACCCTGTCGATCAATATAAATCGTCTTGATGGAATTATCATTGATACTGAAAGGATTGATGGCACTCGATTTTATCTGCTGTATCTGACTCCCGTCGGGCTGTAGCAAATTGGCACCTTCCATTGTCCCCACCCAAATATTTTTGGCTTTATCTATCGCTATCGCTCGCACATAGTCGCTTGATAGTCCTGTTTTGCCTGTATAATGCGCAGTCTGCTGAAATAAGATGTCCAATTCAAAAAGACCATGTCCATCCGTGGCAATCCAAATTTTATCTGTAGCCACTCGCTTAATATCCTTCACGGATATCGCTGAGCTATTTGTATGACTCAGTTTAATTGGTTCAATTGTTTTTTGATCCCGCCAAAGATACAATCCCCTGTTTGTCCCGATCAAGATATTTTTTCCCAGCTGTAATAAGGAGTAGATTTCCAGTCCGGGGAGAATATTCACGTTTTCTATCTTTGGATGATCGGCATTTTTAATGCACATCAGACCATTGTTTGTACCGAGTAAGACGCTAGATTCAATAAAATAAATTGCTAAGACGGCAAAATGGTTGCTATTTTTAGGTTTGACATGCTCAAAGCTAATTCGCTGAAAACGGTCTTGTTTAGGCTGATAAATATTTAGGCCCTGCTGTGTTCCGATCCAAAGGGTCTTTTGGCGCGGATGTTCAACAATGGTGTAAATATAGTTGTTCGTGGAAATGGTGTTAACATCGTTATTATCCGAACGGTACTGTTTGATGCGGTTACCATCGTATCTATTAAGTCCGTCCCTGGTACCGATCCAGAGAAAACCTGCATTGTCACGGCATATACTCAATACGGTGCTATTCGAGAGCCCTTTATCATAAGTTAAACTACCGAAATGATACTGGGCTTGGGCATGTTGTGCAAATAAACAGCAGATTAGCGTTAAATAAATAATGCATTGGACATATCTTTTTGTCATTTAGATCCTTCAACTGGTAGTAGAGACAAGTATACGATTTTCTCTGCAATGAATGAAAAATTACGTGTCATTAGTTGGTCCACAAATAAAAGATTTATCGCGTATATTTTGGGGCTTGCGTACCCTTTCGGTCCCAGCATCTTAGGCGTCGTTCCGGTCGCAATAGTCGCATGTAAACCCGAAATTGAACCGCAGCCGATCACGATAAAGATAAATGACAGCACAGGTCCGCCGATCAGAGGCCCAGCAACAGGGATCAAATCGGTCAACGCTGGCGTCTGTATGGTTGGATGCACAAAGATAATGCCTATGACTACCATCAGGATCGTACCGATCTTGAGATAGGTGGAAACGAGAAAAATACCTTAAAGAATTGGATACAAATCAACAAGGTATACTTAATGCTTTCCTTACGATTGCAAATTCTTTAGAAGAATCTGGATAGATACATTAAAAAGAACACTTATTATCACTATTTTTCATATTTTGTCTTTAACTTCAATTTAAACAAGAAATTATGACCAAGTTCCTATTCGTTCTCATTTTCACCTTTTTGGCAATCAGCAATAATTATGGCCAAAACATTCGGTTAAAATTTAAAGTCTATGCAGATACCTTACCAGCATATAGTTACGTATTAATTAATAATGATGTCTTTAAAACGGAAGTTAAAAGTGGAACTGGCGAGTTTGTAATAAACAAGATTCTTGATAAAGGTCATTTCAATTTTGCGCAACTAGCCCTGTCAGACAGTGTATTCACAAACCGAGAGGATTTCTCTAGTTTTTTCCGTAGACACCAGATTTTCCCACCAAACTTCTTTTATTCTTTTATTATGGATTCCAATGATCTAACGATGGATATAAATATAAACACACATCAATTAAAAGTATATGGAAGCGATTTGAACAAACAATTTACTGAATTTGAAGCCACAGCAAAAACGCTCGATTTAACCAATATTCCAGTTTTAGAGGAACAGATTAAGGGTGATAACAATAGAATGACCGAATTCCTGAAAATTTTTACAAAATATTCGGCAAATAAGCTCAGCGAAGAGCATCTCACATTTCTATTGGAATATCCTAGCTTATCTTTTTACAATTCTAGTACTGTCTTCCAACATAAAGATTCGATTTATCAGCTCATTCAGCTGCTGAAGAAAGAAAACTCTCCATATTTTGACAGTGAACGGGTTTTAAAAAAATATCAGGATATGGTTACATTATATAAACCAAAAGAAAATGTACCTGTCCCCAATTTTACCATAATAAACTCGCGTGGAGAAAAAAAATATATCAGGGAACTTTACAATAGTACTGAATACCTAGTTATTGATTTTTGGGGTACATGGTGCGGCCCCTGTATAGCTCAGCACCCTGAGCTACAGCGCATCGTGAATGAGTATAAGGATAATGGAAAATTTAAATTTTTAGGCATAGCTGTTAATGACAAATTTACAACATGGAAGCAGTATTTGGAAACACACCAATATACCTATGAAAACTACATTTTTGAGAACAGAGATTACCCCAACCTTCAAAAGGAATTGGGTATATATTCATTTCCACGCTATGTCATCGTTAATACAAAGGAAAACAGGGTTGTCCGATCCAATTTTAAAATTGATCAACTTCGTGACATATTAAATACGTTGTAACTATACTATGGTACCTGCCTGACGAACTATAGGTCAGTTGGTTTCTTGAAGTTGTGCACGTGAAGGTCTTTTATATTTTTGTGGTCTATTGATGATATTTGCTTTTATATCTTCATGCTTTTCTAAGTTTTCATTAACACAAATATCGATTGTGGTACTAAAATGTATTCCCTACAACTGATAAAATAAGACATTCTCTTTTTCCGGCCCCTCACTGCGCGATGCTCGAAGGCTCTGCTCAAGAGAGTTCTTGCCGATTAAAGAGAATACAAAAAAAATGGTGCTGCTCTCGTCGATTTCCTTTTCGCTATACCAGGCTACTCTTTTCTCTACTAGTCAACTTCATTGATGTCGCTCACTTTTACAGCAGGCATCGTCTTGAAAATGTCCTGCATGTATTTTCTATGATTGCCCCCAGCTAGGACTACGACTCTTTTCGCCCCTACCACCTTAGCCCTGTTGACAACATTATGGCACATGCCCTCATTTCTCATAATCCACCAATGTATTTTTGACAACATTTCTTCTTTGGGAAATCCATTCATATTATATAGAACAGGTAAGTAAAAATCTCCCGAGGCGGAAATCTCCGCGGCCTCATCCGTGTTCAACCATTCCGTTACCCTATTTGAAGACTTTTCGATATGAGCATATTTTTCAAACCCCTTGTTAATAGCAATCAAAGCTGATTTTAACTGATTTTTAGAGGAATCGGCCATATCTTTCCTGAACAAGACAAATTTCGCGTCAAATGCTCCCCACGATGCTTGCCAATTCAGATCATAGTCTTGGCAATCCATAGCCATCAGTTCCTCGATGCCTAGCTCCTGCATCATCGGGAAGGCGATATAGGCATACTCAGAAGTTTTTAGCCTTTTCATACTTCGTCCAGTGGTATCTACCCCAGGGCTAAGCAATTTTTCGATATAATGTTCTATTTCAGCATTAGGTTGATGCCGCAGGAAATTATAAACTTGCCAAAATTGATAATGCCCATTTGCCACATCCTGATCAAGATAATAGGCATGCGCTAAATCGGCTTTTACACGATAATCATTGGGTTGCTGATTGGATCGTTTCTTCAAGCTGTCAATAGTATGCTGCAGTAATACCTCTTTTATAGGTCGATTGCTCCTAAGTTTGTTTAGCCGGTTTATATTCGGTTGTTTGCACCAATAATCCATCAGCAACCGCTCGTCTTCGCTACTCAGGAACTCGCCAAAAAAGGCGTCAGGCTTAAATTTTCTAATTTTATGATGGATGCTGGAAAAATCCTGGGTAGGATATTTACTATAATCATGGGAAACACCGATTAATAAAACCTCAATATCCTGTGCTTTTGCGTTGATCGAGATTAAGAAAAATAAATAAAAGATATACTTCATAATTTGTGCCTTCTTGTTTCGTTATTGGATGTTTCCTTATTCAGCTACACACTTGGCATTACGGTTTACAAATTAGCTTACAAGCACTTATGCCATCTACAGGATTAAAAATACAAATAAATACGTATAGTTTAACCGCATCGGCCTATAATCCTTTTTTAACCGCTAACCAGTAGCCGTGTAAAAAAAAATGGCCATTGGTTTTTTGTTTAATGACTTTTCTAAGCAGCTGAGCCGATTTTGCGTTACCTGTCAACACGAAGTTAGCTTCTTGCCAATCCGGGGTATTGACCATTAGGAGCTTGCTTATCCACTGGATTAATCGTGGTTTTTGCTACGAAATGGCAGAGCGATGTTTACCTCCGCTCGGTAAACATCGCTAGCAAAATATCAAGTCCGCCTTCAGCGTGCAATATTTCAGTGTTTTGCAACGTATCTTTTGTTACTGCTGCCGCCCTTGCCTGCATTTGTTTTTCGTAATTTGAAATTGCAGTCTGAATATCCGGAAAATGGTCGCATGTCAGATTCTCGGCCAATTCAAAAGCATCCTGCATCGCCTGGTTTACACCCTCACCGGCATATGGCGGCATACGATGAGCTGCATCACCAAGCATGGTCAAGTTTGATAATGTTGTCCAAGTCTGATCTAATGGAAAGTGGTATTGTGGTCGCGGCATAAACCAAATTTCATTACTTGCAAAAAGTTCATGCCATTTTTCGCTCCAGGAGGAGAACGCGACTTTAAACCATTCAAAAACCTGTTGCTTGTTATTAAAGTCAATTCCGCTTTCCTGCACCCAATTTTCGGGAACTTTACAACCGGTATAAAACGATAAACTGCCCTCTCCTTTTGCACTTAAAATAATGGATTGTCCGTTTCCAAGCGCAAAGACTTTTCCGCCTTTTGTTATTTCCCAAAGTTTCGGTGTGTTTTTTTCGGCCTCGTAGATATTCCCTTCAACAATTGTAACGCCAGAATAAATCGGCTTAATATCGGTTAGGTAAGGGCGAATTTTTGAGTTTGCACCGTCGGCTGCAATGACAAGGTCAGCGTAAAAAGATTTTCCGTTTTTGAAATGCAGAAGCCAGCCATGATCCTGTTTTACCATTGAAATAAACTGACTGTCCCAAACAATGGTATCTTCATGCAATGCGTTTATTAAAATATCACGCAAAGGGGCACGATCAATTTCAGGGCGATCTTCCTGATCCTTATCTTGAAGCTCGTGCTCATCCATTTTGATGATGGCCTGCTCGTCCAACACCCTTAAACGTCCCGCCTCGGGTCGAAAGCTAGCTTTAAATTCGTTCATCAAATTTGCTCTTCGAAGAGCTTCCAAACCACTTTCTTCGTGCAGATCCAGTGTGGCTCCCTGCTGGCGAACTTCTTTATTGCTATCACGTTCATATACGGTTACATTTACTCCTTTTAATTGTAAGAGTTTGGCTAATGTGAGTCCGCCAGGACCACCGCCAACAACTGCAACTTTCTTGTCTTGTAATTTCATATCCAGTAAAATTTATTTTTTTGACTGAACAAAATTACGTGGGCCTGAGCGTTGAAAATTGTATAAAACGCTCATTTTGGTTCTTCAACAGTTCTTTTGGTGAAACACCAGCAAGTTTCTTGACTTCTTTAATAAAATGGGATTGATCGGCAAAATTTTGTTGTGGAAACAATTTGCCTTCTTTGATATGCTGAAAGGAAGCACGGAAGCGGATAATATTGCAATATGCTTTTGCCGTAAGTCCAAACTGCTGATCGAAATAACGGTTGATTTGTTGCCGACTCCAAAACGATTGCGCGGCAAGTTCTTTAATTGTAATCGCCCCGTTTGATGCATAAATGAGGTCGAACAGTGTCCGTTTCCTGTTGTCAACTTCAAGCGGCAAAAGCGACTGTATTTTTTTTGTCGCTTTCGCGCAGAACAAATCAAAGTTATTCAGGTCGTCGGCACTAAAGTTCCAAAAATTAGGAGGCAAGAGAGTTGCCCTGTCCACCAAATTGGCGATGCTGGTCTGAAAAACAGATTGGACTGCAAGCGGGTTAAAACTGATGGCGTAAGTCTGTCGCAAAGGCGCAATGGTCGCCTGCCCCGGCTGAGTTTGGATACCCAAAAGCGTCACGTGGAAAGGCTCTGTTGCAGATTGCGTGAAAAATAGATCAACTCTTCCGTCTGGCAATACTACAACCTCTCTATTACAATCCGATTGGTTTTGTAAAAGCCAAAAGCTTTCAACAAAATCCGCTAACGGCTTGTCAGGTTTTATTGCCTGGTATTTTAATTCATTTTCCATTGTTTTAGTCCGTTTATAAGCCATGACCTTCCCCTCAAAATTTACTAAAGCACATCCGGTTAAAAGTTCCACACCTCCAATCAAAATTAAGGATTATTATATAATCAAATATGAAATAGATCAAACACTAAGCCTATTCGGATGAGGGTAGCAGCAATCCTCGCTTTTCAATGACAAATGCTTTAAGCTCTGCCATTTTTCCATCTTCGAATCGCCAAATGTCGCAATAATCGAAATGATCATATTTTCCTTCCTTATTTCTCAACCGGATTTCTCCGGTCACCATAACAAAATCACCTTCCTCGATAGATTTTTCAACATTAAAAACTGGCGGTTCCTGATAGAACTCTTTCATATAAGCGCGAACTTCTTCTTTCCCATGGAGAATACGCTCCCCTACAAAAAACCATTTCGTCTCTGCAGTACAATAAGCTAAGAAGCTTTCATAATCTCCTTTGGCAATAAATTCATTGGCTGTGTGTAAAATCGTTATATTTTTCATTTTCAGCAATTTGTTTTGAATCATTAATTTTTGTCGGTCCACACGCTTTAAATGTTATAGTGGATCAGTATGATACGCCGCTACGTTCATAAAACCACCCAGGGCAACAAGTTGTTTTAAACGATGAAATAAGATATATTTAATGCTACGACGAACTACGGAGATCAGGATTTAAGTAACTACTTCTCTTTCCTAAAAACAAATATCGAGCAAATCGCTGCCAGTAAAAGGCACCCGCCGAACACCTGGAATGCGCTTTCCAGACCGATATTGATAATCAGGCTCAGCAAAAGGCTCCCAAGGCCATAACCCGAGAAAAGAAAGAATGCAAAAAGCCCTGTCGCCGCTCCTTTTTGCGCACTGAATGTGGTGACAATAGCAGCAAACAAAGGATGCGAGAGGTCAAATCCGAGTGAAAGTAAAGCCACTAAAACACAGGATGCTGCAAGATTTAGATTTTGGCTGAGCAGCAATACGGTAAGTGCTCCCAAAAATAAACCTAAAGGTATTATTCTCTGTCTTCCATAGTGGTCCGCAAGCTTTCCGAGTAATGGACCTAGTAATAGGCCCGGAATACCATACCCCAACAAGGCTAGCCCAATCTGTAATTCGCCGAGGCCATAGTTTCTATAAAAAAAATAAGCCAGCCAGGCAAAAATACCACCATGGAACATACCGTTAAACAAAACATAGAAATAGGTAAACCTAGCTCTTCCGCTTGACAATATATTGCAGAAGACGAGGAAAATGTTCTCCTTAACTCCACGGACCGTCTCATTTACTTTAAATATGTCCTTTTTATAAATAACAATCAGCAGCAAGATAAGCAGCGCAATGCTCGCAACGCCAATAAAAAGCCATTGCCAACCGACTAGTGATGTGATCAAAGCGCCTGCGCTGGATCCGAAAGCTGTGCCACCTGCCATGTTACCAAAGAATATCCCAAGCGCGTGCCCCCGTTTTTCGTACGGGTACCGATCGCTGATCCAGCTAATGGTTGTGGGGGCAATACCGGCGGCACCGATGCCGGTCAGCAAACGAAGGAAAATCATCTGGTTAATTCCATGGGCGTAAGCGGTCAGTAATGTCAATACGGAAAAGATGATTAGGCACAGCGTAATTATCCGGAACCTGCCAAAGCGATCACTTAGAGGCGCATATACCAATGTAAACAATCCATAGCCGAGTAGGTAAGATGGTTCAATAAAACTCACATGCCGGGTAGTCGTACCAAACTGTTCGGATAGCAGTGGAAGCAATGGCGCGACCATGAATCCCTGGAAAAAAACAATGAAAGTTGCCAATGAAAGAATATAAACCGGAAACATAGATACGTCTGTGGCCGTTCTGTCATTTGTAATTAATTTGTACATTTCTATTATTTGTTAAATGATACAAATTTCAAGAATGTTAGCCGCAGAAGACTTATACGGATTGAGGCGATAATTGGACTTTTTATCGATTTAAATAGTAAGTGGACTTTTCATAAGCTGCAAAGCGTCTTGACGGTATGCTGTAGGAGTTAGACCCGTCATCTTTTTAAAAAACCGGTTAAAATAATTTGCTTCATTAAATTGTAATAGATCAGCTATTTCTGACACCTGCAGATCGGTGTGTGTTAAAAGACTTTTTGCTTCCAGCACTAGCTTTTCATTAATATGAAACAACGCCGCGTGCCCGGTATATTTTTTTACTAAAAAATTCAAATGGCTAGCTGTGAGATTCAGTTCATCTGCGATTTTTCGAACCGTTGGCCTTCCTTCTTTTCGTATATCGGGGGCGTCAATAGCATAAGCATCGAGCACTTTTCTAAACTTGACCATCAGGGAGGCCTGTTTTAACTGAAAAGGAGTTTTTACCTCCTTATCTTTATAATACAGACGACGGATTTGGATAAGTAATACCTTTAATAAAGTTTGCATCATTTCAAAATTATCCTCCTGTCCCGATTTCATTTCAAGAAGCAGCGTTTCGGCTGTATGCGATACCTTGTCCATATCTTGCTGCGAAAGCCTCAGAAGTGAATTGGCTCCACGCATAAAAAATGGGTAATCTTTTTCAAATTTGGGTTTTAGAGGGTCTATTCCAGCAAATTCGGACGTAAAACAAATGAGATAGCCATAAATCGTTTCCTCACGCTGCCAGCTTTCCATTTTACCGGGATATGCGAAGTAAATACTGTTAGCTGACGTATAGATGGTTTCGTCAGGAAGCAGGAATCTGGGCCCCTGTGTCTTGCAGATTAAAATACGAAAAAAATTACCTCGGAAAAGCGGCATGAAAAGCAATTTGCCTTTTGCCTGGTCTTCAATCCGCATGACGTTAAATAAATCATTCACAGCTGTGCCAATCCTAAAAGTATCGAAAAATTGACTAATGGTATCGAGCCATGGAATTAAAGCCTGTGTTTTTTTGTTTTTCATGCATTAAAGAAATCTATCAAATTTAGCCAATAGCGCGCTATAAAATAAAGAAATTATCAACTTTGACTTAGCGACAAGTTTAAACCTCGTTAACCCGAATAGCCATTATTAACTAAATCATAAACAAGTCTTTCATACCTAGTTATTGCTGTCATTTATCAACCATTTTCTCAAAAGCTCCAGCAATGTTTCTTTAACAAAAGGCTTCACGGCAAAATCATCCATTCCACACGAAATGCACCTTTCCTTTTCGTCCTTAATATTACTGGCTGTCAATGCTATAATTGGCGTATGTATCCTCCCCTCTTCATTTCTTCTAATCAATCCAGTTAACTCATAACCATTCATTTCAGGCATCTGTATATCCATGAAGACCAAATCAGGCCTATTCTCCTTGAACAATTCAAATCCCATTACCCCATCGACCGCCTCTATGATTTCCACATTGGGAAGAACATTCTGTACAATGGTTCTAGTAAGCAACATATTAAATTTGTTGTCTTCAATAATTAAAATCTTGTATTTTCTTTCCAAAAAGGCCGTTTCTTTTTCGGCATATTTGATCGTTTCTTCATCCTGCTGTAATGCAGCAACTAATGTTGAATACAGTTGATCTACTTTAACTGGTTTATTAATACAATGAATAATATGGCTGCTTTCAGCAATACGGGCTGGGTTGGTCTCAAGGACGGATAACATTAAAACTACGGGCTGTCCAACTCCTTTGTAGAGTAACTTTTCCCTAATTTTTTTTATCGTATCGATACCGTTCATTATAGGTAGATCATTATCAATAATAATCGCATCATACCGCTCACCTTTGGCCAACATTTGAAGAACTTCAAATCCGTTATCGGCCAACGAGACATTGACTTTCTTCATATGCAACATCAATGCAATATTAGCTCGATCGGCATCTTGTCGGGCAACTATCATAATCTTTAAGGATTCTAAAAGTTTCCATTCATACACATCACCTTTTTGCGACCTTAATGTTATTTCAAAATAAAATTGGCTCCCTTTCCCATATTCGCTTTCCAATTTCAGTTTACTATCCATCATTTTTAGCAATTGATTTGAAATACTAAGTCCAAGCCCTGTTCCGCCAAATCTCTTGCTTATTGAAGCATCTTCTTGAGAAAATGCTTCAAATATTTTTTGCTGTTTATCTGGTTTAATACCTATTCCGCTGTCCGTTACACTGAAGCGCAGCGTGGTGGAGTTTTCGTCCGAGGATAGTACATCGACATGTAGTGCAACACTTCCCTTGTCCGTAAATTTTATTGCATTACTTAAAAGATTCATGATCACCTGTTTGAGTCGAAGTGAGTCAACCCAAACATAATGCGGTAGCGATTCTGATAAATTTACCCGAAAATCCAATTTTTTGGCCTTCCATTGAAAGTCAATCAAACTTGTAACCTGAGCAAACATCTCATACAAATCATTTTTTTCGATCGAAAGCTCCAATTTGCCAGCTTCAATTTTAGAAAAATCAAGTATATCGTTTATGATGCTCAAAAGAAGATTAGCAGACTGATCGACAATAGAAACATATTCTTTTTGTGTATCGTCTAGTTTTGTTCGACTCATCAAATCCGTAAAACCTATAATTCCGTTAAGAGGTGTACGAATTTCATGACTCATATTGGCGAGAAACTCTGACTTCGCCACGCTACCCTGGTCAGCAAGCTTTTTAGCTTTCTCTAATTCTTCTCTTTGAAGAACAATCTTCGTGATGTCTGTGGCAATGCCAAGATAACCTATAATCTGACCAGAAATATCGCGCATTGCAGTAACAGCAAGAGATACGTAAAGTCGCGTAAAATCTTTTTTTATATAAATCCATTCTCTTTGCTCGGATCCGTAGCGCTCCGCCATCTCGACGAACACCCTAAATTCACTAATCGGATACCCAAATTTACTTTCAAGTTCCTTCGCTCGATCTTTAACTTCCCTACTGCTATGAAATAATGTCGGCGTAATTTTACCGATCACTTCATCACCTTTATACCCTAATAAATTTTCTGCGCCCCGGTTGAAAAGGGTTATCAACCCTTCTGCGTCAGTTGCAATGATAGCGACTGCAGTAGTGGCATTCAATACATCTTCGAGCATTTTCTTAGAACGAATCGATTCCGCCTCAGAGCGTTTACGTTTATCGATATCCTGAAAAGTGCCATATAGTCGAACGCACTTCCCTTTTTCAAAAGTTGCTTTCCCTAGTGCTCTAACCCACAAGCTTGTACCCTGATAGGTATCAATTTCTAATTCAAGGTCCCATGAAGCTCCTGTAGCGATTGCACTATTGATAGCCTGAACAATTTTAATCCTATGTTGAGGATCTTTGTAAAACTCAATTGCTGTTTTAATAGTTGGACGATAATCCTTTGGAACCCCATGAATAATCTTCGTCATTTCAGACCAATCGATATAATCATCAACTAAATCATACTCCCAGCTCCCCACTCTGGCCACCTGACTGGTCATGTCTAGTGTAGATTTCGCATATTCCAATTTACTAGTTAACTGGAGGTGCTGGTTTTTCTCTTGAAGTAAGCCAAGAACTTCTGTGCACAATAATGAAAGAAGAGTCCGTTGATTATCAGAAAGCTTGTTTGAGCTACTATCCATAACGCTTAAAAAACCAACTATTTTTCCTTCGTGATTGATGAGTGGTGCTTCATAATAATACAGTATTCCAAAATTCTGGAAAATCACTGAATTGCGCTGCGAAGGAAGTTCATTGCTAAGGTCTGGAAACTCTAGCGTGCCGTTGTCATCAAACACATAGTCCAAAAATACTTTATCGATACTTATATTTCCATCGACATCATGAAAATAGGTCCGCACAAAATTTTGACTGTTGTCGAATAAAGTCAACACCGCCATTTCCGTATTACAAATCAATTTCGCTTTAAGGAGCACTCCAAAAAGATCTTTCTTAATCATGTCAGCGACTAACTTATAATCATTATCCAAGATGAGATGGTCACTGTTATCGTTTTTAGGGTACTTTTGATTATGCATAAAGTTGTAATATGCTATAGATATTTAACGTTTATAACAAAACAACAATTTTATTTGAATAGTTTTTTAATAAAAAAAGAATTAATTCAAATTAAAATATTTTGGAGAACTAGGCATACGCGGAATCACAATAACAAAATAGGCAATTGTGACCATTGAGAAAACTATTCCTAAAAGTATATATTGCATTAATGCGGTCGTTTTAAAATTTCAATACAATCTCCATCGGAAGGAATAAATATTTTTTAACTCAAGGTAGATCGTAGGACTTCGATGCAGCGGGAAACAAGTTATACTGGCCCGGACACTTAGCACTTATCTTACAATACCGCTGGCCAATAACTTTGCGATCAATTTAGTTACTGAACCACAGCCTAACATAGAAATGATTAACAGTGTGGCCAGTATGGCAGACGAACTCAGAAGGCCTATGATGCTGATTGTGTCAGCACAAAAAAGGCCGGAATAAACCAGCCCTGATATATATAGTTATGATCCCAATAATGGGATAGTCGGTTTCAAAAAATGCTGGCGCGACAAGTGCAAATCAAGCCAGCAAAAGCAATAGTCTCATTTTTCGTATAAAGGACAACCGAAATATAATACTCGTTTGAAAAAAATAAAAAAAACCTTGAGGAGGGGGATCTCAAGGTTTCACTACCTGTTATTAACCTAATTTATGAAAAGTACCATTATAACAATGGTTAGTTCGCTTTCGTTTTATCTTTTAGAAAAAAGTTGAATTTTCTGAGGTTCAATTTTTTTACGACGTCGAATATAAGGATCACCATATTTCCCCCACCTTCCTTACGTGCTACTTTTCACAAATATTTTTTAGTCGAAACAGCATGGGTTTTGATATTGTTATCTCTTAAAGATTTATAAAATGTGGAAAGTTTGATATTCGAAGCTTATCAATAGCATGAATTACAAACAATAAAAAATATTACTATGTCATTATTTTCAAACGATTTGAGCAAAGAACCCGTATTTGACGGCATTGGTTATGAACCTTCTTTTTTTTCAAGAAAGACGATGGTTACGACCAAGACAAATTACAGCAAAAAAAAGTACAGTGATATCAACAAGGACACCAGGAAAAAGATTCTTGTGCTTTGCACAGAAGAACGGTATATGACAATGAAAAATGGAAAGAAATTTTCAACGGGCAATCATCCGGTCGAAACACTGGTTCCCATTCTTCATTTCGAACGGGCTGGATTTGAGGTTGACTTCTACACGCCAACAGGTGCTCCTGTAAAATTTGAGATGTGGGCTATGCCGTATGAAGATGAAAACATCGGTAAAATCCTCGACAAGTATAATACTCAATTTTCAAACCCGCATAACCTGAGAGATTTTATAGCTGACACGAATAAAGGATATGTTGATTACGTTGCCGTTTTTATCCCAGGCGGGCATGGCGCAATGCTCGGACTACCTGAAAATAATGATGTAAAAGAACTTATCAAATGGGTAGTAGCGGAAGATAAATATCTATTGGCAATCTGTCACGGCCCCGCAGCGCTCTTAAGCGTAGCAGATTGCGGAGACGCTGAGTTTCCTTTTAAAGGATATAAGATTAATTCGTTTCCTGATGAAATGGATAAGACTTTGCCAGAAAGTGGATACCAGCCCGGCGAGATGCCCTGGTTTTATGGCGAAAAACTCAAACAGCTTGGGATTGAAATTTTGAATAAAAAAATTGCCGGCGATTGTCATGTTGACAGAAAACTGATTACTGCTGATAGCCCATTAGCGGCCGATAAATTCGGGAAACTCTGCGCAGATGAACTTCTTGCCTATGAAAAATCAAAAGTGGAAAATGAATAGGTAGCGGAAGCCATGCGGATCAAAAAAGGTTCCCTTATTAACCGATAAGGGAACCTTTTTGGCTAGATGTCTGCTTGAGCCAAATATTAACTACATTTGGGCTTTGCTCTAATTTAACGTTAGGTATATTTTTGAATTTCAGCTTATTCTTTCGTTAATAAAAGGGCTATCTCCTGTTTTGCAAGCACACGGCCTTTATGTACAATTTTACTCTTGACACAAATTACCTCTGATCCAGGCACTCGGTAATCATCTTCGAAACCTTTCAATTATTATAGTGAAGTGTATTTACTTAAACTGCTTGAAGATGAAAATTTATACTTCAAAAGACGGCTTAGAATATCGTGATCGCATATAAAAAAAGCCTCCATTGGAGACTCTTTCATCTTATTATCTGGTTTTTATTTTACCAATTGTCATTCGACTTACTCGTATTTATACTATTTGTAATCGCTCTAATATAATTATTGATAAACTTTTCCAATTCCTGCTTCGCTGCTTCTCGTCTAACTTTACCATCGGTATTGAAAAGGGCTGTTTTTACCCAAAGATTACTTTTTTTGACTAATGGATATTCAATTCCATTGTAGTTTTCAAGGTATTTATAATTTGGAGCAAACCTCAGCCGTCCATCCTTAAAATCCATGGTAATCTTATAAAAAAAATCAAGAGCATTACCTCTACCCCAAGCCGTTGCTTTTTGTTCCATCGCATCAATAACAATCTGCTCATCTTCGATCTTGGTCGCAACTTTCTCTGGGTTATTGTAATGCGAGTTTACAAATTTCAGCACTGCTTTGTACAAATCACTTTGCGATTTTCCTGCAAAATTCAGAACGATATAATTCTTCGATTCGTCTGCAGCATCTACAAAGTCATTCGGAGTCAATTTCATCGATTGCGCATTTGCAAATGTTGTTGCAACCAAAAACAGTAGAACAACCGAAAGGCTCTTTATCATTATTAAGTGTGTTATCTAAATAGAACTTATTACATCAATATACGCTGCTAAGGCAACAGATATTGTGCCAAAATTATATATTCGAATATTTAAATAAGTAAATCCCCAGCGCTTATTGGATTTTTATAAACTCAAAAGGAATTTTCCCCTCTCATTCTCGAGAATCTGAAACAGAATTATTTAACTAGCAACCACGGACTTGACTGAACAACTGGACACGATCTTTTTACCTAAATCAAACTCCGGAGGTCGTTATCTTCAATCAAACGTTTCTGATCTGCCAAAACAAGAAATCGGTTATAGATATTTTCAAAATGTTCAGCAGGGAAATCTATTTTCATACTTTTTAAACGATCTTTTAATGCTGCACGTCCACTTCTTGCGGATAAAAACAATTCAGGCAACTTTCCTCCTATGATTTGGGGATCAATAATTTCGTAGTTTCTACGGTCTTTCAGCACGCCATCTTGGTGGATGCCAGAAGAATGCGCAAAAGCATTTTTCCCAACAATGGCCTTATTGGCCTGTACAGGATTTGACATCGCCCGTTCTACCATACTACTTAGTTCTACAATATATTTTGGATCAATTCCAGTCGCAATCCCTAGATTTTCCTTTACAATAAGTGTCAAAATAATTTCTTCTAAGGCAGCATTTCCCGCACGTTCTCCCACACCATTAATCGTTCCTTCAACCTGAAGTGCACCCGCCATTAGCCCTGCTATGCTATTCGCTGTAGCCATACCTAAATCATTATGACAGTGGACAGAAAGGATTGCGTTCTCTTTTTCCCTTCTATTTTGATTCACATAGGCTATCTTTTCAAAGTACTCAAAGGGTGTACAAAAACCGTTGGTATCAGGAAGATTCACAACTTTCGCCCCCGCTTCGACCACCGTATTGGTCATTTGAACCAAGAAATCATTGTCTGCGCGGCCAGCATCTTCGGCAAAAAATTGTACTTCATCACATTTATCCGACGCATAAGCCACCATTTCATAGGCTTTCGCCAAGATTACCTCACGAGTGGTATTAAACTTATGTTTAATATGAATGTCCGATGTTCCAATTCCGAGCTGAATCCGTGCCACCTTTGCCTTAACCAAGGCCGAAGAGGCTTGTTCAATATCTTTCCTATTGGCCCTAGCTAATGCACAGACTGTTGCCTTTTTCACCAGTTTACAAACCTCTGTTACAGCTTTAAAATCTCCAGGAGAACTTATTGGAAACCCCGCCTCTATCACATCTACCCCCATTGCATCGAGTTTTTCAGCAATTTCTAATTTATCATTAAGTGTCAGCTGGCAGCCCGGTCCCTGTTCTCCATCACGTAAAGTAGTATCGAAAATCTTAACTTGCTTCATATTCAACTTATTTTTATAGTTCAAAAGTACTCGAACTACAGAATTTAATATATTTGAAAATAAAACAATTGTTATTCAATAATGCCAAAATCCAACATTCCCTTCGTTCAATGTGCCAAGAACTTCCGCGATGGCACAATTGAATTACGTAACTATGGACAGTTCAATACAGAAATGCACGCTCATGAACAAGTACAGGTACTTAGTCCAACAAATGGTACCCTCTTTATCTATACAGAAAAAGCCAGTTTCTGTGTACCAAGTACTTTCTATGTATATATCCCAGCACATGTCCCACACAAACTCATTTCCCGTTCCCAGCAACTGTCACTAAAAACCATTTTTGTGGATATGAACAATATGCATGAAGAAGTTAACGTGTATCCATCAAATGAATTGTTGAATCATTTTTTGATTTTTGGCCAGCAACATTGGAAGCTGAAAGACCACGACACGCTTACAACATCTACTTTGGAGGCCTTCAAGTCTATGCTCCCCATACTATTGGCTAAACCGATCCTATTGCAAATCACGCCGGCAAAAAGTGAATTGATGATCCAGGTATGCACGTATATCCTTCAACACCTCGACAATAAATTGTCAATTGCTGAGATTAGCGCTAATTTTTTTCTTTCAGAGCGAACACTTTTCAGACAGTTTAAGGAAGAAATGCAGATCACCATATTCCAGTTCATAAAACAGCATCGACTTCTAAAGGCGCTTCAATTATTGGAAAATAAGGATATGCATATCGCTGAAATTGTCTATCAAATTGGGTATGAAAGCGTACCTAACTTTTCCAATCTATTCAAAGAATATTTTGGACTGTCACCTCAGCAGTATAGAGCAAGACTATAATAATAAATACTATATAATTATTAACTCTATTCTTGTCAAGACCGAACTAGTATGACCTGAAGATATGAATGAAGATAGATCCTACATTTTTCGATAGTTTTTAGTATTTTGTATCGTAATTTGTTAACCCTATCTAAATATGAAGAATCCTTTAGGCATCAAGGATATCGCCAAGATGCTCAAAATTTCGGTATCGACAGTTTCGCGGGCTTTTCGGGATACCCACGATGTCAATCCCGAAACCCGAAAAAAGGTGCTGGCACTCGCCAAGAAATTAAACTTTAAGCCTAATAAAAATGCTTCCGCCTTAGCTTCCGGTTCAACAAAAAATATAGGTGTGGTCATTCCCTTTATCACCAATTATTATTTTTCGATGGTGATTTCAGGTATTCAGGAAGAAGCTTATGAACGCGATTATAATGTGATTCTCTATGTCACCAACGATCATGTCGCACGGGAACAGAACCTATTGGAAAACCTATCAACGAGCAGTCTAGATGGACTTCTTATTTCGATCTCTTCCGATTCATCCACAAACGATCATTTTGAACAATTGATGGCCAAGGGAATGCCAATCGTATTCTTTGACCGTGTACCTAAAGATATAAATGCCTCCAAAGTTGTCCAAGATGATTTTGCAGGAGCCTTACAGGCGACCGAATACCTAATCCAACAAGGCTATACGCGCATTGCTCATATTGCCGGACCCGAAAATCTGCAATTCACACAGCAACGGCTAAATGGTTATCTGCAAGCACTGGAGCAGCACAATATGGCTATCGATCAGCGTCTTATTGTATATTCGGGTTTTTCACAGGCTCACGGCGCCACTGATGCGTTGAAGTTACTTGCCCTCCCTGATCGTCCAGATGCGATCTTCGCTGCGAATGACCGCAAAGCCGTTGGTGCCATTCAGACAATCAAGCAGCAGGGGCTCCGTGTAGGCCAGGACATTGGCGTCATCGGATTTACCAATGATCCTATTGCTACTGTGGTAGAACCCAATTTAAGTACGATTGAAGAACCTGCCATGGAGATCGGCAAAAGGAGTTGTGCGCTACTCATCCGTCATATAAAAAATCGGGATTTTGAAATTCAGGATATGATATTGCCTGGAAAATTAATCGAACGGGATTCTACCAAACGATCCTCTTAGTCGTCTTTATTTACTGTACCGTAATTCACCAGCAACAAAACTGTGATGAATGACCACATTATCATCAAAAAGCACAATATCGGCTTCCATTCCTGTAGCTATTGCTCCAATCTTATGATCCAACCCAAGTAGTCTTGCGGGGTTGATCGTCATCATCTGTACGGCTTCTACCAAACTAACGCCTCCCTTGTTGACCATGGTGCGGACAAGGCGATCTGCCGTAGCCACACTACCTGCAAAAGAAGAACGATCGGTCAGCTTGGCGACCCCTTCTTCAACGATTACTTCAGTTCCGTTACGCAAACTTCCCAACACGCTTTTACCCTCGGGCATACCAGCTGCACGCATTGCGTCAGTAATCAGGATCATTTTATCCGCGCCTTTCACTTTATGAATTAGCCGCAGAAAAGGCTCGGGCAAATGGACACCATCTGCTATAATCTCCACATCGATCTGGTCCAATAGAAAACAGCTCTCAATAACTCCGGCATAACGATGCGCGTGAATGCGCTTCATACCGGACATACCAGAGTAGAAATGGGTTGCCAGGCGATATCCAACTTCGACCGCAGGTAATATTTCCTCATATACTGCATCGGTATGTGCCAGAGCCAATAAGATATCATGACTACGCACAGCCCGTCCAAAGTCCAGTGCTCCGGGCAACTCAGGAGCCGCACTCCATCGACTGATGAGATGGTGATAACGTTCAAGTATAGGCACGTATTCTTTTGGATCCGGATTACGGATATACTTGGGATCCTGCGCCCCCCGTTGATTCATCGCAAAATAGGGGCCTTCGAGATGCAAACCCAAAAATCGGCTTCCTTTGATATTCTGCTCTCTGGCTGCTTCATAGACGGAGAAAAGTTCCAATAGCTCCTCGCTTTCACTGGTCAAGGTGGTCGGCAGCATGGCAGTGGTACCATGGCGTAGATGCGTTTCGGCAACAGTTAAAAATGCAGACACACTGTTATCCATAAAATCAGCGCCGCCACCGCCATGGACATGTATATCAATAAAACCCGGTGCAAGATACAGCCCCTCGGCATCCATCCATTGGGCAGCTGACCAACCTTCTTCGACAGCTTCTTTTGCCAAATAGCCTTCGCTAATATGCACAATTTTCCCCTCGGCAATCCATACTGTCCCATCCGCGATCACGCGGTAAGGTGTTATAATATTGGTATTTGTTATAATCCACATATCAATTCGTTGATTTTTTTGTTTGTCCTGTCCATGTCTGAATCCGATACCCTTTAAAGGCATAAAATAACAGGTATAAAAAACATGGCGTCAATATCCAATAGGCTGATTTAGGATCGATCGTATCAGCCAGTACCCCATAGAGGAGCGGAAGTAAAGCATTGCCACATAGTCCCATAATTAATAGTGCTGATCCTTGTTTGGCCAATGGACCGAGCCCTTCAAGCGCCAATGGCCATATGCCTGCCCAGATAAGTGCATTAGGAAACCCAATTAATACAATAAACCAGATAGAAATATCCAGATCCATATTAAACAGGGAAACATGTCCATGAGTCGACACGACTAAGATAGACAAAATCAGACCAACAACTGTACTGAAACGCAACATACTGCGTTGACTGAACACTTTGGGAATCAAGACAATTCCCGACATGTAGCCTAGTATTGTAGCCGTTAGCGTATAGGAAGGTAGTGCTTTGGCTTCCAGTAGGGAGAGGCCCATCGCCCCTGCATAATTGATGATCGTATCTATCGCGATAACCTGTGTACCTACATGGAGGAATATTGCCACAGCCCCCAGAATAAGGTGTGGGTATTGAAAAATACTTTTCTTGATTTCCCTACTGTCATTCCCTACTCCATCTTGTTGTTGATCCAATTCGGGAAGAATAGAAAACTTAACAAACAGCCCAATCAATAGTAAGATAATTCCGACCACCGTATAGGGGCCAACCACGCGTAAGATCAATTCATCCAAAGCCAATGTACGAGCCGTTTCTGTCATCTGTGGAAGCTGCTTAAATAGCTCATTGTCCTGGGGGCGCAAAATAATATAGGAAAATAGTAAGGGTGCAAGTATACCTGCTCCCTTATTACAAATGCCCATCATACTAATCCGTTGCGCTGCTCGTTCCTTTTCACCGATCAGGGTAATGTATAGATTGGCGACTGTCTGTAACAGGGCTAATCCACTTCCCAACGTAAATAGACCAATCAAAAAGATCGGATAGGCCCTATTATAGGCCGCAGGGACAAATAAAAATGCCCCCAATGCCATAATCCAAAAGCCTACCATAATTCCATTTTTATATCCTATTTTTTTGAGCAAATACGAGGAAGGCATTGACATCAGCAAATAAGAGATATAAAATGCAAAAGCGACAAGGTATGATTGAAAATTGCTCAGTTCACAGGCTATTTTAAAATATGGAATGAGAATGGCATTAATCCAGGATACAAATCCAAAGATAAAAAACATTGTTCCAATAATGCCTATCGATACCCAGGTAGTTTTCCTATCGCGTGCTGATGCTGTCATAAGATACCGTCATTTTAAAAGCGATGCAGATCCCGCATCCAAGTAGCAGGTGCAGTCGTCATGCTGCTGCAGGATACTCGCTGGATTCAAATTGGAAACAGGTTGCGTGAGGCAATTTTTCACAGCAAGTGCTTTACGTTCATCCGGCACAGCGCAGATTATTTTCCGAGCTGATAGAATCTTTTGTATGGACATACTGATAGCTTGCAACGGCACTTCGGCGAGTGAGCCAAACCACCCTTCTCCCAACTGCTGCCGACGACACTGCTCGTCCAGATTGACAATTAGATAAGCATCTTTTACATCAAAATCAGCAGGAGGATCATTAAAAGCCAAATGACCGTTCTCTCCGATCCCCACAAAGGCAACATCGATGGGATGTGCTTTAATCTTGTGGTGCAGACGTTCACATTCTGCAGCTGGATCCGCTTCACCATTAATCAGTACAACTTCCTTCAGTGTCGCCACCTGGGTGATAAAACGCTCGGTTAAGTATTTCCGAAAGCTGGCTTTATGGCTAATTGGCATGCCAATATATTCATCGAGGTGGAACATGCGCACCTTGCTCCAGTCGATATTGCCAGTAGCCACCAGCGTTTCTAGTGTTTCGAACTGGCTCTGTCCGGTTGCTAAAATAATGTTGGCTTCTCCCCTCGCCGCAATAGCAGCATTAATAGCTTCAATTCCTGCAGCTCCTGCATGTTGTCCCAGCTCTAACCGGGTGTTAAAAGTTTTAATGTTCACGTCTATTGATTTAATTATAATATTCTCGTTCTGTTTGTTTATGATAATACAGTGCTCTTTTCACCTGCCAGCTCAATATCATGTACCTGATTATTTTTCCAATGACCAGCAGTAAAATCAGGCACCTCGATTGGCTGGGAACCGTTGGCGACCGACCATTCACTTAAAGGGCCAATGACACTCCAACTGGCGGCATCATAGACATCCATGTCCATCGGTAAACCATTGCACAGACAATCGATCAGGCGCCAGTCCATCATAAAATCCATGCCACCATGACCTCCGATCTGCTTAGCCAGTTCTCCGATCTTTTTAACAATACCCGGTGTATATTGCTGTTCCAGTTTGGTCATCTCTTCAGCAGACAAGAAATCGGCATGGCCAATAGCGATTTTGCCGGGCAGAGGATATTTCTGCGCAAAGGCCTTGGTACCACTAATCAGATGGAGGCGTGAATAAGGCCTTGGCGAACTCACATCATGCTGTAACATTATCGTACTGCCGCTATTGGTGAGGATATTGGAAATATTCATATTGCCCCGGAAGGGTTTGTCTATATAAGACTCAAATTGCTTATCAGTCGCAGCCATCTCTTTGGCTTTCTTCCCGAGCATAAAATCTTTTGAAGACATCGAACTCATATACTCCATCTTATTACCGCGGTTGACCTTCAGAATCTGGCAGATCGGTCCCAGACCGTGGGTGGGATAAAGATTTCCGTTGCGCGTCGCATTTTCCTTTAAGCGCCAAAAATCAAAACGTTTTTCGGCATCAAAAAAACTCTCCAGAATGTCGTGGATATAAGCCCCTTCGCAGTGGACAATATCTCCAAAAAAACCTTGTCTAGCTAGGTTTAAGGTCAGCAGTTCAAAGTAATCGTAGCAACAATTTTCCAGCATGACACAATGTTTTTTGGTCTTCTCGGAGGTTTGTACCAGTCGCCAGCAGTCTTCCACCGTTGTCGCTGCAGGAATCTCCAAAGCGACATGCTTCCCGTGTTCCATGGCATATATCGCCATCTCGGCATGCAACTTCCAATGGGTTGCAATATAGATCAGATCATAATCCTCCTGTTCACACATCTTTTTCCAGTGCTCGGCATTTTCTGTAAATAGCTCCGCGCGGTGACCCGCTGATTTCATCCTTGCCTTTGCTTCACTCGCCTTTTCAGCCCGTACATCACAGATGCCGTTGATCGCAACACCTTCAATCTGGCTCATACGTTCCACTGCAGCAGATCCCCTATTGCCCACACCGATAAAACCGACCCTTACGGTTGGTATTTTGGGGGCCGCGTAGCCCGACATATTAAATGTAGCTGTATATTTCTTTGACGCTTCCAGCCGGATATGATCCAGCTTTGTCTTTGCTGAAGCCTTATTTTCCTGTCCACAGCCAGCCATCAATCCAATTCCGGCTAGCCCGGACAGTTTTAAAAATGATCTTCGATTTGTTCCCATAATATTTAATTGATAAGGAGTGTTCCTTGGTTCTTTAATTGCTTCTTATAGTGCTGCACTTTGTTTTTTAATTGCTCTTTGTTCGCTATTTCGCAAGGCTTACCGTCCAACTGGTAGAGTCCATCGATCATGACTCGCTGCTCATTAAGCGCGAGCAGCATTGGAATATCGCCCCAATGGAGAATACCGGGAATATGGATCGCCATATTGTACCTATCCAGCGCTCCCGTTGCGTCCGGCAGATAACTGATGGGGAGCTCGCGTAGCAGTAATTCCTGTTCTGAGGGATTCAGCACATTGCTGATCAATGCTGCTATGGCCGTCTCCCGGTCTGCAACCAAGGTCTGCTTGCTGGACTTATATTCTTGCTGTAGATAAGCATTGATAAGCCCAATTTCAGACACCCAGATTCCCATCATGCTACGACCCATCCAGAGCAGTGAGCGCGAAAGTGTATGAAAGCGCGGTAACGCTCCATCGATTTTATCAGCAGTAGTTGAAGAGCGCTCTCCGAGCCCAAAGAGATCTATAAGCACCACCCCCTCACCTTTGTTGCGAAGGGCCTCAATTTCCTGCATAGCAACCTGTTGCTTACCCATCGAGGGGAAATAGACATGTAGTGTATTTGAGTCGGTAAGAGGCGGACTAATCAATAGCGGAATCAGCTGTCGCATCGATGTCTCCAACATAACCCGTTGCCAGCCCTGCTGCGACTCCAACGTCTGAACACGCAGCAAACTATCGGTATCCCCTGTATAAAGTAATGCCCGCAGTTGTTTTTTATAGTCCATTTTATCCAGTGTGGATGTCGCAATCCGTGATTCAATCCGACTAAATTCACGGCTGATAAAATCCGGTATACTGAGGATCAGCTCTTGCTTAACCCCATGTTTCAGTACTGCAAGCTCATTTGTATCCAAGAGAAGCACATTGTCCAACTGCAACCCTTTCTCGCGCGTCGCTCCAAATGCCCCATCAAACCATTTTATCATACTTATATTCATTTCTGTGGTATAGCTATGTGGTTCATCAAAAAGCTCATAATCGATCCGTTCTGGTACCCCTTGCCGCGCAAAAGCTTCCTTGGCAATACGAAAAGACTTGAGCATCTGATGGGCGTTGAAAGCAGCGTTACCATCTTTAAGTGCCGAAATAATCTTAATAGCCTTAGGAGCCATTGTCTGTAACAGTTGTCCTTCTTCAAAATGCAGGAGCCCATTGGGATGGAGTTCGCAGACACAATTGCTGTTCATGATATACGCGCGGAAAGTTCCGACGCTGACTACGGGAACGGCCGCTTTGATCCGCGGATCCATAGCCGCGAGCCACATCGTCTGATTGCCACCACCACTGGCTCCGGTAGCCCCAATCCTTTCGGGATCTACCTCAGGTAAACTACAGAGCAGGTCAATGGCACGACTGTTTTCAAGTAGCTGTATACCCATCAGAGGTGTCCCCAGATCGAGCATTGCCGACCCAAGATTAGCTCCATGATACTCATGCTCATGCTCACGTCCGCGCTCGCCCGACCCCATGGCATCAATACAAAGACATACATAGCCGTTGGATGCCAACATATGGGCCGTACGCTGAACAATTTCACTTCGCCGCCCCGGTGGCCAATGCCCGTGGCTATTGAGTATCGCCGGAAATGGTCCGTTGCCTTTTGGCACATATAAACTTGCAGGAACATATAGCCCAGGCAAGCTCTGAAAGATCAGGCTGTGAACGGTATAGTTGTCCTGCTCAATTGACGAAATTAGCTGCATGTCCAGCGGCGGAATAGCATATCCGTCCAGTTTCAGGTTTTTTCTGACCAACTTGTTCATATCTTGCGGATTTGCAGCTTTCTCGTAATCCAAAGCCCCGATAAGCTGTTCCGCTTGATCTTCCACCATAACCTTTATCGGGTCTATCTCAGCAGGTATGGCCAATACGCTGGGCAACACCGCTCGTTGTTGTTGTGCTTGAATGCTCGAATTTAATCCCATAAGTATACCGAAAGAAACTAAACAGATCTTGAAGTCTATCATTGTAATTTACCCAATTTAGTCCACATCCCACCAGAGTTTGGTTGCCGCATTGTCTGTACCGCCAAGCAGTGCACGTCCTTTGCTCAGTTCAACCAGATTGTCTGTCGCCTCGGTCAGTGGATAAGGCAATCTTTTAATAAATGTCCCAATAGGCAGGTCTGGGTTGTCGGACTGGATCAATGAATACATTTTTGGGAATCCTGTACGCCTATATTCTGCCCAAGCCTCCATACCATTGGGATAGATCGCTAACCACTTCTGTACGCCGATCTGTTCACGCTGTTCGGCCACGGTTGTTGCCCATTTGACGGGGATACTGGCTACAGCTGGCGAATTATGATAATCGCCGGGAGCGACAGGCTCATGGTTTGATGCGATATAATTACTGATCTGCGTCGCATCTGTAACGCCCCATTGTTCCATACTCGTTTTGATGCCTTCCTCGTACAGTTGCTTAGCCTCACCGCCCATATTCCAGCCATTCAATGCCCCTTCGGCTCGTAAGAAGAAAGATTCTGCAGCACACATCACATGGAAATTCTGGGTAAAATTTCCTTCAATAGCCACGCCATTGTAACGTACCCAATAGGTGCCAACATTGGAATTGGAGCCTGACTGATTACGTACGTTCCCTAGATCCGTGGCCGTAGCACCATTTCGCACGCTATTGAATGTTTTTCCAATATAACTGGGTTGAAAGTAAATGCCTAAACGTGGATCGGCATAACCTTTTAGGTATGAAGCAATAGTGGAACTCATTGAAAATTCGTTCCATACGGCAACTTGCGCCAATCCATTGGTATCATTTCCAGAAAGGGATTTGAGCATACTGGCATTGTGCGTATTGCTAGACATCAGACCGGCAGCAACAGCTGCTTCTGCTTCGACTTTTGCTTCATTTACATCTACCTTAGCGATACGCAAGGCCAACCGCAAGCGGAGCGAATTAGCAAATCTGATCCAGTTTTCGGTGTTTCCATCGAAGATCAGGTCGTATCCCTGAAAGATTTTCGTTCCGGCTGGCAAGGCCTTCAGATTGGCTACCGCTGTAGTCAATTTTTCAAAGAAATCTGCATAGATCTTATCCATGGAGTCATAAGGAATAACATCGTTGGCCTCGGCAGCACCAAAATAAGGGATCGGTCCAAATTGATCTGTTAGCCGATGAAAGGCATATACCCACATGATATTGGCCAATGCGGCCTCACCTGATTTGGATTCTGTATTTTCGAGAATGCTTTTGAGCTGTGGTGCGGTATCAACATAAATAACTGTCCAAAACCGGCGCTGCCAATCTGGAGTAAGCAGATAACGGTCCGTACTAAAGGAATTCGTAGTAAGTGCAAAGTATTGGGCATATAGATCCGGCCCCAGGTTTTGCACTGTTTGATAAAAAGATCTATTCATTGCAGCCGAAGACTGTGCCTTGGCAAACATAAAGGGCAATTCACGCTGTGTGATCACCGTGATATTGTTGGGATCGGTATTGATATCCTGAAAGTCCTTGGTACAGGACAACAAGCTTAGTACTAATAGCGAAGTAAATAGGGTACTTTTATTCATTGTTCAAGGATTTAAAAAGTTAACTTAACATTCAGTCCAAAGGAACGGACAGCAGGCGGCAACCCCACTTCAATTCCCTGAAAATTACCTGCTCCCAATGCCGCCTCAGGATCTATGGGGTTGTCTGTTTTGCCTATTCCCGGAATATCCAATTTGGATTTCCCTCGATAAAAGAAAAATAGGTTACGGCCTGTCAGCATGAGCTGTGCACTTTTGATCGCAGCGGTATTTTTTAAGTTAAATTTATAACTGACAGATAGTTCACGTAAGCGGACATTGGTCATATCATAGGTAAAAAATTCTCCCCAGGCATCGCGTCCGTTCTGCGATACACGGGTCCAAAGCTGCTGAGCTGTGATAGCCTTGGTATTAGCTGCGCCGCTCACGTCCACCGCATCCAGCACAAGCCCCCCTTCCCGGTAATCTGCGGTATAATCCGCTACTCCGAAAGCCGCTAGATAAGCTGAGGTACCCGATACGATCTCACCACCAATACGTGTATCAATCAAGGCATTGACCGTAAAATTCTTATAGCGGACCGAATTTGACCAACCCAATAAGGCCTTAGGGTTAAAATTCCCCAATTTTTGATTCGCGTCTACCACTGGCAACCCGCTGTCGTCAACCACATATTTCCCTGTCGCCGCATCCGTTTTCCATTTATAACCGTAAAGATCACCGTATTTCTCTCCTTCATTGACGACAACTGAGGCATATTTGGTATTTTCGGTAATCGTTGCTCGTTTTGTCCGCTCGTGCAGTTCAATCACTTTATTGGTATTGGCTGCAAAATTGAAAGTGGTCTGCCATTCTAGGTATTCTTTTTTTATAGGCGACGCAGTTAATTGGACCTCAATTCCCTTATTTGCGATATTTCCCGCATTGATGTATTGCCTGCTAAAACCGCTTGCCATTGGCAATCCAAGAAACAAAAGCTGATTAACTGTATTACTTTTGTACATCGTCAGATCAAATCCTAATCTGTTGGCAAAGAATTTCATATCCAGTCCCGCTTCATAGGATTTGGTCAGCTCAGGTTTCAATTCTGGGATTGCCTTTATTGGTGAACGAGAGATAAATCCTTTTCCCGCACCTAGCCCAAAAGAATACAATTGTTGAAGCAGATAGGGATTCGCATCGTTACCGACCTGCGTATAGGAAGCCCTTAGTTTACCATAACTGATCCAGCTTGGCAACTCGAGCCATTCATTGAAAATAGTAGATACACCGATTGAGGGATAGAAATAACTGTGTGGAGATTTTAAGGTTGAGGTCCAGTCGTTGCGTGCCGTCATATCGAGAAAGGTATGATCAAAAAAGGCCAGCTGTGCACTTCCATAGACCGAATTTAGACGTCGTTGGTAACCATTGATCAGTAGAAATTCTGGCGTGGTAGCCATCGTTAGGCTAAACTCATTCGGTACGGACAGGCCATTGGCCATATTCTGAAAGCTACTGTACTCCCGATTTAAGGAACTTGCACCAACATTATAGCTAATTTTGACCGCCTCGTTAAGTATATTATTTCCATTGAACAACAAATCAAAGTTGCGTTCCTGATAGCGCGCATGTGTTTCATAATATTTACCTCCAGGACGGACATCGCCAAGAGAAACAGTACCTGCGTAGAAGGCCCCTGTTGTCTTATCGATGTATTTATCATAACTGAACCTTCCCATTACATTTAGCCAATCCGTCAATTGATAGGTTGCCGAACCCAATGCGGTAATGCGATCGCGCACTTCATTGACCGAGGTGCGGTTGGTACTCCAATACGGATTGTCGTATACAGCAGAACCGGACCAGTACTTCCGCTGCGGCTCACCGGTAACCGGATCAATATCCTCAAAGTCTTTAAGTTCAGACTCATCCATATCCCGCGGCATCACGTACACTTCCACTGGGATTCCCATATCGCCTAAACGCGGACGATTGTCGATCTGCTGGTTAACGTAATTGAGTTTTACATCTGTTTTTAGTTTTGGGATCAGTTCCGTATTTACGCGAAGATTCAAGTTATTACGTTTCAAGTCGTTGCCAGGAATAATGCCTCCGATTTTATTGTTTGTATAAGAAACATAACCCTGCACTTTTTCCGTCCCTCCATAGGTGCTAATGCTATTGTTGAAGGAGGTCGCATTTTCAAAGAAATCGCGGACATTATTTTTATAGGTTTGCCCTTGTGGTCCCCAGCTCTCACCGACATTCGTACCACTGACACCTCCATTTCCCCGCCCGTAGGTATTTTGGAATTTACTGAGCAAGTTGACCTGATCCAAGGATGCACTACCATTGTAATCAATATTATACCGACCAGCCTTACCTTGTTTAGTTGTAATCAATATGGCACCATTTGCGGCCCTGCTACCGTATAGCGCAGCAGCCGAAGGGCCTTTGAGCACATTGATGGATTCTATATCGTCCGGGTTGATATTCGCAGCGCCATCGCTCGTCCCATAATTGTAGGTTGTTCCGGTAGCTTGTTGTGCACTGGAATTATCATAAGGTATACCATCCACCACGATTAACGCATTGTTATTACCGGAGATGGACTTGTTGCCCCGCAAAACCACTTTGGCGGAGGCACCGGGTCCCGTAGCCGCTGTAGTCACGACAGCACCAGCGACTTTACCCGTCAGACTACTCAGTACGTTGCCACTGTTGTCGCGGGCATCATTGACTGCACTTCCATCCAATTGTTGTGTCGCATAGGTCAGCCCCCTGGTCTGACGTTTGATACCCAACGCGGTAACCACCACCTCATCAATCTGTTGACTTTCTTCCTTAAGAGCTATCTGGAGATTACCTGTTGAGGGAACAGCAATTTCGAGTGTCTTAAAACCTAACAACGAAACTTTGAGCCTATCCCCTGCATTCGCTCTGATATTAAAATTTCCCTGATTGTCTGTCCGTGCTGCAACAGGCATACTCAGATTAGTGATCGTTACACCTTCCAATGCGGCATGATCGGTAGCATTGGTGACACGTCCCCGTATTGTTGTAGTCTGTGCCGTAGCGAGACCTGTCCAAAGGAAAAGACAGCTCAGCATCGTGCCTACTGAAAATGTTGGATTACTGTGGATACGAACTATCATAATTTATCCATTTAGGGTTAAGATTTTTAGTTTATTCAATTGCGTTATAATCCAAAGAAAAACCTAAAAGCCTAAAAATCCAACACTTTCACCGGATAAAGTAGCGGTAACGTTATCGAAAATCACAGTCCCTGTAGCACCCAACATGGCACTTAATTAGGAACACATTTCCCATCAAAAAACTTACAATATAATTTTAGGAAGTTTGAAATTTGCGCTTAACGATCAACCAATACCTTTACAGATTCTCCATTTTGGTCGATAAATTTAGCCTCAATTTTAAACAACTGATACCATTTTCGGAACGTGCCTATAAAGACAAGCAGCATCAACAACATGGCCAAGATCGCTAAGAACGCTAATAGCGGCTGTCCCACCAACAATGCGGCCGATCTCCTTGGACGCAATGGTAGCAAGACTTTGCCCTTTGTGCCGTACGGAAGCAAACAGGACAACCATATCATGAACACCACCGCCCAAGACACAGCCGATCAAAATCCAGAGTGCCCCTGGAAGATAACCAAACTGTGCCGCCAGCACCGGGCCGACCAATGGTCCTGCCGCTGCTATTGCGGCAAAATGATGCCCAAACAAGACCTTACGATCCGTCTTAACGTAATCATGCCCATCAGCAAACTCGACCGCTGGAGTCGCTACCGCATCATTGAGCCGTAGCACTTTCTGCGCCATAAAAATTCCGTAAAAGCGGTATGCGAGCGCAAATATCAAAATCGACGCAAAAACCAGTGTGAGGGCATTCATATTAGCTAAATCCATCATATATCTAAGTCTAATGCTAGCACAATATATTATTTTTGCTCCAATACTTGTCCTACTTTCAACAGTTGCTTTTTTAATAGCCCGTAGTCGACATGCTGCACAATATGATCATTATCAATCGCTAGGACTGCAGCGGCACCAGCACTCTGCCCCAACACCATAAATACGGGTTCCATACGAATGGAACCAAAGGCAATATGTGAGCTGGATACGCAGACAGGGACAAGCAAATTGGTGCATTCATCGCTCTTTGGGATAATCGATCTATAAGAAATAGCATAAGGCTTAGGTACGTGAACGCCAATATCGCCTTCATTTTGAACATATCCTTCTTTGGTCACATAACGTTGTACATTGTGGGAATCCAACGTATAGGACCCCATGCCGATCGGATCTTCTACCCTACTCTTCCCTAGAATATTATGCTCGGTCGTCACATATTGTCCAAGCATCCGCCTGGCTTCGCGAATGTACAGCTGAAAAGGCCAGTTATCGTTATCCTTAAATTCGTCTTTTGCCAACCCCCATTCGGCCATCCTTGTCCTTATTGCGAAGGGAACAGTGGGATCATTTGCCATAAAGTAATATAGACCCTGTTGATACCGACGATGGGCCTCGATAATGGATTTTCGCTCTGCGTAACTCGCTTCCGGATAGTTATAGTTCATCCCGATAAAATCGGTACTGAATGGACCATGGTTGTTGGCATCGGTTTTATGGTTGGGCACCAGATCAAATTTTTGAAAGGCTTCGTCCCAACCGGCACGAAATAAACGTTGTAGTAAAACGTAATGTTGTGGATCGTAATCGCGAGGTTGGGCGAAGGGCTTCCGATTGCGGGCATCATTGGTCAGGCACATGCGGAAGCAATAGGCCTGCAGCTTCTGATCTGCTGTGCCATATTGCCCGGGATCTTCTGCAGAAACACCGAATACCAGTCCACTGTTGATATCTCCCTCGCGTTTATAGGGGCTGATCTTCGCGATAAAGTGATGCCGGTGCTGAAAGACTCCGGTCTGCACACCATTCCACCGCTCCCCATAAGTCTTATTGGCCTCCCGCCCGATCGTATAGCTTACTTTGGCCAGCGCCATCAGATCGCCTTCATAGGTCGCATCAATAAATATCTTCGCCTCGTACACTGTTCCGTCTAAGGTCTTAATCGATTTGATGGCTGTACCTTCTTTTTTAATGGCACTTTCCTGCCGATCTAAATAGGCCTCGCGCACCACATCAATCTGATAGTCCCGCACCCATGTATCAAAAATACCCTCGGCGACATGGGGTTCGAAGATCCACATCGTCCCATGCTCGCTATCCATTGCCACAGTGCCCTGCCCTCGATTGCCAAATGAAGCCCGGGATTGCCAATTCCAGCTCGATCCCTGCGAATAATGATCGTATACGTCCTGATAGAATTTTTTGGCAAAGCCACCGATAACGGCTTTATTGCCCGTGTCTGTAAAGCCGAGCCCTCCAGAACTCAGGCCTCCTAAATGTCGATCGGGCGATAAGACGACAACAGACTTGCCGGCCTGCTTTACCTCCAATGCAGCAGTAATCGCTGCCGGGGTACCGCCGTAAATCACAACATCTACCTTTTTGGCTACGTGCTGTGCTTCAACCTGCATAAAAGCGAAAACAAGTGCTAATTTTAAACTTATTTTTATCTTTTTCATACGTTTAATTTTGATCGGTGACCGGAACCCACAATAGCGCATTTGCCGCCATAACGCCTTTTCCGGATGACATAATCTCCACATAAGGTTTGATACTTCCTTTCTCAAATTCGTATTCCCCGAGTGCTACCCAGGTACTGGTTGTCTGTCCCAGAATATGGACTTCCTTGAAATTTATATCTTTTTCGATCCTTGTCTTTCCGGTATGGATAATGAACTTTCCAGATTCCGCGCTTTCGGCCGTTTTCGGAAAATAGCTGTAAAGCTTATATTTCCCCGCGGTAAAATCCTTTCCAGGAGCAAAACGTGCTACAGCAGAATGATCATTATCCACTTCCTGATAACTCATACCATAACCTTTTTTTGACGATTTATGCCAAGCTCCCTTCAACATAACCTGATCCTTATCATCAACATGAATGATATAATCGGCCTTACGGCCATCCGCTTTCGGGTTGTCGCGCAGTATTTTCTCCACGCGTTTAATATCAACATCCTGAATAGCTATTTTGTTATCGATCGCTTCGCAGGCAGCCACAGCACCGGATTGCCCCAATACCATAAATACGGGCTCCATGCGAATGGAGCCAAAGGCAATGTGACTTGCCGACAGGCATACGGGAACAACAAGATTGTCGATTTCCTCTTTTTTGGGCACAATAGCCCTATAGGAAATAGGGAAGGGAGAAAATCCGCCAACCTCAACGTTACCTTCATTTTTGACCGTGCCATTGACGATCACACGGTCACAATTGTGCGAGTCCATGGTGTATGCAGCATAGCCTACGCCATCGGATACAAGCTCACGACCCTGACAGTGGTCTTGGGTCATAACGACATCTGCAATCATCCTGCGTGCCTCCCGAATATATAATTGTGGAGACCAATGGCTATTGTCGGGATATTCGTCTTTGGGGTATCCCCATTTTTTGAATTCGCTTCGTATCGCCTCCGGTACCGAAATATCGTTGGCAACAAAATATAAGAGACCCTTGGTGTAATCTTCGTGGGCCTTGATAATCTCTTTCCGCTCGAAATAATCGGCTTCGGGATAACGCCAGTTCATGCCGATCATATCTGTTGAAAATCCATTCCTATTATTGATATCGGTCTTTCCATTGGGCATAAGGCTCCAAATAAATACGTCCTGGATACTCTTCCAAGGCTGTATTTCTTTTTGGCGCTTTAAGAGTTCATAATTGGTTGCGTCGTAATTATCCGGTTTGGTGATTTCTATTCTGTTTTCAGGGACATTGGTCAATGTGATCCGATAATTATAAGCTTGAACCTTAGCATCTCCCGTTCCATTTTGTTTTAAAGGCTCCGTATTGATCCCCAATAAAATACCACTCTGAGGATCACCTTTTATCTTATAGGGATCTACACCCTCGGGAAACTGATGGCCATCAAGCAATTGAACACCATTAATCGTCTCTCCATAGGTACTATTTGACTCTCGCCCAACGTGATAGGACACGCCAGCTTTGGCCATGAGGTCTCCCTCGTAGCTGCAGTCCATAAATATTTTGGCGGCTACAGTTATTTTTTTGCCATCCCTGTGCTCACTTGGAAGCAGTGAAATGGTTTTAATCGATCGATTGTCAGTCTTAACGGATACCAAACGATGTCCCATTAACATTGGTGTGTTAGCATGTACCAGATAGTCCTTAAAAATAGATTCGGCTACCTTGGGTTCAAAAATCCATTGTTCAAAACTGCCATAGTGCTTGCCCATTTTGCGATAAAAATCAAGAGCGAGCCCTGTGACGACATATTTGTTTCCGATATCCGTTTGCCCTAATCCACCGGAGCTGAGCCCTCCTACCCGTGTACCAGGATCGATCAGTAAGACGGATTTTCCGGCCTGTGAAGCGGTGTAGGCGGCTATTACGCCGGCGGAGGTGGCACCATAAATACATAGATCTACCTGTCTGTCGGTTTGCCCTGTGACTAAATGCCAAAACATCGTCAAAAGTCCAATGATCATTACGCGTGTTTTTTTCATCATCTTAGGATTTAATAGCCTGGATTTTGTTCCAGGTTTTTATTCGTTACAATTTCAATATTCGGGATCGGCCAAAGATAATTCTTGCTGGGATCGAACTTTCGGAGCTCGATAACCCGCATGTCTTTCTGATTAGCGACATTTTTATAATTCACGTAATTATCCCCATCGATCGTCGGCGCATTGGTCAGCAAGCCTTTTGGAATGCGGCCATAGAGCGTCGAATTCATAAATTTATCGGCCAGTTTCCACCGTCTCAAATCAACTAGGCGAAAGCCTTCATTGGCTAATTCGTAAAGTCTTTCTTTCCGTATGATCTCGCGCAGCTCAGCTTGCGTTTTATTATTTGCGATTGCCGGCATATCGACGGTAGGGCGCTGCCTGATGCTGTTGATTGCGTCATAGACGGTTTTGTCGATCGTATTGTTTTCGACCATCGCCTCGGCGTAAATCAACAACACTTCGGCATAGCGGCTCTGAATAATATTTAACTCCGATTCCATGGTAAAATCTTTGTCCTTTATATCGACATATTTTTTCCAACAATAACCAGAAAAGGTCGCATAAGCATTGATCGCGTCCTGATTTTGGATACGTACTGCCGTGGACGTATTGTATGTATAGTTCCAGCAGGTTATACTATCCTTATGGGTCTCAAACTGAAAACCAAAAAACGTACTACCGGGAAGTGCAATGGTATATCCCAGACGCGGATCCCGATTGGCGAATGGTTTTTTAGAATCAAATCTGGAAGATTTGTCAATGGCAAATCCATCGGTGCAGAGATAGCTATCAACAATGGATTGCGATGGGATTTTGTTGGAAGTCCCTTGCGCGTTGCGCGACAGAAATCCGCGCGTAGCACTGTGGGTCTTTGTTTTTTGTAATCGCAGATATTGAAAAGCAAAAATAATCTCCTTGGAAGCCTGCCCATCATACGTAAATAATTGGCCGAAATCGGTGTGTAAGGCATATACGTTTAGGTCCATGACTTCTTTGGCCGAACGGGCTGCTTCTTCCCAAAGTCCGTTATTAAGTGCTGCCCGAGCACGTATGGCCAATGCTGCCCCTTTGGTCGCACGCCCAATATCTGCCGAACCATAGCTTACTGGTAAAATAGCGGCAGCTTGATCGAGTTCTTTGAGGATGAAGCTCGCAATTTCAGCCTTAGACGTTTTCGGAACGTTGGCATCAGCAAGGCTTAGGCCGCTCGTAACCAAAGGTACTCCTCCAAAGTAATCGATCAGATATTGGTAAACATAAGCCCGGATAAACTGTGTCTCGCCTTTATAGCGCTGTTGGAGTTTGGCATCCATCTTTCCGTCCAACTTCTGGATATTGTCCAGGATGAAATTACATTTGCCAATGACCTTATAAGAATTGGTCCAGATATTTCGAATGTAGCCATTATTGCTATCGTGATCTCCCCTTCCCACAGCCTGTAAATCAGAGGTATTACGGTCCCACCCAATATCGGTGGCATCATCAAGGGTAAGGTTAATGGGCATGTCGTCCGTGGGATGAAATGCCAGGGCACTGTACAAGCCATTGACAACCAATGTCAGCTCATCCTGATTTTTGAAATAATTTTCGTCCGAAGGGCCATCCAAGGGCGATCTGTCCAAGTATTTTTCGCATGCCGCCACCAAAAGGAGAACTGCAATCGATAGCATATATAACGCGAGTTTATTTAAAGTTTTCATACAAGCCAAGTTTATAATGTAATATCCAATCCAAAAGAATACACCTTTACCTGTGGGTAAAAGTTACCATAGCCTACTGGTGCTTCGACGTCATAACCGTCCCAAAATTTATCTACGCTGAATAAGTTTGAACCATTAACAAATACCCGAAGTTTATTCAGCCCGATGGACTTTAGTAGCTCAGCCTGAAAGGTATAGCCAAGCTGCAAATTTTTCAGGCGAAGATAGGCGGCATTTTTCATCCAAAATTGGGAAGACTGCTGGTTGTTATTCTGTCCGAAAGCCAATCGGGGATATTTCGCTGTAGTATTATCGGGTGTCCATCTATCTTTATTATCCTCACGAATTGTTCCACCAATTGCCCCGGTCGTCGTAAAGGGCTGAATACCGGCCCCGTATAGGTAGCCATCTGCTTTGCCTACACCTTGCAAAAGAAAACTGAGGTCGAACCCCTTGAAACTAAAATTGGAGTTGAGCGAATAGGTATATCGTGGAATGGTACTACCAATGATAACCTTATCGGACTCATTAATCACTCCGTCGTCATTCTGATCACGGTATTTGAGATCACCTGGTGCTAAGGTACCAAACTGTGTGGCATGAGCTTTTACCTCCTCCACTGTTTGGAAATAGCCATCGGAAACATAGCCAAAGATCGAATTAATGGGATAGCCTTCCCGATTGACCGTTAGACCAGTCTGATTGATTCCGCGCATATCCAACACTTTGTTTTTGACATCAGAGAGGTTGAGTGTAAAATTATATTTAAAGTCTTTGGCCGGATCGCTTCGATAGCCCATGGAAAGCTCCCAACCTTTATTCTCGACGACGCCTGCATTTTGATAAGGCTTATTTAAACCAATGATGAGCGGGATATCCAGCTGTAATAATATATCACTGGTTCTTCTATTGTAAAAATCTGCTGTAATAGTCCATCGCTTAAATAGGGTAAGATCAATACCGATATTTTTCTCCTCGGTAGACTCCCATGTAATATCAGGATTAGACATATCATTTAGCGCTGCCGTATTGACGATGCCATTGCCTAATGTGTACGAACCTAGGTTTAAAGATGCCACGGCTGGATAGGTCCCGATATTCTGATTTCCCAGTTTACCCCATGATGCCCTGATTTTCCCCTCAGTAAGCCATCCCTTGGACGCGGTTAGGAACTGCTCCTCGGAAAAACGCCATCCGGCGGATGCCGATGGAAAAAAACCATAGCGATTACCTTTGGCAAACCTGGACGAACCATCGTAGCGTGCATTGAGTTCTAAAAGATAACGATCTTTGAAAATGTAATTGATCCGCGAAAATAAAGATTGTAATGCCCACTCGGAAGCACTTCCTGTCGCTGACTGATTTAATGCCGAACCCGCATTGAGCACTTCATAGTCAGGGAGAACGTAGGTGTCCCTAAACCCCTGGGAGTAATCAATCTTGTAATCTTCCCGCGAACCACCAACCAATGCTTTCAACTGATGTGGACCAAAATCTTTGTTTAACGTAAGGGTCGCCCGCATATTATTAAAAAGTTCTTGGCTATTGTATTGAGTAAGTGCTGTACGCACAGGGACCGAGAAGCTCGGCGTACCATCTGGAAAATAGGACTGCACTGCTTTCCGGAAATTCTTATTTACCTGCGTCGCATATTTAGGTGCATAATTGACCTCAGCGGTCAACCATTCTTTGGGTCTATAGATCAATGATGCATTGATACTTCCAAATGGACTTTTGTTGGTAGAAACACCGCCATCAGCGGCGGCGGAGACGGGATTATTACCATTCCAGCCCAGTCCCCATGTACCATTGGAGTTTCTGAAGGATTGATTGGCAGGAATACTGCTCATCCACTGAAAAAGTTCTTCGATGCTCGCTGCTGGTGAGGTGACGATCGGATTGACGTATTGAAAGTCAAATTTAACGGCGAGCTGATCTGAGAATTTAACATCCACGTTGTTGCGGATGGTATAGCGCTTAAACGAGCTATTTAGTGTCAAGCCCTTCTGGTCGAAATAACCGACCGAGGTCAGCATTTTTACTTTGTTGGTGCCAGCATTGACCGTCAGAAAATGGCTTTGCTGAAATCCATTCCCCTGCAAGGACTCCTTTTGCCAATCGGTATTGGGATACTCGTCCGAACTGTCGTTGCCCTGATTACGATAGGCGGCAATGATATCCTCCGGATATAATGGACTCGCACCAACATTGGTATACGCTTCATTCGTCAGCAGCATATGATCCAAGGCATTGACAATTTTAGGCATATTAGTCGCAGACTGCCAGCCGAAATAATTATTGTAGGCAATAGCGACTTTATCAGAACTTCCCCTTTTGGTCGTGACCAAGATGACACCATTGGCAGCTCTCGAGCCGTAGATCGATGCGGAGGCGGCATCTTTTAATATGGAAATATTCTCTATTACATTGGGGTCGATATTATTGATAGAACCTTCGATCCCATCAATCAACACTAAAGGTGCTGCGTTGCCAAGTGTACCGATACCGCGGATACGGATATCCGCACCGTCCGCTCCCGGCTTGCCAGAACGCTGTGTGACGGTTACTCCCGAGGCCATGCCTTGAAGGGCCGAAGAGGTTTGCCCTGCGGGCCTATTGTTCAGATCTTCTCCCGATACGGCGGAAACAGCGCCCGTCAAATTGACCTTTTTCTGAACACCATAGCCGACGACAACAACTTCGTCTATCATTCCGGTATTTGGTTTCAGACGGATAAGCACGGTGTTTTTGCTGGTAGCGGTTGCCACAAAATGCTTAACAGAATCGGTATCGTAGCCGAGATGGTGGGCATAGATCGTATAATTTTCGCCAGCAACAAGCGGGGTTAAAACAAACAATCCGTTGTTATCGGCCACAAAGTGGAGTTTTTTACTGCTCTTCTCGTGGACAAGATCAATAGTTGCGCCGGGTAATGTATTACCTTCGTTGTCTACTATTTTACCATTTACTTTCAGGTTTGATTGCGCAAATCCTACAGAAAAGTATGGAAATAGCAATCCCACGAGCATTAATTTGATTAGAATATGCTTCATAATTGTTTACAGTTGGTTATTCTGATTTATATATTGGTTTATTTTTCTGCGTTGGGTTGATTCTCTCCTACTGTACGTCCTCCTTTCTTCCCGAATTACTGATGTTAACAATACCATTGTTCACTTGGAATGTACAACCGTTCAATTGACAGAAGCTGTTCAAAAAATTGGCTAGCGATTCTTTGCTATTTAAACTTCCTGTAAATGAACTGTTGAGCAAATCAGGATTATCACATATAATCGAAACATCATAAAGGCTTTCGATTACTCTTAAGAGTAGAACGTTTTTGGTTTGGTTAAATTTGACAGACTGATTGGTCCATTCGACATTGGCAGTTAGATGTGGAATGAGTTTTCTTAACTCCTTATCTACACGATCAGGCTGAGATTTTGTCAATTCAGGCTCCGAAAACTTAATCATCTGCTGCAGTTTTAAATTAACCAATACTTCCTCTTTTGGTTTGAGGTATATTAAATCTCGACTTTCCGCTGTAACTGATCCGACCGAGATTTTGCCCTCCATTAGTTTTATCAGTACATGATCGGCATCCTTGGGATCTACGCTAAATATTGTCCCTAAGGCAGTGGTCAAATATCCTTTGTAATTGACTTGAAAAGGTGCATTTTTGTTTTTGTGCACGTTATAAATAACTCGCCCTTGCACCTGATGTACATCGCGGTGGCCTCGGCCACTATATTCGAATCCAATTTTTGCATGTGGATAAAGGATAACGGTCGTGCTATCAGGAAGCTGAGCATTGATTGTATAAGCATTTTTATTTTCATACCAGGTAACCTGTTCTTTTGTTGAGGTCGAGAAATTTTTCAAAAAGAGAACCGACAGTACGCAAATTAGCACAGCGGCACAGGAAGCCCAGGCCCACGGGCTTATTCTCTGAATTAGCATAGGTTTTGGCGGATCTACTGCATAAATATGATCGAGCACTTTCCGATGAACCATGCTTAAATCTGGTAACGGAATTTGTTGTAATGCTTGTCCTTCATCCTGATCTAGCATCTCAGTGATCCATAACTCTAGAATTGCAGTATCAATCTCGGCCATTTCGTCAAAAAATGACTCATAATACTGCGCATCCAAGCGGTTGTGGATATACGCCAACAATTGATCTTTAAAGGATTGCTCTTTCAAAATTTACTATAATTAGTTCAATACATTGCTGTATTTGTTACTCTATACGTTTGACAAAGAGAATCACACTATTACTTTTTTTATTTTTTTTATAGCTTAAATAAAAAGGCCGCAAAAAGACTGATTATATACTCATCTCGGTAGTTTTCTTGAATATATTTTTTGATATCTTTGAGTGCACTCACCAATTGATTACTCACAGTAGATACTGAGATACCCAGTAAATCAGCTATTTCTTTATAACTTTTGTCTTCAAATTTATTGAGGATCAGAATTTCCTTTCGTTTGGGGCTCAAGGAGTCGATTGCATTGGTCAACATCTGTTGTTTATCTTTGAAAAACAGTTTTTCTTCGGTATGATAATACAGTTCTATAGCTGAAGCCCATATTTCCAATTGAAGAGCCTTGTCTCTCTGCACTTTTCGAAAAAAATCCATGGCCAAATTATCCGCAATATGATTGAGAAATGAGACAAATCCCTTATTAGGGTCAATCTTTTCACGTTGGAGCCATATTTTGGTAAATACTTCTTGTAAGATTTCTTCTACAATAGTTTGATTTTTCACCAATTTGATCAATCTAACATAGATCTTTGGCGAATAATGGAAATAAATTTCATTAAACGAATTTAGGTCTCCATTTTTAAGTTTTTCCAGTGTAGCAGCTTCTTTAGGAGATTTCATTTGGCAAATTCTGATAATTGGTACGAACGACAAACTTAATATAGTGATAAATTTACTAAATCAAAATCATTGGTACCCCAAATAAAATTTTATATTTCCTACTAATTGACCTCCCCCGCAAAAAGGACGTTTTAAAAGTAGAGAATTCGGGCCATATCTTCCCTAGTTTCCTTAATTAAAAATTGATTTACCATATCTTTCGTTTTTATGAGTAAAGCAAAAATATGAATGTAGAACTCGCTATCTATGGAAAACAATATCTATCTAAGCGATATGAAGGAGATATCGAAAAGTCTTTTTATTCCTTAGAGGCTGAGCAGATACTCCAATTGAAAAAGGCTCCCTTATTAACCGATAAGGGAGCCCTTTTGGGCTAGATGTCCGCTTGGACCAAATATTAACCGGCTTTGGGCTTCGATCTAACCGAAAGGTCGTAAGATTAGCTGGAATTACATCTGTTCATTTCCTTTGAAATATTGTTCAAAAGTTGACAAAGGGTTGTTAAAAAGTGATAGTTCCCTTTGGAATTTTAACGATACTTAATGACAATTGGACCAATTAATTATAATTACACCTATAAACTAACATATATGTAAGACATTTGTCATACATTTGTGCCAAATGAATAGAGAAAAGCTAATTTATAGTGCTGTAAAAGTTTTAAATGAAGACTTTCACGCTCCTTTAGAGCGAGTAGCCGAGGTTGCACAAATCAGTAAGCGAACTTTATATCGATATTTTAAGGATAGAGATGCACTTATAACTGCCTGCTATGTCGATATGCTTGAAACCTGGTATATCGCTATGGTTTCTGCATTTAACAGCGATACTGATCCGGTCAAACAACTGGAAGCAATGCTATATGCAGCTATTGACAGCGGTGTAAAATATATTTTCCTACACGCCCTTGAGGAGAGGCAGTTTGATGTCGCAGCGATGGACAAAGAAAAAGTTATTGCCTATGAACAAGCAAAAGAAAAGTGGTTCGCTATAGTTCCCCAGCTGCAGGAGAAACATATTATAGACAATCGCTTGTCATCAGCCTGGATCAGACATCTCTTTGCCAGTGTGGCAAGAGCAAGTGTGAAGGCATTAAATTCTGGTGACGTCGCTCCGAATGATCTTAAAAAATTTGCCTGGCTATCATTTAGCCGTAGTATAGGAATCGTGGAGTCTTAAATATATAATCAACTATGATACAATCTTTTTTGCTAATAGGGCAATCAAATATGGCCGGCCGCGGAATTCCAGATTCAGTGCCGCCTATCATCAACGAATCAATAAAGATGCTTCGCAATGGACGCTGGCAGATAATGGCCGAACCCATACACAATGACAGGCCTATGGCTGGTGTGGGGCTCGCATCATCATTTGCTGCCTCCTGGCATGCAGATCACATTGGCGAGGAGATCGGCCTTATCCCTTGTGCTGATGGCGGTACCAGCTTAAATGACTGGCAGGTTGGTGGCGCGCTCTTTGACCACGCTATTTTTCAGGCTAAACTTGCTCAACGTAGCAGCCAGTTGACAGGAATATTGTGGCATCAGGGAGAAAATGATTCTTCCGCCGAACTGGCCGCAAAATACGGTGAAAAGTTTGATAGTATAGTCAATGAGCTACGTAAGCAATTAGGGGCTCCTGAAGTTCCCCTGATTATCGGCGCGATAGGCGATTTTTTGCCTTATGGTCTATTTGGAGCGCATTTCAATGATTACCATTTGGTCAATAGCGCCTTACAAAAATACGCAGCATCGCACAACAATTGTAACTTCGTTTCGGCAAAAGGGTTAACTGCAAACGAAGACCAAATTCATTTCAACGCGTCGTCGCTTAGAAAGTTCGGACTACGATACTATCAGGCATTTTTAAATGCAGCAGATGTGACCGAAGCTTTACCTGATGAAGATGGATTATTAGGGAAGATTTATGGACGTGAACTGTCCCCCAACGAAAAGAAGTTTATTTTAGATGTCAACTTTGCATCTGGGAAAATCTCGTTAAGTGAATTCCAGAATCAACTGAAATTGATCGATAAATAATTCAAGATTCATGTTAATCCAAATGGCATAAAAAACAAAGTAAGAATATAAAAACCTTAACAATCAGTTATCGGTGGTATGTACCTTATTCAGCTACACACTTGGCATTACGGATTACAAATTATCGTCCAGGCACTTATGCCATCTACAGGACTAAAAACACAAATAAATACGTGCAGTTTAACCGCATCGACCTATAATCCTTTTTTACCCGCTAACCAGTAGCCGTGTAAAAAAACATTGCCATTGGTTTTTTCTTTAATGATTTTTCTAAGCAGCTGAGCCGATTTTGCGTTACCTGTCAACACGAAATTAGCTTCTTGCCAATCCGGGGTATTGATCATTGGTAGCTTGCTGACCCATTCCTCCATGCTGAACGAAAAGTTTTTGGGAAATATCAGGCAATTTTCCAAACCCAATAATTTTGGAACGTTTTTGTTCTCTTCATCCAATTCAAAAAGGAACACAAACTGATGGTTGTTTTTCTTTAACATTGGAAGAAAAGAACAAGCAAGTGCTAACGAGGTTTCATCTCCAAAAATTACAAACCTTTGAGTCGTTTTATCATAATACCTGCTTTCTCCTCTCGGCTTATACATCACGATGTTGTCGCCCACTTTTAAATCCGACATATAATGACTTCCGCAACCTTTACCATTCAAATAAACGATGAATTCAAACAAGCCCTTTTCAGTATCTGCATAAGAAACGGTATATCTCCGCGCCTCTGTAGCATTAATTCTAAAGTCGATGAACGAACCTACCGCGAATTGTACATTTTTTAAATCCCCTTTAAAACAAATCTTCTTGACAGATTTTGATAAAGAGACTGCTTCGACAACCTCGGTCAAAGGTAGCTTGGGCGTTAAGAAATCTAAGGTATCAAATAACCATTTTGGTGCACTTGGCATAGTATTATATTTTGTTCAAAGCAAAGTACAGCAGAATCAATCGTATAAAATAGAACGGAAAAGAGTAGGTATTGGATTAATCGTGGTTTTTGCTACGAAATGTCAAAGCGGTAATTCCTGCAACTTTTACAAATAGTCGTGAAAAATAGGGATAGTCATCGTAGCCTAATTCGGCTGCAACCTCTTTTACCGATTTATCCGAATGATATAGCAGGCGCTTTGCCTCTAAAATAATACGTTGTTGTATATGATGTGAAACAGAAAAACCCGTTACGTTCTTTACACATTCATTTAGATAAGCAACGGAGATGTTTAATGCTGCGGCATAATCCGCGGGGCGTTTCATGTGCACAAAATTTTGCTCGAGCAATTCTGAAAATACCTTCTGAATTATTTCAAAACGCGACAATTTTTCTGCTGGTTTTGATTGCTTGAGGAATTGCGACATAAATAAGGCGACCAATGTATTGCAACTGTCTTTCAGCTGCAAATGATACAACTTGTCTTCTTTTCTGTCATACAGGTTTCTACATAAAAGAAAACACGCTTGGATAATCGCTAAATCTGTGCGTGAGCATAACGATAATGGCTCGATAGGCGTATTGCGCTGCAATAATTTTAGGTAATCCGCATTTAAGTTTTCATTGGATATTGTTAAAATAAATCCACTTATATTTTCGACTTTCAAAGCTCTGTGAACCTGATTTGGCGATTGATATAGTATAGTTGGCTTATCTATCAAATATTTTTTAAAGTCTATTTCGGTATGCGAGATACCACTTTCCTGCAATACGAAAAGGTGATAGTCGTGTCGATGTGCATGATTAAACTCTTTACTCCCGGGAATTTCTGATGCTATACGAACAACAGCTATTCCATTACCAAAATTGCTGTCCCAGCTCCTGACAGGAATGGATGCCCTGTGTTTTTGCATAGATTTTAAACTATTGTTAAATACAAATGTAAAAAATAAATGCCCCATAAACGGTTCAACCGATCTATTTATTCAGAATAAAGAGCATTGCGATGGTGACTCAAAGGTGGTATTCATCTTGTTATATTGGCCAAATACTAAACGATATTATGATCCACAGGCATTTATTCCTAAAGTATTCACAGAGTTGGATGAAAAGTTAATGAGAACTATAGGCTTGAAACAGTAAAAACAACCATAGACGGTCCTATAATGATTTATTATTCGTGACTGTTCATTTATTATTCGTAGCAGATAAGTAATCCCTATTTATTAGTTTCGTGAATTATTTATTTTTAACACTATTATATGCATAATTCTGATTTTACTAAAATTTTCACAGTCCTTTTCCTGATACTTTTTCAATTTTCAGTGCTATCGGCTCAGGAGAAAATAAAGGTTATTTTACTCGGAACCTATCACTTCAATAATCCGGGAAACGATATGATTAAAGTACAGGATAGAAATATCCTATCCCAAGAAAATCAAAAGGACCTGGATAATGTCGTAGAAAAAATCTATTCATCTGATTATAAACCTGAACAAATATTTGTTGAAAGCAACTTTAACGAAAAGAAACAGTTAGATGCACATTACAAGTTTTATTTAAAGAATCAATATAACGCGTTCGCCGATACAATAAAAAGCGAACGGATGAGAAGATTTTTTAAGGAAGGTGAAACGGTTCAATTGGGATTTCGATTAGCAAAAAAATTGAAACATCAGGAATTATATCCAATTGATACACTGATAGAAATGAGATTCGATATTTTGATGAAAGAGGTTAATTCCAACCCTACCTTAAAAAAAGAACTTGATGAAATAAAATTGTCAATATCGGATAAGTGTCTGGAAGAAAAGAATTTGAGTCAAATCTTTTTATGCATGAATGAAAAATCGAAACTAGACAACAATATTGGTTTTTATTTTTCATTCGCAAACAAAATTATGATCGGGAAAGATTATTTTGGTGCTAGACTCGTTACTGACTGGTATAAAAGAAATTTAATTATGTATGCCAATATTCAAAATCAAATTAAGCCTGGTACAAAAACCATCTTTATTTTGGTTGGAACCGGACATGCTGCAATATTTAGAACATTTTTTGAGGTTGATAAAAAGTTTGAATTGGTGGATCTAACAAAAATCTTTAATTAATATTAGGAAATCAGAGTTTACAACTCTTACTCCTTCCATGGTGAAATTATCTTTCGTTTTAATGTCACCATGGAGTTATTATTTTTTAAAGAGGTTTTATCCAGCATATTCGTATGAATCGATTCACAAATTAGGTCCATCGAAGACTGCGTTTCATTAAACATTCTATATATTCTTTGAATTCAATCGTACCTTCACAACATTTTAGGCTACTTTTTTCAAATAAAGGGCTCCCTTATTAACCGATAAGGAAGCCTTTTTTGGCTAGATGTCCGCTTGGGCCAAATGTTAACCGGCTTTGGGCTTTGATCTAATTTAAAGTTAGGTATATTCTTGGATTTCAGCTTATTCTTTCGTTAATAAAAGGGCTATATCCTGTTTTGCAAGCACATGGCCTTTATGGACAATATTACTCTTGAGATAGAGGAAACATTGATTGCTATGATCGAGTCGGCCTACTGACACTTTTATAGACTTTATATCCAGTTCTCCCATTTCTGCAGGAACGACTTTATTCGGATCTGAAATTAATTTTCCATCTTTCTTAAATTCTTCGAGTTGCCAAGAGTAACCTGCCCAAGGTCCTGCGACCAATGTTGTCTGTTTGGCATCCAAAGTGATCTGTCCTTTATATTCCAAGCCCAGACTATCAACCCTAACCCTCTGCTCTTTTAAATCGATAACTAGATATTTTAAATAATCGCCGAAGTCTTTAGGCTCGAAGTGGATACTATTGTCCTTGCGAATAATCTTGAGCTCCATAGCCCCTATTCTGTCTATTTTGATAGATTGGGAGAACTCCATAAAAGCAGCATACTCCTCTTCGCTGATACCTAGATTTTTGTGATATGGTATAGGCTCTCCGGGTTTTAACTCTTTCATGGTTTTGAAAAACCAGTCTTCATTGGCTTTCATGGCTTGTTTCATTTTCCCAACAATTGCAAGCTGCGATGCATTCGGTCGGGGAATTCCCAACACCGCTGCCGTATAATTGCCTTCAGGAAGTTGCCCGTCAACGAACTGAATTGCCAACGCATTGCTGTCCACCCCTGATTGCTTTTGCGCAGAAACATTGAAGGAAAATATGAATGCCACTAGCACCCCATAAAAACGAAAATATTGGTATAGAAATGTCATGTTCAATGTATTTGATCGATGAAATTACGGTTTAATCCTGACAATCGCCATCTTCTGCGCCAAAGGTCCATCTTTAGTGAAGAGACTAGACCAGCCTGAGGCAGAATCCCTCTCCAACTATTCTTCCTCCTTCAATAAATATGCATAACAAACCTTATCGTCATCATCGACAAATAGTTATGATTCTCAAAATGGATGGGTCGATTCTTAAAAAAATAAAAAACCTTGAGAAGGGGGATCTCAAGGTTTTTACTACCTGTTATTAACCTAATTTATGAAAAGTATCCTTATAACAATAGTTGATTCCTTTTCGTTTGATCTTTTTTAAAAAAACTTACCGACCCGATCACGGGTCTGTTGCCCAATTCGCTCTCTCGATCGTGGTACCAGACGACTTAATCGTTGTTGTCGCGATATAGTTTGAGCAATACGCTCAATTGTCCTAAAAATTCCATTGTTCTATTAGAGCCCAGTTGTGGTTGTTCCAAATTTTTCTTTAAACGAAGCATAAAAATGGGATAAGTTCTCAAACCCTAGATCCAGATAAAAATCGGATGGCTTTTGTTTTTTGTGCCTGATTAAATAATGGGCTTCGTCCAAACGCTTTGCCAATAACCATTTTTTTGGCGTTGTACCAAATGCTCTAGCAAAATCTCGCTTAAAGCCGGAAAGACTTCTTCCGGTCAGTTTTGCAAAAGATGTTACTGATACATTGAACATAAAATTCTGGTTCATAAATTCTTCCAAATCTATTTTGTAGGGTTCGGAAAAATCGAACAGAATTTGTTTAAAATCAGGGTTGCACTGTAATAATAACTCGATGGCTTCCCTGATTTTTAAATCTGCCAATCGTGGCGTTGCTTCTTTTTTCTTATTGATATACGGAGCCAATGAAACGAAGTAATTTTGCAGAAAATCATCTGGTTCAAAAAACAATTTCTGTTTGCCGGTGTATTTTTTGTCCACTACAATTTTGTTTTCCAAGGCATACTGTTGCAATGTTTCCTTGTCCAACGTAATGGATACAAATTGGTATTTCCCCGATTTTGCAGGATATTTTATCGTTCTTATTAATTGATTTTTACGTACCAATACGACGACGTTTTCAGGAATTATGCTATTTCCGTCAGCGTGAAAAGCGTGTGTTTCTCCCGATAATTGAAAGCCTAAGAAATGCTCGGGAATAAACTCTTCATTTCCTCTATGCTTTTCAAATACACAGGAATAGACCAACTTATCAAAAATAATTTCACGCTTTGCTTCCATACCACAAATATCTTAAATTTTAATTCAACCCGACAGCTCCTGCACCCGCGATTTCTTTATCCTGTTCTGGAGAGCCCCCCGAAGAAGCTATAGCCCCAATGATATTCCCGTTTTTATCCTTTATCACGACACCTCCAGCAATGGTCAATAGTCCGTCATTTGAATTCAGCATGCCATATCCGTGAATATCTGCTCCGGAAACGATTGTGCCCATTATGTCACTATCTACACCGAACATTACGGCGGTTCTGGCTTTTTTTACGGCAAATTCTATTACACCAAAGACACTGTCTAATCTTGCAAAAGCAAGCAGATGTCCCCCAGCGTCAACCACTGCAATGCTTACAGGAATGTTTAAAGCTTTCGCTTTTTCTATGGAAGCATTTAAGGCTTTCGTTGCTTCGTTATAAGTTATGTTCATTTTTCAAGTTTTTATGATCCGTGCTTTATGGATTTCTATTTAGCTTTTAGCCGTCCAGGCTTCTGTCTGCAATTGTTTTACAAAATCTTCTGTTTCTTTTGGATGTACATTTCTGAAGTTCGAATTTTCATCCAACGCCACATCCACGATGCACTCCGCCATCGATTGAGGATCTAACTGATTGGCCAAAGCTTCGGCAGTACCATCGAATGCAGATGGAGGTGTAAAATTGTTATCGGGATTGTACCAACGGGAAATTGTATCAACACCTCGATCATTAAAACCGGTTCCAAAAATACCCGGATTACAGGTTGCAATCTTGATATTGAATGGCGCCAATTCTGTTTTCAACCCCTCAGCGATTGATCCCATTGCGTGCTTGGATGCACAATAAGCGGCCACATAAGGAACGGTCCATAATTCTCCCATAGAAGTTGTGAAAACAATTTTACCAGATCTTTTTTCGTCAATAAATTTTTTGATAAAACCTTGCGCCAGTTGCAATCCACCAAAAACATTCACATCAAACATCGAACGGATTAGATCTATAGGCTGCTCCGCAATCGGACCACCTTCCATAATTCCGGCATTACTGATCAAAATATCGATATCGTATTTTTTAGTTATATAAGCGATATCTGTAGCATTGGTTACATCCAATTTATCCACAGTCATTTCTACGCCTTGCTCTTTGGCTTCTCTTATCAAATCGCTCATTTGCGGATAAACTTGCGCTGTTGCAATCACCTTATGACCTTTTTTTGCTAAATCAAAAGCGGCAATTTTTCCAAATCCACTTGCAGCTCCTGTAATTAAAATTCTCTTGCTCATATTTTCTGTATTTAAAAGTTATAGCACAAAATTGGACTAATTAGCGATGAAATTAATTCGTGAGAAGTTCAAAATTATATTGGCAGAAAGTCCAAGCAATTGTTGGGTGTTAGCTATTTATCATTTTTTGTTTCAGATAACCTATTGAGCAAGAAATGCAACAGCCTTCGTTAAAAAAGTCTCATAATTTTGATAAAATGCGGCGTGCCCCGAATCTGAAAATTCCAAAAGTATAGCATTTTCTAAATTTTGTTTCATATTATGGGCATTTTGAATGGAAATTGGAAGGTCCTGATCACCATGTACGATTAAAACAGGTTTTTTTATAGCCTTAATTTCATCCAGTGCTCCGGGGTCTGGCTGTGCCCAGGTTAGTACAGCTGTAAACTGAGCAGACGAACTGGCATCGCTAAGCACTGGATCTCTATCAATTATCCGTTGATGAACTCTAGCATAAGAGGATTTTCCAGACGCAATACTTGACTGTGAATCGGTAAATCCGAATTTTAAGTAGGAATCTTCGGGGCTAAGTCCAGCACTTCCAGCAATTATATTTGGAAGATTGGAAAGACCAATAGCTCCCTTGGGCCCACTATCAGCTAAAATTATTTTATTAATTAATCCGGGATCCGTCAAAACAATTCTTTGAGCCACGAATCCGCCCATGGAAAATCCCATAATATTGACCTTTCCTAAATTCATTGCTCTGATAAAATCAATGGCATCGTTAGCCATTGCCTGAATAGTATTGGGGGTAGCTCCTTTGGAAGATGCCACTCCTTTATTATCAAATATGATCAATTTGTATTCTTTCGCGAGACCGTCGGTTACGGCAGGATCCCAATCATCCATAGAACCACCTGTTCCAGGTAGTAATACTAGCGGAATTCCTCCATCTTTACCCCAACTTCGGTAAGCGAAATCTGTTCCTTTCACATTGATGAAGCTGGTCTTCGCATTTTTGTGATTTACAATGGTTGTCTCCTGCCCTATTGGTAAATCATTATCGTTGCTACACGAAATCGATACTGCGGAAAAAAGGCTTAAACATAGTGCGCCTGCGATAGTAAATTTTCTGATTGTCTTCATTTTATTATTGTTTTAATGATTATGAAGCAAACTTAAAACGATCCTCAAAGCAGTACATACCCAAAACAGTTGAACCGGACAATTTTGTAAGTGAATTAGTCAATTCCGTGGCTCATATAGTTTCATAGAAAAGTACCTCTACGTTCATTAAAGGACAATGCTTTCTATCAAAATCGTTCATAGCCGGTTCTTTTATCTGCCGATATCTTACTTTCAATCCGATTTATAAAAATGGAACTTCCTATTCGAGGTTTAAAATTCCCAGCTCACCTGTGAATATGTCCACTTGAACCTATTCTCCGTTTAACACCCACGCCGACCAACATACATTTGTTGCAACAAAAGAAATCAGATCGTAAAATCTAAAACAAAAAAGAAATGAAGACAAAAATAACAACAATCCTTATGGTAGCGACATGCGCACTATGTATTCCTACCATTGCAAGTGCACAGCACACCATAGCAAAAACGGGAAGCGTAAACTCAGAAACTGGTATCAGACCTTATAAGATCAATATCCCACAGGTTAAACTTGATGAACTGAAAAGACGTATTTCGGAGACCCGGTTTCCAGATAGCGAAACGGTAAACGATGAATCACAGGGCATACAACTAGCCCAGTTAAGAGAACTGATCAATTATTGGGGAAATGGCTATGACTGGCGTAAGCTTGAAAACAAACTGAACGAGCTGCCACAGTTTGTCACCAAGATTGATGGACTTGACATACAGTTTATCCACGTGCGTTCAAAGGAAAAAGGTGCCTTACCTCTTATCCTTACACATGGATGGCCAGGATCACCCTTGGAATTTATCGATGCTATAGGCCCACTGACAGATCCCGTCAAATACGGTGGTAAAGCTGAAGATGCCTTTGATGTTATCATTCCCGCAATTCCAGGATATGGATTTTCCGAAATCCCTAAAGAACTTGGCTGGAACCCTGAGCGTGTTGCCAAAGCCTGGGATATTTTGGTAAAACGTCTGGGCTACACAAAATATGTTTCTCAAGGTGGAGACCATGGGTCTGTAATCTCGGAAGCGCTTGCCAGACAGGCTCCTTCGGGGCTATTGGGTATCCACCTGACTATGCCGGCCACAATTCCTGCAGACCTGGTAAAACCGATCAACGCCGGTGATCCCGCTCCGACAAGCCTTTCTCCCGAAGAAACAAAGGCTTATAATTCAATGCGCACTTTCTTTGGCAGAAACGCAGCGTATGGCGGGATGATGGTGACTAGGCCACAAACTACAGGCTATTTGCTTTCTGATTCTCCAACTGCACTAGCAGCGTTTTTATACGAAAAGATCGCTGAGTGGTCAGAAAGTAACCTCCAGCCAGAAAAGGTAATTAGCCGCGATGCGATCCTTGACGATATAACATTGTATTGGCTAACCAATACCGGAGCATCCTCGTCCCGCTTTTATTGGGAAAATAATAACAACAATTTCAGTTCCGAACATCAGCAAACAAAGCGCATAAAAATTCCTGTAGCTATTTCAGTATTTCCGCATGAAATCTATCAAGCACCAGAAAGCTGGTCGAGAGCGGCTTATCCTTCCTTATACTATTATCATATTGCGCCAAGAGGTGGGCACTTTGCGGCATGGGAACAGCCGGAGCTCTTCACCCAGGAAATGAGGAACGCTTTTAAAACGCTACGGGATCAACTGTGATGATTTTCCTTTATGACCCAAACTATCCATTTAAGGGCTTAAAACGTCTATTTCAAGCAGTTTACAGTGGCCGCGAGAGCATAATTCCGGTCTATTTGTACAAAGAATTTAAGGTTTAACAATTAAAAGCATAGAAATGAACAGATTAACAATTTTAGTAGTGACAGTTTTGATGATGTTCTGCTCACATTCAAAAGGACAGACCTTATCTGGTCAGGTGACATGGGAATGTACGTTTAATAGGAAATCCCTCGAAGAAGGCGAAATCCGGATGAAGGCCAGAATCGCCCCCGGATGGCATATGTATGCACTGGGCAACAGCCCCCAGAGCCCGATCAAGATGAATTTTAAATTCGAGCCTGACAGATCTTACCAACTGGTGGGAAATGTGAGCCAGCCCAGCCCACTGATGAAGTTTGATAAACTTCTGGGCATGCCAGTTACCTATTTTGAAAATGAGGTCGAGTTCGGTCAGAAGATCAGATTAAAGGGCAAAAATGGAACAATCCGGGGAACCATTCAGTTTATGCAGTGTAGCGATCAGGTATGTGTTCCGCCACAGGATTTCGGCTTCTCCCTAAAAATCTTCAACTAACAACAAACTATAAACAGCTTAAAAATTTAGATCATGAAATCAATAAAAGAAATACTATACGTTTTGAGCCTGCCTTCGATCATTGCCCTGATCATGGCCTTCAAGGGTATCAATGATGATAAAAACCTGCAAAAGATCAAAAGCAGCAACTCCGACAAAAGCTTCGCCGTGGTCGAGCTCTTTACTTCAGAAGGTTGCTGGAGTTGCCCTCCCGCAGATGAGCTTATTGCAAAACTTGAGAAGGATAACCTGAATAAAAAACTTTATATCATGGCCTTTCATGTCGATTACTGGGATCATCAGGGATGGAAAGATCGCTTCAGCAAAAGCAGTTTTACCGAAAGACAGAAACAGTACGCCATATGGATGAATCTAAGTACCTTATATACCCCCCAAATGGTCATCAATGGTAAACAGGAAATGGTCGGATCGGAAACAGGCAAAGTCATCAGCGGCATCCAGTCCGCGATGCTGGAACAACATACTGAAACCCTTGCTTTAAAAGTATTGAAAGCCGAAGGCAAAAATATCCAGATCGCTTATGTATCATCCTCTAGCTCCAAAAATTCGGACATCCTGGTCGCTCTTGTCCAGAAACACGCTTCCTCTCAGGTATCTGCGGGAGAGAACGCCGGAAAAGCCCTCTCCCATGTACAGGTTGTACGCGAGCTGAAGAGCATGGGCACTAAAGCCCAGGACAGTTTTTCTTTTAAACTTCCGGAAACCGGTCATGCATGGGAAATCATCGCTTTCGAGCAGAACAAGAAATCCGGAGAAATACTAGCTGCCACAAGCATAAACCTTTAGGAAATGGGTTGTCCATTTCGGGGATCCAAAGGAAGAATTCAACCTGCAATATGTCCGGTCCAACTGTTTTGAGCTTCCCTAGGGTAGTACTTTACCTTAATTTTAACATAACAAAAGAGCAAAGATCATGAAACTCGTAAAGCGAATCCAACTGATACCCACCATATTCATCTGCATTTTGGTCGGTCTTATCGCCCTTCAATTTTTCAATAGAACCATTAAACAAAAAGCCGTAACCGGACATATCAGAAATGTGCCTAAACAGGTCCAGCTTATCCTAGAACGTTCCTGTTTCAACTGCCATTCCAATGAGCAGCGGATATCGTTCTTTGATAAAATTGCCCCGGTATCTTGGATCGTGAACAGGGATATTGACCGTGCACGGGAAGTGATGAATTTTTCCGAGTGGGATAAGCTCTCCGATGCGGAACAGAAAGGTAAATTGTATGCCATTTACAATATGGTAAACGCGGGTAAGATGCCCCTGCCTTCCTATGCGCTCACACATCCGGACTCAAAACTATCTGCTGTTGAAGTAGCGACCATAAAACAGTATACCCTTTCGCTATCCGCAAAAGATGGTTTGCTACCTGCACATCAGGGTATTGCGAACGTACTAGAAACAACAGCTGCCCTTGCCCCGGTATCACCGAACGGAATCCCGTACAATGCCGATTTTAAGAACTGGAAAGTGATCGGGATGAGCACGCTTATCGACAATACACTACGCGTGATTTACGGAAATGACATCGCAGTCCGCGCTATCGAAGAGGAAAACTTCCACCCCTGGCCCAATGGCAGTGCAGTGGCCAAGGCGGTTTTTAAACAGACCCGAAAAGCCAATGGAGATATCGTGCCCGGAGATTTCGTAAACATGCAGTACATGGTAAAAGACGGAAAAACATATAAGGAAACCGAAGGCTGGGGTTTTGCGAAATTCAATGGTCAAGATTTAAAACCTACCGGAAAGACCGCACTGTTTGCCCAACAGTCCTGTATCAGCTGTCATAGGCAGCTCGCAGAATCGACGGGTTACCTGTTCAATGTTCCGCCGAAAGTGAACTCCAAAAAAATGATCCAGCAATATTTAAAAACTGTCCAAAAATGAAAAAGATCTTATACGTACTATTTCTAAGTAGTTTAATCTTCGGCTCATGCAGCAAGAACATATCAGATAAAGAGAATGGAAAAATACGGTTCATGTTTGAACCCGGCGAACTGAAATTTATCTCATCATCTTTTAATACGGACAGGCAGACGATGTCGGCATTATACGGGAATAAGGAAGCCCTGTCCCTCCTGGAAGGAGCCCGACATAGTCACGACCGCGTTTCCCTCAAGCTTGTTACCTATAAAATGATGGAAGATCCGCAATATTTTGGGAGTAAAATAAATGGTGAACTCTTGCGTGTAGAGACGGTAAAAGCCAGCGGCGATGGCAAACTGGACTATACCACAGAATATGGTGAAATACCCTCCGGGGAATCCAGAGAGCAGCGTATTGCCGACATAATGGATACTGATCCCGTAAATTTTCCACAATGATAGCTTCAACTCAATAATTTAAAATCGACAAAAAACAGATCCAATGAATACAATAGCAAATTTTGGCAAAAAGGTGATTTTCACCCTCTCGTTATCCCTGCTTGCCACAGCAGGTGCATCATTAGTCCACGCCCAACAGCTTTCTCAGGATAAACATGTACAGGCTGACAACACCGTAGACTCCGCATTCCAGCATACAAAAAAAATAAGGGCAGGACTGCTTGATATAGGCTACGCAGAGGTCGGTCCAAAAACCGGAAAGCCCGTTATACTGCTCCATGGATGGCCATACGATATACATAGTTTTGAAAAATCCGCTGAATTACTTGCAGCAAAAGGATACCGAGTACTTGTGCCCTATCTCCGGGGTTACGGAACAACAACCTTTATTTCGCCAAAGACTGTACGTAACGGACAGCAGTCCGCTGTGGCGCTCGATATCATCGCCTTCATGGATGTCCTGAAAATAGATAAAGCTATTGTTGGGGGCTTTGACTGGGGCGCCAGGACTGCCGATATCATGGCTGCCCTCTGGCCGGAACGTGTTTCTGCGCTGGTAGCTGTAAGCGGGTATCTGATCGGAAGCCCCAAAGCAAATGAAATCCCACTTCCACCGGCTGCTGAATTCTTGTGGTGGTACCAGTATTATTTCTCAACGGAGCGGGGTTACAAAGGTTACAAAGCACATACAGCGGCTTTTAACAAACTGATTTGGAAAACAGCCTCCCCGAAATGGTCTTTTGATGAAGAAACCTATCAGCGCTCGGCCAGATCGTTTGAAAATCCTGACCATGTTGCTATCGTGATCCATAATTACCGCTGGCGGCTGGGGCTGGCTCCCGGAGAGAAACAGCACGACGAACTTGAAGCAAAGCTCGCCAAATCACCGGATATCACCGTACCGACCGTGACCCTGGAAGGTGATGCCAACGGTGCGGCGTTTCCACTCCCTGAAAACTATGCTTCCAAATATAAAGGAAAGTACAAACACCATAACCTGACGGGTGGGATCGGACACAACCTGCCACAGGAAGCACCCAAAGAATTTGCGGATGCCATTATTGAGGCCGACTCGCTCTCTAAATAATAAAGAAATTAATCACAAAAAATATTATGAAAAATTCAACATACAAAAAGATTTATTTTACCGGAAGTATTCTGATATCAATATGGTTTGGGCTCAGCGGCTTTTTTGAACTGACACATAACCCTGCAGTATGGGACATCACACAAAAATTAGGCTATCCAGCGCATTTTATATACATTCTCGGCGTATTCAAAATTTTAGGTGTTACTATATTACTGATTCCGAATAGATTTAAAAGGCTTAAGGAATGGGTCTTCGCAGGTATGTATTTTGATATTATTTTTGCGTTCTTCTCAAAAATTGCTGTTCTTGAACCTTCTTCCGTAATCGATACATGCGTTGCCATTACTATACTTTCAGTGACCTATTTTTCATTTAATAGGATAAATCATGTCATTTATACAGCAAAAGATCTAAATACTTAAATTACAAGTATCAGGCATTTAGATATAAAACATTTTTCGCTAATTTGCTGGCATTTCAAACAGCCAGAAATACCAGCAAATTATATAAAACATTATCAGCTTAACAACGGTGAGCAAAGTATGAAGACACCTTTTTATATATCCCATAAACTAATCTGGATCAGTTCAATATCATTGGGTATACTAACATCTATCCCAAAGATTGTGGACCATAATTTTATTCTTTCTGAGGGTATTGCCGACTTTGGTGTAACCACGGGTTTTGCCCTTTTGATCTGGTACTACAATATCCATTCGATACCAGCCTATACAAAGAAAACGGGCAGCAAAAATGTGATATCACCTCAACTTTTCAGAGGTTTAGGAGTTGGTTTGGTATTGATGTTCGTACTTTCCTCAATACAGTATTACATCCTTTCACATCTCAATTTTGGACCTAAAATGCTGATGTATGAGGTCAGAGGTGTACTCATCAACCTGACTTTCTATATGTTTATACATCTCCTATACCAGACTTATCTCAACCAGCAGGTGGTACGGGAACTTGAGCGTTCGATGTCCGCGAACCTCGCAGCACAGTATGAGCTTTTAAAACAGCAGGTAAATCCGCATTTTCTGTTCAACAGTCTCAACACGTTAAAATACATGGTGGAAAGCAATGACACTCAGTCAGCGGAATTTATCATCAAGCTTGCTGATTTTTACAGGTTTACTTTGGGCAGCCTCAAACTGAACCTACTTCCACTCGGAGAGGAGCTACAGATCATGGACTCCTATATTTACCTATTAAAAGCACGTTTTGAGGAAGGTTTAGTTGTTTCACTGAATCTAGGACGTGAAATTTATGGAAGTTTTATTCCTCCCTTTACATTGCAGCTCTTGGTAGAGAACTGCATTAAACATAATATAGTTTCACTTGAGAAACCCCTACATATATCCATTAGGCAGGAAGGTGATTACCTTATTGTCAGCAATAATATGCAGCCCAGGAAAATATCGGAACCTTCTACCGGTTTAGGACTTGAAAATATCAACCAGCGTTATCTTCATCTATCCGAAAAGGAGATCAGTATCCTAATGGATACTGAAACATTTACTATAAAACTTCCCATTATATATGAACATACTAATAATTGAGGACGAGATTAAAGCTGCCCGTTCCCTCGAGAACCTGATATCGAAACTTCGTCCAGAGTCTAAGATCATGGCAAAGATCCAGAGCGTTGAAGGAGCTATTGATTACCTCTCTGACAGTGTCACGCCGGATCTTATCTTTATGGATATACAACTTTCTGACGGGATCAGTTTTGATATATTCAAGTCGGTAAAGGTTGTATGTCCTGTTATCTTTTGCACAGCATTTGGTGAATACGCAATGGAGGCTATAAAAGAGAACGGAATTGATTATCTACTTAAACCCTTTTCAGAAACAGACCTAAAAAACGCTTTTGAAAAGGTAGATAATTTCAAGAATTTCTTTCAGAAAACCACCGAAAATAATCTTGTTGAACTGATCCAGAAGATCAGTGGCGAAGACAATAAAAAGAAGAGCTTTCTCGTCTTCAAAAACAATAAGTACATGACGGTGAAGACAGAAGATATTGCTTTTATCTATATCAACTACACCTCTCCGACCATGGTGACTTTTAAGGGTGAGCATTTTGATCTCAGTCAATCCTTGGATCAACTAGCCTCCCAATTATCTGGCAAAGATTTTTTTCGGCTGAACAGACAGTATTTAATCAGTTTTTCGGCCGTTAAAGAGGTTGAACATTATTTTGCCAGGAAACTATATGTCAAATTGACTGTCCCCACAGACGATAAGCTGCTTATAGGCAAAGAAAAGACCGCCCAGTTCCTCAGTTGGCTAGAAGATCGTTAAGATACAAATGTCCGCTTTATGCTCGAATATGTCCACTTAAAAGTTAACCGGTTTTGGTCTTCGATCTAATTTAAAGTTCGTAAGATCATTTGGAATAACAGATTAGATGCTTGCATTAGGAATTAAAGCTTGATCTGATAAAGCTGCTTACGCATGTCAACCAATTGCTGCCTTAGCTTATCCCGATCTGGCACTACCGGAAGTAAACTGTGCAAGCAGAGTTCCTGCACTTCCTGAAAGAGCTTTTGCGACCTGACAAAAAGGTCATCATAGCTATAAGCACCATTTTTGATGCGCAGGAGCTCTTCCCTATTGAAACGTTGTACCTGTAGTTCACTTTTAGACAAAATCTCTTTTGCCTGTTGCAATAGACGTATGGTATGCATCATATTTTTGGCATCATAGCCCTGCCCGTGATTCATTGTCCCTCGAAAGCGCGCTTCATTGCGTTCTGAAACCCAACTAAAATATTCATTATAGGACTTACAATATGAAGAGTAAGCTTCGTGATTAACAAAGAGGTACGCACAAAGTGTTTCTTCCTTACGGATAGAACTGCAGGAAACCTCAGTACTCTCTGGTGTAGCAGCGATGCCTTTGTAACCCAAAGTCTGGGTCTCATCATAATACAGGGCATACATCCCCTTTGCATGTTCGATCTTCGCCAAACCACAGTTTTCCTGTTTCCACAACTGCTTACTTAACCAAGCTCTTAAGGATAAACTACCATTACCAGCTATGATAAAGCAGAAATCCAGCAAACTTTTACGTTCTTCAATGATTAACTTTAAAGATCTGGAAGAGCTTCATAAAAAAAATACGTTATCGTACTTCAACAACACTGTGAAGCAAACAACAAAGTATTTTAATGATTATAAGCTAATTATAAAAAAAGGAGATACTTATTATGCACCAAAACACTGTTTGTTACAGTTTTATGCAGTCCGCAATCGTCCGCAAGCTTTTACGAATGTCTTAGGGGCTATCAATACACAAGATTCGGCCTATAGTGTTCTTCAATTCGACAAAATTTTTAAAGGCGCTTACCCTAGTTTACAATTCCCTTTATATCGGATAGGTGAAGACCCGCTCTCCTTTTTAGATTGGTCCCGGAACAGAAGAGAATATCTATCCAAAAAAATTACCTTAGTACCACATGCAACAGGATATCAGTTTTGGATCTATGTGGATTGGACTCAACATGAGTATAATTATGATTTTGAGCGAGGAATTGATCGATTTGTATATGCTCCGGAAAAGGGAATCATCGGGGGCTCATTTGACTTCTATTTTTATTACCATAGAAAAAAGCTACCCATAAAATAAACGGATTTTCTAAAAATAATATCAAGGAGGAAAAGGTGATGATCGCTGAGTAATTTAATTTTAATGCCGAAATTTAAAAGCGGACTCCTAAGTTTAACTATTGGTTATCTATTCGAATTACCCTTCAAGATTGATATGATTTAAATGAAGAAGTATTGTCAAGTTGCGGCTTCCAGTTCTTTTAACCAAAACTCATATCAGTTTATCATTCCATTTTAATAATTTCTTCATGAATTATAGCCCCATAGTAATCTCTCTTGAGATATCTATATATTCCCTTTGGAAGCTCTATCTGTACCGAATCCTTTTGGGAAAGTGACAAGTAAACTGGGATCGCTGTTTTATCCAATTGATATTCCTTTTCATGATAGATGTAAATGGCAGATTTGCCTGATTTGGTCGAATCAGTACTCAATAGACGATATCTTCGATTTAAATCATTTGATCCAATCACTATTTTATCGCTATTCAGATTATTTGATAAATACAAGTCATTACCATTCAACACCTTGTTATCCATAACGTATATTGAATCGTTAATTTCTTGCATAGCTAAAAATTTAACTTGATTAATCGTATAGGGATCAATTTTAGTCAGTTTCTTAAAATACTGAGCCATACTTTTATTTTCTCCAGTATCCCCCTCTTCAATATGTCCTCCCCCGGCTAATACAATAACTTTAACTTGATTTTTTGTAGCGATTTCACTTTTTTGAATAAGATTCTTAGCTTGTTGGAGATCTCTTTGACTTGCATTGCCAAAATCCTCATAGCCAATCACTTTTAAGCCATAAATTCTTGCCGTTCTAATGAGATTCGCCATATTTGGGTCCCTAGTGTAAAATCCACTCTCAACATTTGGGAATCCCAACCTATTAATCCGGTCTTCATCTTCAGATAAACTTTCTAAAGCAAGGACATTAAAACCTTCTTTGGAAAGTTTTGGTAGCAAAAGATTGATTAACAAACGGCAGCGTGGTTGCAAATGATTCTCGTTAAACATAAGCACTCGATGTGCCTTAATTTTTTCGACTATCTCGTCGATTGTAATAGCCGTTTTTTCGACTGCTTGTTGTTCTTGTTTAGTCGCGCTATCATATTGAACACTTTCACCAAGAAACGAACTATATGATTTAAATAACTCGTTCGCAAATTGGCTGTTTTCATTTTGCAGAACAAGCTTTTCTAAGGTATCTCTTGGATATACATAGTTAACATATCCCCTATCTTTAAACGCTGATTCAGCTATACTAAAATAATCGGGTTCTTCATCTGGTTTTTGCTCGGCAAATTTTGCGCCGTAAACCAAAGAATTGTAGGAAGTTTTTATGCTGTTTAAAACATCCTTAACACTTTCTTTCATATCGGTGATCTCCGTCCTAACCTCGCTAATCAAAAGAAATGAATCTTTTTTATATGGGATCGCTACACTACTTATTATATTATCTCTATTTTTTTGAATACTTCGATAATAAATACAATGATACATAGAAGTATCTGCAGTGAACTTTGAGACATCTAAAAAAGTTTCCAAGCTACCCACAAAATACATCGGGTTTCTTGTCACATCATATGTACCCCACAAAACAATATTCTTTGATGGAAACTTTATTTTTCTCTTTCGAAAAACAGACCTGACATCTTTTAAATCTATATACTTAGATCCGAGGTTTGCGTTCCCATAGAAATCAATCTTTAATCCTAATGAATCATTTGTCAATTGATTCATTCCCCCTTGAGTAAACTTATTTAATTTAGCTATTGGTCTATTTACAGTTGTACAGCTAGAAAGAAAAAAAATAAATACCAAAATCTTATAGTGTATATTTAGCTTGAGATAGATCATAATTACAAGATTTTGGTTTAGAATATTTATTAACTGGACTTTGAATATTTACTCGTTAATATACGTATATCAGATGAAATTCACAGTGAGTTTATTAAATTAATTTAAAATATTAACCAATACTATGACGAATGAATTATTTGAATTTGAAATTTTAAAAGCTAGCAGAACCAGGTTATTACAATTAATAGCAACAGTTGATAACAACATATTATTTAAGATTCCAGAAAGCTTTAACAATAATATCGTTTGGCAAATTGGTCACTGTATCACTTCCCAACAGCGACATATGTATATGCGTAGTGGACTTCCAATGCATATATCACAGGATTTTATGGAAACTTTCAAAATTGGAACTGCACCGCATACATGGAAAAATACGCCAGACCTTGATGAAATAAAACATCTATTGCTTTATACAGTAAACCAACTTAGTAAAGATTTAGCATCGGGTATATTTATTAAATACCAACCATTCAGCTTACCAATTGGCTTCTCCATCAATAATCACATCCAGGCGCTTCAAGCGGCTAACTTTCACGAAGCCGAGCACAGCGGAATAATATTAACTTACTTAAAACTTCTAAGGCAATGAGATGTTTCCAGTTTTCATAAAAGTTCTGAATTTGAAAAATTCACTAGATCATCGCAAGAAATAAAGAACTTCTCATTTTGTTTTTCACTTTCATACAGGAGCTGTGGTTCACGAATTGAACAACGATATGCATTTGACTACAAATTGCTCAAACTTTCGGTCCGTATTTCGCATGACGGGGCCATGACCGAAACATATGATGGAGGGATTCAGTCCTGCCAACTTCTGAAGCGATCTAATATTGCGCTGTTGATCCGACGTGAATATTTTTGGAGGGAGCCCTAGGCCAGTCACTGTTGTGAGCAGGTTCATATTTGTAGCAACATCCCCGATTATCAATACACCATCTCGCTCACGAAATAAAGAAATATGACCGCTTGAATGACCTGGAGTTTCTATGACCCGAAAGTTTCCGATGCTATCATTTTCAACGAGTGTACCGTCGACTTTGTGACCCTGTCCTGCCCAGTATTTTTGTTGAAGTTTTGCGATCCAATGTTTGGGATTTGGATAATCATTGGTTACCATACCTGTTTCTGTCCTAGCCACTTCATTTCCATGGCAAAGTAAAGGTATTCCAAACTCATCACAGAGCTGATCACTACAGCCCTGATGGTCTGCATGCGCATGCGTAAGTACATGTTGGTGGACAGGTATTTTCTGAAGGGCATCCTTCAGCACATTGTATGAACTTCGTATCCCACAATCAACCAATACACCCTCTACGATATAGCAGTTGATACTGTTTCGTGGCATCAATGGAACATGGAACACTTCTTGGGCAATTTGATGTAACATAGCTTTTTTGTGCAAATCTATATCACTGAACAGAAATACATAAGGACATTTGTCCTATAATACTTTGGGGCTGTGTATTTGTCCCTTCGCCCGTGTAAGAGATCTCTGTGTAATGCCCAAATAGGATGCCAGGTCCTGTGTCGCTATGCGCTGAACGAGCTTGGGTTCATTCGAAAGAACATGGTGATATTTATCCAGAGCTGACTTATTATTGTAATTCAGGAGATATTGTTCCTTTTGGCTATATTCCCGTTCCATCACAGCTTGTATAACCTTGTGCCAAGAAGTCACTTGACCAAGCAGGTATTGATAATCAGTATAGCTTATCCTATGGATTATACTATCTTCCACAGCCCTGATGCTCCTTCTCGATTTTTCCTGAGCGACAAACTCAGGGAATGAGGTTACAAATTCATTTTCAAATTTAAAGCAGGTTATATTTTCTTTACCTTCCTTGTCAATAGCATATGCTTTTACCGCACCACAGGATATGAATCCAATATGACGACAGGGTTCGTCCATATGAATAAAAAAATCACCCTTCTTCAAACCAAGTGATTTGAAGAACTGAACAGAAAAATTTATTTCGTCAGCAGACAACATCCCTATCGAGAATAGATATTTTTCAAGCACATCCGTCATATCATCTTATTTTGTCCTCTATTGCTGATCTTAAAAAACTTGGCGCCTATACCAAATCCAGCATACAAAATTAAGAATAATTGCATTAACAAGTTTAACTGCTAAAAAAGCGTCATTACGACAAATTATTTATAAAATTTGGGATCAGAAAATTTCCTTCAAACGAAATCGGTTGCGTAATCTTGTAGCCCATAGGCTCATGCGCCAAGTGTTCGATCCCGGCCTTGGAATTGCATAATACTTTGCTTTGATAATTTCTGAAATAACAAAATCTTTAATAGGGAACATTTCCTTTTCTTAATCTCAAAACAACATGTTGAATTTGAGGCAAGAGCAGCAGAATAATGAGGACAAAAATCAAACCTGTCAACATCAGATCATAATAGTCCCTGATAGCGCGAGCCAATATTTGCTGACCGATCATTTGATTAAAATAGCCGGAAGATACTGTTTTTGCCGTATACATATCACTGCCTGCATTTATGTACTGGTTTTGAATATCTAGTAAGGTAACAGGCAATTGAGGGCTGGTTTCGGTGAGCGATTCCCGCACCTTTTCCCTTACGGATGATTTTGCAAATAATTGAAGCTCGTTATTAAGTGTCAGACTAGCTGTAAAGCCTATGAACCTTGAAAATATACCAATCAGAGAGGCATTGACGGCGATTTTGGAAGGCGCTGACGATGCCGCAAATGAAACAATCGGGACAAACAATACTCCTGTTGCCACACCATAAATAAACATGGGCAGAAGGAAGTCTGCTGTTTCGCCCTGTACAGAAACAAATAGTATCATATAGGCATAATATACTGCCATCAACCCAAAACCAACAATAATCATCCGGATCAGGTTATAGCCCATTAAGACAAATCGGGAAATGATAAACATGCTCAAAACAGTTCCAACAATTACGGCAATCCATATCGGAATGGTACTCAGTGGATGGTTTCCTAAAATCGCTTCAAGATAACCATAGGCAAGCCCAGTACTTCCTTTAAAGATATAAAAGGTAAAAAGAAGCAAAAGCCCAATAACGAAATTCTTTGTTCTAAAGATCTGTAAATTGATTAATGGTCGCTTAAGTTTCAATTCTCTGCTAATAAAAAGAGAAAGAATAATTAAATTAACTAAACAAAGTGTGCTGATTAATGAACTATCAAACCATCCCAATTGTCGTCCGTACACAAGGATGTATCCAACGATCAAGATAAAAGACACATAAAATAAATAGCCTATCCAGTCCACCTGATACAGTGGTATTTTTCTAGTAAACCGGGCCTTACTGTTCATGGTAAGTAAAACAACACCTGTCAGCATAATGACTACAATAATAAATCCGTAGAATATCCAGTTGAAATCAAAGAAATGAATGACGACACTGATATAGATGGAGTAAAATGGTACAGCTATTTGTATACTGCCATAAAGGAGACTATAAGCAATCACACGGGCACGTACAGACTGTAACCGTGGAAAAATAAGCTGTAACACAATTCCCGACATCAATGCACAGGTAATACCCTGCAAAAACTGACAGAAAACAAATAATGCCCAATCTCTGAAATAAAAACAGACCACAGCACATAGTGCATTTACCGCAAGTGCCAGCAGTAGATATTCCCTTGGTGCAAAATATTTTACGATTCTAAAATCCAGAGCCAGAAAGGCTACGGTAGAACCATAAATAACGACCATACCATATTGTACATCGGTAGCTTGTATTCCGTAAAAGCCCATCGCAGCAACCGGACTTCCGTAAAAGGCAAAACTAAACAGACTGCTCATGAGAATAGCAAATATGACGGACCTTGCCATCCATTCTGATACCCAGGATTTAAAAATTGGTATTTTATGTGCTTGCATCGTTAGTTTTTTAAAACGTAAACATTCGCATTCATTCCGGCAGAAAGCTTAGTTAATTTTTCGGACATATCGGTCAGTTTAATCCGAACAGGAATACGTTGGATGATTTTAACAAAATTACCGGTAGCATTATCTGGCGGAAGCAACGAATAACGGGAGCCTGTGGTTGGCGAAAGGGATTCGATTGTACCGGTGAATTTTTCATTTGGAAAAGCATCGACTTCAACAGATACCGCTTGACCGATTTTGAATTTCCCAATCTGTGTTTCCTTAAAATTTGCCATTACCCACTTTTCCTCGGCTCTGTTCACCAAGAATGCCAAAGTCTGTCCGGGCTGTATCAGTTGTCCTGCCTGAATGGTCTTCTTCCCAATTTGTCCATCAAAAGGTGCTGTGATAACAGTATATCTAATGTCCAATTCTTGTCTTTCGAGAAGTGCTTCTTTTATCTTTATCTCTGCCTCTATGGCATTGCGCTGTACCCTGAAATCGTTTAGTTTAGATTCGGCGACCTGTAAAGAAGCTTTTGTCTGGTCATAATCTGATTGGGTGATGGATAAAGTAGCACTGATGTTGTCGAATTTTTGTTGTGTGGTCGATTCGTCCGCCAGTAGATTTTTATACCGGTCAAATTCTTTTTGCTGCTGATTCAATCGCGCTTTAGCACCTCCCAATTGGGCTTTGATGACTGCAATACTTTTAACCTGCGTTCCTTCGCTTGCCGCCAAGATCGGTAATTTTGCCTGTGAGCTCATGAGTTCTGCGGACGCAGCATCTCTTTTCAGCCCGTACTCATCCAATTCAATCACCACAAGTGTATCGCCCTTTTTAATCTGCTGATTGTCCTTATAATATATTTTACGGATATAGCCCCCTACTTTTGCGTTTATCGGGGAAAGATAGGCATCAATCTGAGCGTCGTTGGTCTGTTCATAGCGATATCCCTCGAAAAAATAAGCTGCTGCCCAAATAATGATTCCTACGAATAATGTGATACCAAACCATTTGGTTAAGCTTACAACAATTTTATCTGTTTTATTTTTGTTCATGATATTTGTATTAAAGAATTCCGATAATTGCCAATAGCCTGATATGCGCAAGTTTGACGTTTGTTTGTGCCGTTGTCAGATTAAACTTAGCTTCCAGTAAAGCATTTTCGGCTTCTAGAAGATCGGTAAGAAGTGATTCCTGGTTTATGTAGCTACTTCTGATAACACGAACAGTTTCGGCGGTTTTAATGATATTTTGCTCCGCTGTTTCCATACTCTCCAAAGCCTGTTGCCGCTGCAAATAAGCTTCTTTTACCTGAAGATAGATTTCATCTTTTTTAATGTTCGCTTTTTCTCTTGCCTCATTACTGACCACTTGGGCATGAGCGATGGAATGCTTGCTTTTGTATAGATTATCGATAGAAAACTGGACTTTAACCCCTGTCTGACCAAATCCCCATAAATCATTGGAATACGGATAGAATGAAATCTGCGGATAGGTGTAATTGTAAGTCGAATACAAGGAGACTTTAGGTAACAGCATCGCTTTTACCTGCTTGATGTTCATTTCGCTCAATTTGACAGCGCTATAGGCTATCTTGTATTCCGGCGATTTGTTAAAAGCGATGTCTACATAATCCTCATAGTCACCTTCAGTGATAGCGCTTAACTCGATTGTATCTTGGTATTTTATTGCCAGCTCAGCATCATTTTCACGCCCCATCAGAATATTGAGCCGTTGTTTAGCGATTTCAATCTTCTTCGTAACATCAGAAAGGCTGAGCTCCAGTTGCGCTAATTTTACGGAGGTTCTCAGTACATCGCTCTTTAGCACAGTGCCGTTTTTATGCAGGCTTTCTACGAGTGCCAGTTGTTTTTTTTCTGCTTTAATTTCTGCATCAAGAAAATCATGGAAATGCAGAAACTTGTATAGATCAAAGTAAGCCGCTGCAACATTGTATTTTACACTGTGCTTTTGCAGATCAACTTCATATTGTATGCGTACCGCTTGTTCCTTTTTAATGACAATGTTTCTTTTGTCTTTACCACCATTGTAGAGATTGACGTTCAGATTGTAACCCACGCCGTAACCATAACCTTTTACAGGCACATCCTGTGGAGAAGAAAATAATCCATTGTCATAGATCAGGAATTTGGAATTGAGTTTTGCATCTCCACCAACCGAAAGCTCCGGCAACAAACGGTCTTTCGCTTCCAATATTTCTAAATTGCTCTGCTGGAGATTTAGGTCGGATAGTTTCAGTTGACGGTTATTTGTTTCGGCTACTTTCCAAATTTCTTCCAAACTTAATACCCGCGCATTTTCAATATGCTGGGCATAGAGTGATTGTACAAATAGGGCTAACAATATGCCCAAAATCCGGACTGTTCTATATTGTTTCATCGGTTTTCTTTATATATTTCTTTCCTTTTACTAGCCATGGTTTTACGATCTCTTTCAATTCATCGAAGGCAAAAGTTAAATCTACCATTGGCATAAAAGCATAGTTATACCCATAAGCAAACCAGAAGATATTTGCACTATCGATTTCTTCATCTGAATGATGTGATTTATTATCAGACTTTTGAGCTTGTGTTTCAAGTTTAAAATCTTTGTGAGATGTTATGATTTTATGTTTCATAATGACTTTACTATTATTTACACTGCAAAATTATCTAGCATGGTGAAGTATGATTTCATATAATTAGCCTAATATTTATTAAATTTGGCCACATGGAAATTCTTAGTCAAATAATACATATTGTTGATCAAAACCCTGATTCAATCCTCGTGATGCGACAGCAAACGGAGCAGCGTTTGCCTGCTCACCAGCACAATAAAGCTCAGTTGTTATTAGTTTATGGCGGGATTGCTTACTTGCAGACTGACGAAAAGGACTTCTATATTCCCTCAAATCATTATATTTGGATACCAAAAAATTATCGGCACAACCTGATGTTCAATACGCAGGACCTGTTTATTATCAATATCTATTTTCCGGAAGAAAGTGCTGGTAATTTTTATGAGGAATTGGGTATTTATCCAGTGAGTAAGCTCCTGGCAGAAATGCTCTCATTTAGTGAGAAGTGGCAAGGTGATTATTACAAAGGTTCGTGGGAGTATGAATTTTTAAATACGCTGAAAGGCGTATTATCAAAAGAAAATCTCAAAAAATTCTCCATACAACTTCCTACAACAGACGATCAAAGGCTCAATACCATAATCGACAGTTTTAGAAATCGGTTAAATGAAAATCTAAGTTTAGCGATGATTGCTCAGCAATCTGGAATGAGTGTTCGCAGTCTCACCAGATTATTCCAGCATAAATTGCACATTACATTTGTTCAGTACTTAAAAATGCTACGAATTATTAAGGCAATGGAATTAATCAACGATACAGATTTCAATATGACTGAGATTGCCTACGAGATTGGCTATTCAAATATAGCGGCTTTTAGCAATAACTTTTATCTGCTCACCAATATGAGACCTACGGAATTTAAAACGAAATAGCCTCTTTCCATTATGCAAAGCAACAATTGGTTCAACAAGTTTAAAAACATCCAGCGAAAAAGATTTTTTTTGCTAATTACACTATTAACTATTTTTCACCATATAAGCTCTGCGCAAAGAGATCCGCAGCTTAGGGAAGCACTTTCAACCATGACAAAAGCGTCTATTTCCGGAGATATCGAAGGTATTCTAAGTCAAACATCGCCCCGTATAATTGAAAGCATGGGCGGCATTGAGCAAGCAACAAAGGTGACCAAAGAACTTTATTCTTCTCTTATAAAATACGGGGTTAAAATTGATTCCATGATTAACTATGTCGATATGGATATCTCGAAGATTGATGGAATAGCGTATTGCTTTATTCCCCAAGTACTGGTCATGTCCATGCCCGAAAAAGACAAAATGGCGATCACTTCAGCTAACTTATTAGCGCTAAAAGAAGACGAAACCAAAAAATGGACTTTTTTTAATTTCAATAAAATGAATCAGGAAATGATCAATATGTTTCTTCCTGAATTTAATGGCAAGATTTCCCTTCCTCCAGATCTAGAAAAAAAGACATTAGTTGTGCGGAAAGAAGAAGTAGCTAAAACTGTCAATCAGCTAATGAAACTTATAGATGAATCTGTCAAAAAGCATCATTAGTTTTTAAGTTATTTGATCTATCTGCTATACTTTTTATTTAATACCGTTTTCCGCGCGCCCTTACTCTTGGTGCAATAATCTCATTATCTGCCAAAATACTAAATTAAGTTTACCCCATTTTCCGCTATAACACAATAGCACGGTGAAAAGGTCAAAATACAATAACTTATTAGTACAGCTCTATAGAATTTACCGCTGCATGCTATAAAGAATGAAGCTAATCTTCATGAATTGAATTAACGTTGCAAACGACAGAAATTTACCGATCAGCCTCAATCCATAGCATCTTTATCGATAAAGCATCTTTTATTTTAAACGAATGAAACTTAGTTTGGTTTATAAGACATTCGTTGCGGTTGCAGCTGGAACAGTGCTTTTTATTCAGAAGAAAGCGATTGCGCACCTTCGCTACAACCGCTTTCTGTGGCCTGTTCGATTAATTCTCGTAAATCACACCTTCGTAGCAAGCGTTATAAAGATCTTTTAAGTCCTGTAGGCTAGGCTTACGCGGGTTAAAGCCAGTACATGGATCTTGTAAAGCATTTTGAGCCATATAATCCAGATTTTTTTGCCAGTCTTCCTTGGAAATACCAAATGCCTTGAGGGAGCCAATATTGTTGACCGCAGTTCTTAGTTTTTCAATTTCCTGTGCCAATCCTTCGGCCGAATCTCTACCGACAAGTTTAGCCAAATCAGGATATCTTGTTGTAGCTGTCTGATTAAAACGGATCACATTAGGCAAGAATATCGCATTGGAAGCTCCGTGAGGGACGCCGTAGAGTGCACCTACCTGATGCGAGAGAGAGTGGACAATACCCAACCAGGCATTGTTGAAAGCCAGTCCGCCCATAAAAGATGCATCGTGCATATTTTGGCGTGCTTTAATGTTTGTCGGGTTATTGACCGCCTCTTCCAGATTTTCGAAAACAATCTCCAGTCCCCCTTTAGCCAAGGCATCGGCATAGTTATTTTCGATGTTGGACACATAGGCTTCCACACAGTGTGTAAGAGCATCTAGACCAGTATTGGAGGTAATATGTGCAGGCATCGTGGCACAAATTTCACCATCGACAATAGCAATATCCGGCGTCAATTCATACGATACGATTGGATACTTCACCCCTTTTTCCCGATCAGTGATCACAGCCAATCCTGTGGTTTCCGTACCTGTACCGCTTGTTGATGGAATGGCAATGAATTTAGCCTTTTGACGCAATGTTGGCACGTTAAAAGGTTGGGTCATCGCTTCAAAATTTGCATCGGGATATTCATAAAACACCCACATCATCTTTGCCGCATCAATTGCCGAGCAACCTCCTAGACCAATAATCCAATCAGGCTGAAAATCAGTCATCACTGCAGCACCTCGAAGGCTTGTCGCTGATGATGGATCTTCTTCGACACCGTCAAAAACAGCAATTTCCAATCCTGCTTCGGTCAAATAACTTATGGCACGGTCCAAAGTTCCGCTTTTTTTCATGGATTGACCACCAGTTACGATGATGGCTTTTTTTCCAGTTAGATTTTTCAATTCCGACAATGTACCAGCCCCGTGGAATACTTCGCTGGCAACAAATAACTTGCTCATATATTTTACATTAAATTTCTGATGCAAAGTTACTATGCCCAAGAAGCCAAATGTTATACTTTACTTACGATATGATATACATTTGATCCAATACAACAACAGGATAAAACCATATCAAATCACATAATAGACTTAAGTCTTATACATTTGCGCCAATTGCTGCTGCAGATTGGTTGGCGTTTCATCCAGTTTGGCGCGCACAAACTTGTTCAGTGCCGCAGGTGAATTGAATCCGAGTTCAAAG
>Ga0213829_1000055_pt1 | contig 179207 bp, 179 predicted proteins | sample MC6MC0896MG_FD_180665 | JGI IMG/M metagenome (GOLD analysis project Ga0213829, IMG submission 180665) | Enriched soil aggregate microbial communities from Iowa State University, Ames, United States - MC6-MC0896-MG | ecosystem: Environmental > Terrestrial > Soil > Unclassified | place: USA...
GATTTGTTGCTTCATCGAAGCGATCGGCACGGCGCAAATAGCGAATCTGCAAAAACATATAGGCGGGGTTTGAGTGCCATGACCGATCCACATCGGCGATCGCTTTTGCGGTATTGGGCGATTTCTGTGCCAGTGCTGCATAGGCATTATAAAGCGACTGCGCCTGCGCGGGGCCAGCCAGAAGCTTTGCCGACTGCATACGGTCATTATAAAGAGCGCGCAAAAGACGGCGCTGATGATCATCGCGCGTGAGAACGCTGCCAAATTCTTTCAGCACACTGGCTTCATCGTCTGCGGAAAGACGCTCATTTGCCCACCACGGTGCCAGAATCTGGTGCGCTTTGGTGGTGTTGCCGCTTTCGACATAGGCGCGGGCAAGCGCGATCATGCCCTCTGTCGTCTGTGGTCGCGTGGTGCCGAAGGTGGAAATGACGGTCGCGGCTGGTGCATCTTCGCGAAACAATGCTCGCTCGGAATTGCGGCGCAGTGCCGACATGCCGGGCCAGCCGGGCAACTCAGAGGAAGCGGATGAAATTTCGCTGCTGGGTATGCCACTGATCCCGGATGTCGCAATCGACCATGTCAGAATCTGACGGTCGAGCGAGCCTTTTGTCATGCCATTGCGATAGGCAATCGCGCCCACCACATCACGCGAATAAAGTGCATCAAGGCCGGTTTTCAATGTGCCGCTGATGGCAGCCGGATTTTCAACGCGGCGGAAAGACGACGTAATAACAGGATCTGGCGTCGCGGGACGCGCCTTGGGCGTTACCAGATTGATAGGCGATTCATGTGAAGACGTAGGCGCAAAAGGGCGTGCCAGCGGGGTCGGAACATCCGTTGGTAAAGATGATTGCGCATAAGCAGCGCTTATCTGTCCCGCTAACAGCGAAGCAGCAATAATCAATCCGCTCGAAACGAGCGCTTTTTGCTTTAATGGCATATCTATATTTTTCTTGACCATAATCTAACGAGAATAGAGTGCCTGTTGGCGGGCAAAATATTGTTCAAATCTGGCTTTTCTAAGCCTGATCTGTCGAGTGGAGAATTTGCCTAAGACTATGATGGCGATGGATGAAGCATTGGTTAATAAAAGGTTATATTTTTCTTTATGATCAATTATTGGCAAGTCGGTTAGCCGCAACCAAACAGGCGCAGAAAAAAGCGATGGAATTATTCGTAAAACTGTCATTTGCACGCTGATTTGCACTCACCCCCCGCTTGCCGGATTTGCACTGCGAGATTATGGTGCATCGCCTCGCAGGCATTCCGGCGTATTTGATAGCCGGGGTGGTATTGTTGGGTTACGACTTATTTCTCAGGAGTTCACAGATGCTGAAAGGCTCGATTACTGCACTTGTCACGCCATTCGATAGTGAAGGAGCGTTCGACGAGAAAGCCTTTCGTGCCTTTGTGAACTGGCAGATTGAAGAGGGCACCAAAGGGCTCGTTCCTGTCGGTACAACAGGCGAAACCCCGACCTTGTCCCATGACGAGCATAAGCGTGTTATTGAGGTTTGCATTGAAGTCGCCGCTGGCCGCGTGCCGGTGATTGCTGGTGCAGGTTCCAACAATACGGTTGAGGCAATTGAACTTGCACAGCACGCCGAAAAGGCTGGTGCAGATGCAGTGCTGGTTGTCACTCCTTATTACAACAAGCCGAACCAGCGCGGCCTTTATGAGCATTTTTCGCGCGTTGCCCGCTCGATCTCAGTTCCGCTGATCGTTTATAATATTCCCGGTCGCTCGGTTATCGATATGACGCCCGAAACCATGGGCGCACTTGTTCGCGATCACAAGAACATTGTGGGCGTAAAGGATGCGACCGGCAAGATCGAACGGGTTTCCGAACAGCGTTCGACATGTGGCAAGGATTTCATCCAGCTTTCGGGCGAGGATGCGACAGCGCTTGGCTTCAATGCGCATGGCGGTGTGGGCTGCATTTCTGTAACCTCCAACATTGCACCGCGTCTTTGTGCAGAGTTTCAGGATGCCTGTCTGGCTGGTGACTATGCAAAGGCGCTGGAATTGCAGGATCGTCTGATGCCACTGCATAAGGCATTGTTTATCGAGCCTAATCCGTCAGGTCCGAAATATGCCCTGTCGCGCCTTGGCCGCATCGAAAATGTTCTGCGTTCGCCAATGGTGACGGTTGAAGCAGCGACGGCTGAAAAGATCGATCAGGCCATGAAACACGCAGGGCTTGTCAATTAAGACTGCTGATTTTGGGTGTTTGAGACATTTTTACGCTCTCGCCCGTGCGAGAGCGTTTTCATTTCCGGCAATGCGCATTATATGGTTCTATTATGAATAAGCCGAAAAATTCTCCAGCACGCAAAATGGTCGCTGAAAACCGTAAAGCGCGCTACAATTTCGAGATTTCCGATACGCTTGAGGCTGGTCTGGTTCTGACGGGCACTGAAGTGAAATCCTTACGCGCCAATCAGGCCAATATTGCTGAAAGCTATGCAAGCTTTGAGAATGGCGAATTCTGGCTGATCAATTCCTACATCCCTGAATATACCCAGGGCAATCGCTTCAATCACGAGCCGCGCCGACTGCGCAAGTTATTGATAAGCCGTCGCGAAATGTCACGAATTTTCAATTCCGTTTCCCGCGAGGGCATGACTGTCGTTCCGTTGAAGCTCTACTTCAATGATCGCGGTCGGGCAAAACTCGAAATTGGTGTCGCGCGCGGTAAGAAGAATCATGACAAGCGCGAGACTGAGAAACAGCGTGATTGGAACCGTGAAAAGTCGCGTCTGTTACGGGATCGAGGATAAATAGAGCGCTCTAAGCGCTCTTTTCATTTTCATTGAGATAAGCGCGAACGCTTCGGAAAATATCCCGAAACATTGGATCGGTCAGCTTGCCAGTATTGGTATTATAGCGCGAGCAGTGATAGCTTGAGAATACGCGCAAGCCGTCAATATCGGTCTCTTTGCCATGTCCGAATGGATGGCGAGACACCGGCGCACCCATCGCACGAACTGTCGACTGATGCGCAATCGTACCAAGCGTTACAACTGCTCGCAGATTTTTGAAATGCGTGAGCAGGGGACTGAAAAACTGACGACAATTGTTGATTTCACTGCCAACCGGCTTGTTTTCGGGAGGCACACAGCGCACCGCATTGACAATACCGGCATCGACCAGCCGCAGACTGTCATCGGGTCGCGCTTCAAACTTTCCGCTTGCAAAGCCGAATTCGCATAGGGTGCTGTAGAGAAGTTCGCCCGCAAAATCACCGGTGAATGGGCGTCCGGTGCGATTGGCACCGCGCAGTCCTGGTGCAAGACCGACGATCAGAAGCTGCACATCATCGTCGTGCGCAGGCAGAAATGGCGCAACCGGTGCATTGTGCCATTCAGGCTCCTTGCGCCGCCATTCTTCTAGAAAAGCATGCAAACGCGGACAAATTGTACAGTTCGGTGAAGGTTCTGAAATCATGACCTTGCATGAACCGGACAATTGCCCGCGTCAATAGTTCTGATCAGACTGCATTCCGAAAACTGTGAAACGGCTTTCGGATAAGATGCACTCTAAATCAATAATCGTCGTCCTGATCGTCATCCTGACGGCGCTGCTGCTGCGGGCGCTCGGAAGGATCGCGACCAATTTCAGACTTCAGCGAAACCAGATCGATGAAATGATCGGCCTGACGGCGCAATTCATCGGAAATCATTGCTGGCTGAGTGGTGAGCGTCGAGACGACGGAAACCTTGCGGCCCTTGCGCTGCAATGCTTCTGCAAGCGAGCGGAAATCGCCGTCGCCCGAGAAAATCACAAAGTGATCGACAGTGTCGGTAAGCTGCATGGCATCGACGGTGAGTTCGATGTCCATATTGCCCTTGACCTTACGACGGCCTGTGGAATCGGTAAATTCCTTGGCGGCTTTGGTGACGACCTTGTAGCCGTTGTAATCAAGCCAGTCGATCAATGGGCGGATTGACGAGTATTCCTGATCCTCAACCAGAGCAGTGTAATAATATGCGCGGAGCAAATAACCACGTTTCTGGAAGGCCTTCAAAAGTTTCCGGTAATCAATATCGAAACCGAGGGTCTTTGAGGCTGCGTATAAATTTGCACCGTCAATAAATAGCGCAATTTTTTCACGAGAATCGAACATCGTGCAATATATCCACTCTGCGACCTACAGGGAGTGGGCCTGCGACCGCGTATTCAGATTTGTTTCTTAAACGGCGGGGGTATTCATTTTTGTACCAATGACGTTTATTGCGTTCTACGGAGATATTATAGAAAAACAAGCAACCAATGGTTGTTATTTGCTACCTCTCAATTGCTTATGCTAGATATTTCGTTAAAGCAAACGATAATTGATTAAAATCTATTGTTCCGATTTGGTCCATAGCGTGTATTTGTCAGACAGATTGATGAACAATGACAAATTACCGCTAAGTTACGATCCTTGTCGTTGGCCTTTTGCGCTTTTGCTTGTAATTTCGGCGCATAAGCGTTATGTGCAAGAAAAATTCCGTTAAAGTTTAAGAAATGAAAGGGACCGCCCATGGCTCGCGTCACCGTTGAGGACTGCGTAGATAAGGTCGAGAACCGTTTTGAACTGGTTCTGCTGGCCGGTCACCGTGCCCGCCAGATTTCTCAGGGCGCTCAGATCACGATTGATCGCGACAACGATAAGAATCCTGTTGTTGCCCTGCGTGAAATCGCTGACGAAACGCTTTCGCCGGACGATCTCAAGGAAGATCTTATCCATTCGCTGCAGAAGCATGTGGAAGTCGATGAGCCAGAAGCACCGGCACCAGCTCCGGCTCAGCTCACGGATGCATCCGATGCACTAGCGGAAGGCATTGCCGAAGCCGGCGAAGATGATGTCGTATCCTTTGACCGCATGTCGGAAGAAGAACTGCTTGCCGGTATTGAAGGCCTCGTTGCTCCTGAAAAGAACGACGACTTCTGATAACCGTAAGACGACCGTATTTTGCATGCGCTGTAGCCTGGCAAGGCTATGGCGCATGCTTTTATCTGCCTGCAAGCACAGCAATAAAAGCTTTTCAGACAAATTTCCGGATCATTCCGTCGGGAAATTAAGGTTGTTTGCAGAAAACACGTCAGGAAGATCGCAAATTATTATATTTTTTAGCGATTTCCGGTCAAACTGGCGGCAGAGCATAATCCGGCCGGAGTGAAACGAGGATCGATAAGATTATGCTTCAAGTAAAAAGAGTTAGAGCGCCGATCTAATTTAATTAGATCGAAACGCGCTCTAAAAGAGGACTGGTAGGGAGTTTGCGTAGATGATGCGCCAATATGAGCTTGTGGAGCGTGTTCAGCGATACAAGCCTGACGTAAACGAGGCGCTTCTCAACAAGGCGTATGTTTATGCCATGCAGAAGCACGGCAGCCAGAAACGCGCATCCGGTGATCCTTATTTTTCTCACCCGCTTGAAGTTGCTGCAATTCTCACAGACATGCATCTGGATGAAGCAACAATCGCGATTGCTCTCCTGCATGATACGATTGAAGATACCAGTGCGACACGTCAGGAGATCGATCAGCTTTTCGGGCCTGAAATCGGTAAGCTTGTTGAGGGGCTGACCAAACTCAAGAAACTTGATCTGGTTTCCAAGAAGGCTGTGCAGGCTGAAAACCTGCGCAAGTTGCTGCTCGCGATTTCCGAAGATGTGCGCGTGCTTCTGGTAAAACTTGCTGATCGTCTGCACAATATGCGCACACTTGGTGTGATGCGCGAAGACAAGCGTCTGCGTATTGCTGAAGAAACCATGGATATCTATGCGCCGCTCGCTGGCCGCATGGGTATGCAGGATACGCGTGAAGAGCTTGAAGAGCTCGCCTTCCGCTATATCAATCCCGATGCATGGCGCGCAGTAACAGACCGGCTTGCAGAACTGCTGGAGAAGAACCGCGGACTTCTGCAAAAGATTGAAGAAGACCTTTCGGAAATTTTTCAGAAGAATGGCATCAAGGCGAGCGTCAAAAGCCGTCAGAAAAAACCATGGTCGGTTTTCCGCAAGATGGAAACCAAGGGCCTGTCGTTCGAACAGCTTTCCGATATTTTCGGCTTCCGCGTCATGGTGGAATCCACGCAGGATTGCTACCGCGCGCTTGGCTTGATTCACACCACCTGGTCGATGGTTCCCGGCCGTTTCAAAGACTATATTTCGACGCCCAAGCAGAACGATTATCGTTCCATCCACACCACGATTATCGGCCCATCGCGCCAGCGTGTCGAACTGCAGATCCGCACGCGCATGATGGATGAAATCGCGGAATTCGGTGTTGCAGCCCATTCGATCTATAAGGATCGTGGCAGTGCCAACAATCCGCACAAGATTTCAACCGAAACCAATGCCTATGCCTGGCTGCGCCAGACCATTGAGCAGCTTTCGGAAGGTGATAATCCGGAAGAATTCCTTGAGCACACCAAGCTCGAACTGTTTCAGGATCAGGTTTTCTGTTTCACGCCAAAAGGTCGTTTGATTGCGCTGCCGCGTGGCGCGACACCAATCGACTTTGCGTATGCAGTGCATACTGATATTGGTGATAGCTGCGTGGGCGCCAAGGTCAATGGTCGCATCATGCCGCTGATGACCGAGCTTAAAAACGGTGATGAAGTCGATATCATCCGCTCCAAGGCGCAGGTTCCGCCAGCTGCGTGGGAATCCCTTGTGGCCACGGGCAAGGCGCGCGCTGCCATTCGTCGCGCGACACGTTCAGCAGTCCGCAAGCAATATTCCGGCCTTGGCATGCGCATTCTTGAACGCGCCTTCGAGCGCGCTGGAAAGACCTATAGCAAGGATATTCTCAAACCGCATCTGCCGCGTCTGGCGCGCAAGGAAGTTGAAGATGTTCTGGCGGCTGTCGGTCGCGGTGAACTGCCATCGACTGACGTTGTGAAGGCGGTCTATCCTGACTATCAGGATACACGCGTGACATCGCAGAACAGCCCGGCGAAGACTGGCGAAAAAGGCTGGTTCAATATCCAGAACGCCGCTGGCATGATTTTCAAGGTGCCGGAAGGCTCCGAAGGCGCGCAGGAACCAGCGGAGACTGGCGACAAGCCAAAGCGCAAGGCCGTGCCAATCCGTGGCACCAATTCCGATTTGCCGGTGCGCTTTGCGCCGGAAGGTGCTGTTCCCGGGGATCGTATCGTCGGCATTATGCAGCCCGGTGCAGGCATCACGATCTATCCGATTCAGTCGCCTGCATTGACCGCCTATGACGACCAGCCCGAGCGCTGGATCGATGTGCGCTGGGACATTGATGAGGGCATGCATGAGCGGTTCCCGGCACGCGTCAGCGTGTCTGCAATCAACTCGCCGGGTTCGCTGGCTGAAATCGCGCAGATCGTTGCTGCCAACGACGCTAATATTCATAATCTCTCGATGGTGCGCACCGCGCCTGATTTTACTGAAATGATCATTGACGTTGAGGTGTGGGACCTTAAACACCTCAATCGTATCATTTCGCAGTTGAAAGAAAGCGCAAGCGTCAGCGGCGCAAAGCGCGTGAACGGATAAGACAAGATGAAAACCGAAGACGTCCTTGCTGTCTTCCGCGAAGCGGGAGCGATCCTTGAAGGCCATTTTATTCTGACATCCGGCCTTCGCAGCCCGATTTTCTTGCAGAAGGCACGCGTTTTCATGCATGCCGACAAGACCGAAAAGCTCTGCAAGGCGCTGGCGGAAAAGATCAGGGCAGCTGATCTTGGCCAGATTGACTATGTCGTCGGTCCCGCAATTGGCGGTCTTATCCCGTCTTATGAAACCTCGCGCCATCTCGGCGTGCCGTCGGTCTGGGTCGAACGTGAGAATGGCACTTTCCGCCTCCGCCGCTTTGAGGTGCCGAAAGGCGCGCGCGTTGTGATCGTAGAAGACATTGTCACCACTGGCTTGTCGATTCGCGAAACCATCGATTGCATGAAGGACATCGGCATCGACGTTGTTGCGGCTGCTTGTATCGTGGATCGTTCGGCCGGTAAGGCTGATGTTGGCACAAAGCTGATTTCGCTTGCTGAATACGAAGTGCCAGCCTATTCGCCAGACAATCTGCCACCGGAACTTGCTGCAATTCCAGCGATCAAGCCGGGTAGCCGCAATATCTGATAGTTTTTAATTACAATAGTGATTTTGTTGAGCGCAATTTCGTCGTGCGGCGAAATTGCGCTTTGCGTTATTGGTCTTGCCCCCTTATTTTAGGGGAAGGGCAAGCCTACGCCCATATCCCCCTATGTAGGAATTCATCGTGGCTGTTGCGCCTCTTGTTCTCGACCAAAAATCCCCTCATCGGGCCGCATGCGGCGTCTGTGTGGACTGTGACGTTCGCCGCATGGCTGTGTGTTCGGCGCTCGATGACGGTGATCTCAGCGCGCTTGAAGCCATCATGACGTCGAGAAAGCTCGACGCCAATGAAATGCTGGTGGAAGAGGGCGATCCCAAACGCCGTGTTTTCAGCCTGACATCCGGTATGCTGCGTATTTACACATCCCTTGCCGATGGACGTCGCCAGATTGCCGGTTTTCTGGTTCCGGGCGATTATCTTGGACTGGCTGACGATGAAGTCTATTCGCAATCTGCAGAAGCTGTGGTTCCTTCCGTTCTTTGCGCTTTTTCGGCAAAGGAAATGGATGGGCTGATGGAGAGCTTTCCGAGGCTTAAAGAGCGTCTTTACCAGATGACACGCGAAGCGTTGCGTACCGCGCGCGATAACCAGCTTGTATTGGGGCGTCTTGCACCGGTGGAAAAGCTTGCGAGCTTTCTTCTTGTTCTGGCAGCACGCACCGAAAAGCGCGGCGGCAAGGCCAATCTGGTTCATCTTTCGATGAACCGTACCGACATCGCGGATTATCTTGGCCTGACGATTGAAACCGTGAGCCGCAGCTTCACCAAGCTGAAGACGCAGGGTCTGATCCAGTTGATCGATTCCAATACTGTCGAGATATTGTCACGGCGTTCGCTGGCTTCTGTTGCGGGCATGGACCCCGAAGCAATTTGATCCCAATTTATTTGTTTTGAATTCGTTGATCCAAATCAATGAAGTTTCTCTGAACCCCAATTACATCTGATCGTGGAAGTTGAGGCCGTCTGATGACAGACGGTTCAATCTTAACGAGGTGAACAGGTGTCATTGTGGCTGGCAATCATAATATCGGCTGTCATGTATGCGGGCTTCTCTGCCGCATTATGCCAACGTGCCCGGCAGAATGCCCGTTCCCTTCCGGTGCGCGTGGTAGCGAAGCGCTATCACCAGAGCGCAAAACGCGCGGGATGGACGGATCATGCATGAAGCCGCGATAAGACGTTATGCGGCGCTGGCCGTTCCACGCTACACATCATTCCCGACTGCTGCGGATTTCACGCCGGTCACACCTGACAGCACACGCCGCTGGTTGCGCCAGATCGGCCCGGAAGAAGGCGTTTCGCTTTATATTCATGTGCCGTATTGCAAAGAGATTTGTCATTATTGCGGATGCCATTCCAAGATGGCTGTTCGTGAGGACGTAATAGAAAACTTCGTTGTCGCGCTTCTGAGCGAGATCGAAACTGTAAGTGCAAGCCTGACGGCTCGTCCGCAAGTCGTGCATTTACATTGGGGCGGGGGCACCCCTTCAATACTGCATGCAAACCAGTTCAAACGCATCGTGGCAGCACTTCGTCTGTCGTTCGATTTCCATCCGGATATGGAACACGCGATCGAACTTGATCCACGTACGGTTAATCCTATTCTGGTCAAGACTTTGGCTCTGATCGGCGTCAATCGTGCGAGCCTTGGTGTACAGGACGTCAATGCCGATGTGCAAAAGGCGATCGGTCGTATTCAGCCGATAGAAACCGTTGCAAGGGCAGCGACGCTTTTGCGTGAAGTCGGCATTGATCGTCTGAACTTTGATTTGATTTACGGCCTGCCACTCCAAACGGTGGAAAGCCTTCGCGAAACCTGTGAACGTGTGGCTGTGATGAAACCGGATCGTGTAGCCTGCTTTGGTTATGCGCATCTGCCGCAACGTCGCGCCAATCAGCGGCTGATTGATGAAAGCATTCTGCCCGATGCGGATGACCGTTTTGCGCAGGCAAGCACAGTTGCTGAAAGCTTCATCGGTTTCGGCTATCAGCCGGTTGGCATCGACCATTTTGCATTGCCCGATGATGCGCTGGCCATTGCTGCCGAAAATGGCACGCTGCACCGCAACTTTCAGGGTTACACCACGGATCGGTGCCAGACGCTGATCGGCTTCGGACCATCGTCGATTTCGCAATATCCTGCTGGCTATACGCAGAACATTTCCGATGTGGGGCAATATAGCAAACGTGTTGTGACCGGCGGCCTTGCAACTGTTCGCGGCTATTCGATGCGTGACAGCGACAGACTGCGTGCAGGCATTATTACGGCACTGATGTGCAACTTCCGGGTTGATCTAAACCTCGCGGCACCCGGCATCGAGTTTTCCGACGAAATGGCTTTGCTGCGTCCGCTGGTCGCTGACGGGCTGGTCGAAGTGCGCGATGGTGTCATCACTGCGACAGAGGATGGCAAGCCGCTGATTCGTCTTGTTGCGGCAACCTTTGACGAGTTTCGCAGGGAGAGCATGCACGGCTTCAGTTTCGCCGTGTGAAATGTTTCACGCAGATTGCGGATACATATCGCAATGTGCGCCAGAACAAAGAAATGAAGTGAACTTCACTTTATTTCAGAACTGCCGCTGCACCGGGCCGTCAAAAGGTCAGTGGCATCAGGAGCACCGTTCGTTGGGGGATGAGCGGTGCTCCACTTTTTTTAAAGGCTGAGTTTATTTAGCTTTTTGCATCTTTGGCAGGAAGATCGTCAGAAGACCTAAGAGCGGCAGATAAGAGCAGATCTGATAGACAAATTCGATGCTTGTCCGGTCTGCAACGATGCCGAGCAATGCGGCTGCAATACCTGCGATACCGAATGCAAGACCAAAGAACAGTCCTGAGACCATGCCAACGCGACCAGGCAGCAGTTCCTGTGCAAACACAATGATCGCAGGGAAGGCGGAAGCCAGAACAAAGCCGATGATCACCGTGAGAATAGCTGTGACTTCGAGATTTGCATAAGGCAGTGCGAGTGTGAAAGGCAGAATGCCGAGGATCGAAACCCAGATCACCGTGCGGGTGCCGATCTTGTCGCCGATAGGTCCACCAACAATTGTGCCTGCAGCAACTGCGCCAAGGAACAGGAACAGCAATAGCTGCGACGCCTGAACGGTCACGCCAAAATGGCTGATCGTGTAGAAGGTATAGTAGCTGGTGAGGCTCGCCATATAGACATATTTTGTGAAGATCAGCAGGGCGAGAACACCAATCGAAGCGATCACCTTGTTGCGCGGCAAAGGCAGCGTTTTGTCGGCCTTTGGCTTGTGCTTATTGGCGAGGTTATGCTGATTGTACCAGTTGCCGACATACCAAAGCAGCGCCATGCCAATTAGTGCCGCGATCGAAAACCACGATACACTGGCCTGTCCGAAGGGCAGAACGATGAAAGCCGCAAGCAGTGGTCCAATGGACGAGCCGAAGTTTCCACCCACCTGAAACATCGATTGTGCAAAACCGTGGCGACCACCCGATGCAAGGCGCGCAACACGCGCTGCCTCCGGGTGAAACACAGATGAGCCAAAACCGATGAAGGCAGCACCTAATAGCAGAAACGAATAGTGATGTGCTGTGGCCAGCAGGATCAGGCCGATCAGCGTGCAACCCATCCCGAAGGGAAGCGAATAGGGCATCGGGCGGCGGTCTGTATAGATGCCGACGATTGGTTGCAGGATAGAAGCCGTCACCTGAAAGGTGAAGGTGAGCAGGCCAATCTGCCAGAATGACAGGCTGTAATTGTCTTTCAGCATTGGATAGATGGCCGGAAGCAGCGACTGCATCATGTCGTTGAGGAAGTGGCCCATACTGGTGGCCAGAATGATGGCGAGAACCGTATTATTCGCGCCGCTGTCTGAAGGCTGCTCGGCAGCACTCATGCTCATAGTCCTACTCCGAAGATTATTCGTCAGGGAAATTTCCCTATAATTGGGGTCGGCTGGGCAAGGGCCGTGTTCAAATATTACCCACGTGGTCCTTTCATAATTAGATTGTTTCGCGCCTTCTTTCGTGATTTGGTCCATTACTTTCGAGAGTGGGCCAAAGCAAATGAAGCCAAAATCGCCTCCGGGGCTTTTATTACCGGGCAGTGAGGACCTGCAAAGGTTTCATGAAGAGCGGATTGCTGTGCTTGAAAGCCTCAGCGGGCCGGTGATTGCGCTGCCGACGGAATACCCCGATGGATATTCTGTGCCTCAGCATAGTCACAGCCGGGCTCAACTTCTGTGCGCCTCTCACGGTGTGGTGCTGGTGACAACAGATGCAGGGCGCTGGATGATCCCCGGTGATCACGCAATATGGATTCCCGCCGGTGTCAAACATTCCGTCGAGATCGTCGGCGACGTGTTCATGCGCTCAATCTATATCGCCGTGGATGCCATTTCTGGCGTGCCTGATTATCTGCATGTGGTCGGCATGACCGATCTGATGCGCTGTCTGATCATCGACGCGACCCTCGTGGACAGCATCCCTGAACCGGGGACCCGGGATGCGCTGGTGATCGAACTGATCCTGCGAGACTTGCACACTCTGCCGCAAAGGCCACTGGGTCTGCCTTTTCCGGCGGATATTCGCCTGCAGAAACTTTGCCGTGAATTCGTAAAAGCTCCTTCAGCGCGTGCGACAATTGATGACTGGGCAGACCGTATGGCTATGAGCCGGCGTTCATTTACCCGCCATTTTCAGCGCGAAACAGGGGTGAGTCTTTCGATATGGCGGCAACAAGCCTGTCTTTTCGCCGCACTTCCGCGTCTGAGCGAAGGAGAACCAGTGACAAGTGTGGCGCTTGATCTTGGCTATGACAGCGTGTCTGCATTTACGACAATGTTTCGCCGTATGCTGGGCGTATCGCCAAAGTTCTATTCGCCACGGATGCATTCGGCATCCGTCGAAGGCAGTGGTCGACAGCCTTCCGCATCGTTCTAATAATAACAATTGTTTCGGTGCGAAGAGAGCAGTATGAGAAGCTATGTTATTTCAACGCCGAATTCCGCCGACCCGCACAGAGCGCTTAAGAACGCTCGTCTGGCCGCGCCGCTCTTTTGCCCGCTCGTTTAAATATGGCGGCAAGCGTGTGCTGCGCATCACTGCATCTCCGCATGCGGTCGCTGCGGGTCTGGCTGTGGGCGTTTTTTCGGCTTTCACGCCGTTTTTCGGCTTTCATCTGATTATTGCAATTGTTCTGGCCTATTTTCTTGCCGGTAATATCGCCGCCGCAGCACTCGGCACGACGCTGGCCAACCCGCTGACACTGCCTTTCATCTGGGGCAGCACCTATGAGCTGGGCCGTTTTGTCATCAGCGGTGATATTGAAAGCGCGCCACCTTTACATCTGGGACATGCGCTTCAAACCATGAAATTCAGTGAGGTCTGGACGCCACTGTTAAAGCCTATGCTGTTCGGATCGACCATTCTGGGCGCGTTTTTCGCAGTGATTGCCTATTTTGTGACACGCTTTGCGGTGACAGCATTTCGCCGTCGCAGGCTTGAGCGGCTGGCTGCAAAACATAGTCTGGATAGCAAGCGGGAGCCGCAAAAAGTATGATTATCGGCATTGGCAGCGATCTGATCGATATTCGCCGCGTAGAAAAAACCCTGGAAAAGCATGGCGAGCGTTTCACTAAACGCGTTTTTACGGAGATTGAACAGGCAAAGTCCGATGGCCGCAAACAGCGCGCCGCGTCTTATGCCAAGCGTTTCGCTGCTAAGGAGGCGTGTTCCAAGGCGCTTGGGACCGGGCTTTCCAATGGTGTTTTCTGGCGGGATATGGGTGTTGTAAACACACCATCCGGCAAGCCCACCATGAAACTGACAGGCGGTGCCGCAGAGCGGTTGAAACGTCTCCTGCCAGCAGGCAAACGCGCTGCCATACATCTGACAATTACCGATGATTTTCCTCTTGCGCAGGCTTTTGTGATTATCGAAGCACTGCCAGAAACTGAATGAAACTGAATACGACCCGTCGCTAAATGGCGGCAGGCACCAAAATAATTGCGATTGTGACAGGTAAACTCCTGCTCATAATCGTGCGAGAAACGGGTGAGCGGATTGCTTCACGCAATCATAGCCGTTATTAGATCGCACATCGGCAAGCGGAGATACAATGAGCGTGTCCAGCAAAAGTGAAACTAAAAAATCAGGCGGCATTGGCGAAACCGTCAGCGTTATCGTGCAAGCACTGCTGCTGGCACTGATCATTCGCAGCCTGCTTTTCCAACCGTTTAGCATTCCGTCTGGCTCCATGCGCCCGACATTGCTGGAAGGCGATTATCTTTTCGTATCGAAATATGCCTATGGCTATTCGCGTTATTCGCTGCCCTTTGGCTTCGATCTGTTCAATGGGCGTATCTGGGGTACAGAACCCAAGCGCGGTGACGTTGTGGTCTTCAAGCTGCCAAGCGACACCAATATCGATTACATCAAACGCGTGATCGGCCTTCCGGGTGATCGCGTGCAGATGCGTGGTGGCGTGCTCTATATCAATGATGTTGCGGTTGAGCGTGAACGCGTTGGAACAATCACCAATCCTGACGTGACCGAGGTCAATCGTCCGGTTGAGGTCTATCGCGAAACGCTTCCTAATGGCGTGAGCTACGACACGCTTGATCTTGCGCCAAATTCCATTGGCGATGACACACGCGTCTTTGAAGTGCCTGCGGGTCATTATTTCATGATGGGCGACAATCGCGATAACTCGCTCGACAGCCGTTTTGGTGTTGGCTACGTGCCTTTCGAAAATCTGGTCGGTCGTGCGAACATTATTTTCTTCTCGATTGCCGATAAGGCAAGCCCGCTCGAAATCTGGAAATGGCCGACTGACGTTCGTTTCAGCCGTCTTTTCTCCTGGGTGAGCGGAGAACCACACACTGCCGTAACCGGAAACTGAGATGGTTTCCGCAAATAAGGCAGCATCTATACTGGAAGAGCGCACCGGACACCGTTTTCTTAATCTGAAACGATTGGAACGTGCGCTCACCCACTCAAGTGTGCAGGCGCCATCGCGCGCCAATTATGAACGGTTGGAATTTCTTGGTGACCGGGTTCTCGGTCTTGTGGTCGCGGAAATGCTTTTTGAGGCATTTCCCGAAGCACCCGAAGGTGAATTGTCCGTTCGCCTCAACGCGCTGGTCAATGCCGAAACCTGTGCTGCAATTGCTGACGAAATCAGACTTGCAGACCTTATTCAAACGGGTTCAGACATAAAATCATTAAACGACAAACGCCTGCTGAATGTGCGGGCGGATGTTGTGGAAGCTTTGATCGCAACGATTTATATGGATGGCGGACTTGAAGCAGCCCGCCTCTTTATAAAGCGTTATTGGCAGGGGCGGTCGCTTGAGACCGGTGCTGCACGTCGCGATGCGAAAACCGAGTTGCAGGAATGGGCGCATCAGCAGGGCAATGTGCATCCGACCTACACAATTCTGAGCCGCAGTGGCCCGGATCATGATCCTTCATTTACGGTCGAAGTCACGGTAAAGGGCTTTGCACCCGAAACAGGTGAGGGGCGATCCAAGCGTATTGCGGAGCAAAGCGCTGCCGAAGCGATGCTTTATAGGGAATCTGTCTGGAAACGCGACAGTTCCGCATAAGTTGTAAATCAGCATTCTTTTAAGCAAAATTCGGCTATAATTAGCTTAACAGCGACCTGCGGTGGGCTTGTCGCATTGGCAGAACGATCTGGGCGAGGAACGTTTTGCCGTCAGTATGAAATAGAGCAGCTCTCACGAAAATGGGGACCAGTGACGTCGGGAATTGCGCAACGAAAAATAGAGTGCAGCTGTGTTTATGAAAAACCGGGCCTCGCAAAAGGATGACTAATGAACAACCCAACCGTGCCGTCAGATGGTGCAACTGAAACCTTGCAGACCCGTTCGGGCTTTGTCGCGCTCATCGGAGCGCCAAATGCCGGGAAATCCACGCTGGTCAACCAGCTTGTAGGCACTAAGGTCTCCATCGTCACGCATAAAGTGCAGACCACGCGCGCGCTGGTGCGCGGTATTTTCATTCACGACCAGGCGCAGATCGTCCTCGTCGACACGCCCGGTATCTTCCGTCCAAAGCGCCGTCTTGACCGCGCTATGGTGACGACTGCATGGGGCGGCGCAAAAGATGCCGACATCATTCTGGTGCTTCTGGATGCACAGGGCGGTCTTAATGAGAACGCAGAAGCGCTTCTCGAAAGCATTGCCAATGTTCGCCAGAAGAAAGTACTGGTTCTCAACAAGGTCGACCGCGTCGATCCGCCAAAGCTGCTTGACCTTTCCCAAAAAGCCAACGAAAAAGTTGCATTCGATCAGACTTTCATGATCTCGGCGCTTAATGGCTCGGGCTGTAAAGATCTGGCGAAGTTTCTGGCCGCGACCGTTCCGAACGGTCCATGGTATTATCCGGAAGATCAGATTTCCGATATGCCAATGCGCCAGCTTGCGGCAGAAATCACCCGCGAAAAGCTTTATCTGCGCCTGCATGAAGAACTGCCTTACTCCTCAACGGTTGAAACCGAGAGCTGGGAAGAACGCAAGGACGGTTCCGTGCGTATTGAGCAGGTGATTTATGTTGAGCGCGAAAGCCAGAAGAAGATCGTTCTTGGCCATAAGGGCGAGACGATCAAGGCAATCGGACAGTCTGCACGCAAAGAGATCAGCGAGATTCTGGAGCAGAATGCACATCTGTTTTTGTTCGTAAAAGTACGCGAAAACTGGGGCAATGATCCAGAACGCTATCGTGAAATGGGTCTTGATTTCCCTAAGTAACGCAGAAACCGGTTCTCATGGAATGGCGCGATGAAGGCATAATTCTCGGCACACGACGACATGGCGAAACAAGTGCCATTGTCGAAGTGATGACGCGTGAACATGGCCGTCATATGGGCATGGTACGCGGTGGGCGATCCCGCCGCATGCAGCCTCTGCTCCAGCCCGGAAATCACGTTGATCTGACCTGGTGGGCGCGGTTGGACGAGCATATGGGTTCATTCACAATCGAACCGCTCGGCTTTGCTGCCGCACGTCTGATTGAAACGCCTGTAGCGCTTTATGGCATCCAGCTGGTTGCAGCTCATCTGCGGCTTTTGCCAGAGCGTGACCCGCAAGGCGCGCTTTATGAAACGCTGCGCCTCATCATTGAACATTTCGACGATCCTTTATCGGCAGGCGAATTGCTGCTGCGCTTTGAAGTGATGATGCTTGAAGAACTGGGCTTCGGCCTCGATCTTAAGGAATGTGCCGCCACTGGCGTGCGCGAAAACCTGATCTATGTTTCGCCAAAATCGGGGCGGGCGGTCTGTGCCGATGCAGGCGCACCATGGGCTGATAAAATGCTGCCCTTACCGTCTTTTGTCAGCAGCACATCTATACGCGCTGCTTGTTACGACGACCTCAACGATGCTTTCAGAATGACCGGCTTTTTCTTCCTGCGTCATGTGTGGGAGCCGAGAGCACAAACGCCGCCCGATGCGCGCGGCGGCTTTCTCAATGCCATATCGCGCATAATCAACTTACAACAGGCAGGCTGAATACTTCGCCTTCAAAGGCATGTTGTCCGCGACCGATGCCGCGAATGGCCCCGACCATACGTCCCTTGCGATCCAGCATCTGATCGGCCAGTTCGATTAATCGAATATTGGGCGTCGCGGATGGTGAAAGCTCACGCAGTTCGTCCGCAAGCGCTGTTTCATCAAGCGCAGGATTAAGCGCCAGTGCTAAAATATAAGCACTCGCAGTAGAGCGCGAAACGCCTGCAAAACAATGGATTAGCAGCGGCTTTTCCTGCTCCCATGTTTTCGCAAAATTCAGCATTTGCTCGACATGTGTTCTTTCGGGCATCACCAGGCCCTCGCGCGGTTCAACAATATCGTTGAAAATCAGGCTGAGCCGCTTCATCTCGAAGGGTAACGAAGGCACATCGCCACTGCTCAACGTCACGATATGGCTTGGCTGATGCAGCGCAATTTGGGCTTCAAGCTTGGAAAGCGGGCTGACGACAATTCGCGTCATATCTATTTCTTCCGCGCCTGTTCGAGAGTGGCAAAGCGCGTCAGAAAATCATTCTGCACATTTTGCGTCGGGCGCGGCGTGAGGTCCAATCCTGCCGGATCGAACCCGCGTGGACGGCCAAAATATTTGGTGGCTTCGGCTTCGCTGAAACCCGCAAGCCGCGTTGCTTCAAAATAGGCTGCGATCTGATCCGCACGCTTGATCTGCTTTTTAAGCGTTACTGAAATGGAAGCAGGCAGCGAGAAACGCAGATGAACAGCGGCTTCCAGTCGCGTTTCTATGAGCTTGTAATTGCCTCCCATCACAGCCTTGAATGGCGAGATCATGTCACCAATCACATATTCGGGCGCATCGTGCAGAAGCGTCAGCATCTGCTGTTCGATGCTTGATTCCGGCACCATGCGATTGAATATCTGCTCGACCAGCAGCGAGTGCTGCGCAACAGAATAAGCGTGTTCGCCAATAGTCTGGCCATTCCAGCGTGCAACACGTGCAAGCCCATGTGCGATGTCTTCAATCTCGACGTCAAGCGGAGACGGGTCAAGCAGGTCAAGCCTGCGGCCTGACAACATGCGCTGCCATGCACGATCCTTGCCCGATGAATGATCTGCGGCAGCCATCAGTCTTTTTCCGTCTCAGCCGTAGGAAATGTGAAGCCGACATGCGGCGGCAAATCGAGAGTGATTTCATTTCCACCGGCCAGAATGGCTGTGCCTGAATCAAGCGCATCCTTCACCCGATCAATGCGCACAAGAGCAAGGCCGATCCGGCCCGAAGAGCTGCCAAGCGTCCCGATTTCGCGACCGCCAACGGTTATCGGCGTACCCATTGCTGGCAGGGGTGTGTCGGATTTTGCGACGAGCACACGGCGGCGCGGCGTGCCGCGATGCTGCATGCGGGAGACAACTTCCTGTCCGACGAAGCAACCTTTCGGGAAGGTAACGCCGCCGGTCTGGTCGAAATTCACGTCATGGGGAAACACATCATTATAGACGAAATCGGCTTCGCCCTCTGCAATGCCATATTCGGCACGAAGCGCTACCCATGCGCTTTCATCGCTGACATTTCCGGCTGTGCCATAAATGCGGATGACATTGAGTTCCTCCGGAAAGCGCATATCGCGCTTCATTGAATCACCGTGTGAAGAAACGGAATCATTCTCCCAGCAAACGCTGACAAGTGATTCTGGCAACTGGGTAATTTCCGCTTTGGCGCGCAGACGATAAAGCGTCATGCGCTTGGCAAAATCGGCTGCAATTGACGCTGGCATATCAAAGCGAAGACCGTTTTCAATGCGCGACACGAGAAAGTCGAACAGGATTTTCCCCTGAGGTGCCAGCAGTGCTCCGGGTTTTAATTCGTCCGCGCCAAGCTTGTCGAGATTGGTGGTGATGACGGCCTGCACGAATTTTTCCGCATCCTCGCCCGTGATGTGAACCACCGCTCTGTTGGAAAGAGTGATCAATTCCGCTACCGTCGCCATCGCTTCTTCCTTGCCTTTATTATCATCGTTACGTAAGCCGCATTGAAAAGGCTCGCAAGCCCCATTCAGCCCAGAGGAGACAACAATGACCCAGACGTTCGATACGATCCTGAAAGGTGCAACCATTGTCAATCATGACGGCACAGGTAGCCGTGACATTGGTATTCTTAACGGGCGCATAGAGGCGATTGGGTCATTGGCTGCAAATTCGGCCGCCGAAGTTATTGATTGCACCGGCCTGCATATTCTGCCGGGCGTGGTTGACAGTCAGGTACATTTCCGCGAGCCGGGACTGGAACATAAGGAAGATTTGGAAACGGGTTCGCTTGCAGCCGTTCTTGGTGGCGTGACATCGGTTTTCGAAATGCCGAACACCAAGCCGCTGACGACATCTGCCGAAACGCTGGAAGATAAAATCCGTCGTGCGCGCCATCGCATGCATTGCGATTTCGCCTTCTGGGTTGGCGGTACGCGCGACAATGCAAAAGACGTGGCTGAACTTGAGCGCCTGCCGGGCGCTGCTGGCATCAAAGTTTTCATGGGCTCATCAACCGGCGATCTGCTGGTGGAAGATGATGACGGCGTGCGCTCTATTCTTAAGAACACCCGCCGCCGTGCAGCCTTCCATTCCGAAGACGAGTTTCGCCTGAAACAGCGCGAAGGTCTGCGCGTTGCGGGGGATCCATCGAGCCACCCGGTCTGGCGCGATGAAGTTGCAGCCCTGCAATGCACCGAACGTCTCGTGCGTATTGCACGTGAGACTGGCGCACGTATTCATGTGCTGCATATTTCGACAGCCGAAGAAATTGACTTCCTGCAAGGCCACAAAGATGTGGCAACCTGCGAAGCCACTCCGCATCATTTGACACTTTCTGCAGACGATTATGCAACACTTGGCAATCTCATCCAGATGAACCCTCCTGTGCGTGACAAGCGCCATCGCGACGGCGTCTGGAAAGGAATCGATCAGGGCATCGTCGATGTGCTTGGTTCTGATCACGCGCCACACACGCTCGAAGAAAAGCAGAAATCCTATCCCGCGTCGCCTTCCGGTATGACGGGCGTTCAGACGCTGGTGCCGATCATGCTCGATCATGTCAATGCAGGCAGGCTTTCGCTGGAACGTTTTGTCGATTTGTCGAGCCATGGCCCGAACCGTATTTTTGGCATGGCGCGCAAGGGCCGTATTGCCGTTGGTTATGACGCGGACCTCACGATTGTCGATATGAAGCGCCGCGAAACCATCACGCACGAACAGGCTGGCTCAAAGGCTGGCTGGACCCCTTATCATGGCAAGACGGTCACCGGCTGGCCGGTCGGCACGTTTGTGAGGGGCATCAAGGTTATGTGGGAAGCGGAAATCGTCAATCCGAATAAGGGTGAGCCGGTCGAGTTTCTCGAAGCTTTGCCGCATCGCGCATAATTTCCGTTTGGCGTGAGATGTCCCATCTTTGTCCGAGGTGGGACTTTCGGCATGTGTTGCAGGTGTTATCGTCTCCTTGTAAGATATTTCAAGGAGTACAAAAATGTCCGTTCATGATACCGTTCTTCTGGTGATTGATGCGCAGGAGTCTTTCCGCAAAGCTCCATATTATCGCGATGATGAGGTCGCAGCCTATGTCGATCGCCAGCAGGCCTTGATTGATGGAGCCAGGCTTAAGGGAATTCCAGTTGTACAGATTTTTCATACCGCCAAAGAAGGGCCGTTCTCGGAAGCATCGGGTTTCGTAAAGACGCTCTCACCGCTTTCTATTGAACCGGATGCTGTTTTCCGCAAGAGCCGCCACAGCGCACTGGTCGGAACCGGGCTTGATGTATGGCTGATCGATAATGGCATCCGCAACATCATCATTTCAGGCATTCGCACCGAACAATGCTGTGAGACAACAACCCGTCAGGCGTCTGATCTTGGTTACAAGATTGATTTTGTGGGCGAGGCGACACTGACATTCCCTATGACCGATGCCAACGGTCGTGAATGGAGTGCGGCTGAAATCCGCGCGCGCACCGAGTTGGTGCTTGCCGGTCGCTTTGCACGCATTGCAACCGTCGAACAGGCACTTGCAGGCAATACAGAACGGAAAGCTGCATGAACCAAGCCGCTGACAGTGTCTTAACTGTTCAGGTCTTTGTCGTTGTTCCGCCGCGCACGCTTTTGCTGGACGTGGCGGGACCGATAGAGGTTTTGCGCAAGGCAAATGTCGAGCAGAAAGCCTTGCAATTCGAGGTCAGCTATATCGGTCCGTCGGATATAGTCACCAGTTCGATTGGACTTTCGGTGACCAATATTGCCCCTTTGCCGCAAAGCCTGCCAGATAATGCACTTGTGGTCATTTCCGGTTCAGCGGATGTGCCGATGGGTGGGGCGGTTACGAGCCGTGAAGACGATGCGATACTTGAAGAGCAGATTGTCGAGTGGTTGCGCCGCAGCATTCGTCCCGGAATAAGGCTTGTTTCAATTTGCTCCGGTGCATTGTTGGCAGCGCGTGCAGGCCTGCTGGATGGCTATGAATGCACGACGCATCACATGGCGATTGATGAACTTAATCGTCTTGCCCCATCATCACATGTTCTTCAAAACCGTTTGTTCGTAGATGATCGCGACAGGCTGACCAGTGCCGGCATCACTGCCGGTATTGATCTCATGCTGCATATCGTGGCGCAAATGGCAGGCCATGCGCTGGCGCTCTCGGTAGCACGCTATCTTGTCGTTTATCTGCGACGCAGCGGTGGTGATCCGCAGCTTTCACCCTGGCTGGAGGGGCGCAATCATATGCATCCGGTTGTGCACCGCGCACAGGACGTGATTGCGGAAAATCCCGCAACCAACTGGTCTGTTGACCGACTGGCGGAAGCAAGCGGTGCAAGCCCGCGTAATCTCTCACGGCTGTTCAATGAACATGCGGGCATGAGCGTCACCGATTATGCCAATCGGCTAAAGGTTAGCCTTGCTCGTGAGATGTTGCTGAATTCCGCTCTTGATATGGAAAATATTGCCGAACGGGCCGGCTTTGCTTCCACGCGGCAGTTTCGCAGGGTGTGGGAGCGGATTTATGATGCCCCACCAAGCCGGATGCGGGGCCTCGCTGCGAGCAATAGTGCTTACTGAATAACGCGCTGGGGCAGAAATGTTCCGGCGATGATTTGTTCGCGCATTTTCTCAATCAGTTCGAGCGCGCAATCTTCACCTGCTTCGCGCATCAGTTCGGTCAAAGCCGTGGTGAAAGCAGCTTCAGCAAGAATTTCTGGCTCAATTCCTTCGGAAATACCATCGGCCCAGGCTTCATTCTGGTATTCAATTGCAACGAGCTTCTTCTCGCGGGCAATCATTTCGTCCAGATCGGCTGGCATATAGTCCATTGATTTCATCCTGGCTTGCGCCCTTCTTGTCTCGCTGCATCGGCGGAGTTCTCACCGTAATCGGGAGTATAAATGCTCGCAGCCTGACTATTGCTTTAAGACAGTGTTAACAGATTAAAGCGGATTTGAATGAGGCAATTTCGGCCCATCCGCACAAGACTAAATAATTGGTTAATTCCCATAGCGCGAGATGAGCTCGTTTGACAAGCTTTCTCCCTCTTTCATGTAGCGATTAATCGCTGCAAGGGCGGAGGGCGTGCAGCGCACATAATTGTCGCTGAAAGCGCGATAGCCATGGTTGAAACTGGAGATAAGCTGTACGCGCTCGCTCTCGGCAGGGTTTTCGGCTGCAATCATCGCATCCATCCGCTCGCGCCATTCATTGCCGTTTTCTCCGCAAAGATTGCGCAGATAATGCAAAGAACCGAGAACTTCCGCCAGACGCAGCATTTTCCCTCCGTAAGCTGTATCCTGCGCAGATATGGCCGGGGACAAAACTCCCAGCCAAAACGCAATCACCCATACGGAAAGCCATTTGCCTTTCAAAAATCGCCCCCTCTTAATGCAATAAATTTCTGACTGAAAAACAGGGCCACTTCAAGGCGCAGCTTAAAAACGTGAGCTACGATACCGCCTTGTCTTCTGCTTGAGCCACAGAACGTGCCACATCCAGTGTGCTGTCCGTGACATTGGCATTGGTCATTTCCTCAATCGTCAGCCAATGTATGGAACTGGCATCATCACCGGCCTGCTCAATGCCCGAAATATTGAATGCGCGAAACACGGAGAGGAAATAGCTCTTTGCATAGGCTTTGCCTTCGAGTGCCAGATCAACTGTAATGACATGGCTGAGGCTTGCGGCATCCAGATTGGTTTCTTCTTTAAGCTCGCGAATAGCTGCTTCTTCCGGCGTTTCACCAGCCTCGATGCTGCCGCCGGGAAAGGCGAGCCAGCCCTTCCACGGCTCTTTTCCGCGCTCGACCAGCAGAAACCGGCGATCGCGGCGACAGATGAGCGAGACACCATGGATTTGAACAGGGGCAGGGATGACGGGCACTGTAACCATATGACAGCTATGATCCGGCGCATGAGATTTGGCAACAGCAAAGCTGCAAATCGTACCCACGACCTACTTGACCAATGATGCAAAAGCCTGAACATGGCGACCATGTGTGGACGTTTTTCTCTGACTGCAAGCCGCGAAGAAGTCGAGGCATTGCTCGGCGCGATGATCGAGGAGGATTTTCCTCCGCGTTATAATATTGCGCCGACTCAACCCATTCTCTCTGTTCTCGCTGGCGAAACGCCGCCGCCCGGAAGCAACAGGCCGGATCGGATCGGCATGCTGGTTCGATGGGGCTTTGTGCCGTCATGGGTGAAAGATCCCAATGACTGGAATCTCGTCTTCAATATTCGTTCGGAAACCGCCGCAGAGAAGAATTCGTTTCGCGCCGCTTTAAACCACAGACGCGCATTGATTCCCTCTTCCGGCTTTTACGAATGGCGACGCAATGGAAAGCATAAGTCACAGGCTTATTGGATCAGACCGCGTAATGGCGGTATCGTAGCTTTTGGCGCGCTGGTTGAAACATGGAGCAGTGCAGACGGCTCACAGATTGACACCGCAGGCATATTGACCACAAGCGCCAATGGTCTGTTGCGTCCGATCCACGAACGCATGCCGGTTGTGGTTAAGCCAGAAGATTTTGCACGTTGGCTCGATTGCAAAACATTGCTGCCGCGCGAAGTGGCCGACATTATGCGGCCAGTTCAGGATGATTTTTTCGAAGCCATTCCTGTATCGGACAAGGTCAATAAAGTCGCCAATACCTCGCCTGATTTACAGGAGAGAGTGACGGAAAATTTGCCATCCGAACAATCTCTTACAAAGGCAAAGACAAGGAAAAAGCCGGAGCCTGATGATGAGGCCGACGCTCAGCTTTCTATGTTTTAATTAGCCTTTTTTGACGGCCAGAATTGAACGGTTGGCGTTATCATTACGCGCCTGACCATCCCTGTTCTTCTTGTTCATCAAGGCTGCTACCAGCATTGCAGGTCCGATTGCACGATATTGGTCAATCAGGGTGTCCTGATGCGGTTGCTGTTCATTTTTAGGCATTGGTCCATCCTCTTCCAAATTACATTCACTATTTTGTGATGGATCGGGACGGAATGAAGGCTGATTGGAGCCGCTTTTGGGGAATTCCGGTTAACGTAGATTAGTAAATTCTACAGTTGCCGAAATGTCACATCGTTTTTGATGCAAGCCTCTTGACGACGATCGTTGCTATGAGGATAAGTAACGTCATGAAAACGTTGACCACGATCATCTGTACTGGTTCGATTATTATTGGCTAGCAGCTTGCTGGCCCGGCCGTTTTCGTCTCCCTTAAAATAAAACAGGATGATAACGCCCCGGCCAGTCGGCTGCGGTCTTTCGTGCCCATATTTTCAGGTCCTTTTGGGGAATTAAAATGGCTGATGCGCCGCAACTACGTCTGTACAACACCGCAACCCGCGCGAAGGAGGACTTTGTCCCCATCGATGCGAATAATGTGCGCATGTATGTCTGCGGACCGACCGTTTATGACTTTGCCCATATCGGCAATGCGCGACCTGTGATCGTCTTTGACGTGCTGTTTCGGCTGCTGCGTCATGTCTACGGCGTGGATAAGGTCACGTATGCGCGCAATATTACGGATGTTGACGACAAGATCAACGCACGTGCAGCAAGTGAATATCCCGATCTTCCATTGAATGAAGCAATCGGCCGCGTGACCGAAGGCACCAACAACCAGTTTCAGGCTGATATCAAGGCACTGGCCAATCTTGAGCCATCAAGTCAGCCTCGTGCGACTGAGCATCTCGATGACATGCGCGATATTATCGAAAAACTGATCGAGCGCGGCGTGGCCTATGTTGCCCATGAACATGTGCTTTTCTCGCCGTCTGCGATGAATGCATTGGGCGGCGCACGTTATGGCGCGCTTTCGCATCGCCCGTTTGATGAAATGCTGGCAGGCGCGCGCGTCGACGTCGCTTCTTACAAGCGCGACGAAATGGATTTTGTGCTCTGGAAGCCATCGCGCAATGGCGAACCGGGCTGGCCATCGCCAGCAGGCATTCAAACCCTTGGTCGCCCCGGCTGGCATATTGAGTGCTCTGCCATGTCGATGGCCAAGCTGCTTGCTCCATTTGGTGGCGGCTTGAAATGCGACGACCCTTACAAGAACCAGTTCGACATTCATGGCGGCGGCATCGATTTGGTGTTCCCGCACCATGAAAATGAGCTTGCGCAGTCATGCAGTGCGTTTGGCACCGAGCGCATGGCCAATATCTGGATGCATAACGGCTTTTTGCAAGTCGAAGGTCAGAAAATGTCGAAGTCGCTCGGCAATTTCATCACAATTCGTGATGTGTTGAATGACGGCCTGCCACAGCTTGGGTCTTGGAACAACAAGGATGCACGCGACCGCTGGGTTGGGCTGGCAGCACGTCTTTCCATGCTGCAAACCCATTATCGCGAGCCGATCAACTGGACCGCGCAACGTCTGGCAGAATCAGCCGATGAACTGCGGCGCTGGTATGGGATTTTGCGCGATGCAAATTTTACAGTACCTTCCAAGCTTTTGAAGGCCGGCGAAGTCGAAGAAGCGCTATCGGATGATCTCAATACATGGATTGCGATCACGGTTCTGCGCAGGGCATTCAAAGCGAATGACATTTCGGCTTTGGGTGAAGGCATGGCGCTGTTGGGCCTGTTTGATCCGTATTTTGTGACGACGCAGGACGTGCCGGTCTTTGCCAAATCAGACGTTGACTCGGCGCAAATCGAAGCACGGATAGCCGAGCGTCTACGCGTCATTGCCGACAAAAACTGGGCTGAAGCGGACCGCATCCGTGATGAGCTTTTGGCTGAGGGGGTGCAGTTGAAGGACGGCAAAGACCCTGCCACTGGCGAACGCATCACGACCTGGGATGTGGTAAGCTAAGCTCTTCTTTGGGGGAGGAGGATACGATGACGCTTGATAACAAGCCGCTTTATAGCGGCGGATGCCAATGTGGTGCGGTACGCTTTCATGTTGAAGGCGCGCTTGGCTCTGCTTCTATCTGTCATTGCCGCATGTGCCAGAAGGCATTTGGCAATTTCTACGCACCGCTGGTCTCGGTGGGTGAGGCGAAGCTTGCCTGGACCCGCAACGAACCGAAGCGTTTCCAGTCGTCAAATCACGTCAAGCGCGGGTTCTGTGCGGAGTGTGGAACCCCGCTCACCTATGAAGCGCCGGATGGCGTAGCGCTTTCCATTGGTGCTTTTGACGCCCCGGAAGAGATCGAACCGACAGTTCAATGGGGTGTCGAGGTTAAGCTTCCCTATGTCGATAACCTCGCAAAACTGCCGGGTTACGAAACTGAACGCGACCCGGAAAGTATCGAGTTTGTAAGAACAATGGTCTCTTACCAGCACCCTGACCACGACACTGACAATTCATAAAGTTACCCACCGACAGGCAGGCAAAATGGCACGCGAACGCATCTATATCTACGACACGACTTTGCGGGATGGGCAGCAGACGTATCCCGCCCGCCCGCAGCCGCGTAGCGTGCGAGGATGGGCAAAACTAAAAACGGAAGTTTGTTGCCCGTATCTGATGTCGGGAGGCCAATGATGGCACGCGAACGCATCTATATCTACGACACGACTTTGCGGGACGGGCAACAAACTCCCGGAGTAGATTTTTCTGTCGAAGACAAAAAAGCAATTGTCATTCTGCTCGAAGAACTGGGCGTCGATTATGTCGAAGGGGGGTATCCGGGTGCAAATCCGACCGATACTGCCTTCTTTAAAAAGCGCCAGACGACAAATGCCAAATTTGCAGCCTTTGGCATGACCAAACGTGCAGGCGTTTCCGCCTCCAACGATCCGGGCCTGACAGCGCTTCTGCAAGCCTCTAGCGATGCGGTGTGTTTTGTTGCCAAAAGCTGGGACTATCATGTGCGAATTGCACTTGGCTGTACCAATGAAGAAAATCTGGAATCGATCACTGCCTCGGTGACGGCGGTGCGCATGGCTGGACGTGAAGCGCTGGTCGATTGCGAACATTTTTTCGACGGCTATAAGGCGAACCCGGAATATGCATTGGCATGCGCCAAAGCCGCATATGAAGCGGGCGCGCGCTGGGTCGTACTTTGCGACACAAATGGCGGCACGCAACCATCGGAAGTGGCTGGTATCATCGACGCTGTGAAAGCCGTCGTGCCGGGCGAAAGTCTCGGTATTCACGCACATAATGATACGGAACAGGCCGTTGCTGTTTCGCTTGCAGCCATTGATGCGGGTGTGCGCCATGTGCAGGGCACGCTCAACGGTATTGGCGAACGCTGCGGCAATGCCAACCTCATATCCCTGATTCCGACGCTGGCTTTGAAACCATACTGGTCGGACCGCTTTGAAACGGGTGTCTCAACCGACGCTTTAAAGTCGCTCACGCGTATTTCACGTGCTTTCGATGATATTCTGAATCGTTCCCCGACCGAGCAATCGCCTTACACTGGCACTTCGGCCTTCGCCACCAAAGCAGGCATTCACGCATCAGCGCTGCTCAAAGACCCGCAGACCTATGAGCACGTCCCGCCGGAAACGGTGGGAAATCGTCGCCGTGTGATGGTATCGGATCAGGGCGGCAAATCGAATTTTATTGCGGAACTGGAACGGCGCGGCATTCGCGTTGCAAAGGATGATACGCGACTGGATACGCTGATCTCGTTGGTCAAAGAGCGCGAAGCGGAAGGCTATGCCTATGAAGGTGCTGATGCGAGCTTTGAGCTTCTGGCACGCAACATGCTGTCGCCGCAGCCGGAATTCTTCCGGGTTGATTCCTTTCGCTGTCTCGTTGAGCGTCGGTTTGATGCCAATGGCACACTGAAAACTGTCTCCGAGGCCGTGGTCAAGGTCGAGGTGGATGGACAGATGTATATGTCGGTTGCCGAAGGCCACGGTCCGGTCAACGCGCTTGATATTGCGTTACGCAAGGATTTGGGGCGCTATCAGGATGAGATTGAAGATCTTGAACTGGTTGACTTTAAAGTCCGTATCCTCAATGGCGGTACGGCGGCTATCACGCGTGTTCTGATAGAATCGGGCGACGCCACCGGTGCGCGTTGGCGCACGGTCGGTGTCTCCGACAATATCATTGACGCGTCGTTTCAGGCGCTGATGGATTCTGTCAATTACAAGCTGATGAAAAACCGCTCGCTGGCTGGTCTTGTGGCGGCTGAATAGACGTTAATCTTCACGCAGATTGATGCTTTGATCAGTTTAATTGAATGGATTTTATGGGTTGAGGGGCGCATAGCAGGTTATCGATGCTCGAATGGCCGTTGGCCTTCGAGTTACTGCGATTGTTGCGGAGATGGACATGACCGAACAGACCGTATCCGGGGGCCAGCTTTCGGATGGAAACCGTGGCTTCCTGATGGCTATGGGGGCTTATGGTCTGTGGGCGGTTTTGCCCTTTTATCTCAAGGCATTATCGCATCTGCCTGCGCTTGAAATCGTTGCCCATCGTGTGATCTGGTCGGTTCCGGTTGCAGCACTTCTGCTGCTTTTCATCGGCCAGTTCAGAACAATTCTGGATGCGTTGCGCAATCCGCGCATGCTGGCAATGGCAGCCCTCACGGCATCGCTGATCACCGTGAACTGGTGCGTTTACGTCTGGGCCGTTGCGCATGACCAGATCATCGGTGCGGCACTTGGCTATTACATCAACCCGTTGTTCAACGTTGTTCTTGGTGGGCTGTTTCTGGGCGAACGCCTGACAAAAGTTCAATATGTTGCGGTTGGCTTTGCCTTCGCCGCTGTGCTGGTGCTCACATTTAATGCTGGCGGACTTCCCTGGGTTTCGTTGGTTCTGCCGGTGACATTTGGTCTATACGGCTTTTTCCGTAAGTCATTGCCGGTGCAGCCTTTGCAGGGCTTTACGCTGGAAGTTGTCATCCTGTCGATTCCGGCGATCGGCTATGTTTTCTGGCTCATGGCCAACGGACAGGACCACTTCTTCGCAGGTTCGGTGTCGGATATTTCGCTGCTTCTGCTCGCCGGACCTTTCACGGCAATCCCGCTTATTCTGTATGCGGGCGGCGCAAAGCTTTTGCGTTATACGACGCTCGGATTGATGCAATATCTCACGCCGACATTGCTGTTCATTTTTGCAATTTTCATTTTCAACGAGCCATTCTCGCATGCGCAGCTTGTGGCTTTTGTGCTGATCTGGACTGGCTTGATCATTTATACATGGTCCTCTTTTTCCACGCATCGCCGAAACAGAGCTCGCGCCTGATAAACTTTTCTTGAGTAATCAAGCTCTCACTCTGGTGGATTGTGACCACCAGAGCCTTAATTTAGCCGCGCTCTCACACTCAGGTTCATTTGTTAATTCAAGTGAATTTCGGAGAATTGCGCTGCATGGTGTTTGGTGCCGTCCGCAGAGACAAACAGATTCATGTCGTTGTTTCGCCTGATCTGATGATCCGGTCGGATAAAGCGCATGCAAAAATGGCACCGCTTTCACCGCTTATTCTCAAGCCAATGCAGCGTGTTCGATTTTCATTTCAAACGCATCGGCGTGCCTGCGTAGCGCTTGCCTCAGCCACGCTCATTGCGGGTGGCGGGTTCATGTTGCTGACGGGGGGGCTTGTACGCCATGGCCATGCTTCACAACCGGTAATGGTTGATCCAGCAACGCTTGTTCATAGCCATGCGGCCATGAAAGAGGCGCGATTGCTTCCTCAAACAGAAATTGATGATGAGCGGCGCATTGCAAAACGCATCGATATTGCGGAGGGCAGTGAGGATGGCGAAGCCACACTCTTTACCTATCAGCATGTCATTCTCGATCTGAAAAACGATGTTGCGCACATCCCTATGACGCGCAATCAGCCATCATCACAGGCAGAGGTCGACCCGCAAATATCTGCACTCGCCAATCAGAAGGGTGTGCCACTGAATGTGAGCTTTGCACGCCCTGTCGATATCGCGCGACAGAACGTCCACGAGATTGTTCTGGCACCCCAATCGCGGGAGAAGCTGAGCGTACTCATGCAAGCTGCAGGTATTGCGGCGCAGGATGCAGACAACCTCCAGCAAGCGCTTGCACGCAAGGATCTCGTGCCCGGCGATAATCTGGTCTTGCTTCTTGATCAGGCCTCAAAAGCACCCGCGCGCATTTTGGTCGCGCGGTTCAAGCATGGCAGTGCACCTGACTCTGTCTATGGTCGTACGGATGACGGGCTTTTTCGCTCCAATGGCAATCAGCGGCTTTTTGCGCGTCTTTCTCATGATGCGATGCTGTCTGCCGCCCATCAATCGGTGAAGGTTAATCCCAATGGTTCTGTTCAGTCCCGACTGATTGCTGCAGGTGTTCCACGTGCTGTTGCTGATCATGTTAGAAAACTCGCAGGCGAGAATAATATCTCGCTCGATAAAGGATCGAAAGCGGCGCAAAAAATCGATCTGCTTTTTCGGGAAAGTGTCGACACTGATCCCGAGCTGGTTTTTGTCGAGTTTGATACGAATGGCGAAACTAAACGCCTCTACCGGCATGAGATTGAGGGTAACGCCGATTATTTCAGCGAGGATGGTTCCTCAATGACCAAATATCTCATGCATAAGCCTCTGCCCAATGGCCGTTTGAATGATGGATTCGGCTGGCGCATTCATCCGGTTTTGCATGTGCGCAAACACCATAATGGCGTCGATTACGATGCGCCTATCGGCTCTCCAATCGTTGCAGCCGGAGACGGCGTTGTTGAGCTGATTTCATCGCAAAAAGGCTATGGAAAATACGTCCGGCTTCGCCATCAGGGCGGCTATAGCACCACCTATGCGCATCTTTCGGGTGAGGTGAAGGGCCTGAAAGTTGGTCAACATGTGAAACAGGGCGAAGTGATCGCCTATGTTGGATCAACCGGCTATTCCACAGGTCCGCATCTCTATTACGAGTTGAAGGTGGGGGATCAATATGTTGACCCCCTTAAAGCGCAGCTTAAAGCCGGTGAAAAGCTCACAGGTTCATCCATGTCGAGCTTCCGTTCGGAAATCGACCATGTCGATAAGGTTTTTAAGCAGATGAACCCGACCCCGATAATCGGCGAAGAAAACAATCACACCGGTCGATAAGCGTTTGCAAGAGCGACAAATTCCTCAACGCTAAGGGTCTCCGCGCGACGTGTGCCGTCAATGCCAGTTTTTTCCAGCAATGCCGCACCACCAATAGGTTTCAAGCTTTGACGTAGCATTTTGCGGCGCTGGCCAAAAGCTGCCTGCGTGATCTGCCCCAGTGCATCTGCACGACACGGTAAGGGCTCTTCGCGCGGGATTATATGAACGACCGAAGACATGACTTTGGGTGGCGGCGTGAAGGCCTGCGGCGAAACATCGAATGCGATTTTCGAATGCGCGCGCCAGCCGGCCAACACCCCGAGACGTCCATAATGTTCACTGTCGGGGGCGGCAACAATCCGTTCGGCAACTTCGCGCTGGAACATCAGCGTCATCGAGGAATAAAATGGTGGCCAAGGCTCTGTCAGCAGCCAGTTGAGCAGCAATTGCGTACCGACATTGTAAGGAAGGTTTGCAACGATCCGCGGCTTTGGTTCCTCGGGAAACAGCGCCTTGAAGTCCTGCTCCAGTGCATCGCCGGAAATGATCCGCAACCGGCCCGGATAATGGGCTTCGATTTCTGCCAGCGCGTCAAGACAGCGCTCGTCGCGTTCGATTGCAGTAACATAAGCACCTTGCGCCAGAAGAGCGCGGGTAAGACCCCCGGGGCCGGGGCCGACCTCAATGACCGGTTGGTCTTGAAGTATGCCGGATTGTCTTGCAATTTTCGATGTCAGGTTCAGATCGAAAAGGAAATTCTGGCCGAGCGATTTCTTCGGCATCAGATCATGGCGTTCGATGACCTCACGCAGCGGCGGAAGATTGTCTATGCTCATGATTTCCGCCCCGCCTGATTTTCTGCAAGTTCGCGCGCCAGACGAATGGCGGCGATCAGACTATCAGGTCGTGCAACGCCTTTGCCTGCAATATCGAAGGCTGTGCCGTGATCCGGCGATGTGCGGATAAACGGCAGGCCGAGCGTTACGTTGACTGTTTCATCAAAGGCAAGCGCCTTTGCGGGGATCAGCGCCTGATCATGATACATGCAAATCGCGACGTCATAGGTTGCGCGCGCAGGCGCATGAAACATTGTATCGGCAGGCAGTGGCCCCCAGGCATTGATGCCTGATTTCTGCAATGCTTCCACCGCGGGGCGGATGATCGCATCATCTTCATGCCCAAGCGCTCCGCCTTCACCGGCATGCGGATTAAGACCGGAAATAGCAAGGCGAGGGGAGGCAATGCCAAAGCGTTCGGTCAGTTCCTGCGCTGTGATGTTGGAGATTTCCAGAATATCATCCTTGGTCAACGCACGAGGCACATCGGCGAGCGGAATATGAATAGTGACAGGAACTGCGCGCAGCTCTGGCCCCGCAAGCATCATCACCGGGACCACTTTGTGGCCGAGATGCTTGCTTGCGAGTTCTGCAAGAAATTCCGTATGACCCGGATGCTGAAAGCCCGCTTCATAAAGAGGTTTCTTTGCAATTGGACATGTCACGACAGCAGAGGTTTCACCAGCGATTGTAAGGCTCACAGCACGTTCAATAGCCTCAAGAATGCCAGCGGCATTCTCTGGCAACGGCCTTCCGGGGCTTTCCTTATGCCGGTTTACAAGCGGCAAAACAGGCAGATTTTCGTGAAAGACCTCAACTGCTTCGGCTGGCTTAGTGATTGTCGCAATAGGCACATCCATCACAAGAAGCTTAGCACGTGCCGAAAGCTGTTCAGGGTCCGCAATGATCAGAAAAGGCGGCAACGAAAGCTCTGCACGCTTCAGCCATGCATTCAGAGCTACATCAGCTCCAACGCCGGAAGGGTCGCCAATGCTTAAGGCGAGCGGAGGAACCGATTGAATGCGCATATGTTTTTCTCGGATTTTTATTGAATAAGGGGGCAAAAGCCCCCTCAAATTATACTGTCAATTCGTCACTGCCAAGGCTTTAACGCCAAAGGCTTACCGGTTGACGATTGTCGCCTTTTCACGCAGTTCCTCGACATATTTCTTGCTCAGCGCATCTGCCTTCTTTTCCTGTCCGGAGGCAGAATCGGTGCCTTCCATTGAGAAAACAAGCTGTGCGACGCGGTCATCGGAGACTTGACGTGTCGAGCACACGGCAAGAATTTCGACACCTTTTTCAGTGTCTTGCGGTGCTGTTGCGCGATTGACGCTGGTTGACTTCACAGCCTTCGCCCATTCGCCCGGAAGCTGCTGTTCGATAATGCGTCCAAGATCGCGAACAGTGACGTCGATCATACCTTTGGTAAGTTGGCGTGTGCTGTCACAACTCTGGAAACGCGAGCGCAATGCATTGGCTTCCTGACGGCGCTTGTTAAGCAAGGCTGGTGAACGCTGTGCATTGGGAACAACAAAGATGACCTGCTGCAACTGATATTCGGTTGAGACAGGCTTTTTGCCGCCATCCTTGAGCATGCGCTGCACAGCATCCTGTTCGGTGACCATGCCAGTTGCGCGGAAACGCGCACTGACAAGGCGACCCCACCCCATCTGGACCATGATATATTTCTTGAAATGATCTGGCGTGATACCGGCCTGATTCATGACCTGATTAAGCTGGGCAACGCTCATCTTGTTGCGTGTTGCAAAACCAGCATAGGCTTCGTCAACTTCCTTGTCGGAAATATTAATGCCGCGCGTCTTCATTTCGATGCGCTTGAGCATTTCTTCCGTCAGTTCCTGACGAGCAGTCTGGTTGGCATTGCCCCCCTCGCGCCGCAACTTCAAAAAATTGGCGCGACGCTGAATGTCACCATTGGTAATCACATTACCCGAGACAATGATTTTAGCCTCTGCTGAATTTGACGCGGCGAGGGCCGGGCTCAGCATCGCAGCCGATCCAAGCGCCGTGAAACATACGGCGGCGCCCATCATGGAGGCGAAAAGAGGTTTAGCAAACATCATCTTTCTTTCCCGGTTCCTTCAGGTCGGCAACGCTGAGCTTCGCCTGATCTCGTAACGTATTCGAGTCTCACATAGCAATGCGACCCAATACAAGCCAATCATATGATGATGACTGTATAGAGGACCCAGTGCGGCGAAACAATGACCCGCGAGCATTTTACGAGGTGTTTGGAGAGGCTTAGCTTAATAAAACCGATAAAAAGCACTCACTAGTCAAACAAAAAAACCGGAAGCTGTTTTAATGCTTCCGGTTTCACTTGCTTTAGAAGGACTGTGAGCCGCTGCCTATATCACCGAGTGTCCTGAATGATATATTGAAGCCCACACTATGAGTTGCCTTGCTTTCGCCTGGATTTCGGCTTTGTACGTAAGCCATTGAATAGGTGAAGCATTCGTCGTCATAGGCGAGGCCAGACGACGCGCGAACCAATGTATCTGACACCAGATCATAAGTGCCAGAACCAAACACACGCCAGTTATCATTGACCTTGACGTTTGTGGATCCGCTGACTTCCTGACGCAGTTCTGAATAGCCGTAAGCAGGCTGTGGCGCGATGTAAGCATAACGCGCTGAAACACTTAGGCGAGACCAGTTCTGCTGGGCTTCAAGTTCACCGCGCTTGATTTCGAGATTATCTTTATCGAAGCGTCCACGGGCTGCAAATGCAAGGCCGGTCGAATTTGATGTGCCAATCATGCCGACATAGTCAGACCGCGCATCCTGTAGGCCAGAATCCTCACCGACATTGACAAAATCGCTGGTGCCGAACGAATTCACACCGCCGAGCTGGAATGACTGACCACCGAGTGCGTAAAGCGTCCAGTCACTGTTGTCGAAGTTGCCCGAATAACGCAGACCCAGATTGGCGCGTGTGCCGCCTTCAACGCGATCGTAGCCCGAGAACTTGTCACGCGAGAAGAGGTTCGTCGCATCGAATACGAAGCTCTGCGCATCCTCATTAGGAAGCTGGCCTGCATAGCGTTCGTTGTTGCGCATATAAATCTGCGCAATTGGCTCCAGAATATGCGTCGAGCTTGTGCTTGAGAATAGGATTGGCCAGCGAAGTTCAAGACCCGCCGTCGCCATTGCGCGAAGCGCTTCGGATTTAACGACAGCATCCGTGAAGCCAGCAACAGCCGGATCAAAATTTGTACTTACATTGATCGCATCGGCACGCAACGCCAGCAAAGGCGTGATCACCAGGCCTGAATCGGTGATGATTGTGCGCTTCCACTCAACTTCGCCCGTCAGGCGGGTGTTTGTGCCACTAAAACCTGGAATACGTGGGTAGTAAGGTAAACCATTATTCGGATTAATGGTGCTATTTGCGTTCTTGCGATAAAGAACCTGCAAATTGCTGGTGAAGTTCAGCTCGCCGCCATAAACGGACTCTGGCGCTGTGTAAGAATAGTCGAGACTTGGGAAAATCCAAGGCTGCTTCGAGTGCATTTCAACATCGCTGTAAGCCGCCGTGATCGGATAGGATTCCTGCACGTTGAAGCGATAGAAATTGAGATCGAAGTAATTGCGATCATTGATGCCACGCAGATAAATATTGGAAACCTGCGTCTGCCCGGCATAGCCGGTCAGATCATAAGTGCGGCTGAAGTTCCGGTCACTCTGGGCCATGATGTCCCAACCGGCCTGCCAGCGCGCATTGATGTCGAAATCGCCTTTTGATGCAATCATACCGCGATTTTTTTCTTCGCGATCAATTGTGTTTGCATCGAATTCGCCGGGCTTCATCTGATGAATGCCTGCGATCTGGAGATTATAGGTGCCGTTCTCAAGACGATGACGCCATTCAGCCTGCGTCAGAAAACCCTGCTTCGTATAAGCGGTCGTTGACAGTGTCAGGTCGTAATTGGGTGCAAGCGCCCAAAAATAAGAATTCTTGATACCAAAGCCAAGATCATCCTTGTAGGCAAAGCCTGGAAACAGGAAGCCGCTTTTGCGCTTAACTGTTGGGTCGGCCATTTCGAAAGCAGGGAAATAAGCCAGCGGCATCCCGAACAGTTCAAACTTGCCGCGCTCAAAACGCACGGTTTTGGTCGCGCTGTTCCAGATAATCTTGCGTGCCTTGATCTGCCAGAGAACCGGCTTCTCAGGATCTTTTTCGCAAGCCTGACAGGCGGTGTAGACACCATTATTGAACGTGGTGATCTCGCCATTGCTGCGTTCAGCACTTTCAGCGGCAAAACGCGTATTGTCGGTTGTCTCAACGCGAAGGCCATTGACGAAGCCATCGCGGAAACTATCTGTGACATCCAGATGATCGGAATAAATTCTGTTGCCGTCGCGTTCGACGATCTCGACATTTCCTGTCGCAGTCATGCGACGGGTCTGCTGATTATAGGTCACCTGATCCGCAACGAGACGATTGCCATCATATTCGATGCGAACCTTACCTTGTGCGGTAACGACGTTGACATCGCGATCATAGACAAGCTCGTCCGCCTGCAGAATCATGCGTGCATTGGGATCACTCTGATAATTAGCACCAAGAGCGTCCTGCGCACGAACCTGCGAAGGGAGAATTGCGACTGAAATGAAAGGTATAGCAACGGCACACACCAAAGCTGTCCCGCGCGCAAGGCGCGAGAATGAATGGGGCAATACCATGCGGGCGTTACTCAAACCCACTAACCATCCTCCTTATGCAACAAAAAGGAGACACCAAAAAATGTCGCAATAATAACTGGAACCCAGGCAGCGACGAATGGCGGAACGAATCCCGCATTCCCGAATGCCTTCACCAAGACCGAAACGACATAAAGCATGAAGCCAGCAACAACGCCACCCAGAATCATCGCTCCGGACTGACCAAAGCGCACAAATTTCAGAGACACTGTTGCAGCAATGAGTGTCATTGCCATTAACAGCGCGGGAAGGGCCAGAAGTGACTGGTATTGCATGTCAAATGCGTTTGCAGAATAGCCGAAAGAACGCGCAACTTCGATCTTCTGACGCAATTGCGTAAACGGAATCGTATCAGGGGTCGCAAGCTTCTCCTCCACATATTCCGGTCGTAACTGCGTCGGAATATCGAAGCTTTCCATTTTGCGCGGCTCTTCACCGCGCGAGAACCGTGTGACGTCAGTCAGCTCCCAATGACCGTCTTTGAGCTTCGCAATGCGAGCATCATAGCGGTCACTAATTTTCTTCTTGTCATCGAACTGAATGAAGGTCGCATCGGCAAGTGTGGTGCCGCGATCAAGAATGCTTTTGGCACCAATGATCGTTTCGCCTTCATCGGTCTTCTGGCGAAGCCAGGGATCGCGAAGGGCGGAGACATCCGTGACTTTACCGTCTTTCCAGATGGAAACGATTTCTTCGGCTTTTGAAAAACCATAAGCAGCAAACGGATTGAGAATGAAGATTGTTGCGAGACCAAATAGCAAAGCCCCAAAACAGGCAGGCAGCAGGAATTGCCATGCCGAAACACCAACTGAACGTGCAACCACAAGTTCATACTTGCGATTGAGCGAAATCAGGGTCGCCATTGCGGAGAATAACGCTACAAAAGGGATCATCTGCTGCATGATGAAGGGAACACGCATTGCAGAAATGCCAAGCGCTATCCACACCGAATAACCCGGAAGATTTGCATATTTGCTGGCGTTTTCGGTGAAATCGAGCAGCAAAGCCAGCGCGAAAATGCCTAGCAGAAAATAGAAAGTGGTCTGCACATAACGGACAAAGAAATAGCGCCCAAGGGTCCAGCCAATCATGCGCGACCTCCCGTATCTTTGCGCAATCGTCCAGTTACACGATTATAGGTACTGACGATGTGGTCTCTAAAGCGGTCGAGGACATCAAGAATGCGGTCGTTCCATTTGTCAGGAATTCCGATACGGCGTCCGGTAATAAGGGCAAACCCCGTAAGCAGGATCACGCTGAGCGGTATCAGATACATGATGACGATATAGGTTTCGTCTTTATCGGCGCGGTCAGCGGAAAAATATCCGGCCCAATAGACAAGCAATGCCGTGCTGATCGCCGAGAACGATGCCGATACGCGTGCCTCGCGGTGTGAGCGGGAATCCCCTGCATAGGCTAGCGCAATCATTGCAAACACCACCGGATAAAGCCATTCCGACAAACGGCGATGCAATTCGGCCTTGTAGCGCAAAGGCCGCGTTTGCAGGATCGGATCATTCGGATCCGGATTAAGCAAATAGGACAGTGGGCGATCCTTGGCGTAAATAACGAAATCATCGCCAGCCGATGTGAACTGGCTCAGATCAAATGCATAGGAATTGAACTTGATGATCGAAACCGTGCCGTCAGAAACATCGCGGCGCTGAACTTCACCATCCTTCATCAACAACATGTCGCCAGCGGGTGTGGTGGCAATGTTACCGTCGGCTGCATAATAAATCAGATCAAGTGTAGGGTCGCGGGAATCGGCGATGAACAGACCGCCAATGCTGCCATCTGAGCGGCGCTCTGCGATCTGTATGTAAAGATTATCGGAAAGTTTGCGGAAATTGCCTTCCTGCACCACAACATTGAGCATATCCGCGCTCGCATTGGCGATCATTGCGCGCATATTCATACGCGCATAGGGATCGACATAATTCGCAACAAGAAATGATACGACAGAGATAATGGCGGCTAACATCAATATAGGGCGCATAACGGCACTGCGCGGCGCGCCCGATGCATTAATGACGACGAGCTCTGAATCCTGATTCATTGTTGAGAGCGTCTGCGTAATAGCAATGATCAGCGCGAAGGGCATGACCAGAGGAATAGCGGACGGAATAAGAAGTGAACTGAACTGAATGATTGTCTGGATGGATTGGCCGCTGGTGGTAAGAAAGTCCACGCGTTGAAGCACTTGTACCGTCCACGTAATGCCCACCGCAGCACCGAGTACTGCGAAGAACATGACCGCCACGCGGCGCAGGATGTACAACTCGATCAATCTCATAGGCGGAGTTTACATCCCGGTTCAGTTGAAAAAGCCCGACGCTAAAACAGAATCATGGCTCGAAAATTAATAGATAGCCTAAACGGACTTGGCTAAAATTAGCCGAAGAAATTAGGTTAACAGATTACTAAAGATTTTTGACTGATACCAGCGACAGTGTCTCTAAAGCCATTGGAATAATCGACGCAACCTGTTTTCATCTCTTTTCGCTGTAAGACAGATAGGTACATATCCAAAGCTCGCAAGTTTTTTATTGAGTTAACGCAAAACTGATTTTGATTTTGCATCGCTCTTGCCGTTTCGCCATATTCGTCTCACATGAGTAAGGAAAAGTCGCGACACAATCGTGTCATCTCATGGTCTGAGTTTGTTTGGAGTTGTTATGTCGAAACGTCCTTCCATTTCGTTCAGTGAATTTTCAGCACCGCACAAAGGCGTAAGCATTGTGCTTGTTGCCAAGGGCGGCGGCTTTGCAGAAGAAGCAGGGCAGGCGGTCGGTGGTTCCGAAAAGATCGCGCGCATCATTGAAATCTCTGGTTTTTCGGGTGCGTTGGGCAAAACTGCCGAAGCTATTGAAACGTCTGAAGGCGGTATCGACAAGATCGTTCTGGTGGGCGCGGGCGAACCCGGCGAACTTGGTAACGATGACTGGATCAAAATTGGTGGTGCAGCTTTTTCGCGAATCGGTAAGTCCGAGCGCGCGACACTCACACTTGCTTTGCCTGAAACTACGATCGCCGGCGATGAAGCAGGCGACGTGGCTCTCGGCATGATTCTGCGTTCCTATGAATTTAATCGCTACAAGACCCGCAAGAATGAAGAAGCCAATGAGCCAAAGCACGCTGCGAAGGTTCACATTCACACGGCTGATGTGCATAGCGCCAAAAGAGCCCTCGAAGTCGCTGAAGCCATAGCGGATGGCGTGCTCAAAGCACGTGATCTGGTCAATGAGCCCGCAAATATTCTCGGCCCTGTCGAGTTTGCAGAAGAAGCTCAGAAGCTTGAAAAGCTTGGCGTCAAGGTTGAGATTCTTGGCGAAAAGGAAATGAAAAAGCTTGGCATGGGTTCGCTGCTGGGTGTGGCACAGGGTTCGGTTCGTCCGCCACGTCTGGTTATCATGGAATGGCAGGGCGCCAAGGCCAAGGAAAAGCCAGTCGCATTTGTCGGCAAGGGCGTGGTGTTTGATACGGGTGGCATCTCGATCAAGCCTGCCGCTGGCATGGAAGAAATGAAGGGTGATATGGGCGGTGCAGCAGCCGTCACCGGATTGATGCGCGCACTTGCAGGCCGTAAGGCAAAGGTGAATGCAATCGGCGTTATCGGCCTTGTGGAAAACATGCCTGATGGCAATGCGCAGCGCCCCGGCGACATTGTAACTTCAATGTCGGGTCAGACGATTGAAGTCATCAACACCGATGCCGAAGGCCGTCTCGTGCTGGCCGATGCGCTTTATTACACCAATGATCGCTTCAAGCCGCAATTCATCATCAATCTGGCAACACTCACAGGCGCTGTTCTGGTGGCGCTGGGCACCCATCACGCGGGTCTGTTCTCGAACGATGACGAGCTGGCAGACCAGCTCTACGAAGCCGGTCAGTCAACGGGTGAAAAGCTGTGGCGTCTGCCGCTTGGCAAGGAATACGACAAAATGATCGATTCCAAATTTGCCGATATGAAAAACAGCTCTGGCCGCTATGCCGGTGCAATCACGGCAGCACAATTCCTCAAGCGTTTCGTGGGTGACACCCCTTGGGCGCATCTTGATGTGGCTGGAACGGCAATGGCATCGCCAACCAATGAATACAGCCAGACCTGGGCGTCGGGTTATGGCGTTCGTCTTCTGGATCGCTTGGTGCGCGATAACTTCGAAAGCTGAATTTGATTCAGAAACAAAGGCGTGGGCTGAGAAGGTGAATCGCTTTCTCAGCCCCGCTAAATCCTATACAAAGAGCACATGTCCGAAATTCTCTTTTACCACCTGACAGAATCGACGCTGGATGAAGCCCTTCCGGGCCTTGTCGAACGCTCTATGACGCGTGGCTGGCGCGTCGTCGTTCAGGCGGTGACTGAGGAACGCCGCGATGCTTTAGACAGTCTTTTGTGGACTTTCTCAGATACCTCTTTTGTCGCCCATGGCATTGATCAGGAGCCGCATCCTGAGCATCAGCCGGTCTTGCTGACCACTTCGCAGGACAACCTGAATGGCGCAACTGTCCGCTTTCTTGTGGAGGGGGCGGCACTCGAAGACGCAAGCACTTATGATCGGCTGGTTGTCATGTTTGATGGCCATAATCAGGATCAGCTTGAAAATGCCCGCGCTCAGTGGAAAGCATTCAAGACGGAGAACCACGATTTGACCTATTGGCAGCAGACACCGGACCGTCGCTGGGAGCGTAAAGCCTGATGCGTGCTGTTTTTATCGCAATGATCGTGGCGGGTTTTGGAACGGCACTCGGTTATCCATGGTATGTGCGTCATTTTACAGGCGATGAGATTGGGCGCTGGCCGATCCTTGAAAGTCGGGCGAGCGGTTTCATCACGCAGGAAATCCCGCTTGTTGCAAGCGACGCACCCGTTCGTATTTTTCTCGATGCTGTGCCATTACCCGGTTATGTGCCGGCTGAGCGTCGTTCGGCTGTAACGCTGGCTGTGAGCCGCAATGGTATGCCGGTCTTATCGCAGGGTCTTGATTTTGCATCGACCAGCAGTTCCATTAACACTGATCGTCCGCAAGATGGCAGTGTGCTTCGTCAAAGCGCAGGCGATATTGATCCGGTTCTTTCTGGCAACTACCTTTTCCGTACTGTGCAGGGCAACACCGACGGTTTGCAGCTTTCAAAAGTTGAACTCGTTCTGCGCCGTGGTGCTGATGAAGCAGATGAGACCTATACAACGATAGGTCTCGTTGTTGGCGTCCTCGGCGTCTATGCGCTGATGCGCACGCGCATTCGGCGCAGGGCTGAGTAGCTTCCTACTCAGCCATCGCCTCTTCATATTCGGAAGACATTTCCAGCCATTTGTCTTCGGCTTGCGCGAGCGATGATTTTGCATCGCTCATTTCCTTGTTGATGCGGATAGCTTTCTGCGGCTCTTTTTCATAAAGAGCCGGGTCTTCCAATTGCGCCGTGAAACCCTGAATCTGTTTCTGCAGTTTCTGCATCAAGCTCTCGGTTTCCTTGATCTTTTTGAGCAAGGGAGCCAGCGTTTCACGCTTCTGCGCAGCCAGCTTTCGCTGTTCTGCTTTGTTGACCTTCGGCCCTTCGTCACGTTCTGAAACCTGGTCGCCCTTGGCATCGCTAAGAACAATCTGGCGATATTCATCAAGATCGCCGTCAAATGCTTTCACGCCGCCTTCACGCACCAGCCACAGACGTTCCATGGTCGCTTCGATCAAATGACGGTCGTGGGCGATCAGAATAACTGCGCCATTAAATGCATTGAGGGCGTGAACAAGTTCTTCGCGGCTGTCGATGTCGAGATGGTTGGTCGGTTCGTCAAGGATCAGCAGGTTCGGTCCATGGAAGGTCGCAAGCCCCATCAGCAGACGCGCCTTTTCACCACCAGAGAGATCTTTGGCAGGTGTGAGCATCTTTTCCGTCGAAAGCCCCATCTGGGCAACCCGCGCACGAACTTTTGCTTCCAGTTCGCCTGGCATAAGCTTGCGCACATGTTCAATCGCGTTGTCTTCGGGGATAAGATCATCCATCTGATGCTGCGCGAAGAAAGCAACTTTAAGGCTCGGTGACAGCGTAAGGTCACCCTTTTCGGGCTGCAATCGTCCGGCAATCAGCTTGGCGAGCGTCGACTTGCCATTACCGTTTGAACCGAGCAATGCAATGCGGTCATCGTTGTCGATGCGCAGCGTCACATTACGCAGGACAGGCTTGCCCGGCACATAACCGACATCGGCATTATCCAGTGCGATTACTGGCGATGCGGTCTTCTTGTCTGCATCGGGAAAGCGGAACGGCTGCACATTGCTGTCGACATAAAGCTCAATAGGTTTGAGCTTTTCCAGCGCCTTCATGCGCGATTGCGCCTGACGTGCCTTGGTTGCCTTGGCGCGGAAACGCTCCACGAAGGATTCCATATGCTTGCGGTGCGCTTCCTGCTTGGCGTGTGCCTTCTGCTGAAGCTCCAGCATCTCATGGCGCTGCCGTTCGAACTGGTCGTAATTGCCGCGCCAGAAGCTGATCTTCTTCTGATCAAGATGCATGATCGATGACGTGGCAGAGTTCAACAGATCACGATCATGGCTGATGATGATAACCGTGTGCGGATAGCGCTTCACATAATCAACCAGCCACAACACGCCTTCCAGATCGAGATAGTTGGTGGGTTCGTCGAGCAGCAAGAGATCGGGTTCGGCAAACAGCACGGCTGCAAGCGCTACACGCATACGCCATCCACCGGAAAATGCCGAGGCAGGTTGCCGCTGCGCTTCGGCATTAAAGCCCAAACCCGACAGGATCGCACCCGCACGCGCTTCTGCCGAATGCGCGTTAATATCGGCAAGGCGTGTATGAATTTCGGCAATGCGATGCGGATCGGTTGCTGTTTCTGCTTCTTCAAGCAGTGCTGCACGTTCCTTGTCCGCCTTCATGACGATTTCAATCAACGCATCGTCTGTACCGGGGGCTTCCTGCGCCACCTGACCGATGCGCGTATTCCGGGGCAGTGAAATACTGCCACTCTCTGACGCAAGATCGCCGGTAATAACGCGAAACAGGGTGGATTTTCCGGTGCCATTTCGGCCAACAAAACCCGTCTTCGATCCCGCAGGCAGCGTTACGTTGGCGTGGTCGATCAGAAGGCGTCCGGCGATTCGTACGGAGATGTCATCAAGAATAAGCATGGTGAAAAGGGTTTTGCACGGCTTCTAAATTTTCTGCAAGTATCAACTCTTCACTATCAGGCGAAACGGCGCCCCGCTTCGATGCGCTGAAACTGAATGAGATCAAGCGACGGGGCGTCTGTACCAAGCCGCGTGAGTGCTGCATGGATTTGCCCGCGATGATGGGTTTGGTGATTGAACAGATGGCCAAGAGCAGGAGCAAGTCGCTGGCTGATCGTGCGTACATTGGTGGCTGTCATGTAAGTGAAGCGACCAGCGAGACGCTCAGTGCTCATGCCTTCGATATAGGTGCAGATACGATCATCCTCCGCGCGGCGCAGTTCACGCAGCTTGATGAAATCGTCGGTAATGATGGCATCAAGTTCGCGCGGGTGATCACCTTCGCCGGTAAAGCGCTTCATCCAGATGCGATCTGTCACCAGCAGGTGATTGAAGGTGCGATGGATTGAACCAAAGAAAAGGCCGAGATCCAGCCGATAGTCCGGATCGCTGAGATCGGCGGCTGCGCAATAGAGCAAGTCATTGGCCCAGCGATTGTAATGAGCGAACATTAAGAAGTGCTGTTCCATGATTTCCCCCCGAGAGCATTTCCAGCAAAAGTGCGAAGCGGTTTTGCGTAGGATAATGCGAAAAGACAAAAAGCTAGAGCGTAGTTTGTGCCCCAAAAACACGCACGGCGCTTAAGTGAATCAAACCTGCTCATCTATGCAGTCAATTTTCTGCCGTCTCAAGCTGATAAGCGTGTTGGGCGAGGGGCTCCCCCTTGGCAATCGGGGCTATCGCGGTTATAGAACCCCACTTTCCGAATTTTCCATCATACAAGGTGTCATAATGGCAATCGAACGTACCTTCTCCATGATCAAGCCTGATGCAACCCGCCGCAACCTGACCGGTGCGATCACAGCCAAGCTTGAAGAAGCTGGTTTGCGCGTTGTTGCTTCCAAGCGCGTCTGGATGAGCACCCGCGAAGCCGAAGGCTTTTACGCAGTCCACAAAGAGCGTCCTTTCTTTGGTGAACTGGTTGAATCCATGTCGTCTGGCCCAACCATCGTTCAGGTTCTCGAAGGCGAAAACGCCATTTTGAAGAATCGTGAAATCATGGGCGCAACCAACCCTGCAAACGCAGACGCTGGTACGATCCGCAAGGAATTTGCTCTGTCGATCGGCGAAAACTCGGTTCACGGTTCGGATGCTCCTGAAACCGCTGCTGAAGAAATCGCTTACTGGTTCTCCGGCACCGAAATCGTTGGCTAATTGCTGAGATCACGAATGAAAAAGCCCGGTCGCGAGACCGGGCTTTTTTTATGACCTATGCAAGGGATTAAAGGCTCTGTGAAAGCCGGGCCAATTCGTCGCCACCTTCATCGATCAGAACGAGTTTGCCTGCATCCAGCTTGTATGTCCGCGTTTTGCTCAGAGCATCGAGGAACTTGCGTTCCTGGTTCATGAGCGCAGGCGGGCACTGCATGTAGGTCGAGCCTATTTCGGCAAATGAAATGCTGCTTCCGGAAATCACAGCCTTACTCATGAAGCGATTACAGCCGCCAGATCCGCTGACCGTGCCATCGGAACCGACGAGCAATGTCGTCTGCGCTGTATCGACAACGCCGCCACCCTGTATATCTTCGGCGAGCCAGTCTTTGCCTTCGATCCCGATTGTGATGGCTTCGTCAGTGCCTTTGCGAACCATAACGAGCTTGAGTTCGATGGGTGCTGCGGCATCTTTTGGATCAACGGTGTAGCGCTCGTCATTGACGAACCATAGAGTATCACCGGCGGCAATGCGCGCTTGAAGTGCATAGCTGTGCTGGGGCTCAATAAGGTCTGTATCGAAGCTGATTGCAAACGGAATCGGTGAGCCTTGCGGCGCTTCGATCCGTGTCTCACCAATTATCTTGGAAGGGGCGTCAGCGAGAGAAACATCAACGAGCTGCACAATGAGATGGGCTTCCGGGGGCAGGGCAATGCGCTCGCGGTAGATGACCTTGCCGCTGATTGTCTTTTCGGCAGCAATACTCGCTGTAGGCATGGATGTTGTGACAAACATTGCTGCACCGCCGAGCATGCCAATGCCCGCAGTGAGCGCTGCCACGATAGAAAGTGTTTTTGTCAGACCTTTTAGCATCGCCAAATCCGAAACTTCCGCTCCCCATTTTATAGTCACACGGCTGCACATATTTGCCGGATATTTCCGCTATCCGAATCTGCGAGACGTCATAATTAATCAGGCAAACATTAAACGTTGCTTCATGTGAAAATTGTGGCGGCACAATTATATGCCATCCGTATTTCCCAATATTCTAGGGGGTTAAATAGTTAATTCGCAATTAAATGGGTCTTATGATATTTGCAGAATTGGAAAAAGAATTTTGCGAACGACATCTTGGACGCAATTAAACCCAATCTCAGTCTTTCTGCCACCGCTGGCGGCTTTGATCGTCTTCAGGCTTTGATTCGACCCAGCCGCCGATTTTTCCGTCGGTCAGATGTTCGCGTTTCCAGAACGGAGCGCCGGTTTTCATGAAATCCATGAGGAAGGATGCGGCCTCGAATGCCGCCCGACGATGCGACGAGGCGGTCACAACAAGAACGATATTTTCACCGGGCTTGATAAGGCCGTAGCGATGAATGATTGAAACACCACAAAGGGGCCAGCCAGCAATTGCATCGTCAGCGATGCGACGAATTTCGGCTCTCGCCATTGCGGGATAATGTTCGAGTTCAAGCGCAGACAGCTTCCCACCTTCATCGCGGCAAAGACCAGTGAAGCTGACAATCGCGCCTATGTCTGTGCGACCATCGCCGAGTTTTCGGATTTCGTCGGCCACGTCAAAGTCGGCATTGCGGACATCTATGAAAAGAGGGCAGGTATCAGCTCCCGCCATCTCAGCCACCTGTCATGGGCGGAAAAAGCGCCACTTCATTGCCGTCTCTGACCAACTCGTCATGATCGGCATGTTCCTGATTGATTGCGGCACGAATGACATTTTCATGCTCGAAGGCGGCGTCGTATTCTTCGCCAAGCGTTTTAAGATGCGCGATGAGTTCACCAACGGTGATCGTTTCGGAGGCAAGTTCGATGATTTCCTCTTCCTTGCCGATACTCTCACGCACCCAGGCGAAATAGACGAGCTTTATGCGCATAATCATTAATCCATGACGTGCTTGAGGCCTGCACGGAAATAATCCCACCCCGTGTAAAGTGTCAGGATTGCAGAAACCCAAAGCAGGACAATTCCGATCTCGGTCGTGTAGGGTAGGATTTTCTCCCCGGCTGGACCCGCCAGCAGGAATGCCAGTGCAACCATCTGTGCAGTGGTTTTCCATTTTGCAAGCTGCGAAACCGGGACACTCACCTTGAGTTCGGCAAGATATTCGCGCAGGCCCGACACAAGAATTTCACGGCAGAGAATGATGATTGCCGCCCACAACGTCCATCCGGCGATGGTGCCATCGGCTGCCAGCAGCAAAAGACATGCCGAAACCAGCAACTTATCGGCGATTGGATCAAGCATACGGCCGATTGTCGATGTCTGCTGCCAGATGCGTGCCAGATAACCATCGAAAAAGTCTGTGATGCTGGCGATCGCAAAAATAGCCAGTGCGGTCCAGCGTGACGTATCGCTTGATTGAAGGCTGCCCTCCACAAAGAAGCAAAGAACGACCAGCGGCACGGCAATAATCCGTGCGTAAGTCAATATGTTGGGCAAAGAGAGAGTGTGATTTTTCCGCATTGTTCCGCCGTATTCGTTGCTCGTGCACATCAACAGGGATGGCACAGAAAATCAACACCTGCTCATGTGTTCTTTCGGGACGTAATGCCGCCGGTAAGGAAATAGTTGCCTAAACCCCGACAAAATTACGTCATCGGTCGTGAAAATGATCGTGAATCGTGCGCGCCATGGCTTCAGATATGCCATCGATCTGCATCAGGTCTTCAATTGCTGCTCTCGAAACAGCTTTGGCCGTGCCGAAATGGTGGAGAAGCGCGCGTTTGCGGGTTGGGCCGATTCCCGAAATCTCATCGAGTGGATTTGCGACAAAGTCTTTCTTTCGCCTTGCGCGATGCGTACCGATGGCAAACCGATGCGCTTCATCGCGCATACGTTGAATGAAATAGAGCACAGGATCGCGCGGCGGCAGCGTGAAAGCCTGCTTGCCTTCAACAAAGAAGCGTTCGCGTCCTGCTTCGCGATCAACGCCCTTGGCAATGCCGATCGCTGTTACAAGATGGCTGATCCCCAACTCACCAAGGATCTGGCGCACCGCGCCCACTTGGCCCTGACCGCCATCAATAAGCACGACATCGGGCCATGAAGGGAAGGCGTCGTTGTTTTCGGTGTCGGCTACAGGTTCCGGCTCGCCATGTTCCTTGACCAGTCGCGAAAAGCGGCGCTCGATCACTTCACGCATCATGCCAAAATCATCGCCGGGTGTGATGTCGGTCGATTTGATATTGAACTTGCGATATTGATTCTTCACGAAGCCTTCTGGCCCCGCGACGATCATACCGCCAACAGCATTCGTACCCATGATATGCGAGTTATCATAGACCTCGATGCGGCGCGGAACATTTGCAAGACCAAAGGTTTCCGCCAGCCCTTTGAGTAGCCGTGTTTGCGACGATGTTTCGGCCAATCGACGTCCCAGTGCTTCGCGGGCATTGGTCAAAGCGTGGTCGACAAGCTCTTTCTTCTCGCCGCGTTGAGGTACATTGACGTGAACACGATGATTGGCGCGGGTCGATAAAGCATCTGCAAGAAGGGTCTGATCCTCGACACTTTCGGAAAGCAGAACAAGCTTTGGGCATGGCTTGTCGTCATAGAACTGCGACAGGAATGCGCCAAGAACCTCTGCAGGCCCCAGCGAGCTGTCGGCTTTTGGAAAATAGGCGCGGTTGCCCCAGTTCTGGCCGGTACGGAAGAAGAAGACCTGAATACAGGTCATCCCGCCTTCCTGATGGATGGCAAATACATCGGCCTCTTCAACCGTCTGCGGATTGATGCCCTGATGTGACTGCACATGCGAAAGTGCTGAAAGACGATCACGATAAACGGCGGCATGTTCGAAATCGAGATCAGCGGATGCCGCCTGCATAGCTTTGGCAAGGTGATCTTTTACATTCTGGCTCTTGCCGGAGAGGAAGGCTTTGGCTTCGCCCACAAGCTCTGCATAATCCTCATCGCTTATCTCATGCGTGCATGGACCCGAACAGCGTTTGATCTGGTAAAGCAGGCAGGGCCGGGTGCGGCTTTCAAACACCGAATCTGTGCAGGTGCGCAGCAAAAAAGCGCGCTGAAGTGCATTGATGGTGCGTGTTACGGCGCCACCCGATGCGAATGGACCGAAATATTCACCCTTGCGTGAGCGTGCGCCACGATGTTTGAAAATGCCCGGAGCGCGATGGTTTCCGCTCAAGAGAATATAGGGGAACGACTTATCGTCACGCAAAAGCACATTAAAGCGTGGGCGCAAGCGTTTAATCAGGTTCGCTTCGAGAAGCAGTGCTTCGGTTTCCGTGCGCGTGACGACAAATTCCATCGTCACCGTGTCGCTGATCATGCGTGTGATGCGATTGGAATGACCAATACCGCGTGCATAATTGGAAACGCGTTTTTTCAGGCTGCGCGCTTTACCGACATAAAGCACGTCACCGGCACTGTTAAACATGCGATAAACGCCGGGATTGTTTGGCAGATGCTTGACGAAGGCATTGATGATGTCGGCGCCGCTTAAGCCCTTTGTATCCGGCAGACCTTCCGATGAATCCCACTGGATGGAATCAGCAGCGGAAGCGACAGGCACAATCTCTTCAAGATCGCCGTCGTCATCGTCATCCATATCTGCGTCACCGATAACAATGCCAGCCACGTCCTGTTCATCATCCGACGGCAGGTATGAGGCATCATCATTGGGTTTGCGGGGGCCGCTCATTCCGTAATTCCTGCTATATCCGGCGTTTCCCACGCCAGATGCTGTCCGCCATCGAGCGCAATCATCTGACCTGTCACCGACCGGCTTTCCCAGAAGTAGCGAACAGTGCGTCCAAATTCTGACAGATCCGGCGCACGTGCCAATGGCAGACGGCTGACCTGCAATTCAAAGTCATCTACATTCTGTCTCTCGCTTGGCAATGTGGGCCCGGGTGCAATGGCATTGACGCGAATGTGCGGTGCAAGTGCCTGTGCCAGTGTTTTGGTAGCATTCCACAATGCAGTCTTTGAAAGCGTGTAGGAAAAGAATTGCGGATTGAGTTTCCAGACGCGCTGGTCGATCACATTGATAATGAGGCCATCGCTATCACCTGGCAGTGCTTTTGCCATTTCTTCTGCAAGGATCACCGGCGTCTTGAGATGAATCGCAAAGTGGCGATCCCAAAGCTGCATATCGAGATTACCAACTCGGTCGTCTTCAAACAGCGAGGCGTTGTTAACGAGCAGGCGAATCGGCCCAAGCTGCTCGGCTGCCTGTTTAAGCAAGCCGCGCACATCGGTTTCATTGGCCAGATCAGCCCTCACAACACAGGCTTTGCCGCCATTGTCTATGATTTGCGCTGCAAGTTCTTGCGCATGGCGAACCGAAAGATTGCAATGGATTGCCACCGGAAAACCCTGTTGAGCCAGGTCTTTGACAATGGCCTTTCCGATGCGCCGCGCACCGCCCGTTACCAGAACGGGACAATTTGCAAGCGGATTGGTTTGCGGATTTTCCAACAGGGTAAACACTTTCTTATCGTGATTCATCGCTTTGATTCATGCCATTTTGCCTGAAAAAATACAGCGAAAAATTGAAACTCCCACTATCTCTGCTGACAAAAACCAAACAAATTCAGTGGTTTCAATTTAATCACATTGTTTTCATGCAAAGCCTTTGACGGTGCACGCCCTTATATAGGAGCGACAAGCAAGCGTTGCCAGAATGCAACATCGCAATTTTGCCACCTTCTCGACAGGTTCTCTCCACACGAGGGGGCAGATCATGCCGCATTTACCAACGATATGTCGGTCCTGTCAGCGCGGCATGGATGGATCACTCCCCAATTGCTGTCCGCCCGATAAGGGACCGCGCTAAAGGTAATTTATTGAAGGAGAATGCAATGCGCACTCTTAAGTCTCTCGTAATCGCCTCGGCTGCGCTGCTGCCGTTCTCTGCAACTGCTTTCGCAGCAGACGCAATCATGGAACAGCCTCCTGTTCCTGCACCAGTTGAAATGGCTCCTCAGTACAGCTGGGCTGGCGGTTACACTGGTCTGTATCTCGGCTACGGCTGGAACAAGGCTAAGAACGAATCGTCTGCTTTCAGCAACCCAACGATTAAGCCAAACGATTGGAAAGCCGGTGCATATGCTGGCTGGAACTTCCAGCAGGACCAGTTCGTATACGGTGTTGAAGGTGACGCAGGTTATTCGTGGGCCAAGAAGTCCCGTGATGGTCTGGAAGTTCAGCAGGGCTTTGAAGGCTCGCTGCGTGGCCGTCTCGGCTACGACCTGAACCCAGTTCTGCCATACATCACTGCTGGTGTTGCCGGTTCGCAGATCAAGCTTAGCAACGCTGTTGACGACGAAAGCAAGTTCCGCGTTGGCTGGACTGCAGGCGTTGGTATGGAAGCTAAGCTGACCGAAAACATTCTGGGCCGCGTTGAATATCGCTACACCCAGTTCGGTAACAAGACTTACGATCTCGGCAACGAATCGGTTCGTAACAAGCTGGACACGCAGGACATCCGCGTTGGTCTTGGCTACAAGTTCTAATTACGGCGTAACTGCTTAATTAAACTGAAAAAAAACCGGGCAGGAAACTGCCCGGTTTTTTTATTATAAAGCATTTTAGCTAAAACATGTCGGGGCAAACTGCGAAGCGTCTACGCGGGGAAATCAGTTTATTGGACTTATTTCTGATCCTGCTACGATGCGTCAGACAATGCTTAAAAAAGATCAGCCGTGTGGAAGAAGTTTCACCAACTCCGGATGCAACTCCTCAAACCGCTTCATCCAGCGCTTGAGCTTTGGCCGCCCGCGTTCCCATTTGCCTTCAAAACGCAACGCCAGATAGCCGAGAGTTGCTGCCACAGCCAGATGACCACCATGCAGTTTGGCTGCAAGGCGCGGCGGCGCTTCATTCAAAAGATCGAGCGCGCGTTCAGCCTTACGCCATTGCAAATCAAGCCATGGCTGGTGAATTTTCTCTTCTGGTCGTGCACGGCGCTCATAAACATGGGCAAGCAGGACATCGGAAAGACCATCTGCAATGGCTTCAAAGCGCTCGGCATCGGTGCGCTTTTCCGCATTGCGTGGGAAAATCTTGTTGCCCGATACGCGGTTGAGATACTGCATTATCGCACGGCTATCGAAAACACTCTTACCATCATCTGTGATGAGCGTCGGAATCTTTCCAAGCGGATTGGCACCGATGAGGTTCTCCGGTTCGGCAGAGGTGGTTACGACCACACTCTCAAAGGGAATGCCTGCATAATGGGCTGCCATGCGCACTTTTGCACTATAGGGCGAAGCAGGAGAATAGAGAATTTGAGTCATCATTATTCCTGATATTTAAAATCTATCGATTTGCAGGCATCGTAACTAAATGGCTGCGGCATGCCTTGGCATCGACCTGTTCGCAGACACGAAATTTGAGGTCTTTGGTCATGCAGATGCGCACTTCCTGAAGATAATTGCTCTTGCAGGAAACGGATATGCCATCGGGCCTCATGCCGGGATTGGCCGTAACAAAGGCTTTTTCGACCAGCATGGGATCAACGCGCCGCGAAGTTGCAATATTGCGAAGGCTAGGCGGAATATTCACTTTGTCATAGGCCTGACGAACCGTTGCGAAATATTCGTCCTGTGCAAGCCCGGAACAGCTTCCATGCTTTCGCCACTGATGGGCGATCAGACCCGTCGAGGGCATAATATCGAAAACGCTCGAAACAATCTGGCGGGGCACAAAACTGCCGCGACTCCGACTATTGTCAAACTGGCAATTGGCCGGATAGCCAAACTCGTTCTGCGGCCAGAGGCCATGCACGACGAAGCCGAAGGGCCGCGATGTTCCGCATTGCTGCTTATTGGCTCTTGGGCCTTCAAGGGTACAATAGCTTGGCGACCATGAAAGCGAGAGCACATAAAAATCGAAATCACCGGGACGGCTGTTGCCCCGGTCCTGCGCTGGTGCTGGCAGCGCGAAAAATGAAGTGGCAAGAGCGGCGACTGATATCGCCGCGAGTTTGCGCAGCATCGACTATACAATCAGCGCAGAACGCGGCAGCTTGCGTCGAAGACGTACCAGCGATCAAAGCCGTCAACGCAGAATTCGACATTGCTGCCGACACCTGCAAAGCCCTGACCTTCTTCTACCATGTACCAGACCGGACGATATTGCCCGTCGCTCAGAACGGCAGTTGCCTGACAATAAGTCCGTTCGATCTGAGCCGGATTGGTCTTCGGTTCATACCGGGTGAGGCGCACATCGCTCATAGCGGAAATTCCAACCTGCGGCAGGTTTGGAACATGTCGCACCTGATAGCCGAAATCCGAAACAACACGGCGTAACACGCTCTGCTGGTTACAAAGACCGGCATCACCCACAGCAACGGGCGCTTGATTGAGATAATCTGCGGCACTTGCAGGCATGGATACGAATGCCAGCGGAAGAACCGATGCAGCGAGAAGTGCTGTTCTAGAAAGCTGTCCGATGCGATCCAACGTGCGTTGCATGTATCAATCCTGTCTCACAATTCGAGCATAAAGCTCTTGTTTAAACACTTTTCATAAGGTGCAGTTTCATTCAGCAGAAGGCGGCGGTCAAGTGCGATCCGTCTCAGTCCTTATCCATTGAATGCTGAAATTGCTCCCCTTTTCTTCGCCAAGCAACTTGGTAAGGTAGGGAAGCAGGATTTGCATCTCACTTTCCAGTGTAAAGGGTGGATTAACGACAATCATACCCGTGCCATCAAGGCGTGGTTCTAAAGATGGCGCACGAATCGCAAGCTCAATCTTCATAATTTTCGGGATCTCGGTTTCGCGCAGACCCTTTGTAAATCTCTCGGTCTCTTTTCGGTCTTTAACCGGATACCAGAGCGCATAGCTGCCGCCGGGAAAGCGCTTATGAGCCTTTACCAGCCCGTCAACAAGGCGGTCAAATTCGCCAGCGATCTCAAATGGTGGATCGACCAGTACAAGCCCGCGCTTTTCCTTGGGAGGCATATGTGCGCCAAGCGACAGCCAGCCATCAAGTTCGATGACGCGGGCCTGATAATCGCCGTCAAAAAGCTTGGCGAGCTTTTTGGCATCCTGCGGGTGTAACTCAATCGCCGAAAGACGATCCTGCTTGCGCAGGAGATGGCGTGTGAGGAGCGGCGAGCCGGGATAGTGCTTAAGCTCGTTGCCCTTGTTCACCGACCGAACTGCATTGAGATAAGGCTCAAGCAGTTCAATTGCCTGCGGCGGGATTTCAGCTTTTTCAACGGCATCAACGACACGGCGAATACCGCCGATCCATTCGCCTGTCTTGCCAGCTTCCGTGCCGCGCAGATCATACAGTCCGATACCCGCATGGGTATCGATCACGCGAAAGGCCTGATCCTTACGCTTGAGATATTCAACGATGCGGGAAAGGATGACGTGCTTGACGACATCGGCAAAGTTCCCGGCGTGATAGGCGTGACGGTAATTCATATTCGCGCTTGTTTCATGCCTCGTCGCTTTCGGCAATATCCCAGTGCTGCGAAATATGACATACAACGCCTATCATCTGCTCTTATTTGAGTCGGCTCATTCATGTCCGGTACAGTTCTGCTGATTGTCCTTTGCGGCGCGTTTTTCCACGCAAGCTGGAACGCCATCGTTAAAGGCGGTGGCGACAAGTTTTTTGCGGCTGCCTGCGTGGTTGGTGCTGCCGGACTGATTGCTCTTTTCTTTCTGCCCTTTCTGCCGCTGCCGCATCCATCAAGCTGGATTTACATCGGCCTGTCGACGATCATGCAGATATTCTACATGTCGCTGGTCGCAGCCGCCTATAAATCCGGCGATATGAGCGAAGCCTATCCGATCATGCGCGGAACCCCGCCTTTGCTTGTGGCGCTGGTCAGCGCGCCTTTAATTGGCGAGACAATTGGCTTGGGTGGCTGGATCGGTGTTATCCTGATCTGCTCTGGTGTTCTGGCAATGGCATTGGAGGCGCGGCGTCGTAGTGGTGGCACGTCGAGCAAAACCGCTCTACTTGCGCTCACCAATGCGGGCTTCATTGCGGCCTATACAATTATTGACGGCATTGGTGTGCGTGCATCAGGCCACACTCTATCCTATACGCTGTGGCTATTTCTTGTGAATGCTTTCCCACTGGCAGGCTGGGCTTTGTATCGAGAGCCCGATCGGTTTATCCAATATGTGCGGAACCATTGGCGTCCATCACTGATCGGCGGCGTCGGCACCTTGGCTTCCTACAGTCTTGCGCTTTGGGCGATGACAATGGCTCCAATCGCGGTTGTTGCCGCCTTGCGTGAAACCGCGATTTTGTTTGGTGTGCTGATTTCAGCATTCATTCTTAAAGAGAAAGTTGGCTTGCCGCGTTTTCTGGCCGCAGGCCTCATCGTATTAGGTGCAATTACGCTGCGATTGGCATAAAAAGTATTATGAGCCAGACTTCCACCCTATCGAATATCAAAATCGGACATTCCGCCTGTCCGCATGATTGTCCGTCCACATGTGCGCTTGATGTCGAGCTGCTGGATGAGCGCACCATTGGTCGCGTGCGCGGCGCAAAAGACAACAGCTACACAGCTGGGGTCATCTGTGCCAAGGTCGCGCGTTATGCCGAGCGCGTCCATCATCCGGATCGTTTGAAACATCCGCTCATTCGCGCTGGTCGCAAGGGTGATGGTGACTGGAAGCAGGCATCATGGGAAGCCACCCTTGATCTGATTGCTGAGCGCTTTATCAAAGCTGAACAGCAATATGGCAGTGAAACTGTCTGGCCCTATTACTATGCAGGCACCATGGGGCTGGTGCAGCGCGATTCCATCAACAGGCTGCGATACGCCAAGCGCTATTCAAACCAGTTCGACAGTTTCTGCACCAATATGGCATGGACTGGTTATTTTGCCGGGACCGGAAGCCTGACAGGTCCGGATCCGCGTGAGATGGCGAAAGCCGATGTGGTTGTCATTTGGGGCACCAATGCAGCCGCCACACAGGTCAATGTGATGACGCACGCGGTGCGCGCGCGAAAAGATCGTGGCGCGAAGATTGTCGTCATCGACATCTATGCAAATGCGACCGTGCGGCAGGCTGATATGGGAATCGTGCTTAAGCCCGGCACCGATGGCGCTTTTGCCTGCGCTGTCATGCATGTGCTGTTTCGTGACGGGCTTGCTGATTGGGATTATCTCAATCGCTACACCGACGATCCAAAAGGGCTGGAAGCGCATCTCTTAACCCGCACGCCTGAATGGGCGGCAGAAATCACCGGCTTAAGTGTCGAGGAAATCGAGGCTTTCGCGCATCTGGTTGGTAGGACCAAGCGGACCTATTTCCGCCTGGGCTACGGGTTTACGCGCCAGCGCAATGGTGCGGTGAATATGCATGCCGCCGCTTCAATTGCCTGCGTTACTGGCGCGTTTTTACATGAGGGCGGCGGGGCATTTCATTCCAATGCTGGCATCTTCAGGATGGATAAACGCGAGATCGAGGGAAATGCCATGCAGGACAGGAGCCTGCGTTTTCTTGATCAGTCGAAGATCGGGCGAATTCTGACAGGCGATAGCGAGGCGCTTTATGGTGGCCCACCTGTAACCGCTATGCTTATCCAGAACACAAACCCCATGAATGTAACGCCGGAGCAGCGTCTGGTGCGGCAGGGCTTTGCGCGTGAGGACTTGTTTGTTGCCGTGCATGAACAATTCATGACCGATACTGCCAAAATGGCTGACGTCGTGCTGCCTGCCACGACATTTCTCGAACATGACGATATTTATCGTGGCGGCGGACAGCAGCATGTGGTGCTGGGGCCAAAGCTGATTGAACCTCTTGCCGAAGCGCGCCCGAATATCTTTGTCATCAACGAACTGGCGAAACGTTTAGGCATTGCGCATTTGCCTGGCTTTGACGTCGACGAACGCACGCTGATCGACAATATGAATGCCAATAGCGATCTGCCGCAATTTGACGAATTGAAAGACAAGCGCTTCGTCGATTTGCAGCCGCCTTTTGACGAGGCGCACTATGTTAATGGCTTCAAATGGCCGGATGGCAAATTCCGCTTCCGTCCCGACTGGACGGGAAGCCCTGCGCCTAACAAGCCGCCGGAAGTTATGGGGCTGCAAGGCCCGCATCACTCGATCCCTGAATATCCGGACTATTGGGATGTGATCGAAGCTGTGGACGGTGAACATCCGTTCCGTCTTGCAACATCGCCTGCACATAATTTCCTGAATTCGACTTTTGCCGAAACCGCGACATCGCTTGCCAAGGAAATCAGGCCGGAACTGCTCATCCACCCGGATGACGCGGCCGATCTTGGTATCGCAGATGGCGAACGGATCGAAATCGGCAATCATCGCGGAGAAGTGGTGCTTCATGCCGTGCTGCGCGCTGGTCAAAAGCGCGGCGTTGTGGTGTCGGAAGGCATTTTCCCGAATTCCACATTTGAGCGCGGCGAGGGGATCAACACGTTGATTGGTGCCGAGCCTGCCGCACCTTATGGTGGGCTGGCAGTCCATGATACGAAGATCTGGATTAAAAAGATTACTTGAAGCGCATCCCGAAAAGTGTGAAGCGGTTTTCGGATAAGATGCGCGCCAAAAATAAGAAAACCCGCGCCGAACATAAGTTTGGCGCGGGTTTTGAATGTGTAAGGCTGGATCAGCCTGCGTAGTTCAGCCTGAGTCTGGATAGACCCACGGCAGCGTTGAGACCCTTCTGACCCTGAAGCGAGATGGGCTGCAATGAGATCGTCTTCCACGATCCGCCGGTCAGGATATTGGTGCCAGCACCAATGCCAATCGCCGCATTTGCCGATGCGCCGACATAACGACCTTTCAGCGCGCCTTCAGGGCGAACGGTTGGAGCCCACACCGCCCACGCGATGGTTCCGCCATTGATGAAGCCCACATCAACGCCAATCTTGGTGATGTCGCCGGTGTAACGTTCAACCGGGCCGCGACCGCGAACAGGGCGGAACACACAATTTACATCCTGCTGGCTGCCGATGATGACACCGATTGCGGGTGAAATATCGCAGGTCAGAGTACCAACTTCCGAACGTGGCTGGGTACGGCCTGAATCAGGAGCGGCTACATAGTCAGCGGCGAGTGCCGGAGCAGTCATTGCCATGCCGGAAACAACGGCGATAGCCGACAGGAGAGAAGTTGAAAAACGGAGAGACATGATGTTGTCCTCTAAAAAAAACACATAATGAAAGAGACGCTTATGCGACTCTCAAGGGTTGCTTGAGCAACGTCCATACGAACCCGAATTAGGGCGTTTTAGAGAGAGTTAAAGCTTTATTAACGAAAAAATTGTGGTGTGATTAATTTGTCGCTTAAGTAATGCGATAAATCACGCGCTGATAACCATCGCATCTTGCAACAGCGCTGTATCCGTGTCGCCACGGGCAAACTTCTGGAGCGCAAGCGCGTAAATCTTGTGTTCAGCCTTAAGCACGCGCGCAGCCAGAGTTCCTTCCGTGTCACCATCTACAATGGGAACAGCAGCCTGCGCCAGAATTGGCCCTTCATCCATGCCTTCCGTCACCAGATGCACGGTGCAGCCTGCAAGCTTCATACCAGCATCAAGTGCTCGCTGATGTGTATGCAGGCCGGGGAAGAGCGGCAATAGAGAAGGGTGGATATTGAGGATGCGGCCTTCATAAGGCGCGATGAATTTGCCCGAAAGCAAACGCATATAGCCTGCAAGGCAGATAATATCCGGGTTGAGTGCTGCGAGTGCTTCAAGGATGGCGTCTTCATGCGCATCCTTGGAAGCATAATCCTTGCGCCCGAACACGTTGGTTGCGATGCCTGCGGCTTGCGCCTTGGCAAGTCCACCAGCATCTGACTTGTCGGAGAAAACTGAAACAATCTCAACCGGAAAATCGGGCGTCTGAGCAGCAGCGATCAGCGCCTCCATATTGGAGCCGCCGCCGGAGATGAAAATGACGACCCGCTTACGGTTCATAGTTTGAGCGTACCCTGATAGACGACGCCTTCACCTTCGCGCTTGATCATACGGCCAAGGATGACGACATTTTCGCCTTCAGCAGCCAAGGCTGCAACCACTTCATCGACCTTGTCCGGCGTTACAACCGCGATCATGCCGATGCCGCAATTAAACGTGCGCAGCATCTCAAGCGCCTCAACATTGCCGGTCTTGGCAAGCCAGGAGAACACGGCAGGCACGTCGATTGCATCGAGATCGATTTCAGCGGCAAGACCTTCCGGCAGAACCCGCGGAATATTGTCCGGAAAACCGCCGCCCGTGATATGTGCCAGCGCCTTGATGCCCTCCGAAGCCTTGATCGCAGCAAGCAAAGGCTTCACATAAATGCGGGTTGGCGTAAGCAATGCTTCACCAAGTGTTGCGCCGGGCGCAAATGGCGCGTCGGACTTCCAGCCAAGACCGGAAATCTCAACGATACGGCGCACCAGCGAGAAGCCGTTGGAATGAACGCCCGATGAGGAAAGGCCGAGAATGATGTCGCCTTCGGACACATCGCCACGAGGCAGCAAGCGATTACGCTCCGCAGCACCGACGGCAAAACCAGCAAGGTCATAATCGCCATCGCGATACATGCCAGGCATTTCAGCTGTTTCCCCGCCAATCAGCGCACATCCTGCCTGTAAGCAACCGTCCGCAATGCCCGAGACAATAGCCACGCCCTGGTCTGGCGACAGCTTGCCGGTTGCAAAATAATCGAGGAAGAACAGAGGCTCTGCACCCTGAACGACAAGATCGTTCACGCACATGGCAACGAGGTCAATGCCGACCGTGTCGTGCTTGTCGGCGTCGATTGCGATCTTTAGCTTTGTACCAACACCATCATTCGCCGCAACAAGCACCGGATCGGTAAAGCCTGCAGCCTTGAGATCGAAAAGACCACCAAAACCGCCAATTTCACCATCAGCGCCCGGACGGCGTGTGGAACGCACCAGCGGCTTGATTTTGTCGACCATCAGATTGCCCGCATCAATATCGACGCCAGCCTCCGCATAGGTCAGTCCATTTTTCTGGGCGGGGTTATTTTCGGCGGTCATGACCTGCTCCTGAATATGGGCGGTAATATTTAAGCGCGCAATGACATGAGATTGCTTGTCCTGCAAGGCCGCAGAGCGCGAAAAGCGCAAAACACTGCATGAATCTGCGAAAAATCACGATCCTGTGGGTTGCGGGCCACGTTGGAACTTGTGGCTCGCGGATGGATTGCAATCTTTGTGAGTTAGACTAACTATTTTTGTCGCTCAATAGTAATATGAGTATTTACCGGACAAGCTCTCAGCCTGTCTTTTCAGAGAATGGATGAATATGGCCAAGAAACCAGCGCCCGTGACCGATGCCACGAGCAAGACCATACAGCAGTCGGATGCTGTGGCGCGTGACGGCGACATTCACGTCAATGTGGAAGTCGGCGGCTTTACCGGCTCTGGTGTGCGCCGTCAGGCGGTATTCTGGACCTGCACCGTTATTGTCTTCATCCTGTTTCTGGTTGTTTTCAGCCCGGTTCTGCTGCCATTCGTGGCCGGTATGGCGCTGGCTTACTTCCTTGATCCGGTTGCGGACCGGATGGAAAAGCTGGGGCTGTCGCGGCTGGCTGCGACAATTCTCATCCTGCTTATCTTCCTGATGATACTGGTCGTCGGACTGATGATCATCATCCCGATTCTGGCGACCCAGCTTGTCGATTTTATCTCCAAGCTACCTGACTATATCTCGCAGCTTCAGGCGCTGATGGCGAATGAAAACTCGCAATGGCTCAAGCGCTATATCGGTATCGATAGCTCCGTTATTCAGGAAAATCTCAGCGCACTGCTCCAGCAAGGCGCCGGTTTCCTCTCAACCTTGTTGCAGTCCCTGTGGAATTCGGGGAAATCTCTGATTGATATTGCGGGTCTTTTCATCGTTACGCCGGTGGTTGCGTTCTACATGCTGCTCGACTGGGATCGCATGGTTTCGCGTATCGATTCATGGGTGCCGCGCAGGCAGCTTTATACGGTTCGCGGCATTGCGCGTGACATGGATAAGGCGGTTGCTGGGTTTGTGCGCGGGCAGGGTACTTTGTGCCTCATTCTCGGCACGTATTATGCCATTGGCCTGACCCTGACAGGGCTTAATTTTGGCCTGCTAATCGGCTTTTTTGCAGGTGTTATCAGCTTTATTCCCTATATCGGTTCTTTTGTCGGACTGGCACTGGCAATCGGTGTTGCACTGGTGCAATTCTGGCCGGACTGGATCATGATTGTCGCTGTTGCAGGTGTGTTTTTCCTCGGCCAGTTTGTTGAAGGAAATATTCTCCAGCCCAAGCTCGTTGGCTCATCGGTTGGACTTCATCCTGTCTGGCTGATGTTTGCACTGTTCGCCTTCGGTTCCCTGTTTGGCTTCACCGGAATGCTGGTTGCGGTGCCTGCCGCGGCGGCAGTTGGGGTGCTTGTGCGCTTTGCACTGAATCGCTATCTCCATTCTCCGATGTACGATCCGGTTTATAAGCGCTCTAATCCCGACGATGGGCTGCTGATCGAAGCTGGCGAGAATGCAGGCAAAGAGAAATGACATTGAATTATAACCGGGCAGGATATTTGGGAGAAAGCGATGAATGACGCCCCGCGTCAGATACCGCTCGCTCTTGAGCATCAGCCCGGCTATCACCGCGACGACATTATGGTCACGGCGTCAAACCGTGCGGCAGTCGATCTGATTGATCGCTGGCCGAACTGGGTTGCGCCGGTGGTGATCCTTGCAGGGCCTAAAGGTGCGGGTAAAACGCATCTGGCGGAAGTCTGGCGCACGGCAACCGATGCATTACTGGCTGATCCAAAGGCTATCAGCGATGCGGTCGTGACGGGTGCTGCAGAATATCCGGTTCTGATAGACAATATCGGTGGTGCACCTTTTGACGAGACCGGCCTGTTTCATCTGATCAACAGCGTGCGGCAGAATGCTGCTCTTGGGCCGGGACCGTCGCTTCTGATGACGTCGCGCATGCTTCCTGCCAATTGGAACGTGAAGCTTCCTGATCTTGCATCGCGGCTCAAAGCCGCGACAGTCGTGGTGATTTCAGAGCCTGACGATATGCTGCTTGGGGGTGTCATTCATAAACTCTTTGCAGACCGTCAGATCAGCGTCGAACCGCATGTGGTGAGCTATTTGGTAAGCCGGATAGAGCGCTCACTTTTGTCTGCAATCCAGATTGTCGACCGGCTTGATCGCGCGGCACTTGAACAAAAGACCCGCATAACCCGCACACTTGCCGCACAGGTTTTATCAGATACCGGTCACGGTGAGGGATGAAGATAGCTGTCACCGGAGCGAGTGGGTTTATCGGAAGTGCTGTTCTGCAACAATTGGCGGGTGAGGGGCATGAGAGCCTTGGCCTGTCGCGTCATGATCTATGCGAACCAGACTTCACCAATGTAGATATTGTTATTCATTGCGCTGCCCTTGCGCACCGCACAGGGGCAGAGCATCCAGACGCTGACGCTTTCGATGCCGTCAATCATCACCTGACGGTTGAATTGGCAGAAAAAGCCAGACAGGCTGGTGTGCGTCGCTTCATCTTTGTATCGACGATCTATACGATTGCAGATAACCCATCGCCACTTATGCCGGATATGCCGCTCGCGCCGCGTGATGACTATGGACGTGCAAAAGCAAAGGCCGAGACGGATTTGCTTGCCATGCAGGGCATTGACGTGGTGATTGCACGCCCCGTGCTTGTCTATGGACCCGATGCAAAAGCAAATCTGCGCGCTTTGATGCGGCTTTGCGATAGCGCCCTGCCTTTGCCACTGGGTGCTGCTAATAATCGCAGAAGCTTCGTCTCATTGGAAAACGTGGCGCGTGCTTTGGTATTTCTGGCGCAAGCTCCGTCAAATCAGGTGTCTGGTCAGATTTTCCATCTCGCCGAGCCTGAACCTCGCTCGACCCGCGAGCTTGTATCGAAAGCACGCGCTGCCATGGGACGGCCTTCAAGGCTGGTTCCAGTCCCTGTAATGCTTATGAAACTGCTGCTGAGCGCGCTTGGTCGCAAAACGCTTTATGAGCAGCTTTACGGTGATATGCTTGCCGACACATCGTCGCTGCTCAATATCGGCTTTCACTATCTTCCGGGCGATCCGCAGATCGTGGCCATGGCAAAATCACTTCAAAAAAATTAGTTCGTCTGCCCGACGGCCATCGGTGGCTGAATACGCGCCTTTTGTGTGAGTGGAGCTTCCGACTTCTTCTCAACTGAACCGGTAATCATCCGCGCACTGTCCGGCTTGCTACGACCGCCGCGCAACTGATCTTCATGCACCCAGCCGATCATATTGGTCGAAGGCACGACCACGCGATGCCATTTGCCTGTTTTGCCATAGGAACGCATTTCACGGCCTTTATCGACGGTGCCAATGGCTGGTGACTTGTCCCATGCATTCTTATGAATGGTGAGTTTGGTCTTTGCATAAATAACCGAAGGTGATTGTGTGGGCGCATTGGTGCCGCGTGGCGGCATCGGCAATGACTTTGCTAATGCAGGCGGTGGCGGTGGCGGTGTGAGCTTCTGCGTTGGCCTGGGAGTCTGAACGGCTGCCTGCTGCACGGGCTTGGGTTGCGCAGGCGCAACGGATGCGGCAGGGCGAGGGACTGGGCCAACTGCACCTGCATAATCTCTGGATTGCGTTTTCTTCTCGATCACAGCCTTTTCGACAGGCTGTCTGGTTTCTGTCTTCGCAGGCGCAAAAGAGGTGGCTGTTGGCGTGGGGCGTTGAAAAAGGGCAGTGAGTGCCGCTTGCGGGCTTTTATGCTGCGCGGTCGCCCACAGGCTAAACGCACCCAAACCCAATATCGCGCCGAGCGCCAATATTGGTGCGGATGAGCCTGAACCGCTCTTGCGCCCTGTGGAACGCCCACTTGAGCGTTTTGTCGGGCGGGAGCTCCGTTTCCGAGGTGCCATTTATCTGTTCCCTGTCCGAATCGCGACAGGAAGACACTAGCGGGTCTTCCTTCGCATTTGGTTACCGGGACTAAACGGAACGCGTGAGGCCGCCATCCACGCGCAGGTTCTGGCCAGTGATGTAAGCGGCACCTTCCGAAGCAAGAAATGCGACGGTCGCAGCAATTTCTTCGCTTGTGCCATATCGCTGCAACGGCACGCTGTCACGACGTTCTTCGGTTGCAGGCAAACTGTCGATCCAGCCCGGCAAGACATTGTTCATGCGGATATTATCGGCTGCGTAGGTATCGGCAAATACCTTTGTGAAAGAGGCAAGACCGGCGCGGAAAACGGCAGAAGTCGGGAACATGGAGCTTGGTTCAAACGCCCATGCCGATGAAATATTGATGATCGTGCCGGATTTCCGCTTTTGCATGTAAGGCACGACAAGGCGACTTGGGCGCACAACATTGAGGAAATAGGTGTCGAGGCCCTTATGCCAGTCCTCATCAGTAATATCGAGAATTGGAGCGCGAGGGCCATGACCAGCACTGTTGACCAGTGTATCAATGCGGCCCCATTTTTCGACAGTCAGATCAACGAGCTTTTTCAGATCGTCAACCGACTGATTGGAACCTGTTACGCCAATACCGCCGAGTTCTTTGGCCAGTGCTTCGCCTTTGCCTGAAGAGGATAGAATAGCGACGGCAAAGCCATCTTGTGCCAAACGCTTTGCGGACGCAGCGCCCATGCCGCTTCCGCCAGCTGTAATAATTGCTACTTTTTGAGCTTCTTTTTGTAATGGCATCTTCTAATCCTTACGTGATGGTGATCGTCGGAACCTAGCGCAGAAGCTTGAAATCCCAAGTCAATTTTCTTGAATTTAAGGTTTGATAATACTGCCCCAATAAAAAACGCCGCTTGCGCGGCGTTTTATCAAATACGGTCGAATGAATTATTCCTGTCCGGATGACTTGTTGCCCGAAAAAGATTGAGAGGAAACAGGTTCGTCGCGTTTCTCGTTCAATTCTTTTTGCTGAACTGCATCGCGAAATGCTGCCCATTCATTTTCGTGGCGACGGTAAAGTGCATCTGAATTCTGAATGTCCATTTCGATCCTCCCCAAATTGGGCCTGTGTTGTCGTGGTAAGCCGAATAACACGGACAGCGAAGAATCGTTGCATCACAAACCGTAAGCGTTTGAAATCTTAATCGGTTTATATGTTTTTAACTCGATTAAGTTTTCAACTATTGTGGATATTTGATGCCTCTCTGTGACTAAAGGATTAGTTCTCTTCAATGGAAACGCCACCTTCACCGATTTTCATTTCGATGCCCGAAGGCTTGGTTTCTTCCTGATAGGTATAGATTGCGAAACCTGCCACCACGACGATAAGAGCACCGATAATCAGATAAAGACCGTTGCGATTCACTCTGAAACTCCTGAAATTTTAAGGTGCAGTTAAAACGCGCTAGCCTGTTATTGGTTCCGTCTCTTTTGCTCGCACTCTAAAAAAGCAGAGAAGAGTAAGACTGTGAATAAAATTCAGAAAAACACTTTTTATCGCTTGCTTTATATCTTACGATTATCTAGGGAAGAGCCGCTTACAAAGCACGGAGCGTAGCGCAGCCTGGTAGCGCATCTGGTTTGGGACCAGAGGGTCGGAGGTTCGAATCCTCTCGCTCCGACCATTTCCTTCAAAACAATTAGCCAAGATGAGTATGTCGCAGTCAGATGCTGTGACGTGTGTCTTTATCGCGTTGACATGATGTGACGTGTAAACTATTGCCTTGGTGAAATCATCGCCTCTCACGAGGCTAAAGAGCATAGATCAAGGTTCTTCAAATGGTTGCACGTATTTACCGTCCAGCTAAGACCGCAATGCAGTCTGGTAAAGCCAAAACTGAAAACTGGCTTCTGGAATATGAGCCAGAGAGCGCCCGTAAGGTTGAGCCTCTGATGGGCTACACATCTTCTGGCGATATGAAGAGTCAGATTCGTCTGGCATTTGAAAGTCGCGAAGATGCAATCGAATATGCGACCCGCAACGGTATCGCCTATCGTGTAATCGAACCACATGAAACCACACGCCGTAAGGTTTCATATTCGGATAACTTCAGCTTTTACCGCGTCCAGCCTTGGACGCACTAACAGCTTTCCCCGGCCTGATGCTTTGTGCTAAGGCCGGGTTCTGATGGTGAGGTCCCGTAGCTCAGCTGGATAGAGCACCGGCCTTCTAAGCCGTAGGTCACTGGTTCGAATCCAGTCGGGATCGCCATCAAATCAATAACTTAGCTGTATCGATTTCCATAAGTTCCAACTTCATGTAGCGCGCAAAATCACTTGTCGGCGCGCTACAATTTTGACGGTTTTTTTGAGAGTGGCTGAGTTTACGCTTTGCGTAAGAACTCTGTGCGCAGAACAAGTCCTTTGACCTGTTTAGTGCTGCAATCGACCTCGTCCGGATTGCCGGTAAGACGGATATTCTTCACCAAGGTTCCGCGCTTGAGCGTGGTCGATGTGCCTTTGACCTTGAGGTCTTTGATCAGGGTAACAGAATCGCCATCATTGAGCTGGGTGCCGTTGCTGTCGCGTACAATTTCATCAGACATAATTTAATCCCGATTATAAGTTGCCGCAGCTTCATGGATTATGAAAACTGTCGGTTCGTTGACGGTAGGTGTGCCTACTCTTTTTCTTAATTGCAGATGCGATTCTGGTATAAATAGAACGGTTTCCGCTGCTGCATGTAAATGTTTCTATAACAAAAAAAACGCCGCATACATTGCGGCGTTTTGCTTTATCGGAATTAAACTTATCCGCCCCTAGGGCCGTTACCCCTGTCGTTCTGTTTGAACAATAGTCGTCCACTGTCTCTATAAAAACGATTCCCGTTCTCACGAGATCGATTCCAGTTGCGATCACGGTTCCAGTTACGATCACGGTTCCAATTGCGGCCACGATCCCAGTTGCTGCGGCGATCCCAGCGTCCACGATCCCAATCTCGACGATTATAATAACGGCGATCCCAACGGTCATCCCGATCATTGATCGCAGAGCCAATGGCAATGCCAGCAATTAGCGGAATGCCGATAAGCGCCGCAGTATTACCAAAGTCATTTGAATAACCACCACTCGAACCTTCGCGCATTGCGAGGTAACGAGAAGATGCCCAGCCTGAAAGTCCACCATAGTTAATCTGGCACCAGCCATAGCCGGATGTGCAGCCCTGCACATTGACAGCAGCGCGGTTGGGAATACTGCCAAGAGAGGCATAACCCGTGCCCGGACCCGTACGAACATTCAGATTGGTTGTTACGATTGCGTTTGCTGCTTGCGCAGCACCTGCGGAAAAAACGCCTAAAACCAAGAGTGCTGCTTTCAAAGAAAGTCTCATTGGTGTTCTCCCTGAACAACTCCATTGGTTAATAAACTATGAAGATGGTCAAGTAGTTCCATCATGCCTTTGTGTTAGCGTCGATGGCGCAGAATGACGGCTATGGCTAAGCCTGCCAGCCCAATAGCAATGACGCCTTGCAACACGAATACCCAGTTCATCATGGTATTTTCCTTTGGTGCAGACCGCACCCGCATTCAGAATAACCTATCGACTGGTTTCCTACAGCATTGGTTCAAAAATCGGAATCAATTTTTCGAACGAGAAAATCACCGAATAAAGGGGGGAAAGTTTCGGCTATTCGGGCGGCCCAAAATATTTGGCTTTCAATGCGGCCACTTCTTCACTTTCCTCTAAGCTGATGATGGCAACCGTTGCTGGTTTTACAAGGTCGCTATGGCGTGGAAAGGCAAAGCCGTATTTATCCGGACTGAATATATTTCCAACGATTTCAACCGGCTCGCTGGCATATTTGTGGGTGAAATATTCAAGCACAGGACTATCGCCAACGATTGCTGAAATCTCATCATTGGTAAGTGCAGCTACCGCTTCAGGCAGATGATCAAAAGCCACTGTGGATATGGAGCGCGATTGCAGCAGATGCTGCGCAATGCTTCCCGTCCGCACGCCGACAGTCTTGTTCTGCAAATCAGACAAATTATTGATATTATTGGAAATATGCGCAACCGTCATAACGCTTGTAACAGAGGAAGTTACATAGGCAACCACTGCAATACCAAAGACCAGCCAGAAAGCTTGCCATATCCGGCCCAGCCATCCAAACAGGTTTTTGCGGGAGCTTTTGCCCGAAGTTGCGAGTGAAACGACGTGATAAAAGCTCTCGGCCAGCCCCTCTAGCCAGTGCCGTGGAAAATGTGGGTCGAACCGGCGATCAAAGAAGGTAAGCATCAGGGTGGCAATCAGAATAACGATGCCGATCCACGCATAGGTCGCCAGATGCCCCGCATCTTCAAGCTCGCGGATCAGGTCCTGCCAGCTATTGCCAGCTTCCCTGTGTATCATTATCCGCAAGCCTGCATCGAACCATGGATGCGTGAAGTCTACGACCTCCGCGCGTTTCTCTGTGATGGTGAGATTGGTGACAGCGGCATCGACCTCGTTCCTGGATACGGCTTCAACGAGCGCGGTATAGTTCGGATACTCGACAAATTGTGACACCAGACCCAAACGCGAACCGACGTTGTTCCAGAGGTCGATCGCCATTCCGCTGAATGTTTCGCCTTGTTTATTGACGAACGGCTCACTGACATAAACGCCGACCTTTACCTGCCGCAAAGGGGCATTCTGAGCGCTTGAGGGAAGGGCTGCAAAAACCAGAAAAACAACCGCGAGCAAAATCTTCGAGGCAATGCAAAGCGGATTTCTAATCAAATTCCATGGTGACACTGGTTCGAGCCGATTTTTTGTTTCCCACGGCAAGAAGTATAAATGTTCCAGCGACAGATGGAAGTAACCCAAGCATATATTTTCTTTGTATTTTTCTATTTAAGTATGACTAATGTTTTACATGCAATAGAGATAACTACGTGATCAAAACTCAAGAGTGGTTCCAATCAACACAATGTTGATAGAACCACTCTGCTTGTCGAAAAATCAGATCGCCGCAAAGCCTTTTTCGAGATCAGCGATGAGGTCAGGCACGTCTTCAAGGCCAATCTGCAAGCGGATGACCGGGCCGGGATAATTGCCCTTGGCGACGGTGCGATCTTTCAAGCCAATCTCATTTGCGAGACTTGCATAACCGCCCCATGAATAACCAAGCCCGAAAATCTCAAGCGCGTTGAGGAATGCCTGCGCTTCTTTGCGGCTGCCGCTTTTGAGCACAAAGGCAAAGACACCGGATGACCCTTTGAAATCGCGTTTCCAAAGCGCATGGCCGGGATGGCTTTCAAGCGCTGGATGCAAGACACGATCGACCGCCGGATGGCTTTCCAGCCAATGGGCGACTTCCAGCGCGCTTTTGCGGTGATGTTCCAGACGAACGCCCATGGTGCGCATGCCGCGCAGGATCTGGTAGGCATCGTCGGGTGCTGCACATAGTCCAAGCGTGCCATGTGTTTCCAGCAATTGCGGCCAGCATTTCTCATTGGCGGAGATAGTGCCGAACAAAATATCGGCATGGCCGGATGGATATTTTGTCGAGGCGTGAATGCTGATATCCACGCCAAAATCGAGCGGCTTGAAATAGAGTGCTGTCGCCCATGTATTATCCATCATGACGATGGCGCCCGCTTCATGCGCTGCCTCGACGATTGCCGGAATATCCTGCACTTCGAACGTGTTGGAGGCAGGTGATTCCGTAAACACCACTTTGGTGTTGGCGCGCATCAGCTCTGCAATGCCGCTTCCAATTTCAGGATCATAATATTCAACCTCTACGCCCATGCGCTTAAGGATCGTATCGGCAAAATGGCGGGTGGGATTATAGATCGAATCCACAAACAGCGCGTGGTCACCGGGCGACAGGAAGCCGAGCAGGGGCACCGTAACCGCCGCAAGGCCCGATGGAACACAGACCGTCCCAGCGGAGCCTTCAAGCGCATCGATAGCTGTGCACAAGGCTTCGCTGGTTGGCGTGCCGCGTGTGCCATAAGTGTATTTCTGATTGCCGGTAGCCATCGTCTGCGCATCGGGAAACAGCACCGTGGAAGCGCGCACAACAGGCGGATTGACGAAGCCGTGATAGTCGCGTGGATTGTAGCCGTCACGGGTCAAGCGTGTGTTTATGCCCAGCTTTTCTGTCTTGTTCTGATTGTTAGTCACGAAATTGCCTCCAGGCCATGTTGCTTGCTGATGCATCGATTCTTGTTTGCGACTTTCGCAAAGAAAGGTGTTTGTGTCCGCTTTTAGTGGATGCTTCCTAATTACTGGATAGAGCGCGTGTTTGGCGGATGCAACATCGAGCTTTGTAACAGTGATAATCTAAAGCATAGCGCATCCCGAAAAGTGGGAACCGGTTTTCGGGTAAAATGCGCTCTAAAGAGAGAGTAATGCCGACATGCACGAGCGCAAAGCCACAAGCACGATCCTCTATCCATTTCGTGCCGCGTTGGAACTTATAAGAGCGCTCGTACGGCCAGCTTATGCGGGTGCACCTTCAAGCTGGACCATGGAAATGACGGCACTTGTTGTGCTTGTGCCCTTCGTGCTTCTGGTCCTGCATTTATGGGATGCGCAGATCGTTCGCGCTGCAATGACCAGCGATTTCATCGTCATGGAATTGCTGCGCACCATAACTGATTTGATTCGCACATTGGTATGGCTCGGTATTGGCATGATCGTCTGGCTGGTGACTGCCTTGTTGCTTTCACCCGAAATTCGTCTTGCATCGCAACACATGCTCGTCCGCTTTCACGGCTGGGCGACACTTGTGCTTGCCTCCATTGTGGTGGGCAGCTTTCCGACTGAAATCGGCAAATTCGTTATCGGGCGGGCGCGCCCGCTTTTGCTTGATGAGCTGGGTTCTGCCTATTTTGCGCCGTTTCGTGGACAGCATTCCTACGAAAGCTTTCCTTCAGGCCACTCCATGATGGCCGGAATTATGTTCGTATCCTTGTGGATTTTTCTGCCACGCTGGCGCATTTTGACGGCGCCCGTGTGCATATTGTTCGTCATCAGCAGGCTTGCGGCTGGCGCACATTATCCGACTGATGTCGTTGCTGGATTTACACTTGGCTTTATTGCGACATGGTGGGCTGCGCGCTTCATGGCGACGCGAAATATTATTTTTTCAGTTGATAACGACAGCATGATGCCGAAGGTCTGATTTTGACGAATTGGGAAGATTTTTCACATTTAATTTCGCTCTGTAACGCTAATAAGTAGTTGTTTTTATTGTTTAAATTTTTTTCTGTAAAGTTACCCCGATAAGTTGGGGGCAATTACTCTAAAACGGGGAAATCATGTAAAAAACGGCATGCGCTGCGATGGTTTTTTCGAAGAATGGTTCGTTTCTTCCACGTAAATAGCTTGACCAAAACCAAAATATCGCCTTCGATAGGGCTGTGAAGGCGACAGGCTTCACTGTGCCCATAAAAACAAATGAGGGTCGATAACGACTCCGGGCAAGGGTTGCCTGCGTAATGCAAGGGGTTGGGGAGGTCTCTTAATGGGCTCTCCTGAATTTGCGAAAAAATAAGCAACAGAGACGCAGGGCGGCTTGGCCCGCGATCTCCAGGGAACATAAAAAGGTTGCAGGCCAGATGAAAAAGACTGTTTTGACAGGGGTATTGGGTGCGGCGGCGTTGTTTGGTGTGGCATCAGCCGCATCAGCCGATACGCTCGCGGATGTGAAAAACAAGGGCTTCCTGCAGTGTGGCGTCAACACAGGTCTGCTCGGCTTTGCTTCGCCTGATGATAAGGGCGAATGGTCGGGTTTTGACGTGGATTATTGCCGTGCGGTTGCAGCCGCCATTTTTGGTGACCCAACCAAGGTGCGGTTTACACCGTTGAATGCAAAAGAACGTTTCACAGCGCTGCAATCGGGCGAAGTGGATGTTCTGATCCGCAACACGACATGGACCATCAGCCGCGATACGTCGCTTGGCCTCGATTTCCCGGGCGTCAATTATTATGACGGTCAGGGCTTCATGATCAATTCCAAGAAGCTGTCGGGTATCAATTCCGCGCTTCAGCTTTCTGGCGCTTCGATCTGCGTTCAGTCAGGTACGACGACCGAGCTGAATATGGCTGATTACTTCCGCGCCAATAAGATGGAATATAATCCGGTCGTCTTCGAAAAGCTCGAAGAAGCCAACGCAGCCTATGATTCCGGTCGCTGCGATGCTTATACGACCGACCAGTCCGGTCTTTATTCGACCCGTCTGACACTCGCAAACCCGGATGATCATGTCGTTCTGCCGGAAATCATTTCCAAGGAACCGCTTGGACCAGCTGTTCGTCAGGGTGATTCCAAGTGGGCCGATGTTATCCGCTGGACTCACTATGCGCTTCTGAATGCTGAAGAATTCGGCATCACACAGGCCAATGTCGAAGAAATGAAAAACTCCGACAATCCTGAAATCAAGCGTCTGCTGGGCTCCGAAGCGGATACCAAGATCGGTACGGATCTTGGTCTGAACAATGATTGGGTTGTGAGCATCGTCAAGGGTGTTGGCAACTATGGTGAGCTGTTCGAGCGCAATCTCGGTGCCGGTAGCCCCCTCAAGATTGCACGCGGTGTGAATGCCGAGTGGAACAAGGGCGGCCTGCAATATGGTATGCCGATCCGCTAAGCAACGCTCCCTTACGGGACGTGCTTCTGTTTGATAAATTCTGGTGGGGGCAATTCTGCGCCCGCCAGATTTATCGACTTTGCACTCTGACTGAGAACCGAAACAGCCTTCGCATCATTGCTTAGCACAGAAGGCCTCTTTGCCCATTTTCTGTGTAATTGATGCCTGGTTATCAGGCTTCGGGTTTCGGCGCATCGTATTAAGCAATTTAACCCGCGCCTCGCATTCATATTGATGCAGGGCTTACGGTTCGACATTCGAATGCAGCTTCTTTGAACTGATTTTTCCGCTGGGGGAACGGAAGAGAAATTACTTTCAAAGCTGCCGCAATGGTCGAAAGAAAACAGGGAACATATGGCTTCCTATTCTGCAACCGAACAACGTCGCGATGGTGGCGGAACTTCCCTCCTGTATGATCCGCGAGTTCGCGGCATCTTTTATCAGGTGGTGGTGTTCGCAGCCGTTGTGGCTTTGATTTACTGGATCGTCGGTAACACGATCACCAATCTTCAACGCGCAAATATCGCGTCGGGCTTTGGCTTTCTCAATGGACGCGCCGGCTTTGATATCAGCCAGACGCTCATACCTTATTCGAGCGACTCGACCTATGGTCGCGCACTGCTCGTCGGGCTTCTCAACACGCTCTACGTTGCAGCTCTCGGTGTGGTTCTGGCATCGGTTATCGGCTTTGCAGTCGGTATCGGGCGCCTTTCGCGTAACTGGCTTATCCGCAAGATCTGCATGGTTTATGTGGAAGTGTTCCGCAACATTCCACCGCTGCTGGTTATCTTCTTCTGGTATTTCGGCGTGCTTTCTGTTTTGCCACAGGCGCGTGAAAGCCTTGCTCTGCCATTTGGCAGCTACCTGAACAATCGCGGCTTCTTCATGCCATCACCTGTCTGGGGTCAGGGAGCGTGGCTGCTGCCAGTCGCACTTCTGGTGGGGCTTGTTGCCTCGTTCATCGTGGCGCGCTGGGCTAAGCGCCGTCAGATGGCAACCGGCAAACCCTTTCATACCGTGAGAGTCTCGGCAGCGCTCATCATAGGCTTGCCGTTGCTGGCGCTCATTGGCACGGGCTTTCCAGTTTCTTTTGATTACCCAACGCTTGGAACCTTCAATCTGACGGGCGGATCGCAGGTCAAGCCGGAATTTCTGGCCCTGCTTCTGGCATTGTCATTTTATACTGCATCCTTCATCGCAGAAACGGTTCGCGCAGGCGTACTTGGCGTAAACAAGGGACAGACCGAAGCAGCTTACGCTGTTGGCTTGCGTCCGGGGCAGACGATGCGATTGATTATCGTGCCGCAGGCACTGCGCATTATCATCCCACCGCTGTCGAGCCAGTACCTAAATCTGATCAAGAACTCGTCGCTCGCAATTGCAATTGGCTATCCGGATCTTGTTGCCGTTGGCGGCACGATCCTCAATCAGACCGGTCAGGCTGTTGAAGTCGTTGCAATCTGGATGGTGATATATCTCAGCATCAGTCTGGTTACATCCGGCCTCATGAACTGGTTCAATGCCAAGATGGCGCTGGTGGAGAGATGACTATGGAAAACGCTGATCTCCAATATGTTCGCTCGCAAATGGTCGAGGGGGAAAAACCGCCTCGTTCCGTTCAGGGCTTGTCACACTGGCTGCGGGTCAATCTTTTCGCAACGCCTGTTGATGCGGCACTGACCATCTTTGGCCTGGCGGTTGTGGCATGGTTTTTGCCACCAGTGATCCAATGGCTGTTTGTCAACGCCGCCTGGACGGGTGCCGATCGCACGGCATGTCTGACTGTCGCGCAGGGCGGGGTGCAGCCGGATGGCTGGTCGGGTGCCTGCTGGGCTTTCGTCGGCGCAAAATACGAGCAATTCATTTATGGCCGCTATCCGTTTGCAGAACGCTGGCGTGTTGATCTGACTGCGGTTTTGTTCGTAGCTCTGCTTGTGCCCCTACTGATCCCGAAAATACCGCATAAGGTCATAAACGCGATTTTGTTCTTCTTCGTGTTTCCGGTCGTGGCTTTCTTCCTGCTGGTCGGTGGCTCGTTCGGATTGCGTTATGTCGAAACTGCGCTTTGGGGTGGTCTTCTCGTCACGCTGGTTCTGTCCTTTGTGGGTATTGCGGTATCGTTGCCGCTTGGCATTGTGCTCGCACTTGGACGGCGCTCCAAACTGCCGGTGATCAAAACGCTGTCCATCATGTTCATTGAAATGGTGCGCGGCGTTCCGCTGGTGACTGTTCTGTTTATGGCAAGTGTGATGCTGCCTCTGTTCCTGCCGCCGGGCGTGACCTTCGATAAGCTGATGCGTGCACTGATCGGTGTGGCACTTTTCGCCTCTGCCTATATGGCGGAAGTGGTGCGCGGTGGTCTTCAGGCGATCCCGCGTGGTCAATATGAAGGTGCGGATGCGCTGGGTCTCAGCTATTGGCACAAGACCGGGCTCATCATCTTGCCGCAAGCTTTGAAGCTGGTCATTCCGGGCATCGTCAACACGTTCATCGGCCTGTTCAAAGACACCAGCCTTGTCTACATCATCGGCATGTTTGATCTGCTCGGCATTGTTCGTCAGAACTTCTCCGATGCGAACTGGGCTTCTCCACAGACACCTGCAACAGGTTTGATCTTTGCGGGCTTTGTTTTCTGGATTTTCTGTTTCGCCATGTCGCGATACTCTATATTCATGGAACGAAGGCTCGACACGGGTCATAAGCGATAAGAATCAAGGGAATAAAGAAAATGAGTGCACAAAGCGCCCTCCCACAATCCGAGCTCGGTGTCGAAATCGATCGTTCAAAACTGGAAGTCTCGAAGACCGATGTGGCGATTGAGATCAAGAACATGCACAAGTGGTATGGTGAGTTTCACGTTCTGCGTGACATCAACCTCAAGGTGATGCGTGGTGAACGTATCGTGGTTGCGGGTCCTTCTGGTTCAGGCAAATCGACGATGATCCGCTGTGTTAATCGTCTGGAAGAGCACCAGAAGGGTCAGATTATCGTTGATGGCATCGAACTCACCAATGATCTCAAGAAGATCGATGAAGTGCGCCGCGAAGTGGGCATGGTGTTTCAGCACTTCAACCTGTTTCCGCATCTGACGATTTTGGAAAATTGCACGCTCGCCCCGATCTGGGTGCGCAAGATGCCAAAGAAGCAGGCTGAAGAAGTCGCTATGAAATATCTGGAGCGGGTCAAAATTCCAGAACAGGCGAACAAATATCCGGGCCAGCTTTCAGGTGGTCAGCAGCAGCGTGTGGCCATTGCGCGTGCGCTGTGCATGAACCCGAAAGTCATGCTGTTCGATGAGCCGACTTCTGCGCTTGATCCGGAAATGGTCAAGGAAGTGCTTGATACGATGGTAAGCCTTGCTGATGAAGGCATGACCATGATCTGCGTGACGCATGAAATGGGCTTTGCGCGTCAGGTTGCAAACCGCGTGATCTTCATGGATCAGGGCCAGATCGTTGAGCAGAATTCGCCAGCCGAATTCTTCGACAATCCGCAGCATGAGCGCACAAGACTGTTCCTCAGCCAGATTTTGCACTGATCTGATTTGGACACCAAACAAAAAACACCCGCCGCTCATCCGGCGGGTGTTTTGTTTTAATCGGCGTGCGGACCCTCGCAGAACTGAATACGATTACCGAATGGGTCTATAACAGCCAGCACACGTCCCCACGGCGCATCTTCAATGCCCGGACGCATGAAGCGATAACCGCGCGCGTTGATTTCCTTATGAAAGGCATCAACACCCCTCATACGCACAAAAATATTGGCACCGGGGCTTCCGTCGCCGTGATGTTCGCTCAAATGCAGAATGAGCCCATTGCGTGAAACTTGCATGTAAAGCGGCATGCCTTCCGCAAACCGATGTTCCCAGTCGATTGTGAATCCCAGAAAGCCGACATAGAAATCCTTGGCTTTCTCAATGTCGAAAATTCGGAAGATGGGACAGGTCTGTTCAAACTGGACGGTCATTCTGGGTTGCCTTTTTGATGTTCTGAGCCAAATGCATCCTTTGGGGGGAGCTGCTGGTTATAGGTGATAATATGCAAGACACCATGGAGGAATTGTCATGCCAAAATTGATTTTCGTAAACCTGCCTGTCAAGGATGTTGCGCGTTCCACCGAGTTTTATGAAAAGGTCGGCGCAACCAAGAACCCGATGTTTTCAGATGAAACAGCGTCGTGCATGGTATTTTCCGATACCATCCACGCCATGGTGCTAAGCCATGAAAAATTCAGCCAGTTCACGCCGAAGAAAATTGCCGATGCAAATGCGACAAGCGAAGTGCTGATTTGCCTCTCGGCTGACAGCAAGGCTGAGGTAGACGAAATCGTCGAGAAGGCTGCGAAAGCTGGTGGTCGTGCTGATCCGTCTGCCAAGCAGGATTATGGCTTCATGTATGGCCGCAGTTTCGAAGATTTAGATGGTCATATATGGGAACTGATGTGGATGGATATGGAAGCTGCCGCCAAAGCGATGGGCTGACTTAAGGAGACCGACGAAAAAAGGGGGGGCGATACACATGGAGGAGAACAACCATGTCTGGTCTGACAGTCTGCCTCTGGTTCGACAAACAGGCAGAGGAAGCCGCTACTTATTATGTTTCCATATTTCGCGATCTGGGAAGGCCTGCATCAATTGATGGCCTTATCCGCTTTAAACACGGACACCAGCAGAGTGGTATCGATGTTGTAGCAGCAAATTTCACACTTGATGGACAAGTCATGTGCGCATTGAATGCCGGGCCGGATTTCAAGTTTACCCCGGCAACCTCGCTCATTCTGAAATGTAAGGATCAGGCAGAGCTCGACGCATTTTGGGACAGGCTTGTTGAAGGCGGTTCGCCCATGGAGTGTAGCTGGCTGACCGATAAATATGGCTTCGCGTGGCAGATCGTGCCTGAATTCATGCTTGATATTCTGCAAAATGGTACGCCAGAAGTCAGGCAGCGTGTGGCACATGCCATGATGACAATGGTCAAGCTTGATATAGCCACGCTTGAAGCAGCACGCGACGCTACTTAGTTTTTACTGCCTCAACGGCGTCATAACCATAAAGCCAGTCCAGATCTTTGAGAAAACGATCTGGACTGCGCATCGCAAACATCATGTTGCGGCCAAGCGCGAAAACACCTGTTGCGTGATAAGCAAATTTGTTGAGTTCGCCGCGTTTGCCCACCGCTGCAATGCGCTCCTTGCGCACTTTGTCAAAGTGCGCCAGTGCTGCCTGCTGATCGGTAGCATCCAATGCTGCGGCAAGCGCTGCCGCATCTTCAATCGCCATTGCAGCGCCTTGTGCGCCAAACGGCGTAATCGCATGTGACGCATCACCGAGCAGGATGATGCGCTTCTCACAGACAAATTGCGCATCCGGCATTTGAAACAGTGGCCAATAGGTCCAGTCAGGAGCTGCAGCAATGACATCTAGAATTGCTGGGTTCCAATCCATGTAAATGGATTTGAGCAGGTCGCGATCTCCGCGCTTTGACCATTCTTCTCCGGGATTTTCACCATCGGTTATAGCAACGAAATTGAAATAGTCGCCGCCCTTGACCGGGTAGGCCACGAAGTGAACCTTTTTGCCAAGCCATGCAGATACGGCCGTTTTCTGTGGCAACACATTGGCAAAGCTGGCTGGTAAATCATCAATGGCAATCATGCTGCGCCACGCAATATGACCGCTGAACTGCGCTTTGCTGTGAGCCACCTTGGCGCGCTCGCTCGACCAGACGCCGTCGCAGCCAAGAAGATAACTCGCGTGAATTGTCTCGGTTTTCGTCCCCCGGCGCACTTGCGCCTTGATCTCATCGCCGATGGCTGCGTGCTGCAAGATTTCCGAGCCGAGATTGATCTCTATCGATGGGTTTTCAAGGCATGCGGCAAGAAGTGCAGATTGCAGATCAGCGCGATGGCAGACGACATAGGGATGATCCCAGCGTTTAAGCGCTTTATCGCCGAGTTCCATCGTGAGAAGGGGGCGGGCGCTGCGGCTATCAACAAGGTAGAGCGCTTCGGGCGTAACCGAGTGTGTGGCAAGCCTCTTTGCAACGCCAAGACGTTCAAGATGCCGCATAGCATTTGGGGCCAGTTGCAGACCAGCGCCCACTTCGGAGAGTTGTGTGACTGTCTCAAAGAGTGAGACAGCCCAGCCTTTGTCTGCAAGTTCAAGCGCCGCACTTAATCCTGCGACACCTGCACCTGCAATCAAAATGCGCCCTTTGCCCAAGCTGCTTATTCTCAGGCAGCTTTGTCGGCAGGTGCGTCATAGACACAGCCAGCAGGCACGGTTTCATCTGCATGAAGCTGCACATTGTAGCGATAAAGCGTCGAGCAGTAAGGGCAGACGATTTCGCTCTCGTCGCCCATGTCGAGATAGACGTGTGGATGATCGAAAGGCGGATTAGCGCCGACGCACATGAATTCCTTCACGCCTATTTCAATGGAGTTGTGGCCAGCGTCATTCTGGAAGTGCGGGATGATGTGATCGGACATAATACGCTCCGGAGCTTGTGGATCGCGGTATTCAATTGGAATAGCTATTTTTTAAAGCGTTTACCGCGAACGACTTGTTTCTGGAAGCGTTTTCATCAATTCTGGAGACATTTCAAGCAGTTTGCTATCAAACTGTCATATGACAGCCATAGGCTTATGGTCGCGCCGGAATCTTCCGGTAAAAGCCGGGACAGGAAAAATGAACGAAAACAGCGTTATGGCACCCCACACGACCGATTTGACCACGAAGTCTGACAATGCACATTCGGCTCAGCAGAATGTCGTCAATGTTCATAAGGCTCACGAAGCTTTGATCAGTGACAGGACAGCTGAGCTGATGCAAAGCTCTGAACGCTTCGTCAATCGCGAGTTTTCCTGGCTCCAGTTTAACCGTCGTGTTCTGGAAGAAGCGACCAATGCACGTCAGCCCTTGCTGGAACGTCTTCGCTTTCTGTCGATTTCAGCTGCTAATCTTGATGAGTTCTTCATGGTGCGCATTGCGGGCCTCGCTGCTCAGGTGCGTGCAGGCGTTGCCATGCGCAGTGCCGATGGTCGTACACCGCAAGAGCAGCTTGACTTTGTTCTTGAGGAAGTTGGCCGCCTGCAGGAGGGACAGCAGGAGCGCCTGCGTACTCTTCGCAAGGAGCTTGAAAAAGAGAATATCGAAATTGTTCGTCCATCCGCTTTAGCAAAGCCGGAAAAAGATTGGCTTGAGAGCCATTTTCTTGAGACGATTTTCCCGGTTCTGACACCGCTTTCAATCGATCCGGCGCATCCGTTTCCATTCATCCCGAATCTCGGTTTTTCCATTGCATTGCAATTGGCTCGCCGTCTCGACGGTCACCCGATGACTGCACTTTTGCGCATTCCTGTAGCGCTCAAGCGCTTCATTCAGCTTCCGACCGAACAGCAGAATGCCTTCCGTTTTATCACCATTGAAGATGCAGTAAGCCTGTTCATTGGTCGTCTTTTTCCCGGCTACGAAGTGCGTGGTGCAGGCACCTTCCGCATTATTCGTGACAGCGATATTGAAGTGGAAGAAGAGGCCGAAGATCTGGTTCGCCTTTTTGAGACAGCTTTGAAGCGCCGCCGCCGCGGACAGGTTATCCGTATTGAATTTGACGGTGAAATTCCTGAGGCCTTACGTATTTTCGTGGCCACCGAACTTGGCGTTTCTGAAAATCGCATCAGCGTGCATGAAGGCCTTCTGGCGCTTAATATGATTTCAGAAGTGGTTTCGATCCCACGCGATGATCTGAAATTCGTCTCTTACAATCCACGCTTTCCGGAACGCATTCGCGAGCATGGTGGCGATTGCTTCGCAGCGATTCGCGAAAAGGATATTGTGGTCCACCATCCCTATGAATCGTTCGATGTGGTGGTGCAGTTTTTGCGTCAGGCAGCGGCTGACCCGGATGTTCTCGCCATCAAGCAGACGCTTTATCGTACCTCCAATGACAGCCCGATTGTGCGTGCGCTGGTTGACGCCGCTGAGGCTGGAAAGTCTGTCACGGCTCTTGTTGAGCTGAAAGCGCGTTTTGATGAAGAAGCCAATATTCGCTGGGCGCGCGATCTGGAACGCGCTGGCGTTCAGGTCGTCTTCGGCTTTCTTGAGTTGAAAACCCACGCCAAAATGTCGCTGGTTGTACGTCGCGAAGACCAGAAGCTGCGCACTTATGTGCATCTTGGGACCGGCAACTACCATCCGATCACCGCACGTATTTATACCGATCTTTCATTCTTCACGTCCGATCCCGATATTGCACGCGATGTGGCGCATATTTTCAACTTCATCACTGGCTATGCGCAGCCAGCCGAGGAAATGAAAATCGCCATCTCGCCGCTGACTTTGCGCACCCGAATCCTCAAACACATCGAGGATGAAATTGCCAATGCGAAGGCCAAGCGACCGGCTGCGATCTGGATGAAGATGAATTCGCTTGTCGATCCACAGATTATTGATGCGCTCTACAAGGCAAGTCAGGCAGGCGTTCAGGTTGATCTGATCGTGCGTGGCATATGCTGTCTGCGTCCGGGTGTTCCCGGCCTTTCAGACAATATTCGTGCAAAGTCCATCGTCGGGCGTTTTCTCGAGCATAGCCGCGTTTTCTGCTTTGGAAACGGGCATGATCTGCCTTCTGACAAGGCGGTGGTATATATAGGTTCAGCCGATATGATGCCGCGTAATCTTGATCGTCGTGTTGAGACTTTGGTGCCAATTACCAATGCCACAGTGCATCAGCAAATCCTGTCGCAAATCATGTTTGCCAACATAATTGATAACCAACAAAGCTATCAGCTACTTGCGGATGGCACCTCTCGCCGGATAGAAAAAGAAGATGGCGAAGAAGCTTTCAACGCGCAGGAATATTTCATGACAAATCCGAGCTTGTCGGGTCGCGGAAAGTCGCTCAAATTATCTGCACCCCGTCTGATTGCGCATCGCAAACGTGTGCAGGCGGAAAGAAACACGACTTCATGAGTCCAGCAGTAGCACAGGGTCGCCTTAAGGGCCTCAAGCCCGTAGCAGTCATCGATATTGGATCAAACTCGATTCGTGTCGTTGTTTATGAAGGCATTGTCCGTTCGCCGACGGTGCTTTTTAACGAGAAGCTTCTCTGCGGTCTTGGCAAAGGATTGGCCAAGACCGGAAAGCTCAATGAAAAATCTGTCGAGATAGCACTGCGTGCATTGAAGCGATTTCGTGTGCTTGCGGAACAGGCTGGCGCGATTTCCATTCATGCGCTTGCAACGGCTGCTGCACGCGAGGCCAAAAACGGCCCTGACTTCATCGCGCAGGCTGAAGCATTGCTTGGACGGCACATTGAAGTGCTGTCTGGCAAGGAAGAGGCGTATTATTCTGCACTTGGCATCATCTCAGGCTTTTATAAACCTCAGGGCGTAACAGGCGATCTTGGCGGCGGCAGCCTTGAGCTTGTCGGCGTCAATGATCACGAAGTGGGCGAGGGGATCACCTTGCCGCTCGGTGGTCTGCGCTTGCAGGACATGTCCAACGAGCAGCTTCCGGAAGCAGCAAAAATTACCCGCACCGAGCTCGCACGCGCAACGCTGCTTGAAGAGCATCAAGGGCAGGTTTTTTACGCCGTGGGCGGTACGTGGCGAAATCTCGCCAAGCTCCATATGACAGCCAAGCATTATCCACTTCATGTCATGCATGGCTATGAAATGGACCCGGTGGAGGCAAAGAGCTTCCTCATGCGTGTTGCCAAAGGCAATATCGACACGATGCGTGGCATAGAAGCTGTATCGAAAAACCGCCGTCAGCTTCTTGCCTATGGCGCGACAGTATTGCTTGAAACAATCCGTCGCATGAAGCCATCCAAGATCGTCTTCTCAGCGCTTGGTGTGCGTGAAGGCTATCTTTATTCGCTTTTGCCCAAGAACGAACAGCGGCTTGATCCGCTTTTGGCTTCGGCGGAAGAACTGGCGATCTTGCGCTCGCGCTCACCGCGTCATGCGCGTGAACTGGCAACCTGGACGACGCTTTCATTGCCGGTTCTCGGTTTTGATGAGACGGAAGACGAAAGCCGTTATCGGCAGGCCGCGTGCCTTGTGGCGGATATAAGCTGGCGCGCCCATCCTGATTATCGTGGGTCGCAAGCGCTTAATATCATTGCGCATGGTTCATTCGGCGGCATTGACCACCCAGGCCGATCGTTCATGGCCTTAGCGAATTATTATCGTCATGAAGGGCTGGTCGACGACGAGATTGCACCAGAAATCTTGAAGCTTGCAACACCGCGCCTGCGCGAACGTGCCAAGCTTTTAGGTGCGCTGCTTCGTGTCGTTTATCTGCTCTCCGCTTCCATGCCGGGAGTGATTCCGCGTCTGTACTGGCGAGCGGAAGAAAACGGCATTGCACTGGTCGTGCCGGGAGATGTTGCGGATTTGATTTCAGATCGCCCGGAGGGCCGTTTGCAACAGCTCGCAAAGATTACGGGCAAAAATCTGTATTTCGCAATTGGAGACAGCGCGATTGCGGGAATAGCACAGTAGGGCAATAAAGAATTAAGGCAGCATGTTGAAAAACATACTGCCTTGTAGCTCTAATCGCTTATTGACTTAGCTCAACCGCCTGAATGCGCCGGTTTTCAAACTTGATGACAATCTTGCCAGCAATAAGGTCGAGCGCTTTCTGTCCGAAGACTTCGCGGCGCCAGCCCTGCAACGCCGGAACATTGGCATTTTCGCCCTCCGCTGCAATCTTATCGATGTCGTCGGAATTCGCGACGATCTTCGCAGCAACGCCATGTTCTTCAGTCACCAGCTTGAGCAGGACTTTGAGAATATCGGCTGCCGCAGCACTGCCTTCAGGCGAATGCGATTGCTTTGGCAATTTTGGCAGATCTTCTTTTGGAATAGCGAGAGCTGCCTGGATCGCAACAATCAATCCTGCGGCCTGACCTGATCGCTCCCAACCTTTGGGAATGGAACGCAGACGACCAAGCGCTTCCGCGTCTTTTGGCTGCTGCTGGGCGATTTCGGCAATCGTATCATCCTTGATGACACGGCCACGCGGAACATTGCGCTCGCGTGCCTCACGTTCGCGCCACGCCGCAACAGACTGAACAAGTGCGAGTTCAATCGGCTTCCGCATGCGGGTCTTAACGCGCTTCCACGCATCATCCGGGTGCAGATCGTAGGTTTCGCGTGCACTAAGCACGGCCATTTCCTCATTGACCCACTCGCTGCGGCCTTCTTTCTCCAGCTCTGTTTTCAGATAGAGATAGATGTCTCGCAGATAGGTGACGTCGGCAAGCGCATAGTCGAGCTGCTTGTCAGAGAGCGGACGCCGCCGCCAATCGGTGAAGCGCGATGACTTGTCGAGCTGTTTACCGGTTACTTTTTGTACCAGCGCATCATAGGAAATGGCGTCGCCAAACCCGCAAACCATCGCAGCCACCTGACTGTCGAATATTGGCTTAGGTATGAGATCGCCAAGGTGAAAAACAATTTCGATGTCCTGACGCGCGGCGTGAAACACCTTGACCACGTTTTCATTGGCCATGAGTTCAAAGAACGGCGCGAGATCAAGGCCCGGGGCCAGTGCATCCACCAATGCGGTGTGATCGGGCGAGGCCATCTGGATGAGACATAGTTCCGGCCAGAAGGTCGTTTCCCGAATGAATTCGGTATCGACCGTCACAAAGTCGGATTTGGCGAGGGCGGATACGGCCTCTTCAAGGGCCTCTGTGGTCGTGATGAGCTGCATGTTTTTCTTTTAAATAAAGTGGGCCCGCTTGTCGCGCCGCAAGAATGATATATCGATGGATTAACACGGAAATAGTGATTTTTGTCGACATATTCTGTCAAGCTGGTTTAACACAGTCAGTGTCGGCTTGACAAAGCGTGATCAAAATGCGCTTTTCCGCCCGAATTTGCAGCGCTTTGCCTGCACAAGATTATAAAGTTCCAAAAGGCAGAAATCATGCACCGTTATCGCAGCCATACCTGCGCAGCCCTTCGCAAATCGGATGTTGGTTCCAAAGTCCGTCTGTCTGGCTGGGTTCATCGCGTCCGTGATCATGGCGGTATTCTCTTCATCGATGTGCGCGATCATTACGGCCTTACACAGGTCGTAGCAGATCCTGATTCGCCCGCTTTCAAGATTGCTGAAACCGTTCGTGGTGAATGGGTTATTCGCGTCGATGGCGAAGTGAAGGCGCGAACCGGCGATGCCGTGAATGCAAACCTGCCGACTGGCGAAGTCGAAATTTTCGCAACCGAGATCGAAGTTTTAGCCGCAGCCAAGGAATTGCCGCTGCCAGTCTTTGGCGAACCGGACTACCCGGAAGACATTCGCCTGAAGTACCGCTTCCTCGATCTGCGCCGCGAAACGCTGCACAAGAACATTATGAGCCGCACCAAAATTATCGCTGCAATGCGTCGCCGCATGAGCGAAATCGGCTTTAATGAGTTCTCGACACCTATTCTGACGGCTTCTTCGCCGGAAGGTGCGCGCGACTTCCTCGTGCCGAGCCGTATTCATGAAGGCAAGTTCTACGCACTGCCACAGGCTCCGCAGCAGTATAAGCAGCTTCTGATGGTGGCCGGTTTTGATCGCTACTTCCAGATTGCACCTTGCTTCCGCGATGAAGATCCGCGTGCAGACCGTCTGCCGGGCGAATTCTACCAGCTCGACCTCGAAATGAGCTTCGTAACCCAGGAAGAAATCTGGGAAACGATGGAACCTGTCATGCGCGGCATTTTCGAAGAATTTGCCGAAGGCAAGCCAGTCACGCAGAACTTCCGTCGCATCCCTTATGACGATGCGATCCGCACCTATGGTTCGGACAAGCCAGACCTGCGCAACCCGATTGAAATGCAGGCTGTGACCGATCATTTCGCAGGCTCCGGCTTCAAGGTCTTTGCGAACATGATCGCGAATGATCCAAAGGTCGAAGTATGGGCTATTCCGGCCAAGACTGGCGGCAGCCGCGCGTTCTGTGACCGCATGAATTCATGGGCGCAGGGTGAAGGCCAGCCAGGCCTTGGCTATATCTTCTGGCGCAAGGAAGGCGATAAGCTTGAGGGTGCTGGCCCGATTGCCAAGAACATCGGTGAAGAACGCACCGAAGCGCTGCGCAATCAGCTTGGCCTCGGCGATGGCGATGCTTGCTTCTTTGTCGCTGGTCAGCCGTCGAAGTTCTACAAATTTGCAGGTGATGCCCGTACGCGCGCTGGTGAAGAACTGAACCTCGTCGACCGCGAGCGTTTTGAACTGGCCTGGATTATCGACTTCCCGTTCTACGAATGGGACGAAGACAACAAGAAGCTCGACTTCGCGCATAACCCGTTCTCGATGCCGCAGGGTGGCATGGAAGCGCTGGAAACGCAGGACCCGCTCTCGCTCAAGGCTTACCAGTACGATCTGGTCTGTAACGGCTTTGAAATCGCATCTGGTTCGATCCGTAACCAGTTGCCGGAAGTCATGGTCAAGGCGTTCGAAAAGGTTGGCCTGAGCCAGCAGGACGTGGAAGAACGCTTCGGCGGTCTTTACCGTGCATTCCAGTACGGCGCACCTCCGCATGGTGGCATGGCTGCCGGTGTCGATCGCGTTATCATGCTGCTTGTTGGTGCGAAGAACCTGCGCGAAATCTCGCTCTTCCCGATGAACCAGCAGGCGCTTGATCTGCTGATGAGCGCGCCTTCCGATGTGTCGCCTGCGCAGTTGCGCGATCTGCATATTCGTCTAGCTCCGACGCAGAAGAGCTGATCTTTCGGAAATAGCAGTAATAAAAAAACCCGGTGATTTTTGCTCACCGGGTTTTCTTTTGTCTTATTGCTTATGATCAGTTGTTGGCATCAACACCAACTTTGAGAAGCTGGATGATCTTTGTTGGATCGAGCGAAGCTGTTGCAACAATCGATGCGAAGCTGACAGGCTGATCAGGCGAAGCTGTGAGTGTGAGCGACTTTGGATCATCGAAATATTTGTCGCTTGCTACCTTGAGCTGCTGAGCAAATTCCGGGTTCTTGAGCTGCGTTGCCATGAGTGGCACCATCAGTTTCAACTGTTTGCCTAGCGCTTCACCGTCAGAACCCTGCTGCTTGCCATAATAATCGAGCAGCTTCTGCGTAAGGGTGTCATTGTCGAAGCGGATAGTCAGGTTCTTGAGGCTGAGCTGTTCAGCAAGGCCCAGAATGGCAAGACCGGCCGCATCCTTGTCGGCATCAGCCTTGGTCATGTTCTGCTGGGTCTTCTGTACAGCTTCAAGGAAAGCCAGATCATAGCCGCCGATTGCACCATGGATGTCGATCTTGCCAAGCTCTTTCGCGTCAATTTGAAGCTGTTCCAGCGACGCATCGCCAGACTTTGGCAGCCATGTACCTTTCGACGTCACTGAGCCGTTAAACGTGTCCATGTTCAGAGGAGCTAGCGGGTTCTTGCCGCCCTTTTCAAAGTTAGCATCGATATTGGCAATGGTCATTGCGTAGTCGATCTTCTCTGAGCGGTCTGCCGAATTCAGCGTAACTTCAAAGTCTTTAACCGTGGCACCATCTTTGCCCGGCGTACCGAACGCCATCTCGCCGATCTTCATCTTGTCGTAGAAAACCATTGCGTCGAGAGCGCCTGTGGCTTTTTCGGATGGGATCAGGACATTCTCCATCGACATGTCTTTGATAACGGCCTTGTTGTTCTTGTCTGCATTGTCGGCAGGCAGGTTCAGATCAGGAACCGTAACTTTCTCAATGCTGTAACCGCCGCCCTGAGCGTCCTGCACATTTTCAAGCACAACGTCGCCAACCGGCAGTTCGTGCTTGGAAAGGGTTGCAAGCTTGATCTTTGTGCTTTCAAGAATAACGTCGGAACCATCGGCCTTGACGTTGGCGAAGCTGAGTTCTCCACCCTGTTTAGCGTAGAGCGCCTTGATACGCTCGGCAACTGCATTGGCGTCTGCCGCCATAGCCATGCTGCCAAAAACCAGCGAGATTGCTGTGCTTGCGGCAAGAAGGCGGACTGCTTGCGTAGTGCGAACGAAAACCTGCATTTCAAGGCTCCTGAGTATTTACTGATTTTAAACAGCCTACATAAGCATTTACGAATGGAAAAACAGCCCACTTCGTTCACGCCACGATAGCTGTGGAGAAAACATCCACAATCTCTCTATAGAGGGCCAATGACGGCATATTTGCGACGAATGTACTGGATTGGTTCTCATCACCCACTTGCTGACGAATCGCGCAATTGGTACTGAGAACTATGGGTAAAAGTCTGATTCCGCCGGGCGACGGCGAAGAACACATCGAACGGGTCGATCTCAAGTCTGCACTTGAGGAGCGTTACCTCGCTTATGCGCTGTCCACGATCATGCATCGTGCGCTGCCGGATGTGCGCGACGGTCTCAAGCCGGTTCATCGGCGCATCATGCATGCTATGCGGCTTTTGCGGCTCAATCCTGATCAGGCCTATGCGAAATGTGCGCGTATCGTCGGTGACGTGATGGGTAAGTTCCACCCGCATGGCGATGCTTCGATCTATGACGCGCTGGTGCGTCTCGCGCAGGATTTTGCCGTACGTTATCCGCTTGTGGATGGGCAGGGCAATTTCGGCAATATCGACGGCGATAATGCGGCTGCGATGCGTTATACCGAAGCGCGTATGACTGAAGTGGCAACGCTGCTGCTTGAAGGCATTACCGAAAACGCCATCGATTTCCGACCGACCTACAACGAGGAAGACGAAGAGCCTATTGTTCTTCCGGGTGCATTCCCGAACCTGCTGGCCAACGGCTCTGCGGGTATTGCGGTCGGCATGGCCACCAATATTCCGCCGCATAATGTGGCAGAGCTTTGCTCATCGGCGCTTTATCTGATCAATCATCCTGATGCGCCGGTCGAGGAGCTCATTACCTCGCCTGAGCAATGGGAAGAATTGAAAAAAGAGGCGGAAAGCGATCCGGCAGCACTGTTGAAATGCAAGGTGCGCGGCCCTGATTTTCCAACCGGCGGCATTTTGGTTGAAGACCATGCAAGTATCGTCGAATCCTATCGCACCGGACGCGGCTCGTTCCGCGCTCGTGCGCGCTGGGAGAAGGAAGAGGGAAATCGCGGAACCTGGGTAATTGTTGTCACCGAGATCCCTTATCAGGTGCAGAAATCGCGCCTGATTGAGAAGATTGCCGAACTGCTTCTGGCGAAGAAGTTGCCACTGCTTGACGATATTCGCGATGAGTCGGCTGAGGATATCCGCATTGTTCTTGAACCCAAGAACCGCACCGTCGACCCTGAATTGCTGATGGAATCGCTGTTCAAGCTGACAGAGCTTGAAAACCGCGTGTCGCTCAACATGAACGTGCTTTCGCACGGCAAGGTGCCAAATGTTCTATCGCTTGGCGGTGTGCTGCGCGAATGGCTGGAACACCGCAAGGAAGTTTTGGTTCGTCGTTCAGAGTATCGTCTGGCTGAAATTGATAAGCGTTTGGAAATCCTTGGCGGTTTCCTGAAAGCCTATCTCAATCTTGATGAAGTCATCCGCATCATTCGTGAAGAGGACGAGCCGAAACAGGAATTGATGCGGTTCTTCGATCTGACCGATAATCAGGCCGAAGCCATTCTGAATATGCGCCTGCGTTCGTTGCGCAAGCTTGAAGAATTTGAAATCCGTAAAGAATTCGATGGCCTGACTGCTGAAAAATCCGACATTGAAGGTCTGTTGGCCTCTGGCACGCGCCAGTGGAAGAAGATCAGCGCCGAGATCAAGGCTGTTCGCGAAAAGTTTGGCCCAGCAACAAAACTCGGCAAGCGCCGCAGCACCTTTGCCGATGCGCCAAGCCACGATCTTGAAGATATTCATCAGGCAATGATCGAGCGTGAGCCGGTGACAATCGTCGTTTCCGAAAAAGGCTGGCTCCGTGCGATGAAGGGCCATATGGCCGATTTCTCAACGCTTGCTTTCAAGGAAGGCGACAAACTCAAGCTCGCTTTCCATGCGGAGACAACCGACAAGATTTTGCTTTTCACAACGGGCGGCAAATTCTTCACCATTGGTGCGAATACGCTTCCGGGCGGGCGTGGCCATGGCGAACCGATCCGCATTCTCGTTGATATGGAAAACGATCAGGATATTCTGACGGCGTTTGTGCACACCCCGTCTGCCAAGCTGCTGCTGGTGTCACATGAGGGCAACGGCTTTATCGTGCCGGAAAGTGAAGCGGTCGCCAATACCCGTAAGGGTAAGCAGGTGATGAATGTGAAGGCGCCGGACGAAGCCAAGCTTTGTCAGCGTATCTCCGGCGATCACATCGCGGTGGTCGGCGAAAACCGCAAGATGGTTGTCTTCCCGCTGACGGAAATTCCGGAAATGACGCGTGGCAAGGGCGTGCGACTGCAAAAATACAAGGATGGCGGCATTTCCGACATTCGTACTTTTGCAATTGCGGATGGCCTGTCGTGGCAGGATTCAGCCGATCGCACCTTCAATCGCAACAAGGAAGAGCTTGTCGAATGGATTGCGGCACGCGCCTCTGCGGGGCGTACAGTGCCAAAAGGGTTCCCGCGTTCGGGCAAGTTTTAATAAAAATGTGGCTCTATAGCGCATCCCGAAAAGTGTGAAACGGTTTTCCGGATGCGCGTTAAAACAAATGCTTAGAGCGTCGATCTGATTCCATCGTGTCGGCGCTCTAAGACTCTTTTTTCTATCCCTCAAACCGCTGCCAGCCTCGTGGCCCCAGATGCTCCTGTGGTTTGAAGCGGATTTTATACTGCATCTTGCGTGAGCCTTCGACCCAATAGCCAAGATAGACATGCGGAAGGCCTGCGGCGTGCGCGCGCTGGATATGATCGAGTATCATAAAGGTTCCAAGCGAGCGCTCGCGCATGTTTGGAGAGAAAAACGAATAGACCATCGACAGCCCGTCGGCCATCACATCGGTCAAAGCGACGGCCACCAGTTCGCCATCGCCCTTGGCGCTAATAAAACTGTCGGGTCCACGTCTGCGATATTCGATGATCTGCGTATTGACGTGGGTATCTTCCACCATCATCGCATAATCAAGAACTGTCATATCGGACATGCCGCCCGAATGATGCCGCGCGTCGAGATAGTCGCGGAAAAGCGCATATTGTTCGGTGCTTGGTTGTGCCTTGTGAGGACGGCCGATCAGGTCGCGATTGAGATTCCATATCCTTCGCATGCTGCGGTTCATTTCGAACTCGCCCGTCAGAATGCGCACCGAAACACACGCTCGGCATAATTCGCAGGCTGGTCGATAGGCAATGTTCTGCGAACGACGAAAACCGCCCTGTGTCAGCAGGTCATTGATCTCGCTGGCCTTATCGCCCACAAGATGCGTGAAAACTTTCCGCTCCAGATGCCCCTCAAGGTAAGGGCAGGGGGAAGGAGCGGTTAGAAAGAACTGCGGTGACTGTTGCGGTTGATGGGTCATTCAATATCCACGAAACGGCAATACCAGACCATCTCCATTAGTTTGTCTTGCGTATGTCTTGGTTCCCAAAACCGGTTCCCACGTTTGGGAGTCATGCGTTAAAGATTGAACCGGCTGCACAAAACGTCAATAGACATTTTGTGCAGCCGGTCCTGAATTTTTTTGATGTTAAAGCGCGTCGCGCTTTCAAGCTTATCGAGACTCCGGTTTTGCCTCCATTTTGTGGGGACGTTTCAGGCTTATCGATCCGAACGAATGACCGCCGTTCCAAGCAAGAGATCATGCACCGCGCGCTTGCGGTCGATAACCAGCGTTGCCAGCAGGATCAGCGGCGTAAGCACTACATTCAGACCCCAGAAAAGAACCGTGTGTACGATTGCAAGCATCGGATCAACCGTGCCGCCTTCGAGGCGCACCAGCTTAATATTCATCATCTGCATGCCCTTTGTTGCCTGCTGCGGCCCGCCAAGGGTGCGCGAGACATAGAGTAATGCGACGATCGGGAACATGAACGCATAAAGCGCCCAGCCGAGAGATAGCGTGATGATGCCAAGAATAAAGATCACGATTGCTGCCGGAATGCACAATAGAAAGACAATAAGATAGTCGATGAGAAAAGCCATGATACGGCGTGTGCGAACGCCTTCAAAAAATGCGCGGCTGTCGTAACGCGGCGTCATGATTTCACCGTGCAGAATATTATCGGACATGGAACCTTCCAGTCGTACAAAAAAAGCGTCCGGAAAAAAATGGCCGTTCGCTGTCCCGCACTATGCAGAACAGCTATCAAGATGGTGAATTAAAAAGACTATTTCAAGGAAATACGGGTCATGCTCTTCCGTTTTGGTTGTTAAAGGGCTCTAACGTGAAGTTTTATTAAATTTCAAGTCAGAGCGTCGATTAATTGTATTTGTAAAATATCTCTGAGGCTGGTCTCGAAGTATCATTCCTTGAATACTTCAATTTTTACATAGTTTACGGGATTCGAAACAAAAGTGTCATCACATGTCGTATTGTTATTAATATCAGGACCACAATCTGCACTTATATTTTTATTTCCAAATGTATCTACTTTTGTTTTCCATGATCCTGATTGTTTGTTATGGTAAAGTTGAAATTTGCCTTTAGAAACTATATTATTTTGATCATTGTTTATGAATAATTCATATTCCCATGTGACGTATTTTTCGTCATTGATGCAACTTCCAGAATTTTTATCCTTAAGATTTAATTGGTGGTTGTCAAAATTATTTATAATTGTTGTCTCCTCTGGCTGGTTCCATACTGACATGCACTTACTGTTTGGTACGTACCCTTTTGGTGGGTATAGCTTCATAGAATATCCATTATAATGTGAAGTAAAATATATTTCTATGTTATATTCTTGCGATGCTGTTGCTTTTCCGCAGAAAATTAAAGGTAAAACAAAAACTAATATTTTAAAAAATCGATTCATTTTATCACCTGTAATTTGATAGTGATATATTAAATAAATTTCTAAATTTTTTATACTGTCAAATTTATGGGGTATTACCAATTTATTCCGGTTAGCTAAGTTTAATAAATTTTGAGCAATCTAGCGGTAGCACTCTTTAATCTCCAGGTGGGAGAATGACAGTCTTGGTGATATCAATTACAGCGCAGAGAACGTTTTGGAACCGGATTATTCACTAATCTTTAAGTTATACCATAATGTTGAGTTCGTTGCACAAATACCATTATTGTGCATTTTTCAGCTTTTCCGCCACATCAATTGCGAAATAGGTTAGAATGCCGTCGCAGCCTGCACGTTTGAATGCAAGCAGGCTTTCCATCATGACCTTTTCTTCATCAATCCAGCCATTGATACCAGCGGCTTTGATCATCGAATATTCGCCTGACACCTGATAGGCATAGGTCGGTAGCCGGAAGGTATTTTTCAGACGATGGATGATGTCGAGGTAAGGCATGCCGGGTTTCACCATCAGCATGTCAGCACCTTCAGCCACATCCTGTTCGGCTTCGCGTACCGCTTCTTCTGGATTGGCGGGATCGATATAATAGGTCTTCTTATCGCCTTTAAGCAGCCCTGCGGTGCCAATGGCATCGCGATAAGGACCATAGAAGGCAGAGGCAAACTTGGTTGCATAGGACATGATCGGCACATGGTTGAAGCCATGTGCATCGAGCGCCTGACGAATAGCGCCGATGCGGCCATCCATCATGTCGGAAGGGGCGATAACGTCTGCACCCGCTTCGGCCTGCGCGAGTGCGCCGCGAACCACCATGGCAACCGACTCATCATTGATGATCTCGCCATTGCGCAAAATGCCGTCATGACCATGGGTTGTGAACGGATCGAGTGCAGCATCTGTGATGATGCCGATCTCCGGAACTTCTTTTTTGATGGCGCGCACGGCACGATTGATCAGATTGTCGGGGCTTGCAACGAAAGAACCATCTTCGGTTTTCACATCGGCCTTTTCGCGCGGGAAGGGCGCAATTGCAGGAATACCGAGCTTTGCAGCTTTTTCTGCCATGCGCACAGCCATATCGACGGAATAGCGCTCTACACCCGGCATTGCATCGACTGGTTCGGTAACGCCGGTTCCGTAAGTCAGAAAGAAAGGCAGAATAAGATCATTCACCGTCAAATGGGTTTCCTGAACCAGGCGGCGCGACCAGTCGGCCTTGCGCATGCGGCGCAGGCGTCGTCCTCCGGTCATGTCATCGACGTGGCTTGAAATATTGGCAGGCGAGATATTTGACAGGTGATCGGTCATGGAAACCTTCCCGAGAGAAGAAGCTTGGGAATCTATCGGTTCGGAAGCTTGTTATAAGATAAGGACGGTTTATCACGGGAAAAGCGACGAAACCAAGCACAATGGTCTGTGCAGGATTGACGCGGGGTCTTTCACTTTCTACGCCTTTAAAGCATTTTCAACAAAAGTGCGCAGCGGTGTTGCGTGAGGCAAATGCGCAGGAATGAATGATTGGAGTGGTTCCAACGACTCAGTCTTAACTGAAACCACTCTAATTATACGGGAGAGACAAGATGCAGATCGATTTCGGTGGTGGCAGTGAAATCAGCTTTGAACGTAAGGGCAAAGCGGGTCTCGTCAAGCTTACGCGTACAGCGGCGCTTAACGCTCTGACGCATAAGATGATTCTCGCGCTCGACCGTGCGCTTGCAACATGGGAAACAGACCCGGACGTTGCCTGCGTGATTGTCGAAGGCGAAGGCCGCGCATTTTGCGCCGGTGGCGATGTAGTGGCAGCCTATAGAGCCGGGCAGGAGGGAACACCTGCTTTCGAGTTTTTCCGCGACGAATATCGGTTGAATGCCCGTATCGGACGTTTTCCAAAACCTTACATTTCGCTCATGAATGGCATTGTTATGGGCGGCGGTGCAGGCGTTTCCGTACATGGCTCGCATCGTATCGTGACCGAAAACACGCTTTTTGCGATGCCTGAAACCGGCATTGGCTTCTTCCCGGATGTCGGTGGAAGTGCTTTCCTGCCGCATCTTCATGATAATTTCGGGTATTATCTGGCGTTAACCGGAAATCGCATTCGCTGGGGTGATTGCCTGCAAAGCGGGATCGCCACACATGCCATAGCGGCAGATGATCTGGATGATCTGCGTGATGATCTCATAGCGAATGCGGATCTGGATGCTGCTCTTGCCCGTGCGCAATATCCTGATTTTGAAACGCCTGCTGAAACGCGGCATGTGATTGCGCAGAGTTTTGCGCATGCAACTCTTGCTGAATGCATTGCTGATCTGGAAAAGACGGCAGATGCAGGCAGCAAGTCCGCAAGCGATATTCTGAACGTGATTGGCACGCGTTCACCTACCAGTGTGGTTGTGACCTTTCGTCAAATATCTGATGGTCGCGCGCTGAAACTCGATGATTGCATGCGCATGGAATATCGCATTGCATCACGAATGTTGGCTGGACACGATTTTTATGAAGGCGTACGCGCTGTCTTAATCGATAAGGATGGCGCACCAGTGTGGAAGCCTGCTTCAATCGACGATGTTAAGCCGGAAATGGTGAATGCCTATTTTGCAAATCTTGGCGAGAGGGAACTGAGCTTTTGATGCGTCAGGATGAATTGCACCAGCATATACAACCCAGCGGCACCGAATGGTCTTTCGTGTGGTTCATAAGGCTTATCGCACTGGCTGCTCTTGCGAGTGGCGTCTATTACTGGATTAAATTAATCGGCGTTCAGCCGGGCCTGTTGTGGCGTTTTGATCTAATGCCGTGGCAATGGCAAACGGCAACCGCAGCACTTGCATTGCTTATGCCGGTCGCCGCAACGGGTCTTTGGATGCGTGCCCCATGGGGTCCGGTCTTGTGGTTTGTCGCAGCACTCGGCGAAATCGCAATCTATTCAGTCTTTGCCCGCGACTTTGAGTATCGGCCTTTGACGGTTGGCTTCAACGCAGTCTGTATCGTCATTTACATTGTTTTCCGCGTGTTGCTTTTCCTTGAGAAAAGGCAGCAGTCCCGCATCGGGCTTACCAACTGAAAGAGCTGTCTGGTAACACAACATTAAGCCTGAAACTGCATTTCCTTTGGTAAGCTACTGTTAAGGCTGACTTTTAATTCGAATTTTATGCATCTCGCCTAAAGTCCTCTCATGAACGGTGAAAAAATACACCGGCAAAACAGGACAAAGAGAGTGGCCTCTTGAAAGGTTGCTCCGACAGAGAGGCAAAAGAAATGAACAATGCACAGCATAGAATGGATGCATCTGCTCCGCTTTTGAATCCCGAAGCAGCTTTGCGCACTCTTTATCTGGAAGCACTGCAACTGGTTGAGCGCCTGCATCGCCGTTTGCTCGACGTGATCAAGGATGAATTTGATCGCAACGGTCGCAGCGACATCAATGCAACGCAGGCGCTGCTCCTGTTCAACATCGGCAATTCGGAATTGACCGCGGGCGAGCTGCGTTCGCGCGGCTATTATCTCGGCTCCAACGTTTCTTATAATCTCAAGAAACTGGTCGAAACGGGGTTTATCCATCACGAACGTTCAAGCACGGACCGACGTTCGGTTCGCGTTAGCCTGACTGATAAAGGCAACGAGATCGCCGATCAGGTTCAGTCGCTTTATCAGCGTCACATTGCGTCGATCGAACAGGTCGGTGGCATTCAGGTTGAAGAGTTCACAGCCATGAACCGTTCGCTCCAGCGTCTTGATCGCTTCTGGAACGACAGCATCGCCTATCGGCTATAATTGTTGCAGAAGGGTCACAATCGGTAAGGTTCGTGTATCGATCTCTATAATAGCGAGCTATTTAAGCGGTATCTGTCTTGAATTCCGGGCTTTGCGACATGATTAAGCCATAAAAACCGCCTTTAGCGGATAGATACAGCGCATAATCTCGATTTGTTTTCGGATACACCGTGTCCGGATAGAACTGATTAGCCTTTTGGGACAAAGATCATGACCAAAACCGACAAGAATACCGACGCTTTGAATGCAAGTCGCCGCAGCTTTTTGCGTGGCGCAGCAACTGCCGGTCTGACTGCGGCTGCCTCAGTCATGGTTCCTGCTGCTTTTGCGCAACAACAGGCTTTGAATGATATTCTTTCCGCACCGCGTCGCGGTAACTGGGATGACCAGTTTGATGCGCGTGCGACGGGTGGTCAGAAGGTTGCGACCAATCAGCCGGTCCTCAGCCAACAAACGGCTGGAAACCTCCAGTCGGCAATCGCTCAATATGCAGATATTGCAGGTCGCGGTGGCTGGCCTTCGGTTCCGGGCAGTGCGAAATTGCAGCTTGGTGTCAATGATCCTGCGGTGCAGGCCCTGCGTCAGCGCCTTATCGTTTCTGGCGATCTTCCGCGTGAAGCAGGCGTTTCCAGCGCATACGACACCTATGTCGATGCGGCGGTCAAGCGCTTCCAGTCGCGTCACGGCCTTCCGGCTGATGGTGTGATGGGTCAGTTCACCTATGCAGCGATGAATGTGGATGCCAATACGCGTCTTGGCCAGTTGCAGACCAACTTGCAGCGCTTGTCCGGTCTGACACCTGCAACGCAGTCCGAACAGCGTTTCGTGATGGTCAATATTCCAGCGGCCCGTATTGAGGCTGTGGAAGGCGGCAGTGTCGCACAGCGTCATACGGCTGTTGTCGGCAAGATCGACCGTCAGACCCCGATTCTCAATTCCAAGATTCACGAAGTTATTCTCAATCCTTACTGGACGGCACCGAAGTCGATTATCCAGAAGGATATTATTCCGCTGATGCGCAAGAACCCGCAATATCTGGCGAATAACAAGATCCGCCTTTACAATGCGCAGGGTCAGGAAGTTGCACCTGAAACTATCGACTGGAATACCGATGACGCAGTGAAGCTGATGTTCCGGCAGGATCCGGGCAAGATCAACGCGATGTCATCGACGAAGATCAACTTCCACAATACTCATGCCGTTTACATGCATGATACGCCGCAGAAGAGCTACTTCAACAAGCTCATGCGCTTTGATTCGTCTGGTTGTGTCCGTGTGCAGAATGTCCGCGATTTGGACGTCTGGCTGTTGAAAAACACTGCCGGCTGGGATCGTCAGAATATCGAAGGCACCATTACATCCGGTGTGAACACGCCAATTCAGGTCGCTGATCCTGTACCGCTGCATTTCGTCTACATCACGGCATGGTCGACCGGCGATGGTGTTGTGCAGTTCCGCGACGACATTTACGAGATGGATGGTGCCACGGCGCTGGCACTTGGCACTGATACCTGATCTGAATTTAATAAACAAAAAAAAGCCGTCCGAACCCGCTTCGGACGGCTTTTTTCTTGATGCTATTTGCGGAAGGCTACGTCATGCCGCATTCTGGAACATGCTTTTCGCTTCACGGCCATTGGCCTTGCCAATCGAAGTGTGATAATGCGCCTCATCTCATACACGATGACTGCCTTACCCGGAGGGTGTGAAACATGTCGCAAGCCAATGCAGCCAATACCGCTTTCTTCAATGCCAGCCTTGAAGAAGTCGATTCAGATATTTTCGATGCAATTCGTAACGAGCTCGGTCGTCAGCGTCACGAAATCGAGCTGATTGCTTCTGAAAACATTGTTTCGCGCGCGGTTCTAGAAGCGCAGGGCTCCATCCTCACCAACAAATATGCCGAAGGCTATCCGGGCAAGCGCTATTACGGCGGCTGCCAGTATGTCGATGTTGTCGAAGAACTGGCTATCGAACGCGCCAAGAAGCTTTTTGGTGCAGAATTTGCAAATGTTCAGCCGAATTCCGGCAGCCAGATGAATCAGGCCGTGTTTCTGGCGCTTTTGCAGCCAGGCGATACGTTCATGGGTCTGGACCTTAATTCAGGTGGTCACCTGACGCATGGTTCGCCGGTCAACATGTCGGGCAAGTGGTTCAACGTTGTTTCTTACGGCGTGCGTGAAGACGATCATCTTCTTGATATGGAAGAAATTGCTCGCCTCGCACGTGAAAACAAGCCGAAGCTCATTCTTGCTGGCGGCACTGCTTATTCGCGTATCTGGGACTGGAAGCGCTTCCGTGAAATCGCTGACGAAGTTGGCGCATATCTCATGGTCGATATGGCTCACATCGCAGGCCTCGTTGCCGCTGGTGTTCATCCGTCGCCAGTTCCGCATGCCCATGTCTGCACGACGACGACTCATAAGTCGCTTCGCGGCCCACGTGGTGGCATGATCCTCACCAACGATCCTGATCTGGCGAAGAAGTTCAATTCGGCTGTCTTCCCCGGCCTTCAGGGTGGACCGCTGATGCACGTCATCGCAGGCAAGGCTGTGGCTTTTGCTGAAGCACTGAAGCCAGAATTCAAGCTCTATGCGCAGAACGTTGTCGACAATGCACGTGCGCTTTCGGACGAATTAAAGTCACAGGGCCTCGACATCGTTTCGGGCGGCACTGACAACCATCTGATGCTTGTTGACTTGCGTCCGAAGAATGCGACAGGCAAGCGTGCAGAAGCGGCTCTTGGTCGTGCGAATGTCACCTGTAACAAGAACGGCATTCCTTTCGACCCTGAAAAGCCTTTTGTCACTTCGGGCGTTCGTCTTGGCACACCTGCTGGCACGACGCGCGGCTTCGGCAAGGCCGAATTCAAGGAAATCGGCTCGCTGATCGCAGAAGTTCTCGATGGTCTGAAAGTTGCTAATTCTGATGAAGGCAATGCAGCCGTTGAAGCAGCTGTTAAGGCCAAGGTCATTGCGCTGACCGATCGCTTCCCGATGTATGATTATCAGGGCTGATAGTGCTCACATTTTGATGAAGCCCCGCTCAACCCTGTTGAGTGGGGCTTTTTCATATCTGCCTGTATTAGGCGGCATGCTCTTGATGGGGTATCATCTGTGGGAATCATTTATTTATTCGTTGAAAGAGTGCCATGCGTTGTCCCTACTGCCAGTCTGAAGATACGCAAGTGAAGGATTCCCGCCCGGCGGAAGACGGTGCCGTCATTCGCAGGCGTCGTGTCTGTTCGGTTTGTGGCGGACGCTTCACAACTTTTGAGCGCGTGCAATTGCGTGATCTGATGGTCATCAAGAAGAGCGGTCGCCGTGTGCCCTTTGATCGTGAAAAGCTCGCTCGTTCCATTGATGTAGCGGTACGCAAACGTGAGATCGACGAAGATCGTATAGAACGCGCCATATCCGGTATCGTTCGACAGCTTGAAAGTTCAGGCGAGGCGGAAGTGACATCGGATGAAATCGGACGTCTGGCAATGGATGCGCTTAAGGGCGTCGATGATATTGCCTATATTCGTTTTGCTTCCGTCTATCGCAATTTCAGCAAGGCCGTTGATTTTCACAATGTCATTGATGAATTGACGGTGACCGAGACTGAAAGCGATCCGGACGCATGATATGAGCGGTTTGGAATTTCCGCATGCAAATGTGAGCGCCGATGATCGCCGCTATATGGAAGCGACCATTCGCTATGCGCGCCGCAACAAGGGCCTGACCGGAACAAATCCGTCAGTCGGAACACTTATCGTCAAAGACGGCATCATTGTCGGCCGCGGTGTTACTGCAATCGGCGGACGTCCTCATGCAGAGCCGCAGGCGCTCGCTGATGCGGGCGAGGCGGCGCTGGGTGCCACTGCCTATGTCTCGCTTGAACCATGCGCGCATCATGGTCGCACGCCGCCTTGTGCTGAGGCGCTGGTTCGTGCTGGTGTGAAGCGCGTCTTCGTTGCCGCGACTGATCCCGACGAGCGCGTGAGCGGAAAAGGCTTTGCAATCCTGCGTGAAGCAGGCATTGAAGTTATTCCCGGCGTCCTTTCTGAAAAGGCTGCGGATGACCTTGCAGGCTATCTGAATCGATCTTCGAAAAAACGCCCGGAAGTGATTCTTAAACTTGCGCTTTCTGCCGATGGCTTCATCGGAAAAAAGGGCGAGGGGCAGGTCGCAATTACCGGCGCTATTTCACGCGCGCAGTCACATATTTTGCGTTCGCAGACCGATGTTATTCTGATTGGCATCGATACGGCGATTGCAGATGACCCGATCCTTAATTGTCGGCTGCCGGGGCTGGAACAGCGCTCGCCAATCCGCCTTGTCCTCGACAGTGCACTGAGATTGGACCTTACATCCAAGTTAGTTGATACCGCAGAAGTGCAGCCGCTCTGGCTGGCGTGCGGTGAAGATGCGTCGCCTGAACGTCGTTATGAAATGCAGGCTGCTGGCTGCCGCATTGTCGCGACGGAAAGCCATAACGGGCGAATTGCCTTGCCTGAACTGATGGACGATCTGGCAGCACAGGGCATTTTGTCTGTGCTTGTTGAAGGCGGGGCAGGCGTGGCAGCGAGCTTTCTGGAAGAAAAGCTTGTGGATCGGATTGTGCTTTTCCGATCGCCCGTTGAAATCGGTGCGAGATCCGGGGTTGCTGTCGTCAATCTGAAATCCCATATCGCTAATGAATTCGTAGTTTTGCGCAACGCGCAATATGGCGACGACGCTTATGCGGAATATGTAAGGAAGACTTGATGTTTACAGGTATTGTCACCGACATTGGCAAAGTGGATCGTATCAAGCCGCTTAATGAAGGTGTGTTGCTGCGTATAGAGACCGCCTATGATCCCGAAACGATTGAACTTGGTGCATCGATTGCCTGTTCCGGTGTTTGCTTGACTGTCGTGGCTTTGCCGGAAAAAGGCACCAATGCGCGCTGGTTTGAAGTTGAGGCCTGGGAAGAAGCGCTGCGCCTGACCACCATTTCAAAATTGGAAAACGGCACGCGCATCAATCTGGAACGTTCGCTCAAGCTTGGTGATGAAATGGGCGGTCATCTTGTATCCGGCCATGTTGATGGACAGGCAGAAATCGTTGCACGCAAGGAAGAGGGCGATGCCGTTCGCTTCACATTACGCGCACCTGACGAACTTGCACCATTCATTGCGCAAAAAGGTTCTGTTGCGCTCAATGGCACGTCGCTGACGGTCAATGGCGTCAATGGCAGCGAATTCGACGTTTTGCTCATTCGTCATTCGCTGGAAGTGACAACATGGGGCGACCGCAAGGTAGGTGACCGCATCAATATCGAGATTGATCAGCTTGCGCGTTACGCAGCAAGGCTTGCGCAATATCAGAAATAAGCTTAGAGCCTAGGAACCCGAACCCTAAGCTATATTCCGAATTTAGCGTTGACCGCAGGCTTTGCGGTCCGCAATTTCTGTCATGGAGTTTCTCATGTCCCAGCACGAGGCGCATGCGCCGCACCTGCTCATTGTCGAAGCGCGTTTTTATGAAGAACTGTCTGATGCGCTTCTTGATGGCGCGAAGGCTGCTCTTGATGCCGCTGGCGCAACCTATGATGTCGTGACAGTTCCCGGCGCGCTTGAAGTGCCTGCGACCATTTCTTTTGCACTTGATGGCGCGGAAAATGGCGGCACCGAATATGATGGCTTTGTAGCACTTGGCACTGTCATTCGTGGCGAAACCTATCATTTCGATATTGTTGCAAACGAATCCTGCCGCGCTCTGACCGATCTTTCGGTTGAGGAAGGTCTGGCAATTGGCAATGGTATTCTGACGGTTGAAAACGACGAACAGGCTTGGGTGCGTGCGCGTCGTGAAGACAAAGACAAGGGCGGCTTTGCTGCCCGTGCAGCGCTTACCATGATTGATCTGCGCAAGAAATTTGGAGCCTGATAAGATGACTTCTCCTTCTGAAGGCCGCACCAGCCCGAATGCCCCCCGAACCGCCAACAAGCGTGGCGTTGCGCGTCTTGCAGCCGTACAGGCTCTCTATCAGATGGACGTTGCAGGCACGGGCGTGATGGAAGTTGTGGCCGAATATGAGGCGCACCGTCTTGGCAAGGAAGTCGACGGTACGCAATATCTCGACGCCGATCCACAATGGTTCCGTGGCATTGTTGCAGGTGTCGTGGATAATCAGCTCACGCTCGACCCGATGATCCATCAGGCGCTGACCGAAGACTGGCCGCTATCGCGCCTTGATTCGACCCTGCGTGCGATTCTGCGTGCCGGTGCATGGGAATTGCAGACGCGCAAGGACGTTCCAACCGCAGTGATCGTTTCGGAATATGTTGATATTGCCAAGGCTTTCTACACGGAAGAAGAGCCTAAGCTCGTCAATGCTGTGCTTGATCGCATAGCGTTCGAGCTTCGCGGTGAAAGCCGCGGTTCAAAGCCTCGCGGCAATTAATAAGCCATCAAGTATCGAATGAAAAAGGCTGCGAGAAATCGCAGCCTTTTTGTCTTTTCAGAGGGCTATGCGTCCGTTTGGATGCACAACGGACGCTCTTAATTTTTATCTGCGCATCGTGCTTTCCAAAAATCGAACCCGTTTTTTGGGCCGATGCTGTGCCAATAAACTACGACTTGACCTTTGCAGATAGCTTCCGCATGTTGAGCACGCGGCATTGAGAATGCTCGACTGAAAAATGTCTGCTGAGTCTTTTGCTTCAAGCGGATATTTAAAGAATAGAACAAGCCGATGAAGCCCGGTGAATTGTCGGTTTCAGGCACTCCCATGCCGCTATCTCTGGCCCGAGGAGGGGTTTTCGGGCCTTTCATGCGCCGATGTGTGCAGATAATCGCAAACGTGATTGTGAGCGATCTGTCTGTAGCTGGCGCGTACTCAATGGGAGTTGGCCTAAATGGGAATCGGAGTTCTTCTTCTCGTTATTGCCTGTGGTGTGCTTTCCGTTCTTTTCGCCATATGGGCGACGCGTTCCGTTCTTGCAGCGGATCAGGGCACAGCGCGTATGCAAGAGATTGCTGGTGCCATTCGTGAAGGTGCGTCAGCCTATCTCACAAGACAATATTCAACCATTGCAGTCGTTGGCGTCGTTGTTTTTCTGGCAGTCTGGTATCTGCTGTCGATCACTGCGGCGATTGGCTTTCTTGTCGGAGCGGTTCTTTCTGGTCTGACAGGTTTCATCGGCATGCATGTTTCAGTGCGCGCAAATGTGCGAACCGCGCAGGCCGCTTCCTTAAGTCTTGCGGGTGGGCTGGAAATCGCTTTCAAGTCCGGCGCCATCACCGGCATGCTCGTGGCTGGTCTGGCACTGCTTGGCGTTTCGGTTTATTACCTCATCCTGACGTTCTGGCTGGGCTATGCGCCTTCTGACCGAACAGTTATCGATGCGCTTGTGGCGCTTGGCTTTGGCGCTTCGCTGATTTCCATTTTCGCCCGACTTGGCGGCGGTATTTTCACCAAGGGTGCGGATGTAGGCGGTGATCTTGTCGGCAAGGTCGAGGCTGGCATTCCCGAAGACGATCCACGCAATCCGGCAACCATTGCCGATAATGTCGGCGATAATGTCGGCGACTGCGCAGGCATGGCTGCGGATCTGTTCGAAACCTATGCGGTAACAATTGTTGCAACAATGGTTCTGGGTGCGATCTTCTTCGCTGGCTCAGATGTGCTTTCAAGCGTGATGCTCTATCCGCTTGCCATTTGTGGTGCCTGCGTCATCACCTCCATTGCAGGTACTTTCTTCGTCAAGCTTGGCGTTAATGGCTCCATCATGGGTGCGCTTTACAAAGGGCTTATTGCAACCGGTCTGCTTTCCATCGTGGGTATTGCCATTGCCAACACGCTGACCATCGGCTGGGGTGAAATTGGCGTTGTTGCGGGCATGTCCATCACCGGCACCAATCTGTTTATCTGTGGTATCATTGGTCTTATCGTCACGGGTCTCATCGTGGTGATCACCGAATATTACACCGGCACTAACAAGCGCCCCGTTAATTCGATCGCACAGGCTTCTGTGACGGGCCACGGCACCAATGTCATTCAGGGGCTTGCTGTCTCGCTTGAATCAACTGCTTTGCCTGCAATTGTCATCGTTGGTGGCATTATAAGCACCTATCAGCTGGCAGGCTTGTTCGGTACCGCAATTGCAGTGACGGCAATGTTGGGCATTGCCGGCATGATCGTGGCCCTGGATGCTTTTGGCCCTGTTACAGACAATGCAGGCGGCATCGCAGAAATGGCGGGTCTTGACCCGGAAGTCCGTAAATCGACAGATGCGCTTGATGCGGTAGGAAACACGACCAAGGCTGTTACCAAGGGCTATGCAATTGGTTCGGCCGGTCTAGGTGCTCTGGTGCTCTTTGCGGCCTATTCGAACGATCTGGCCTATTTCGCAGCCAACGGGCAAACCTATCCTTATTTTGCAGATATGGGACCGGTTTCGTTTGAACTTTCGAATCCCTATGTTGTTGCTGGCCTGATTTTCGGCGGCCTCATCCCCTATCTCTTTGGTGGTATGGCGATGACTGCTGTGGGCCGTGCTGGCAGTGCGGTGGTGCAGGAAGTACGGCGTCAGTTCCGTGAGAAGCCGGGCATTATGACGGGTCAGGACCGCCCGGATTATGCGCGTGCAGTCGATCTTCTGACCAAAGCAGCCATTCGGGAAATGATTATCCCGTCGCTTTTGCCGGTTCTGGCACCGCTCGTCGTCTATTTTGGCGTCTTGCTGATTTCAGGCTCGAAAGCGGCTGCTTTCGCAGCACTCGGAGCGTCGCTTCTGGGCGTGATCATCAATGGCCTGTTCGTGGCGATTTCCATGACTTCTGGCGGTGGTGCATGGGACAATGCCAAAAAGAGCTTTGAGGATGGCTTTACCGACGCCGATGGTGTCAAGCACATGAAAGGTTCGGAAGCGCATAAGGCGTCCGTCACAGGTGATACTGTGGGTGATCCTTATAAGGATACGGCGGGTCCTGCCGTCAATCCGGCAATCAAGATCACCAACATTGTGGCACTTCTCTTGCTCGCGGTGCTTGCGCATATGGCGTGATAAAGTTCCAAGTAATAAAAAGCCCCGCTTTTGCGGGGCTTTTTTGTGAGCGTTGTAACAGATCAGTTGTTTCCGCCCATGCCGCCCGGGAGCGAGGTCGGGGCTTTGGCAACACCCTGAATGATCTGGCCGATGAAGGTCTGATCTTTGCCGCCTGTTGGGGTGGTGCGCGATACGAAATCGAACAGCTTGCCATCCTGCAGACCGTAATTGGCGATATTGCTGACTTTGCCGTCCTTGTCGAAGTAGATCGCCAAAATATGACGGTCGATAATCTTCGGCTTCATGAACTGTGCCGCACGATAGCGCTTCTGCGAAATGTAGTAGAACACTTCATTATCGAAGGTCGCCGTTGTTGATGGCGTACCAAGGGCCAGAAGCACCTGTTCACGACTGGAGCCTACCGGCACCGAATCGAGCGCTTGCTGATCAAGCACGTAACCCTCTGTGATAGTTTCCGACGGGTTTAGCGTGGATGCAGTGTTGCACCCGGCAAGAGCCGCCGAAAAGAGAATTGCCGTGCCTGCGAGAAGGGCACGCTGTGTGCGTGCGCTTGGGAAAATTCGCTGCAACAAAGACCTCTCCATACATTCTATATCAGCGCGGCACTTTCGCCGTCGGGAGAACTTCGGTAAACCACCTTGCTTCTGGATGCAACAAGTACGGTCGTACGATAATGATTCTTCGACTATTTCGCCGCAAATCTAAGGCAAATGAGACAGTTGTGCTTCGCGTTTACGAGACGATCGTGGCGGCGGCGCGGCAAAAACGTTTTTATGCACAATTTCAGGTGCCTGATACGCCATTGGGGCGTTATGAGATGCTGTCGGTGCATATTTTTCTCACCCTGCATCGCATGAAGGGCGAAAATTCACCGCTCATGCCGCTTGCGCAGGACATTGCAGACGAATTTTTCAAGGATGTCGATCACTCCCTGCGCGAATTGGGAATCGGTGATCAGGGCGTGCCTAAGCGCATGAAAAAGCTCGCACGCATGTTTTACGGTCGCGTCAGTTCCTATGGCGCTGCCCTCGACACCAACGATAAAAATGCTCTCGCAGCAGCGTTGACAAGAAATATTCGCCCCGATCTCGAATTATGGCCGCAATCTCACTATTTGAGTGAATATGTGCTTGCCTGTCGTGATCTTCTTGAAAAAACAGAAGACCAGGCTTTGGCAGTGGGCGATATATCCTTTATGGATGCGCAGATAATGGCGTTTACGTCTGTTGATATAGAAACAAAGGCTAACGAGAATGACTGATAAACCGGCGCTGACCTATCCCGTTCCGGTTCTGCATCTGCCCCAGAAGGGTTTGACAGTGAATATCGGGACAAATGATAAGGAAAGAGCCGCCCTTGCTGCTCAACACGGACTTGAGGCTGTGAATTCCTTTGATGCCGAATTTCTGCTGACACAGTGGAAAAAGCGCGGCATTCGTCTGCGCGGCACGATCAAGGCAGAGGTCATACAGTCTTGCGGCGTAACGCTTGAACCGATCACAGCGACTATTGCGGAAGCTGTCGATACGATTTTTGTGCCGGAAGATTCACGTCTTGCCAAAATCCAGCTCGATGAGAGCGGTGAATTGCTGCTTGATGCGGAAGGCGCAGACATTCCCGAAACTTTTGTTGGCGATAAAATTGATATTGGCGCGGTTGCCGAAGAGTTTTTTGAATTGGCTCTGGATCCATATCCTCGCAAACCGGGTGTAGCGGAAGATGCTGAACCCGTCATTTTTGGTGATGCGGAAGAAGAAGACAAGCCTGATTCGCCTTTTGCAAAGCTCTCGGAATGGTCTAATAAGCCGTGATTGACGAAAGCATGTCTCCCAAAAGTGGGAACCGGTTTTGGGTTAAAGACATGCGGAAAACAAAGAGTTAAAACGCGTTGTATGAATATGGTAATAAGCAACACGTTATACGACTTGAGAGAATCTGGTTGTACACGACCGGAAAAACACTATTTTCGCGGAAAAGCCCTCTGTTTTTACGAAGCAGATTTTGGGGCACGGGATCGCACAGGAATAATCAATAGTGATAAAAATTTCCATTGACGCCATGGGCGGTGATTTTGGCCCTGAAGTGGTCATCCCTGGCGCTGCGAGGGCGCTTGAACGCCATCCTGATATCAGGTTTATCTTTTTTGGACTGGCCGGACAGGTCGAGCCGGTGCTTGCACGTTATCCGAAACTTCAGGCTGCATCCGAATTTCGCGCCAGTCAGGTCGCGGTTAAAATGGATGATAAGCCAAGTCAGGCACTGCGCTCCGGTCGCGGCAAATCCTCCATGTGGCAGGCGATTGAAGCCGTAAAGACCGGTGATGCCGATGTCTGCGTTTCAGCCGGAAACACTGGCGCGCTGATGGCGATGTCGAAATTCTGTCTGCGTATGCTCTCCGATGTCGAGCGCCCGGCAATCGCTGCTATCTGGCCGACGTTGCGTGGCGAATGCGTTGTTTTGGATGTTGGTGCGACCATTGGCGCAGATGCGCGCCAGCTCGTTGATTATGCTGTTATGGGCGCGGGTATGGCGCGTGCGCTTTTTGAAATTCGCAAGCCCACTGTTGGTCTTCTCAATGTTGGTACTGAGGAAGTCAAAGGTCTCGACGAGATCAAGGAAGCTGCCCAGATTCTGCGCGATACGCCGCTTGATGGCCTGCAATATACAGGCTTCGTCGAAGGCACCGATATCGGTAAAGGCACCGTCGATGTTGTTGTGACGGAGGGCTTTACGGGCAATATCGCTCTTAAAACGGCTGAAGGCACTGCGCGCCAGATGGCAACCTTGTTGCGTCAGGCTATGACCAGAACCTGGCTGGCCAAGATCGGTTATATTTTCGCAAAAGGCGCATTTGATCGCGTTCGTGAGAAAATGGACCCGAACAAAGTGAATGGCGGCGTATTACTTGGCATGAGCGGCGTTGTGATTAAAAGCCACGGTGGCGCTACGGCAGAAGGTTTCTGTTCAGCGATTGAAGTTGGTTATGACATGGTGCGCAACAAGCTTCTCGAAAAGATTGAAGCGGATCTGGCGCATTTCCACCACAGTCATCCGCATGCTGCATCCAATGACGGTGCCGAAGCAGTAAAATAATAAAGAGCCTCTCAACAGGGCAAGAGTTTTGACCGGCAGCCAAGTCTGCCGCAGTCACGCAGGACAGGAAAAAAAGATGATAAGATCTGTCGTAAGAGGTATTGGTTCTGCTCTTCCTGAGCGGATCATGAAAAACTCCGACTTTACGGGCGTGATTGAAACCTCTGACGAGTGGATCGTTCAGCGCACTGGCATTCGCCAGCGTCACATAGCGGGCGAGGGCGAAACGACTGTATCACTGGGTGCTGCGGCTGCACGTGCAGCATTGGAAAATGCAGGTCTTCAGGCTTCCGATATTGATCTGGTTCTGGTTGCTACCTCGACACCAAACCATACTTTTCCGGCAAGTGCGGTCGAAATCCAGCGTGAGCTTGGCATCACTACCGGCTTCGCTTTCGATTTGCAGGCCGTTTGCAGCGGCTTCATCTATGCAATAACGACCGCTGATCTTTATATTCGCGGTGGTATGGCCAAGCGTGTTCTGGTCATTGGTGCAGAGACATTCTCGCGCATTCTCGATTGGAATGACCGCACGACCTGCGTGCTGTTCGGCGACGGAGCAGGTGCTCTTGTGCTTGAGTCGGCAGAAGGTAAGGGCCTGACATCGGATCGCGGTATTCTGACCGCAAACCTGCGCTCGGATGGCAATCACAAGGAAAAGCTGTTTGTTGATGGTGGACCATCTACAACGCAGACAGTTGGTCATCTGCGCATGGAAGGCCGTGAAGTCTTCAAACATGCTGTCGGTATGATTACCGATGTGATCGAAGCTTCTTTTGAAGAAACAGGCCTGACTGCAGACGATATTGATTGGTTCGTACCGCATCAGGCTAACAAGCGTATTATTGATGCTTCGGCAAAAAAGCTCAATATTGCTGAGGAAAAGGTGGTTATTACCGTGGATAAGCACGGAAATACCTCTGCGGCATCGGTTCCGCTCGCACTCGCAACCGCTGTTGCTGATGGCCGGATCCAGAAGGGTGACCTCGTTCTTCTGGAGGCTATGGGCGGCGGATTTACATGGGGCGCGGTTTTGTTGCGCTGGTAATTAGAAAATTGATAGGCCGCGAGGAAACTCGCGGCTTGACCGAAGCCCGGTTATCTGTGTAACCTCCTGTCACTTAAGGATATTATCTGTTCAAACGCTAACCAGGTAGGTTCTGTTATGGGAGGTAAGACGGTCACACGCGCTGATCTGGCAGAGGCTGTTTACCGAAAGGTAGGCTTGTCCAGAACAGAATCGGCGGCTTTGGTCGAAATGATTCTCGACGAAGTCTGTGATGCTATTGTGAACGGTGAAACTGTGAAACTGTCGTCCTTTGCGACATTTCAGGTTCGTGACAAGAATGAGCGTATCGGACGCAACCCGAAGACTGGTGAGGAAGTACCAATTCTCCCACGCCGCGTCATGACGTTCAAAGCGTCTAACGTTCTCAAACAACGCATCCTCCAGGAACACCAGAAGCGTGGTGCAAAAGCCGCTAAGTGACGGCTTTAAAAAGATAAAATCTAAATATTCTGGCTTTTATAAAATCGCTCTTCGGGGCGATTTTTTCGTTTTTTTGAAGATGAACTTGTAACAGACGCCTGAAATTTCTGTTGCTTCCTGTTATATTTGAACAGGTGCTTATAAAGTTCTGCTATTATATAATCAACGAACGGGCGACTCGTTTCTCTAATATGATGAAGCGATAAGTAGGGGCTTTTCGTTTAGTATTTTTATGTTAAACGCGTTCGATTAATATGATATTTTGGCTGGCACTGCGTAGCGTGTCGATTGCCATTTGAACTATCTGGGCTGGCAGGCTCACTGAACGGTGAAGCCGAACCACTGGAAAGGGCAAGCAGATGGACAAAAGCCCTGATGCATTCAGGACTATCAGCGAAGTTGCTGAAGATCTCGATCTTCCGCAGCACGTATTACGTTTCTGGGAAACGCGCTTTACCCAGATAAAGCCCATGAAGCGAGGCGGCGGTCGCCGCTATTATCGTCCGCTTGATGTCGAGTTGCTCAAGGGTATTCGGCATCTTCTTTATGATCAGGGCTATACGATCAAGGGCGTGCAGCGTCTGCTCCGCGAAAACAATGCACAATTCATCATCGCACTTGGCAATGGCGATGTGCAGGCCATTGAAGCCATCACACGCCAGAAACAGGCGGCTGCTGAAAAGCAGGCGATGGAAAATGCTGCCGAGAATGAAATGGCTTTGCCAAATGGCATTAAAGCGCCTCAGCCTGCCCGCAAGCTTTTTGGCTTGTTGAAAGGAGAGGAAGATGGCCCGATCGGTGCCGATGGCAAGCGTCCATCCAAGGATAATCGCGGTCTGTTGCAGGAAGCGCTTTTCGATCTTCTTGAATGCAAGCGCCTGCTGGATCAGGTTCGCTGATATAAAAAGGGAGGCTTTCGCCTCCCTTTGCTATTTCAAACTTATGTTGATGATAATTTCAGGCCGATAATGCCAGCCAATATCAAAGTGACGCTGGCAACACGGAAAAATGTTGCTGCCTCACCGAGAATGACTATTCCCACGATAAAGGCACCCACAGCACCTATGCCCGTCCAGATGGCATAAGCGGTGCCGAGTGGCAGTGTACGCATTGCCATGGAGAGCAGGGCGAAGCTGCCGATCATCGTGACGATTGTGATGATGCTTGGTGTCAGCAGCGAAAAGCCTTCCGACTTCTTCATGAAATAGGCCCAGACGATTTCGAGGCCGCCAGCGATTGCGAGATAAATCCATGCCATTTTAGTGCTCCTTGGTATGGGCCGTCCCATGTTTGCGAAAACGAAAGGCCGTCCTTTCGTAAAGTTGTGAATCAGTGAGAAGGGTGCAGGGCGTCATTCAGATACATGCAACTTAACATGGTGAAGACATAGGCTTGAATGATTGCCATCAGCAACTCAAGCGCTGTCAACGCTACCGTCATGGCGAGCGGCAGAATTGCCGACATCAAGCCCAATGTGCCGAGACTGCCAAGTCCGATTACAAATCCTGCAAAAACTTTGAGCGTGATATGCCCGGCGAGCATAACAGCAAACAGACGCACCGAATGACTGATCGGGCGCGAAATGTAAGACATAAGCTCTATAGGCACGATAATTGGCGCGAGCACTGCGGGAACGCCGGCAGGCATAAATAGCCGAAAGAATTTGAAGCCATGGCGAACCAATCCGTAAATTGTGACGGTCAGGAATACGAGCATTGCGAGGGCGAATGTGACGATAAGCTGGCTGGTAACCGTGAAGGCATAAGGAAACATGCCGATGAGGTTCGCCACAAGAATGAACATGAAAAGCGAGAACACCAGCGGGAAGAATTTCATCCCGTGTTCGCCCGCATTCTCACGAATGGTTCCTGAGATAAATTCGTACAGCATTTCTGCAGATGACTGCCAGCGCCCCGGAATGATTCTACTTCGGCGTGACGCAAGAAACAAAAATCCGGCAGCGATTGTCACTGTCAGGACCATGTAAAATGCAGAATTGGTGAAAGCAATCTGCTGGCCACCCAGTATACCAAGCTCTACAAGTGGTCGAATGGCAAATTGATCAATAGGTCCAGCCACGGAACACCCCTTTTATTGGGGCCGTCCCCTATGCGAACACAGACGCGGGTCGTCCCGCGCAATTCTCAAATAGAGATATTTTTTTAAGGCTGCAAGTCTGAGAATTTCCCATGTCCTACGAAAACTTGATTGCTCCGCACTGGATCGAGTGGCTTTTTACGCTATCCTTAATCACCACAACCAATTCTGGAGACTGATTGATGGCTATCTCACGTCGAAATTTCATTGTTGCGGCTTCGGCTGCAGGTGGTGGGGTGGCTTTGTCACCATTTAAAGCTTCACAAGCGCATGCGGAGACACCCTTGTCGAAGGTTGAAAACCCCGGCTTTCATCGTTTTCAGTTTGGCGATTTCGAGATAACTACGCTTTCCGATGGGCGTCGTGCAGGCGAAGCACCGGAAAAAACTTATGCGATCAATCAGGATCCAAAAGATGTAGCTGCTTTGCTCGAAGAAAATCTGCTTCCGCCTGATCGCTTCGTAAACAGCTTTACGCCGGTTTTGATTAACACCGGCAAGGAGCTGGTTCTGTTTGATACCGGTATGGGCGCGGGCGCGCGTGACAAGGGGCAGGGCAAACTTGTCAGTGAACTTGAGGCGTCGGGTTATAAGGCAGATGACGTGTCGCTCGTTGTGCTTAGCCATTTCCATCCAGACCATATTGGCGGCTTGATGGAAGGCGACAAGCCAGCTTTCGCAAATGCGCGCTATGTGGCGGGGCAAAAAGAATTTGATTTCTGGACTGATCCTGCACGGCTTGAAAGCCCGGCCAAGACCGTTGCGCAGATGGTCGAAAAGAATGTGAAGCCGCTTGCCGAAAAGATCACCTTCACAGATGACAGCAAGGAAATTGTGCCCGGCATCCATGCGGTGGGGGCTTATGGCCATACGCCCGGACATCTGGCATTTCGTATCGAATCGGACGGCAAACAGCTGATGCTGATTTCCGATACGGCCAATCACTCGGTTATCACCTTGCAGCGCCCCGATTGGCACGTCTCTTTCGATATAGACAAGGAAATGGCCGCCGAAACCAGAAAGCGTATCTTCGATATGCTGGCGACAGACCGTATTCCATTCATCGGTTATCACATGCCATTTCCTTCTCTCGCTTATCTCAAGCGGGAAGGCGACGGCTATGTCTATGTTCCCGAAACCTATCAGATTCGCAACACGTAATCTGAACCGGTCAGCGGTGTAACTGTGCCCATTTTCACATTTACGGAAAATAGCCCTTGCACCGCAAGTCGTTATATTCTACGGCTTTTTCATGGTCCGGAGCGTAGCGCAGCCCGGTAGCGCACTTGACTGGGGGTCAAGGGGTCGTGGGTTCGAATCCCGCCGCTCCGACCATTTTTCCTCACATTTACATAAATATTGATGCGTGTTTCTTGCTGGCATTTGGAATCGTATAAATAAAAAATGCCCCTGTCGTAACAGGGGCAGTTAAACCTTACACATGTTGATGAAGATCGTACAAGGGGGCGGTGAACAATCTTCTCATGGATAAAATATATCCAGATTTACGTCTCAAAGGATCAATATGAAAATTATCTGCTTCTAAAACAACTTAATTTAAGCTCTTTTGCAAAAATGTTTCAATCATACTTGTGTGTTCGCAATAAATTTGAATCTTAAAGCATGTTATTTATTGCCCGGTTGTTCTAGTAATTCATCATTGCCACCGTTGAAAAACGTTTGATATAAGGCTTCCCAAATGAGCTTATCTGCTGATTTACTGAAATATGTATCGATTGTCGTGATTGGCCTTCTGCCGATCATGAATCCTCTGACAACAATTCCTTTATATATGTCTTTGACTAACCGGATGAGTGCAGAGCACAAGCGTGCTCAAGCGCGAAAAACCTGCATTTATGCATTCGCGATCCTCATAGTATTCATGATGTTGGGCAACGGAATTATAGCGCTTTTCAGCATATCTTTGCCGGGGATTCGCGTTGCTGGTGGCATTATTATTATGATTCTGGCACTTCGCATGATCTTTTCAGGTGAAGATACGTCATCGGAAGTGGATGCAGCACCTGCCGATATTAAGAAGGCTGATCTGGATTACTCGTTTTCACCGCTGGCAATGCCAAGCCTTGCAGGTCCGGGCTCAATAGCTGTCGTGATGGGCTTCTCGTCTCAGATTCCGGCGGATCATAGCATTCTGGGGCATGTTGTCATCGCCATTGGCATCGCGATTATGGTGGCTATTGCATATATCGCGCTATCATCGGCAGGCTGGATTGAGAAGGTGCTTGGTGATCATGGAATGCAGGCAGTAACGAAGATAATGGGCTTTCTGCTGACCTGTGTGGCTGTGCAGTTTCTCGCCTCCGGCATTCGTGATTTCGTTGTAGAATTTAGCAAGCTCTCATAATCTGTTTATGATCGCGGCATAAAAAGAATTATGCACGTACCGACAAATGCGGTTGCAGCGCCTATGATATCCCAGCGGTCGGGGCGCATGCCCTCGGCCGCCCAGATCCATGTGATGGAGGCGATAATATAAATACCGCCATAAGCCGCATAGGCGCGGCCGGCAGCATCACTTTCAATCAGCGTGAGCAGATAGGCAAAAAGAGCAAGGCAGATCAGGCCCGGAATGAGCCAGAGTGGTGACTTGTCGAGCTTGAGCCAGGCCCAGAAGGAAAAGCATCCGGCGATTTCAAACAAGGCTGCGGCAGTGTAAATCAGAAGCTGCACTGCGTTTTTCCATTCAATGATAGAGCATTATTGCGCTGATATTTATATTCGAGTCCGGCACAGCCCCATATGAGGCCAAAAAGCAGATAAAAATGCCGCCAGTGATCTGTGTCGATCACATTGCCGATCAGTACATGGCCGAGATAGGTTGCATAGGCACACAGTAGAAATGGCTGCCATGGCCGGTCTCTGAAAAGCAGTTTAAAACCAATCGCCAGTGTCAGAGCCGTCAGTGTTACAAAGCTTATAAAGCCAATCCACCCATAGTCGAGCACGGCCTTCAACCAGATATTATGCGTGTCTTCTCCGAACATGGGCCCAAATTCGAGCGGCCCAATTCCCAGCGGATGTTCGGTAGCCAGCCACATGCCGAGCCAGTGACGCGCAAAGCGACCGAGCCGCGCACTATCATAGCTTTGCTCCAGTCGCGCGCGTTCAAAAAAGAAGGCTCGCACGTCCGGGATTTGCAGCAGCAGAAGAATTGCAATAGCAAGAGTGAGAACGGCTATCAGGCCGATAGTGATCAGACGCAGTCGGAATTTATTGCTGGTGCTTTGGAGAAACAAAACCGCAAAGATGATCAAAAATGACAGTGGCACCATGGCCCATGCCGCGCGCGAAAATGAAACCAGAATGCCGAGTGTCAGCAGGCAGCAGATCGGCATAAAGACAGCCAGGTCGCGTCTATTGCCTTTCATGATGCGATAGATGCTCCATGTGAAGGGCAGTACGAGAAACGGACCATAGACATTGGGGTCCTTAAAACCGCCCATGGCACGCCCAAAGCGCGTGAAATTATCGGCACCGGGAAACAGATTAAGATAACCAGCAATTCCCAATAGCGACGACACGAGGCCAACCAGAAGATAGGCATTGAAGATTGTTTTGAGGCGTCGATAGTCCGCCTCAATGATCGCTGCGTAAAAAACTGCCGTAAAGGCGAGAAAAAGCGAGACAGCGATGTAAAGTGGGGCGTCTTTCACATCAGCCATCTGCATGACAGAAATCATGCCGCCAAAGTTAAATACCAGAAAAATTGCAAGCAGAACCATACTGGTTCGCGTAAGCCGCATCCCGAACAGCAGCGCCACAGTAATGAGCGCGACCATATAAAGTTCGTAGGGAGCGGGTTCGCTCATCACGAAGCCAAGCAGGAAAACGCCAAAGCCAATCGCAATGTTAGCGATCAGCTTATTCAGCGCGCGATTAGCCGCGACGTCCTTTACACCGACCGTGGTCAATAAGCGTTTTCCGTATTGAGAAGTTTGATTGGGGTGAGAAACAGGATTTTAAGATCGAACCAGAGTGACCAGTTTTCGATGTAATAAAGATCATATTCCGTACGCATCATGATCTTGTCATTGTTGTCGATTTCTCCACGCCAACCATTGATCTGTGCCCAGCCGGTCACGCCCGGTTTCACACGATGGCGCGCGAAATAGCCATCAACCACTTCGTTATAAAGGACATTGTGCGAGTGCGCTGCGACCGCATGCGGACGCGGCCCGACAAGCGACAACGATCCGGTCAGCGAGTTAAAGAATTGCGGCAGTTCATCAATCGATGCCTTGCGGATAAAGCGCCCGACGCGGGTTACGCGCGGATCATTCTTGGTCACGGCATTACGGGCTGTCGGGTCGCTTTTCTCCGCATACATCGAGCGGAACTTCCAGACATTGATGATTTCATTGTTAAAGCCATGGCGCTTTTGCTTGAAAAGCACTGGCCCCTTGCTGTCCAGCTTGATTGCAATAGCGGTCACAAGCATGATCGGCGAAAGAAAGATGATGCCTAACAGGCTGAAAATAATGTCAAAAATACGTTTGGCAACCGAATCCCAGTCATTGATTGGCTTATCGAAAATATCGAGCATCGGAACGGTGCCGATATAGGAATAGGCGCGGGGGCGGAAGCGAAGGTGACTGTTGACTGCTGACAAGCGAATGTCGACAGGCAGGACCCAGAGCTTGTTGAGGATCATCAGAATGCGCTCTTCGGCGCTGATTGGCAGCGATACGATCAGCATGTCGATATGCGCGATACGCGCAAACTCAATCAGTTCCTTGATATTGCCAAGCTTTGGATAGCCTGCAACCACCGGCGGAGAACGCTTGTCGTCGCGATCATCGAAAATCCCGCAAATACGAATGTCGTTATCAGCCTGTTGCTCCAGCGATCGGATCAGCGCTTCTGCATTCGGTCCGCCGCCGACGATGACGGCGCGACGCTCCATGATGCCGTTGCGGGCCCAGCTACGAATGCGCCAGGAGACGAAAAGTCGGCAGATGAGCAGCACAACAAGCCCGCTGATCGCCCAGATGAGGAACCATGCGCGCGAGAAGTCGGAAGATACCTTGAACAAAAAGCCAGTGACGGCCACAAGCCCCAGAACTGTCGCCCAGGTCATGAACACACGTTTCATATGGCGGCTTGGGCTGCGCAGAATATTAATCTGATAGCCATTGTTCATTTCCATGATCAGCACGAAAATGCCGCCGCTGAGGATCATGACCAGGAAATAATAGACAATATGCGGCGTGTCGAAACTTACATAATAAGTAAAACTGGCCATACCCGTTATGAGAATGATAGCGAATTCAATAAGACGTATGACACCGCTGAACATGCTCGGCGATAATGTATCGCGCGCATATTGCGCAGCCATTTGGCGCGCCATAGGGCTCAGTTCGATCTGTTCTTTCGCCTTGGAACCGTGCGCATCGCTGGCCTTATTCTCTTCCGGACCAACTGGAGAAGTCATATCGTTATTCCGCACAGTTTCGCTCCTACTATCCCAGGCTCCCGATCATATTTACTCGTAAATCCTAAGGAAATACTGATTAAAAACGTTCGATCTTCGTGAGATTGTCAGGATCGTGCCTGACGGTAAACCAATTCTATAGAATGGGCCATTGCCTCAACACTGAACCGCTCGTGAAGACGTGACGCATCGGGCATCAAGGTGTGAAATTCGCTCTCGTCATTCATGACTGCCAGCAATTTTACGGCAAGCCGTTCAGCAATCGGATCAACCAGTGCCGGGGAGTGCTGTCCAAAGACCTCTGGGATACCGCCAACATTGCTGGCGATAACCGTTTTGCCTGCGGCAAGGGCTTCGAGAACGATGTAGGGAAATGCTTCTGCACGCGATGGAATGACCACGACCCGGCCAAGCGTAAAGGCTTCTCGTGCAGACATGCCGGGCAGAAAGCTGATCTGGTTTCCCATCTTGATTTCATTTGCAAGCGCAATGAAATCGGGCTTTTCCGCCCCGTCACCGACGAGTGTGGCTGAGTAATTTCTGCTTTGATTATCACGAATATCAGCAAGAGCACGGATCAGCAGATCCGGCCCCTTTAACGTGCGCATGGTGCCGATAAACACAAAATCGCTAGCATTGGACGCAAGCGTTGTGGGAACGAATTCTTCATCCGACAAGCCATTATAGATGACCGCATGAAGGTCATATGGCCTGCCGATTTTCTCTTCATAGGTTCGTTTTTCAAAACTTGAAACGAACAGGACAGCATCGCTGAGCGGCGCCAGCAGTCTTTCGATGAAAAACACGGCCCAGCCACGGCGCGTTTTTGTGTCGAAATGCAGGCTGCCGCCATGCGGTGAATAGATACGGGCTACGCGAGACTTAAAAACCCGTAGAGCTGAGCCGAACAGACGGGCATAAACGCCACCCTTGGCGCCATGTCCGTGTAAAATGTCCGGCTGCAATTTCTTGATGATACGATAGGCTTTGCAGGCTGCTTTGACATCGCCGATGCCGATATGCCTCTGCATGGCGATTCGGTGGATACCAAGCGCGAGCCGCGGCTGTAATTCTTCGAGGAGCGCTTCTTCACGTGGCCCACCTGTCGTTGCATCGCAAACGATGCCGACCTGATGCCCGTTCGCCGCCTGTATGCGAATGAGATCGCGGACATGGCGGAACAAGCCGCCTGTGGGTTCGCGAAAACAATGGACGATCCGTAAGGGTTTTTCATCGCACATGTATCGCCATCAGAACAGACGCTCACGCACATAAATTGTGTCGCCCGGCAGGATTGGATCAGTTATCAGCACGCGTCCGGTAATCACCTTGTCATTGATCGTGCGGGTAATATCGACATTTTCCTGATTGGCGCGAGGGCTGAAACCACCAGCAGCCGCAATCGCCTTTTGCACGGTCATGCCCGGAACGTAAGAATATTGGCCTGCTCCGCCCACTTCGCCCATAATGAAGACCGGACGATAGCGATCAACTTCTACGCTTACATCAGGATCACGCAAATAGCCGCCGCGCAGTTTTGAAGCGATGATGCCTTCAAGCTGCTTGACGGTTTTGCCGCTAGCCGGAACACTGCCCACCAGCGGAAACGCGATATAGCCCGACTGATCGACGCTGTAATTATTGGTAAGGCTTGCCTGTTCAAACACAGTAATGCGAACGCGATCGCCGGCATTAAGCAGATAAGGTTCGTTCAGTGCTGCGTGAAAGGCTGCCGGGGCAGGGCGATAGCTTGAGCATGCGGAAAGCGTCATCGCCGCAAGGCCAAGCGCAACAAGAACCGCTTGGCCTCTGCGCTTTCTATGAGTTTTCTGCATCGTCATTTTCGCCTCGGTCTCTTCCGAAAAGCACTGCCCCATTTCAGATTCGGACTGAAATATCCAAATGCTGATAATGACGTTATCAATTGATTAGGGTTAATGGCTGGTAAAGAACGTCAAATCTGGCGAAAAAACTTTGTCAAAAAAGGCCAGCCTTCTTAAAGTTACAGCTTAACCCTCTGGTTACCTTGTTCGTTTACTTTTCATAACACAAATAGGCGTGATTCCCGTGTTTCCTATATATGGGCGAGGTTGATTGCTCGAAGTCGCATGTGCGGATGATCGGGCGGAGTATCGGAATGTCTCAAGTCGATAGCCTGTCGAAAGACGCAGATATTGATATTGGTGCGCTCTTTGCGAGCTTGCGCCGGAATTGGCTATTGATCCTAGGCGGTGCGACCATCTTTGCCGTTCTGGCATGGATTATCTGCCTTTTCATCACGCCCGATTATCGTGCCGAAACCCGCATTCTGATTGAATCGCGTGAATCTGTTTTTACGCGCCCCAATGGCGAAGCCACAACCGAACGTCCGCTGATGGACCCGGAAGGGGTAAAAAGCCAGGTCGAAGTGCTCACCTCCGGCGATTTGCTCAAACAGGTTTCTGACCGGCTCAGGCTTACGAATGATGAGGCATTTACCTCAACAAATATAAAGCCTTGGACGCGTATCCTGATTCTTCTTGGTATGCGCAACAACCCGGCCAGTCTGTCGCCTGACGAACGCGTTTTGCAGAAGCTGCGCCAGAACTTACAGGTTTTCAACGTCACCGGATCGCGCGTGATCGTTGTGCAATATACGTCTTCAAATGCAAAGGAAGCAGCTGACATCGCGAATGCTGTTGCAGACGCCTATATCGCGTTACAGGGCGCTGCGAAACTTCAATCCGACGACGATGCAACAGGCTGGCTTGCACCGGAAATTGAGGATTTGCGTGGCAAGGTTCGCGATTCCGAAAAGAGGGTTGCCGATTATCGTGCTGCACAGGGGCTGCTCACAGGGCAGACAAACAGCACGATTGCGGCCCAGCAGCTTTCGGAAGTTACAAGTGAACTCACTCGATTGCGCGCTGATCGCGCAACATCGGAAGCGCGCGCCGAGAGCGTGCGTCAGGCGCTTGGATCCGGCGTAGCGGTCGACACGCTGCCTGCTGTTGTGGCATCTGGCATGATGCAGCGACTTGCAGAGCGCCGCATTGAACTCAATTCGCAGATCGCGGATCTCTCCGTGACACTGCTGGAAGGGCATCCGCGCATCAAGGCATTGCGGTCGCAGCTTGCCGATCTTGAACGTCAGATCAGTGCAGAAGGACGCAAACTGCTGGCGAGCCTCAACAATGAGGTTAATGCTGCAAAACTGCGCGAAGATGAACTCAATCGTGAATTAAACCGCGTAAAGGCGCAGGCGGCACAGGCTGGCACACAGGAAGTAGAACTTCGTGCCCTTGAACGTGAAGCCGCAGCGCAACGCCAGCTTCTTGAAACCTATCTGACGCGCTATCGTGAAGCTGCATCGCGCACCGACCGCAATTACGTACCGGCAGATGCACGGATATTCTCGCGCGCCGATGCGCCTGCCGAGCCTTACTATCCAAAAATCCTGCCGATTGTCAGCGCGACCTTCGTTACTGGACTGCTGCTGCTCTCGGTTTTTGTTCTGCTGCGTGAATTGTTCAGCGGGCGCGCTTTCGTTACCAGCGATGGGCGCCGTTTTGCCACTGTCGAAGAAATTGAAATGCCGGTGATTGAGGCTGCGACCGACATGGCTTTTGTTCCAGAAAACGTGCCGGTGCAACGCTGGACATCGCCTCTCGCGTCGAGCGGGCCAAATAGCGTACAATTCGTTGCCGACCGTCTTATTGCAGGCAAATTGAAGCGTGTAATTGCCGTATCGCCCGAAGGTGATGACGCCTCTGCTGCAACGGTGAAATTATTGCGCGAACTCGCCGATCGTGGCAAACGCGCCATTTTGATCGATATGACTGCCTATGGTATACTTGGTCTTGCTATGCTTGATGGCAATAATCGTGCTGGTATTACCGAGCTTCTTGCCGGTGAGCGCCGCTTCAATGATGTCATCCACACGGATCATTATTCTCAGGCGCATATCATGCCGCTTGGCAAGGTAGAGCCGGAAAGCGCAATGCGTTCTGCGGATCGCCTGCCATACATTCTGGATGCGCTCGAAACGGTCTATGATTTCGTGGTGGTTGAATGTGGTCCGTCCACATCCCGCCAGATACGACGTATCGCCGATGGCCCTGCGGCAATTATCATGAATATCGTAGATCCGGATGATAACAGCGTAATTATAGCTGCACTCGATATGGATCAGGGCGGCTACGAAGACGTGATTATTTTGATGGATAATCCTCTACAGTCAATGGGTTCAGAGACTGACACGCAACGGCCAACTGCCTGATTTGGATTCCCAATCAATAAGATAGCGCTTTCATCGGAATCAGATTGAGAAGCGCTTTAATCTTGCTCTTAGCGTCTTGGCCAATTGCCAGAGGTGCGGATTTCCTTTCACCGTAGCAACTACTTTGCTTCGTGCAGATTGCAGCACAGTGAAAGCTTTGCCTGTCATGGATAGCGGAATGATTGTGTCGTAGATACTCGATTCAACATCGCACCATTCCCGCTTATAAGGCTCATCGCCGATCCCGAAGCTGTAGATTGGCACGCCTGTCTCCCAACTGCTTTTCATGTCTTCATAGAACAGAAACTCACCGGGGCTTGCAGTCACCAATTCGTCGTCAGCTATCGCGCTGAATTCAACGGTTGGACCGACCTTGGAAAAAGTCTTGCCGATAAGTGATCGGACTTTACCGCCAACCTCCAGGACTTGCAGTTCACAACTTGCACTCTGACTCTCGGCTGCATTGCCGTAGTAGTCTTTGAAAAAAGCCTGAATTTCCGCAGGTGCAAACGGATTGCTGATCCCCATTTGTCGGAAGCGATGTGCTTTAAGTTCAAAAAACAAATCCAGTGTCTGATTTGATTCTTCACGCGATTTTGGCCTGTAGATGCGCCATCCGCCTGCTTCTTCATAACGCCGACCATGCTGGCGGTGTTTCTTAAGCTTCCGCTTGGCATTACTTCGCTCAAGCACCGCGTCAAAGCCTTGATCAAGCGATGCAGCAAGAACGGGATTGGGATTTTCGCTGTTTGCGAGCTGCAATAGCGGGTTTTCCCGACCAGACCATGAAGGCAACTGCCGCGTCAGTGATAGCACATCATTATCAGGTCGCGCTTTTTGGATGGCCAACACAAGAGCGTTGAGCGATGTTTTATCGACCGAACCGTCAAGCCATGGGAAATTGCAGTTGGCGTGGCTTCCGCCCGGATAACGCAGGATGCGCACACCTTTGACGTTGGTCGCTTCAAGCGGTAGCAGCAGAACGGGAACATCGCCTTCGAACAGACCCACCACGAAGCTGTCGGCATTCACATGTCTGCGCCAGCTATCGATCCACTCGAAACTTTGTGCATTGCCATGTACTGCAGAGGGCTTTTCCCAGATTGCTTGCAATTGCGCATAATCAGTGATGAGGTGTGGTGTCAGGGCTGCTTTGGTCACCACTGCAAAGCCTTCATCAATGGCGTTTTTGGCGTGGCGGCTGGGCCATCCACCAGATAATACCCATGGCGGGCAGGACCCAGAGAACCCCAGTAAACAGGAAATAAAGGAAGTGTACCCAGGCTGGCGAGTTGGCGAGCTGCGCGACTGCAATGATCGTTGCAAAGATTGCATAGACGATCACAAGGGCTACCAGCAGAAACGTGCCTATGAGTTTTTTCAGCCGAACGGGCATGTCACTCTCCTCTTTATTTGTCATCACTAGCCCGTGAGCAGGCGCAAAGGAAGCGAAAACGCGTCGGCATGTCGCGTGAAGTTGTCTTGTAACGCCTTCACCTATGCGTCATGTATCCCTAGAGCATTTCCAGCAAAAGTGCGGAGCGGTTTTGCGTCGGATAATGCGACAAAACAAAAAGATAGAGCGGTTCCTACGATTCCGCTTAAACAGAAACCGCTCTAGGCTGAAATTTGAGGATGAGATGGCATGACGGCAGTTTCCGTTCGACACAGCGATGATATGAATCGTCGGCTGATCCGCTATTGGCTTTATGCGGTTTTTGTCGTTCTGATCGCCATCGTGATGGTTGGCGGCGCCACCCGCATGACGGGATCTGGCCTGTCGATCACCGAATGGAAGCCGATCCACGGGGTCATTCCACCGCTTAGCCATGCAGAATGGCTGGAAGAATTCGATAAATACCGCCAGATTCCCCAATATCAGCAGATCAACAAAGGCATGTCGCTCGAAGCATTCCAGTCCATTTTCTGGTGGGAATGGGCGCATCGTATGCTGGCGCGTTTTGTCGGTTTTCTGGTGGCATTACCACTTGCCTTTTTCTGGTTAACCGGTCGCCTTAATACAACGCTGAAATATCGTATGCTTGGCCTGTTGGCGTTGGGCGGTTTTCAGGGCGCGATTGGCTGGTGGATGGTTGCATCGGGCTTAAGCGAACGTACCAGTGTCAGCCAGTATCGGCTCGCTATCCACTTAACTACCGCCTGCCTCATCATAACGGCAGTTTTCTATATCGCGCGCGGGCTGGTCAAATATACCGAGCGACCGGCTGAACGGTCGATCCAGCGCTTTGCCGGATGGATGGTTTTTGCGGTTCTGGTGCAGATTTATCTTGGTGGACTGGTTGCCGGACTTCACGCGGGCCTGACCTACAATACCTGGCCATTGATGGATGGTGCGATTATTCCCTCTGATCTGTTCATTCAGTCGCCATGGTGGATCAACCTGTTTGAAAATCCGAAGACTGTGCAATTCGTGCATCGCATGTTTGCTTATACGGTCGTAGTCCTCGCATTGCTTCACGTCATACAGGTCTGGAAAAATGCGGCAGGAACCACCCATGCGCGCCGTACGCTGGTTCTACTCGGCCTCATTCTGGTGCAGGCCGTCATCGGGATTGTAACGCTTCTGATGAGCGTGCCGCTTGATCTCGGCCTGACGCATCAATTTATGGCGTTGATGGTGCTAACTTTTGCAGTCGCACACTGGCGCGCAACCAAGGGCGCTTACAAAGAATAAGCAGTCTGACGCAGATGTCTCAACGCGGAGGCTATTTTCAGCTCGCGTGCTTCATCTGCATCATTTCCATCTTCAAGATGCCATGCCGCCGAAAGACAGCCATAGGCGAATGCATAGTCGAGGATATGGCCGGGATGCCGTTTGAGGATTTTGGCAAAATACTCCGCCATACGCTGTGCCCGTTCAGAATTGAGGCACAGATCATCGCTATCCAGAGGGTTATAAAAGATATTCGCAGCATCGAATGCTGCTTCACCGATCAACCCATGCGGATCGATGACAAGCCAGCCACGCGGCCCATAAATGATATTCTCATGGTGAATGTCACCATGCAGTGGGATTGCTTCATGCGGCATTGCCAAGAGGCATTTGGCAAGCTTGGCGGCTTGCGCATAAATCGGCCTCTCATTGGCGACAGTAAACAGACCCGAAAAATGCTTTTCCAGTGGTTGCAGGTCGGTTGGAATAGGTGACGGTGAAGGCTTATGCAGCGCTGTCAAAACCGCACCCAAAATCGCAAGATATTCATCGTCTTTGCCATTTTTAAGATGCGCATCAAGATGATAACTGCCGGCATATTCAAGTAGCATTGATGTGCCCTTGAGATCGTAGAGCTTTGTTGCACCTTGCCCGTTGCGCCACGCAAGGTAATGCGCGCCACGCAATTCTTCCATTCCGGCAGGTTTGAGTTGCTTGATGACAAAAGCCTCGCCCGGATCGTCGTTGCGTTCGACTTTCCAGACGAGGCTTGAATGCGTACTTGCCAATAGCTCATAAGAGCCGATGTTCCACTTATCAGGGAATACCGGCTTTTCCGTCATCAGGCTTTGCCAAGCATCAGGTTCATATTCTGAACGGCTGCACCCGATGCGCCTTTGCCGAGATTATCGAGAAGCGCCACGAGATTGACCTGATTGTCGCCTTCCGTACCGAATACGAAAAGCTTCATGCCGTCCTTGCCTGCAAGCTCTTCCGCATCAACGCGCGGCAACTTGCTACTTTCATCGAGCGAAACCACTTCAACAATATCCTGATCGGCATAATGCGCGGCCAACGCTTCATGAATTGCCTTTAACGTTGGCCGGCCTTCCAGTTCCGTCACAAAAAGCGGAACCTGCACGATCATGCCCTGCGGGAAACGTCCCACGCTTGGGCTGAAAATCGGACGGCGATCAAGACGGCCATGCAATTGCAATTCCGGCACATGCTTGTGATGCAACGGCAGACCATACAGGAAATTATTGGCCGTCATATGCTCAGGATGGTTCTTGTCTTCCATCTGCGCGATCATTTGCTTGCCGCCGCCCGTATAGCCGGAAACGGCATTGACGCTGATCGGATAGTCAGCGCCGAGCAAACCTGCATCACGCAACGGACGAACCAGCGCGATAGCGCCCGTTGGATAGCAGCCGGGATTTGCCACAAGCCGCGCTTCTGCAATGCGCTCACGCTGGCCCTTGGCAAGTTCAGCAAAGCCATAAGCCCAATCCGCGTGAATGCGATGCGCAGTCGATGTGTCGATGATCCGGGTCGAATTGTGCCCCTCAAGCAGAGCAACTGCCTCCTTTGAGGCGTCATCTGGCAGGCAGAGGATGGCAATATCGGCAGCACGCAGATGGTCGGCACGCAAATCTTTGTTGCGACGCTCTGCTTCCGGAATGGAAATCACTTCAAGATCGTCGCGTTCAGCAAGGCGGCTGCGGATTTGCAGGCCCGTTGTGCCGTGTTCGCCGTCGATGAAGATTTTCGGTTTCATGCGCTTTGCCTTTTGAATTCAGTAATTTACGACCACTATCGGAATCAGTTTTTAAGCATCTTGAATCAGTTTCTGAACTGAATGCTGTATCTATCGTCGTCGGGCTTTTTGCTCAGCTAGAAGTCCGAGATAATACATTGCAATGGTTGCTCCGGCGATTGCCGTTATATCGGCATGATCATAGGCCGGTGCAACCTCAACAACGTCTGCGCCGACAAAATCAAGCGGTGTCAGCTTGCGAAGCACAGACAGCATTTTTGCGGAAGACGGGCCGCCTGCTACGGGTGTGCCGGTTCCCGGCGCAAAGGCTGGATCGAGACAATCAATGTCGAAAGTCAGATAGGTCTTTTTGCCTGCGGTGCGTTTGAGAATTTCATCGGCAATGGCTTGCGCCGACATATCCTCAACCTCATGGCCATAGATGATTTTGATGCCGCAATCTTCCGGGGCATGGGTGCGAATGCCGATCTGGATCGAATGCTGAGGATCGATAATGCCGTCGCGCACGGCGCGTGCCACGAAAGATCCGTGATCAATACGCTTGCCATCGTCAAACCAGGTATCCTGATGCGCATCGAACTGCACGAGTGCCAGCGGGCCATATTTTGCAGCATGTGCCTTCAATAACGGCCATGTCACGAAATGATCGCCGCCAAGGGTGAGCAAAAACGCATCAGACTTGAGGACTTTTGCAGCTTCGCGCTCAATTGTTGCAGGCGTCTTATAATGATTGCCGTAATCAAGCAGGCAGTCGCCATAATCGACGACGGCAAGGTTTTCGAACAGATCACGTTCGAATGGATATTGCGGGTCATTATCGAAAATGGCCGACGCACGCCGGATTGCCTGTGGACCAAAACGCGCACCCGGACGGTTTGACACGGCAGCATCAAAAGGAATGCCCCAGACGACAGCTTCCGCACCTTTGAGCGACTTTGAGTAAACGCGCCGCATAAACGACAATACACCCGCATGGGTGGGGTCGGTGGCAGCGCTTGTCAGGTCGCGAGCAGTGAAAGCATGGTCGATAGTCTTGTTGGGCATGGTCGGCTCCCGAATAATGTCACATCTCTCATAGCGCTTCATGAACGAAATTGGGAGATTGCTTATAAGTTTTTAGCGCTAAAGCCATAGTCGCGTTCTACACGCGCGATACGCACGCGATAGGCTTCATACCATTGCTTGCGACCAAGCTTCTGCGCCACGAGATGATCCACATCGCGTTTCCATGCTCGAATGCTCTCTTCATCGGTCCAGAACGAATTTGTGATACCAAAGCCCTCCTGATCGCGCGCACTTTCAACGCCAATATAGCCGGGCTGCTGTGCCGCAAGTTCTGCCATTCGGTCCGCCATTTCACCATAGCTATCATCATCGCCAAAACGCTGCGATGAAAACGAGACAACGAAATAGGGCGGCTGCGGGGTGGTGGCAAAGCGCTGAGAGGACATGCATTGATTCCAGTTTGCTCGTTGGGTTTTAGATAACAAAAAAAGCGGATCCGAAGACCCGCTTTTCTGTAATTCCAAAGCGAAAAATATGAGCGCTTTGAGAACTGGCCTGAAGCGTATTAGCGCTTCGAGAACTGGAACGAACGGCGAGCCTTGGCCTTACCGTACTTCTTACGTTCAACAACGCGGCTATCGCGAGTAAGGAAGCCACCCTTCTTAAGAACCGTGCGAAGGCCTGGTTCGTAATAGGTGAGTGCCTTGGAAATGCCATGACGAACGGCACCGGCCTGACCGGAAAGACCGCCACCAACAACAGTCGCGATAACATCGAACTGACCAGCGCGGTTCGAAGCAACGATTGGCTGCTGCAGGATCATCTGCAGAACCGGACGTGCGAAATACGCGGCGAATTCCTTGCCATTGACGGTGATCTTGCCAGAACCTGGCTTGACCCAAACGCGAGCGATCGCGTCTTTACGCTTGCCGGTAGCATAAGCGCGGCCCTGAGCGTCGATCTTCTGGACGTGAACTGGAGCGGCTTCTGCAGAAGCAGATGCGATGCTGCCGAGTTCTTCGAGCGAGTTGAGCTGCTCAGCCATGATTATGCATTCCCTTTGTTCTTGCGGTTCAGCGCTGCTACGTCGAGGACTTCAGGCTGCTGAGCTTCATGCTGATGTTCTGCACCTGCATAAACGCGCAGGTTCTTCATCTGGCGACGGCCGAGTGGGCCGCGCGGAATCATGCGCTCAATGGCCTTCTCAACAACGCGCTCTGGAAAACGACCTTCGAGAATCTGGCGCGCAGTGCGCTCCTTTATTCCGCCTGGATGGCCGGTGTGCCAGTAGTAAACCTTGTCGGTGTATTTCTTGCCGGTCAGAACAACCTTGTCGGCATTGATGATGATGACATTGTCGCCATCGTCAACATGCGGGGTGAAGGTTGCTTTGTGCTTACCGCGCAGGCGATTGGCGACGAGGGATGCGAGACGACCGACGACGAGACCTTCTGCGTCGATCAGAATCCACTTCTTCACCACTTCGGCTGGCTTCTGAGAAAAAGTTGCCATTGAAGTCTTCCTTGACTTAATCCCCGATCTTGCGATCCGGGCTTTTCTTGTTGCTTGTGTTGGTCGCGCCAATCATAAAGACGGCCAACCCTAAGAGCCTATGAAAGCGGACTTCCATACGCACTGGCCGGGTCGATACACAGGTTTTCTTATGCCGTCAAGCGCTGTTTTTGCACGCCTTCTGTAAAAGTATATAAAAAACAATAACTTAAAATACAGGTATTATAATACCGCACCTTTTTAACGTGGCGGAATGGAATAAGTTGCCGTTGCATGGGCAATCAGTTCATTTGTCTCATCACCTGTGATGCTTATGTCGAGCACTGCCAGACGCTTGCCAAGCTTCAAAATGCGCGCAACAGCCTCTACAGTGCCCGGATTGGCTTTGCGCAAAAAATTGATGTTGAGATTTGTTGTTACCGCGAGTGCAACCGGCCCGATATGACCGAGAATTGCGGCATAGGCTGCAACATCTGCAAGGGCAAACAGCGTGGGACCTGAAACTGTTCCGCCAGGTCGCAAATGCTGATCCTCCGCAAAAAGCTGCATGGTGGCCGAGCCTGCATCAATAGAGACGATCTCGAAGCTCTCCTTGAGCTGGGGAAATTCGCGTGTCATGAAACCACGCAAATCATCAATGCTCATCACCGGGATAAGGTCTTTGTGGTCGACACTATTGATATTCATTTTTTCTCCCTCATATCAAAAATAGGGGGAGAAAGACCGGGCTTGCAAGCTGGTGTTGCGCTATGCAAACAATAAACCGTGAATTTGTTGCGGAGGAATGAAATGAAAGCGTCTTCAGATCACGAGATTCGCGAAATTCTTCAATCTGTTAAAACCATTGCGCTGCTTGGTGCGTCGCCAAAACCTGACCGCCCGAGCAATGGTGTTATGAAATTCCTGCTGGACAAAGGATATCATGTGATTCCTGTTAACCCGGGTCAGGTTGGAAAGAGCATTCACGGCCAAAAAGTGGTGGCCAGTCTCGCTGATATAAGCGAGCCGATTGATATGGTTGACGTTTTCCGTGCATCTGATGCGCTTCCCGGCATTGTGGATGAAATTCTCGCCATGAAGCAAACGCCATCTGTCCTATGGACGCAGCTTGGTGTCATCCACGCACAAGCCGCTAAGACCGCTCATGAGGCAGGCCTGAAAGTGGTGATTGATCGTTGTCCGGCAATCGATTATCCGCGTCTTATGCGTTGATCTGAAATTGTAGAATAAATTTCTGCTATTTTGCGTTTTCACAAAAAACCCTCCTTTGCTTTCTGCAATGCAAAGCCTAACGTCCGGTCATATTCAATGGCACAGGCATTCAGGAGGAACTTATGTCAAAACGCTCACCCGGCATAGAAACACTGGCAATACATGCAGGCGCGAAGCCTGATCCCACAACGGGTGCGCGTGCCACGCCAATTTATCAGACCACATCCTTTGTGTTTGAAGATGCCGACCACGCGGCTTCCTTGTTTGGCCTTCAGGCATTTGGCAATATTTATACGCGCATTACCAATCCAACCACGGCAGTTCTCGAAGAGCGCATTGCTGCCCTTGAAGGCGGAACCGCCGCGGTCGCAACGGCTTCGGGCCATGCAGCGCAGCTCCTGATCTTCCATGCTTTGTTGCAACCAGGTGATAATTTCATTGCCGCAAACAAGCTTTATGGCGGTTCGATGAACCAGTTCGGTCAGGCTTTTAAATCTTTTGGCTGGCAGGTCCGCTGGGCCGAAGCGACAGATCCGTCAGATTTTGAAAAGCACATTGATGAACGTACCCGCGCAGTCTTCATTGAGAGCTTTGCCAATCCGGGCGGCATTGTCACAGACATTGCAGCCATAGCTGAAGTCGCGCATAAACATGGCCTGCCGCTGATTGTCGACAATACACTGGCATCACCTTATCTGGTGCGCCCGATTGAACATGGTGCCGATATTGTGGTGCATTCGCTGACAAAATTTATCGGCGGGCATGGCAATTCGATGGGCGGCATCCTCGTTGACGCCGGAACTTTCGATTGGGCCAAGTCGGGCAACTATCCGCTTCTGACCGAACCGCGCCCTGATTATGCTGGCCTTGAAATCCATAAAACATTCGGCAATATTTCCTTTGCAATCGCGGCGCGCGTTTTGGGTCTGCGTGATTTTGGTCCCTCAATCTCGCCATTTAATGCATTCCAGATTTTGACAGGCGTCGAAACGTTGCCTCTGCGCATGCAGCGTCACAGTGACAATGCGCTTAAGGTGGCAACATGGCTGAGCCGCCACGAGAAAGTGTCGTGGGTAAGCTATTCCGGGCTTCCAAACGATAAATTCAACGCTTTGCAGAAGAAATATGCACCAAAGGGCGCTGGTTCTGTTTTCACATTTGGCCTCAAGGGTGGCTATGATGCAGGCGTCAAGTTTGTAGATAGTCTCGAGCTTTTCTCGCTGCTGGCAAATATCGGCGACACGCGATCGCTCGTCATTCACCCGGCTTCGACCACCCATCGCCAGTTAAGCGATGAGCAGAAAGTTGCTGCGGGTGCTGGTCCGGAAGTTGTTCGCCTGTCGATTGGCATCGAGGATGCAGACGATATCATCGCTGATATTGAACAGGCACTGACTAAGGTCTGAAATTATGAGCCGGTTTATTGATTTCGATCTGACTGGCATTGAACCGGAGGAGGGCGCGCCTTTGCCAGAGCGCGTCCTGTCCGGCGATCCTCGGTCACGAACATGGAACCTCGAAGAGACTGCGGATGGCAAACTCTTCGCAGGCATATGGGAAAGCACGCCGGGCAAGTGGCGCGTGGAATATGACGAATGGGAGTTCTGTCATATTCTGTCGGGCCATTCGGTGCTGACTGAAGAGGGCGGTGAGGCTAACACGCTCAAAGCAGGCGACAGCTTCGTCATTCGCCCCGGCTTCAAAGGCACATGGGAAGTGATCGAAACGACGCGCAAGGAATATGTGATCCGGCTTTAAAGAGCGCTTCAATGCGCCCTTTTGGGCATTTAATGATTTGTACAAAATCATTTAGGCGCCCAACACATAAATTTGTGAGACGCTTAAAGACATATAACAAATTCAAAGGGATAAATGGTGGGCGATGAGAGACTCGAACTCCCGACATCTTCGGTGTAAACGAAGCGCTCTACCAACTGAGCTAATCGCCCGACTGACTTGTCAGCCGCTGTGAGAGCCGTTTAGGCAATTCGTTCGAAGAGTGCAAGCGCAAAATTACAAAAATGCATTCTTTTTTGTTCTCCGGCTAAAATTCACAGGCTGTATCAATTTCTGCGAGCAGAATGCGATCTGTGAAACACCAAAAATTGTGCCATTCGTCATCAATGGCGTGAATCGTGATTCTAATTCGCCTTAAATATGAATGCCTTCGGAGTAGCGCAGCGTAAATGTGGATAAAGCTGTTGAGATAAGCGCTCCTATAAAAGCGTGGCTTTTCGAATAAAAATAAAATTCTTCTTTTTTCTTCAAATCACTCGCTTGACACTGGTGAGAGAACACCTTAAACGACCGCTCACACCGAACGGAAACGCCGGTGACTACCCAGCCAAATGGCTGAAAATGAAATGCGCGGGTGTAGCTCAGTTGGTTAGAGTGCCGGCCTGTCACGCCGGAGGTCGCGGGTTCGAGCCCCGTCACTCGCGCCATTTTCATTCAGAAAACAATCCAACAATCTGAAGAAAATGGCGCATCTCGCGTTCTTTTCATATTTATCAGAAATCTCAAATTGATTGCCGAATTCACGCTATTGGATGAGATTTTTCGTTCGTGAATTTAAATCGAACAGCAAGATTCGAATCTTGCGATTCTGCGTCAAAAGACGAGGCTATTTTGCCTTCCGCCTCCACGAGAGATAAGCGACTGAAAATATTCCAGCCAGAACGACAAGAACGTCGCCGCTGGCGAGCAAATATCCGCTCAACATTCTCTCCTTAATAAAAAGCAGCGTCAATTCTGTTGGAGAGCCGACGACGCAATGTTCGACAGTCTCGAATTTTAGAGCTGCTCCCGGTTTTATGAAGGCAAGCAATCTTGCTCATCGGCCCTCTCGCGCCAAATCTTTCCAGAAATTACGTTCCAGGCAGTGATAATTTTTCGATGCCATAAAGGGTGACATCGGTCAGGGCAGGGTGCTCACCTGCAAACCTATAAAGCGTACGGTTTCATTCTCTTTATATATATGTGTGTGAGGAACCGCTCAGCTATCCCAATTTGTCGCGAGAGGGTGTGCGCCGTTTAAACCGATTGATTCTATCGGGCTGATAATGGCGAAAGATGACTTTGCGCCTTTCGCTCACGAAATTATGATGTTTTCGTGCTATATAAGGTTTGGGTGGCATATATGGGCTTGATGTGACCTCTTATTCAGCATCTTGACCGTACTAAACCCACCTGTTCGCGTTGGAGGGGTTGCGCTTGCACGCATGCTGCGCTAACCGTCCCGCCAAATACTTAAGTTCGCACGGCATGCCTTTTGAAGCTGCTTGAGGCGACGAGGTCGCAAGAGATGCAATGTGTCGCATGGTGGTAAGCTCGAAAAAGCTTATGACAGGCGGCGCAGCCTCGTATTCAAGCCGGATAAGGATCATGAACGAGCTTTTAAGTTCCTATTTGCCGATTGTCATCTTTCTCGGCATCGCGATGGTCATTGGTGTAGCCCTTCTGGTTGCGCCGTTTCTAGTCGCGTACAGACAGCCCGACCCGGAAAAGCTTTCAGCTTACGAGTGCGGCTTCAATGCCTTTGATGACGCCCGTATGAAATTCGACATCCGTTTCTATCTGGTGTCGATTCTCTTTATTATCTTCGATCTCGAAGTCGCCTTCCTGTTCCCATGGGCTGTGTCCTTTGGTGAAATTGGCTGGTTTGGCTTCCTGTCGATGATGCTTTTCCTTGGTGTTTTGACCATCGGCTTCATCTATGAATGGAAGAAGGGAGCGTTGGAATGGGATTGACCGGCACAAGCTCTGCAACTGGTACGACACTCATTGCTCCGCAGCCGAAGGGTATTCTCGACCCGCGCACGGGCAAGCCTGTCGGCTCCGACGATGTATTCTTTAACGATCTCAACAGCGAACTGTCCGACAAGGGGTTCATCGTCACATCTGCTGACGCTCTGATCACCTGGGCACGTACTGGTTCGTTGATGTGGATGACCTTCGGTCTCGCATGTTGCGCTGTGGAAATGATGCACATCTCCATGCCGCGCTATGACGCCGAACGTTTCGGTATCGCGCCGCGCGCATCTCCGCGTCAGTCTGACGTGATGATCGTTGCAGGCACGCTGACCAACAAGATGGCACCCGCTCTGCGCAAGGTCTATGATCAGATGCCTGAGCCGCGTTATGTCATTTCGATGGGTTCGTGCGCCAATGGCGGTGGCTATTACCACTACTCTTATTCTGTAGTGCGTGGCTGCGATCGCGTTGTTCCGGTCGATATTTACGTTCCGGGCTGCCCACCGACCGCAGAAGCACTGCTTTATGGCATTCTTCTTCTGCAAAAGAAGATCCGCCGCACCGGTACGATCGAGCGCTGATCGGACCTTCAAGGTCTGAACGGTGTAAGAGGGTTTGTTAGAATTCGATCTGTTTTCCCAGGGACGGGTCGGGTTCTAAAAAAGGAAGTTAGAGATATGAGCGAAGAAGCTCTTGGTGAACTTTCCGGCTATATCAAGGAACGTCTCGGCGATGCGATCGAAGAGGCGAAGCTGGCTTATGGCGAGCTGACACTTTGCGTTCCGGTGGCGAGCCTGATCAATGTTCTGACGTTCCTGCGCGATGACGTGCAGTGCCAGTTCATCAATCTGACGGATATTTCGGGCGTAGACTACCCGCAGCGCGCTCAGCGCTTCGATGTGGTTTATCAGTTCCTTTCGCCGCGTCAGAATCTGCGCATCCGCGTCAAGATTCAGGCCGATGAAGACACACTGGTTCCATCGGCAGTCGGTGTATATGTCGGTGCTGAGTGGTTTGAGCGTGAAACCTACGACATGTATGGCGTTCTGTTCTCCGGCCACCCTGATCTACGTCGTATTCTGACCGATTATGGCTTTGAGGGTCATCCACTGCGCAAGGACTTCCCGACGACTGGTTTTGTTGAAGTTCGCTATAGCGACGAAGCAAAGCGCGTCATTTATGAGCCTGTCGTTCTGCGACAGGAATTCCGCAATTTCGACTTCCTCTCGCCGTGGGAAGGGACGGATTACGTCCTGCCGGGCGATGAGAAAGCCAAGACGAACTGAGCGACAGGAAGCTGAACATGGCTGAGACTCAGGTCCGCAACTTTAATATTAACTTTGGTCCGCAGCATCCTGCTGCGCACGGCGTTTTGCGTCTGGTTCTTGAACTGGACGGCGAAGTCGTGGAACGCGTCGATCCGCATATCGGTCTGCTGCATCGCGGCACCGAAAAGCTGATGGAAACGAAGACCTATCTCCAGGCTTTGCCTTATCTCGACCGCCTCGACTACGTGGCGCCGATGAATCAGGAACATGCCTATGCGCTGGCTGTCGAACGTCTTTTGGGCGTCGAAGTACCAAAGCGCGGTCAGCTGATCCGTGTTCTTTACTCGGAAATCGGCCGTATCCTGAACCATATTCTGAACGTGACCACGCAGGCCATGGACGTTGGCGCATTGACGCCGCCGCTCTGGGGCTTTGAAGAGCGTGAAAAGCTGATGGTGTTCTACGAGCGCGCTTGTGGCGCACGTATGCACGCAGCATATTTCCGTCCCGGCGGTGTTCATCAGGATATTCCTGATCAGCTCGTGGAAGATATTGGCAACTGGATCGATCCGTTCCTTTCAACCACGCTGACCAATCTTGATAATCTGATCACGCCAAACCGTATTTTCAAGCAGCGTAACGTCGATATTGGCGTTGTTTCGCTCGAAGATGCGTGGGCATGGGGCTTCTCGGGCGTCATGGTTCGTGGTTCGGGTGCAGCATGGGACCTGCGCAAGTCGCAGCCTTATGAATGCTACAACGAAATGGAATTCGATATTCCGATCGGCAAGAACGGCGACTGCTATGACCGTTACCTGATCCGTATGGAAGAAATGCGCCAGTCGGCTCGCATCATGCGCCAGTGCGTTGATCTTCTGCTCGGCAAGGAACGCGTTGGTCCTGTTTCGAACACTGACAACAAGATTGTGCCGCCCAAGCGCGGCGAGATGAAGCGCTCAATGGAAGCGCTCATCCATCACTTCAAGCTTTACACGGAAGGCTACCACGTGCCTGCCGGTGAAGTTTACGCAGCTGTTGAAGCACCAAAAGGTGAATTTGGCGTCTTCCTCGTGTCGGATGGTTCTAACAAACCATACCGCTGCAAGCTGCGCGCACCGGGCTTTGCCCATCTTCAGGCCATGGATTTTCTGTGTCGCGGTCACATGCTGGCTGACGTTTCGGCAATTCTTGGCTCGCTCGATATCGTGTTTGGTGAGGTTGACCGCTGATGTCCGTTCGCCGTCTCGCAGATGATGCCGTCCAGCCGGCTGGTTTCGCTTTTAACGCGGAAAATCAGGCCTGGGCGCACAAGACGATCGCAAAATATCCTGAAGGCCGTCAGCAGTCGGCTGTTATTCCGCTGCTTATGCGTGCGCAGGAACAGGATGGCTGGGTCACGAAAGCCGCTATCGAACATGTTGCAAACATGCTCGACATGCCGCTGATCCGCGTCCTTGAAGTAGCCACCTTCTATACGCAGTTCCAGTTGAAGCCGGTTGGCACACGCGCCCACATTCAGGTTTGCGGAACCACGCCATGCATGTTGCGTGGTTCGGAAGCGCTGATGGATGTCTGCCGTCACAAAATCCACCACGATCCTTTTGAGCTCAATGCAGAAGGCACCCTGTCGTGGGAAGAAGTTGAATGTCAGGGCGCTTGCGTCAATGCGCCGATGGTCATGATCTTCAAGGATGCGTATGAAGACCTGACGCCGGAACGCCTTGCTGAAATCATCGATACTTTCGAAGCAGGCAAGGGCGACACAGTGAAGCCGGGTCCACAGATCGATCGCGTAACGTCGGAGCCGATCAATGGCCTGACTGCTTTGACCGAAGATCTGGATTACAAGAAAGTTGGTCTGGAAACCCGTAAGGCATCGGATGCCGCAGTAGCCAAAGCCAAGGCGGAAGCCGAAGCAAAGGCCAAGGCAGAAGCTGAAGCCGCAACCAAAGACGGAAGCAGGTGAGACATGCTGGCTGATAAAGATCGCATCTTCACCAATATCTATGGTTTCAAGGATATGTCGCTTAAGGGCGCCATGTCGCGTGGCCATTGGGATAATACCAAGGGCTTCATCGAGAAGGGCCGTGACTGGATCATCAATGAAATGAAGGCATCTGGCCTTCGTGGACGTGGTGGCGCGGGCTTCCCAACCGGCCTTAAATGGTCGTTTATGCCAAAGGAAGTCACGGATCGTCCGCATTACCTCGTCGTCAATGCCGATGAATCCGAGCCGGGCACCTGTAAGGACCGCGAAATTCTGCGCCACGATCCGCATACGCTGATCGAAGGCTGCGTTATTGCCGGTTGCGCCATGGGCGCACATGTTGCCTATATCTATCTGCGCGGCGAATTCATGCGTGAGCGTGAAGCGCTTCAGGCAGCGATTGACGAATGCTACGATGCTGGCCTTCTCGGCAAGAACAATAAGTGCGGCTGGGATATGGAGATTCTTCTCCATCACGGCGCTGGCGCTTATATCTGCGGTGAAGAAACAGCGCTGCTCGAAAGCCTTGAAGGAAAGAAGGGCCAGCCACGTCTCAAGCCTCCTTTCCCTGCGAATATGGGTCTCTATGGCTGCCCGACAACGGTTAACAATGTTGAATCGATTGCTGTTGCTCCGACGATCCTTCGTCGTGGCGGTGCTTGGTTCTCGTCGATTGGTCGCCCGAACAATGTCGGCACCAAGCTGTTCCAGATTTCCGGTCATGTGAATACGCCATGCACGGTGGAAGAGGGCCTCGGCATCACCTTCCGCGAACTGATCGAAAAGCATGGCGGCGGCATTCGTGGCGGCTGGGATAATCTTCTTGCAGTCATTCCCGGCGGTGCATCGTGCCCGGTTATCAAGGCCGAAGACATGATGGACGCCATTATGGATTTCGACGGCATGCGCGACAAGAAATCATCGTTCGGCACCGGCGGTCTGATTGTCATGGACAAGTCCACCGACATCATCAAGGCGATTGCGCGTCTTGCAGCCTTCTTCAAGCATGAGAGCTGCGGCCAGTGCACACCTTGCCGTGAAGGTACGGGCTGGATGTGGCGCGTCATGGAACGCATGGTCAAGGGTAACGCGCAGAAGCGCGAAATCGACATGCTGTTCGATGTGACCAAGCAGATTGAAGGTCACACGATCTGCGCGCTTGGTGATGCGGCTGCATGGCCTATTCAGGGCCTGATCCGCAATTTCCGTCCGGAAATTGAAAAGCGCATTGACGATTATACACGCAACGCTGTTCAGAGCCGCAATATCCGTCTGGAAGCAGCGGAATAAGGCTTAAGCATTGTGTAGTGCAGCCCACCTCCCATGGGCTGCAGGTGAGTTTGACATCTGGAAGATGCGGCAAGAGCCGCAGGTTTGGATAAGCGATGGCAAATATTAAGGTTGACGGCACAGAGATCGAAGTACCCGATCACTATACGCTCCTTCAGGCTGCCGAAGCCGCGGGGGCTGAAGTCCCGCGTTTTTGTTTCCACGAACGGCTTTCCATCGCTGGAAACTGCCGCATGTGCCTTGTTGAAGTGAAGGGTGGACCGCCAAAGCCGGCTGCATCCTGCGCTATGGGTGTACGCGATCTGCGTCCCGGCCCGAATGGCGAAGCACCTGAAATTTTCACCAACACGCCGATGGTCAAAAAGGCCCGCGAAGGCGTGATGGAATTCCTGCTCATTAACCATCCGCTCGATTGCCCGATCTGCGATCAGGCAGGTGAATGCGATCTGCAGGATCAGGCAATGGCGTTTGGTACGGATGGCTCGCGCTATCGCGAAAACAAGCGTGCGGTTGAGAACAAATATATCGGCCCATTGGTCAAGACGGTAATGACACGCTGCATTCACTGCACGCGCTGCGTCCGCTTCACGACCGAAGTGGCTGGCATTTCGGAACTCGGCCTGATTGGTCGCGGTGAAGATGCCGAAATCACCACATATCTCGAACGCGCAATGACCTCGGAATTGCAGGGCAATGTTATTGATCTGTGTCCTGTTGGTGCGCTGACCTCGCGTCCATATGAATTCCAGGCGCGTCCGTGGGAGCTGAACAAGACTGAAACCATCGATGTGATGGATGCCGTCGGTTCAAACATCCGCGTTGATACGCGTGGCCGTGAAGTGATGCGCATTATGCCGCGCGTGAACGAGCAGGTCAACGAAGAGTGGATTTCCGACAAGACCCGCTTCATCTGGGATGGTCTGCGCACCCAGCGCCTTGATCGCCCATATGTTCGCAAAGATGGCCGTCTGGTCGCAGCGTCATGGCCTGAAGCTTTTGCAGCTATCGCTGCCAAGGTATCGGCAACCTCCGCTGACAAGATTGGTGCAGTCGCTGGCGATCTGGCTTCGGTTGAAGAACTTTACGCGTTGAAGAACCTGATTGCATCGCTTGGCTCCGCCAATATCGATAGCCGTCAGGATGGCGCGGCACTTGATCCGGCTCTGGGTCGTGCAAGCTATCTCTTTAACACAACGATCGAAGGCATTGAAAATGCTGACGCTCTTCTGATCATTGGCTCGAACCCGCGGGTTGAAGCCGCTGTTCTCAATGCTCGTATTCGCAAGCGTCAGCGCATGTGCCATTTCCCGATTGCTATGATCGGCGAACAGGCTGAACTGCGTTACAATTACGAATATCTCGGCGCAGGTGCAGATACACTGGCAGCGCTTGCTTCCGGCAAAAATGCATTCCGCGACGTGCTGGCGAAAGCCGAACGCCCGCTGATTATTCTGGGTCAGGGTGCATTGACGGGCGAAAATGGCGCGGCTGTCTTGGCATCTGCTGTAAAGCTTGCGCAGGATGTTGGTGCGATCAGCGCTGAGTGGAACGGTTTCTCGGTTCTTCACACTGCTGCATCGCGCGTCGGTGCTCTTGATCTCGGCGTTGTTCCGGGTGAGGGGGGCAAGGCTGCTAACGACATGCTCGGCAATCTTGATGTTGTGTTCCTGCTCGGTGCAGACGAACTCGACATGACCAAGAAGGCATCAAGCTTCGTTGTTTATATCGGCACACACGGCGATGCCGGAGCACATGCCGCTGACGTTATCCTTCCGGGTGCAGCCTATACCGAAAAATCGGGTACTTGGCTCAACACTGAAGGTCGTGTTCAGCTTGGCAATCGTGCTGGTTTTGCTCCGGGTGAAGCAAAGGAAGATTGGGCAATTCTGCGCGCTCTTTCCGACACACTCGGCAAGCGTCTGCCGTTTGACAGCCTTTCGCAGCTTCGTGCCAAGCTCTATGCAGACTTCCCGCATATGATGGCGATTGACACGATTGCTCCTACAAACGCAGACGATCTGTCGGCGCTTGCAGCAAAAGCATCTACCCTTTCCGGCGGCGCTGCGTTCGTTTCGCCGGTGAAGGATTTCTATCTGACGAACCCAATCGCGCGCGCTTCCGCTGTCATGGCCGAGTGCTCGGCGCTTGCGGCCGGCAGCTTCCAACAGGCAGCTGAGTAAGCGAGAGAGAGACGGAATAATGGACGGAATTTTTGCAGCTTACGTCTTGCCCGCGCTGATTATAGCGCTGAAGTCGGTCGTTCTGCTTGTCGTATTGCTGATCGTCGTGGCTTACCTGCTTTATGCGGATCGTAAGATCTGGGCAGCCGTGCAGCTTCGCCGTGGACCAAACGTTGTTGGTCCTTGGGGTCTGTTTCAGGCTTTCGCCGATCTTCTGAAGTTCGTCGTTAAAGAGCCGATCATTCCTTCGGGCGCGAATAAGGGTGTGTTTCTTCTCGCACCTTTCATTTCGGCGGTTCTGGCAATGGCAACATGGGCAGTCATCCCAGTCAATGAAGGCTGGGCGATTGCAAACATTAATGTCGGCATTCTCTATATCTTCGCTATTTCTTCGCTTGAAGTTTATGGCGTGATCATGGGCGGCTGGGCTTCCAACTCGAAGTATCCGTTCCTCGGTGCACTTCGTTCGGCAGCGCAGATGGTTTCTTATGAAGTTTCCATTGGCTTCGTTATCGTCACGGTTCTTCTGACGGTTGGCTCGCTCAACATGACAGACATCGTGCTTTCGCAGAATACGGGTCTTGGCACATCGCTTGGTCTGCCTGCTTCGTTCCTTGATTGGAACTGGCTGGTTCTGTTCCCGATGTTCGTGATCTTCTTCATCTCGGCGCTTGCTGAAACGAACCGTCCGCCATTCGATCTTGTCGAAGCTGAATCCGAACTCGTGGCCGGTCATATGATCGAATATTCGTCCACGCCGTTCCTTCTGTTCTTCCTTGGCGAATATGTGGCGATCACGCTGATGTGCGCCCTGATGACCACACTCTTCCTTGGCGGCTGGCTGCCACCGGTTGACGTATGGTTCCTCAACTGGGTTCCGGGCATCATCTGGTTCATGCTCAAACTCTGCTTCTGCTTCTTCATGTTCGCCATGGTGAAGGCTTTCGTACCGCGTTACCGTTACGACCAGCTGATGCGTCTGGGCTGGAAAGTGTTCCTGCCGATCTCGCTCGGAATGGTTGTTCTGACCGCTACTGTCATCAAAGTCTTCGATCTGGTGTAAGGAGAACGACCAATGGCTTCATTCGCACAAGCCGCGAAATCCCTCCTTCTCAAGGAATTCGTTGCGGCTTTCTTCCTCTCCATGCGTCAGTTCTTTGCGCCGAAGGCGACTTTGAACTATCCGCATGAAAAGGGTCCAATCAGCCCACGCTTTCGTGGTGAACATGCGCTGCGCCGTTATCCCAACGGTGAAGAACGCTGCATTGCTTGTAAGCTCTGCGAAGCGATCTGCCCGGCGCAGGCAATCACCATTGAAGCGGGTCCCCGCCGCAATGACGGCACGCGCCGTACGGTGCGTTACGACATCGATATGGTGAAGTGCATCTATTGCGGTTTCTGTCAGGAAGCTTGCCCTGTGGATGCGATCGTGGAAGGTCCAAACTTCGAGTTTGCGACCGAAACCCGCGAAGAGCTTTACTATGACAAGGACAAGCTCCTTGCCAATGGCGATCGCTGGGAACGCGAAATTGCGCGCAACATCGCGATGGATGCGCCATATCGCTGATTGGTTCTGCTGAAACCTTGTTTCGGCATCCGGTTTGATAAGCGGCAACAGGAGGGGACGGCCCCGATTGTTGCCTGAATTAAGTTTCGCGTTTTTCGCGGCAAACAAAGACTAAAGGGGACGAAGCAATCGTGCTTGGTCCACGGAAAGGTGTTGGGGGATCCCCATGCTGACAGGTATTGCGGCAGCGTTCTTCTATCTGTTCGCCTTCATCATGATCGCCAGCGCGTTCATGGTGATTGCGGCACGCAACCCCGTGCATTCGGTGCTGTTTCTGATCCTCGCTTTCTTCAATGCGGCGGCCTTGTTCCTGCTGACGGGGGCTGAGTTCCTCGCCATGATCCTGCTCGTCGTTTATGTCGGTGCTGTGGCGGTTCTCTTCCTCTTCGTTGTGATGATGCTGGATGTGGATTTTTCGGAATTGAAGCGTGGCGCGCTGCAATATGCGCCGGTCGGTGCTCTGGTCGGTCTGATCCTGCTGGGTGAGCTGATCGTTGTGTTTGCAGGGTCGATGTTCACACCGAAACTGGGGCAGGGCGCTGTTCCGATCCCGGATATTGCAGAACGCACAAACACTGCAGCTCTCGGTGATATTCTTTACACCGACTTCGTCTTCCACTTCCAGGTTGCCGGATTGATCCTTCTCGTGGCCATGATCGGTGCGATTGTTCTGACGCTGCGGCACAAGCCAAATGTCAAGCGCCAGTCGATCTCGGATCAGGTTGCTCGTACGCCTGAAACAGCGATCGAGATCAAGCAGGTCGAAACGGGCAAGGGCATCTGAGGATAAGAATATGGAAATCGGTATTTCACATTATCTGACCGTTTCAGCCATCCTGTTCACACTTGGCGTCTTCGGTATCTTCTTAAACCGCAAGAACGTCATCGTTATCCTGATGTCTGTCGAATTGATCCTTCTCTCGGTCAATCTCAATTTCGTAGCGTTTTCTTCTGTGCTCGGCGATATGGTCGGACAGGTTTTCGCGCTCTTCGTTCTGACTGTTGCCGCTGCGGAAGCAGCTATCGGTCTGGCAATCCTCGTTGTTTTCTTCCGTAATCGCGGTTCTATCGCGGTGGAAGACGTCAATGTCATGAAAGGTTGACGGGCAAATGCTCTATAACGCGATCGTCTTCCTTCCGCTTATCGGCTTTCTTGTTGCTGGCATTTTTGGCAACAAGATCGGAGCCAAAGCGAGTGAGTATCTTACTTCCGGCTTGATGGTGATCGTTGCGATCCTGTCATGGGTCGTCTTCTTTCAGATTCCGCTTGGCCACGATGCTGAAACGGTTCGTATCCCGGTGCTGCATTGGGTAACGTCCGGCTCGCTGTCGTTTGATTGGGCTTTGCGCGTTGATACGCTGACTGGCGTTATGCTTGTCGTGATCAACTCTGTGTCGGCACTGGTGCATATCTATTCGATTGGATACATGCATCACGATCCGCATCGTCCACGCTTCTTTGCTTATCTGTCGCTCTTTACCTTTGCCATGCTCATGCTGGTAACATCGGACAATCTGATCCAGATGTTCTTCGGCTGGGAAGGCGTGGGTCTCGCATCTTACCTTCTGATCGGTTTCTGGTATCAGAAGCCTTCGGCAAATGCGGCTGCGATGAAGGCCTTTGTGGTCAACCGCGTTGGTGACTTCGGCTTCCTGCTCGGCATCTTCGGTCTGTTCGCGCTGTTCCAGTCGGTTGATTACAACACGATCTTTGCAGCTGCAGGCAGCTACCTGCCAGCAGAAGGTGCAGCCGATACGGGTGCTGTCGTTCTTAACTTCCTCGGTTATGAACTGCACAAGGAAACAGCTCTTACGGTTGTCTGTCTGCTGTTGTTCATGGGTGCCATGGGTAAGTCCGCGCAGTTCTTGCTGCACACATGGCTTCCTGATGCGATGGAAGGCCCGACACCAGTTTCCGCACTTATTCACGCGGCAACGATGGTGACCGCGGGTGTGTTCATGGTTGCGCGCCTGTCGCCGATCTTTGAACTCTCGCACACGGCTTTGCTGATTGTGACGATCATCGGCGCAACAACGGCATTCTTTGCTGCAACAGTTGCTCTCGTTCAGAACGACATCAAGCGCGTTATCGCTTACTCCACCTGTTCGCAGCTTGGTTACATGTTTGCGGCTCTGGGTGTCGGCGCTTACGGTGCTGCCGTATTCCACCTCTTCACGCACGCTTTCTTCAAAGCGCTTCTGTTCCTTTGCGCAGGCTCGGTTATCCATGCCGTGTCTGACGAGCAGGATATGCGTCGCATGGGTGGTCTGCGTAAGCTGATCCCTGTTACCTACTGGATGATGATGATAGGCACTGTAGCTATTACGGGTCTGGGTGTTCCGGGCACGATTATCGGCACTGCTGGCTTCTTCTCGAAGGACGCGATTATCGAGTCGGTCTTTGCATCGCACAGCCTCGCTTCCGGTTATGCCTTCACGCTTCTCGTGGTTGCAGCTCTGTTTACGAGCTTCTACTCATGGCGTCTGATTTTCATGACTTTCTATGGCAAGCCACGCGCTTCCGCTGAAGTCATGCATCACGTTCATGAATCCCCGCCTGTCATGCTGGTGCCATTGCTGCTGCTTGCTGTGGGTGCACTTTTTGCAGGTGTCGTATTCAAGGAATATTTCTTCGGTCACGAATATGCCGAATTCTGGAAGGGTGCACTCTTCACCTTGCCGAGCAACGAAATCCTCGAACATTATCACCATGTTCCGCTGTGGGTTAAGTTGTCGCCGTTCATCGCAATGCTGATCGGTCTGGTTACTGCGTGGATTTTCTATATCCGTGCACCACACATTCCAAAGGAACTCGCAGCACGTCACCGTGGCCTGTACCAGTTCCTACTCAACAAGTGGTACTTCGACGAACTTTATGACTTCATCTTCGTACGTCCTGCACGTTGGCTCGGCCGCTTCTTCTGGAAGGTTGGCGACGGCAAGATTATCGACGGTTATGGTCCTAATGGTGTCGCAGCACGCGTTCTTGATGTTACAGGTCGCGTTGTGAAGATGCAGTCGGGTTACCTCTATCATTACGCATTCGCGATGCTTATCGGCGTCGCCGCGCTCGTCACCTGGATGATGCTCGGGAGCTCTTTCTGATGACCGATTGGCCAATTCTTTCTACGGTCACATTTCTGCCGCTCGTCGGCGCCTTGTTGATCCTTCTCATCAAGGATGACAGCGAAGCCTCGCGTCGCAACATCAAGAATGTTGCGTTGCTGACTACGGTTTTCGTTTTCATTCTCTCTCTGGTTATCTGGGCCGGGTTTGATAATGCAAATCCGGGCTTCCAGATGGTCGAACAGGTCGACTGGCTCGGTGGTGGCATTTCCTACCACATGGGCGTCGACGGTATTTCGATGCTGTTTGTCGTGCTGTCTGCTTTCCTCATGCCGTTCTGTGTGCTGGCAAGCTGGATCGCCATCGACAAGCGCGTCAAGGAATACATGATCGCGTTCCTTATTCTGGAAACGCTGATGATCGGCGTGTTCTGCGCGCTGGATCTGTTCCTGTTCTACGTGTTCTTTGAAGCAAGCCTTATTCCGATGTTCATCATCATCGGTGTCTGGGGTGGCAAGCGCCGCGTTTATGCAAGCTTCAAGTTCTTCCTCTATACGCTGCTTGGCTCCGTATTGATGCTGATCGCGATTATGGCAATGTACTGGCAGGCCGGTACGCTCAATATCGTCGAACTGCTGGCATATGACTTCCCGGCAGGTATGCAAACGTGGCTATGGCTCGCATTCTTCGCCTCGTTCGCGGTGAAGATGCCAATGTGGCCAGTGCATACATGGTTGCCGGATGCGCACGTTGAAGCGCCAACCGCTGGCTCGGTCATTCTGGCGGGTATTCTTCTGAAGCTCGGTGGCTACGGCTTCCTGCGCTTCTCGCTGCCGATGTTCCCGCTGGCATCTGCCGATTTCGCACCGTTCGTCTTTGCATTGTCTGCGATTGCTATCGTCTACACCTCGCTTGTTGCGTTGGTGCAGGAAGATATCAAGAAGCTGATCGCTTACTCGTCGGTAGCGCACATGGGCTATGTGACCATGGGTATTTTCGCAGCCAATGAGCAGGGCGTGCAGGGTGCAATCTTCCAGATGCTCTCGCATGGTATCGTTTCAGGCGCGCTCTTCCTTTGCGTCGGCGTGATTTATGATCGCATGCATACCCGCGAGATTTCGGCCTTTGGCGGTCTCGTCAATAATATGCCGAAATATGCGGTGGCCTTCCTGATCCTGACGATGGCGAATGTCGGTCTTCCGGGTACGTCTGGCTTTATCGGCGAATTCCTCACGCTGTTTGGTGTCTTCCGCGTCAATACGTGGGTAGCGCTGATCGCAACATCGGGTGTGATCCTGTCGGCAGCCTATGCGCTGTGGCTCTATCGCAACGTGGTGTTCGGCGCGCTGACCAAGGAAAGCCTCAAGGGGCTTCTGGATCTTAGCCCGCGTGAAAAGCTGATCCTGTATCCGCTTGTCGCTCTCACCATCTTCTTCGGTGTGTATCCGGTTCCGGTCTTCGATGCGACCGCGAGCGCCGTGCATGCACTGGTTACCAATTACGACGCAGCGCTGGCAAATGCCGCTAGTGCTACGCTGGCGCAGTAAGTAAAGGCGTAGGCTTGATGCAAACCGACCTGATTGCTTCCCTGACTCTCGCAGCTCCCGAGGTTCTCCTCGCGCTGAGTGGGCTGGCATTGCTAATGATCGGCGTGTTCTCGGGAGAGCGCGCCTCCACCCTCGTCAATGGACTTGCTGTTGCCGTTCTCATTGCAGCACTCGCTCTTGTCGTCATCTTCCCGCACAATGGCACCGCTTTCGGTGGTGCTTTTGTCAGCGACGCATTTGCGCGCTTCATGAAGGCGCTGACACTGATCGGCTCCATCGTGACGCTCATCATGTCTGTCGGTTTTGCGCGTGAAGAGAAATTCGACAAGTTCGAATTCCCTGTGCTGATCGTGCTTTCGACGCTTGGCATGCTCATCATGGTGTCGGCATCCAACATGCTCACACTATATATGGGCCTCGAATTGCAGTCGCTGGCACTTTACGTGCTCGCAGCCTTCAATCGTGACAGCGTTCGTTCGACAGAAGCTGGCCTGAAATACTTCGTTCTCGGCGCACTTTCGTCGGGCATGCTGCTCTACGGTATCAGCCTTGTTTACGGTTACACCGGACATATCGGCTTTGCCGAAATCGCATCTGCAATTTCCGGTGGCGAGCGTCAGCTTGGTCTGGTGTTTGGTCTGGTATTTATCCTTGCAGGTCTCTGCTTCAAGATTTCTGCCGTTCCATTCCACATGTGGACCCCGGACGTTTATGAAGGTTCACCAACGCCTGTAACCGCGTTCTTTGCTGCCGCTCCTAAAATGGCTGCAATGGCTCTGATCGTTCGTGTTGTGGAAGGCGCTTTTGCACCTGTCACGCATGACTGGCAGCAGGTCATTACGTTCGTTGCGATCGCTTCGATGGTACTGGGTGCCTTTGCTGCAATCGGTCAGCGCAACATCAAGCGCCTGATGGCTTACTCGTCGATCAGCCATATGGGCTATGCCCTTGTTGGTCTGGCAGCCGGTACGGTCGTTGGTGTTAAGGGCGTTGCGCTTTATATGGCGATCTATCTTGTCATGACGCTCGGTAGCTTTGCCTTCATCCTGTCCATGCGGACCAAGGACGGCAATGTTGAGCAGATCGATGATCTGGCAGGCCTGTCGCGCAGCAATCCGGTTATGGCCGTTATCATGACGATCATGCTGTTCTCGCTCGCCGGTATTCCGCCGCTCGCAGGTTTCTTCGGTAAGTGGTACACCTTCGTTGCAGCCGTTGAAGTGGGTCTTTATCCGCTTGCAATCATCGGTATTGTCGCTTCGGTTGTCGGTGCTTTCTATTATCTGCGCATGATCAAGATCATGTGGTTCGATGAACCTGTAACGATATTCGTTCCCGCAGCAATTGAGCTGCGTCTGGTTCTGCTCGCTTCGGGTGCATTCGTTCTGTTCTATGCACTTATCGGCGGCTGGCTCGGTGGTTTGGCTGAAACAGCAGCCAAGACATTCTTCTGAGCATGACAATGAATAAGGCCGCAGGCGAAGGCATGGGTTTCACGCTGGCCCCTGCGGCTTTATCACTGGGTTACAGACTGGAAGCTTTTCCGGTCATCGGTTCCACCAATGCAGAGGCGCTTGATCGCGCCAATGCAGGTGATGCCGGACACATCTGGTTCGTTTCCCCAAGGCAGGAAAGCGGGCGTGGGCGTCGCGGGCGCACATGGACCGCACCAGAGGGCAATCTTGCCGCGACGCTCCTACTGGTTGATCGTTTCGATCCCAAAATTGCCGCAACATTAGGATTTGTCGCAGGTCTTGCACTTGCTGATGCCGTTGATGCCGTTTTGCCGGAAGCAACCGCCTCTCGTGTCAATGTTGCGCTTAAATGGCCGAATGATGTGCTGGTGGACGGCGCAAAACTCTCCGGTATTCTCCTCGAAACCACTCTGCTCCCCGATGGCCGTTTTGGCCTCGCTGTCGGCATGGGCACAAATGTTGTCGCCTTCCCGGACGGCCTGCCTTATCCGGCGACATCGTTGCGCGGACTTGGGAGCCAGGCTGATGCTGCCACACTGTTTTTGGCCCTTTCGGATGCATGGTGCCATTACCATGCGATGTGGGATCAGGGGCGGGGACTGAATGAAATCCGCCTGCGCTGGCTCAAGCGGGCGCATGGTCTAGGTCAGGAGGTCGCAATGCAGCTCAATGGCCGGATCGTTCAGGGTGTGTTTGAAACAATCGATTCGGATTGCCGTCTTGTGATCCGTGAAGACGATGGAACACGCACGCCTGTTACGGCGGGTGATGTGTACTTTGGCACGGCAGCCTCGATCAAATCTCAGCTCTGATCGTAAAGTTGAACTTATGTTTTGGTTGCGTTCCAAATAATCAGATTGAACGAATTATGCATCACTGTGCTGTTCCGGGCTTGCAAAGCATCGTTAGGCAGTTCAACAGGAGCATAAATATATTTTAATAGAACAAGGAGGCATTATGCCCCGCTCACCATCCACGCAATTTGTCTTCCTGCCTTTGGGCGGCGTTGGCGAAATCGGCATGAACCTTGCCATGTATGGCTTTGGTCCTGAAGACAAACGCGAATGGATCGTGGTCGACATGGGCGTAAGCTTTGCTGGACCCGAACATCCGGGTGCGGATTTGATCCTGCCCGACATTCGCTTTCTCGAAGCCGAAAAGCACAATCTGCGCGGTATCATTATTACCCACGCGCATGAAGACCATTACGGCGCGCTGCTCGATCTTTGGCCACGGTTGAAGGCGCCTGTTTACGCCACACCGTTTACCGCTGGCCTGCTTGAAGCCAAGCGCCAATCCGAATTTGGCGCACCAGAAATTCCAGTCACCATATTCAAGGCCGGTGAGACCTTTGAAGTCGGTCCGTTTAAGATCGAAACTATCGCCGTTACCCACTCGATTCCTGAGCCGGTTTCACTCGCCATCACCACCCCACTTGGCACGGTTGTTCATACCGGTGACTGGAAGATGGATCCCGATCCATCTATGGGGCCATTGATTGACGAAGCGCGTTTCCGCGCAATTGGCGATCGGGGCGTTCTGGCGCTGATTTGTGACTCCACCAATGCGATGCGAGAGGGTGAATCGCCCTCGGAGCGTCAGGTTGGTGACAGCCTCCGCGATCTGATTGAAAATGCCCGTGGTCGCGTTGCGATCACAACTTTCTCGTCCAATGTCGGTCGTATCCGTTCGATCACCGAAGCCGCACGTGACGCTGGCCGTCAGGTGCTCGTTGTTGGTCGCTCGATGAAGCGGACAATCGCCGTTGCTACCGAGCTTGGCTATATGGAAGGCCTGCCCGAGTTCCTCAGCGAAGACGATTATGGCTATATTCCGCGTGAAAATGTCGTGATGATACTCACAGGCAGTCAGGGCGAGCCGCGTGCAGCGCTTGCCAAGCTTGCGCGTGATGAAATGCGCAGCATTGCTCTCTCGGCAGGTGACACGGTGATTTTCTCGTCGCGTCCTATTCCCGGCAACGAAAAAGCCATTCTTGAAATCAAGAATAAGCTTATTGATCAGGGTATCAAGCTGATCAGCGATGAAGATGCGCTTGTGCATGTTTCAGGCCATCCGCGCCGCAGTGAATTGAAGCGCATGTATTCATGGGTACGTCCGCGCATGCTCGTGCCGGTGCATGGCGAGGCAGCCCATCTTGTCGCGCAAGGATCGCTCGGTGCCATGGAAGGCATTGAAGAAATCGCGCAGGTTCGCGATGGCGATATGTTGCGCCTGGCTCCCGGCAAAGCAGAAATCATCGATAAAGCGCCAATCGGACGCATCTATAAGGATGGCAAACTGATCGGCGATGAAGACGAAATCGGCATGGTTGAGCGCCGCAAGCTCGCCTATGTCGGCCATGTCGCCGTTTCGGTGCTGCTCGACAGGGACTTCAAGATCATGGACGAACCTGATCTTGTCTCTTTCGGCTTGCCGGAGGAGGACAGGCAGGGCGATCTTATCGAAGACATCCTGCTTGATGCTGCAATTGAAGCCATCGACAGCATCCCGCGTGCGCGTCGCAAGGATCTTGAAGTGGTCCGTGAATCGGTTCGCCGTGCAGTTCGTTCTGCGACAAATGAAGCATGGGGCAAAAAGCCGGTAGTGACGGTGTTTATCAACCGCATAAAGTAGTTTTGTTTTCGGGAGGAGGAAACAAGATGCTTGAACGCCTGAACCATGTAGCAATCGCTGTGCCTGACTTGAACGCGGCTACAGCACTTTATAGTACGCAATTGGGTGCTAAAGTTACCGCACCGCAGGCTTTACCCGAACATGGCGTAACGGTTGTCTTCATCGATGTTGGCAATACCAAGATCGAACTGCTTGAACCTTTGGGCGAGGGATCGCCCATCGCAAGCTTTCTTGAAAAGAACCCATCCGGTGGTATGCATCACCTTTGTTACGAGGTTGCCGATATAATTGCAGCGCGCGACCATCTTAAGGCCGAGGGCGCACGTATTCTTGGCAACGGCGAACCAAAGATCGGCGCGCACGGCAAGCGTGTTTTATTTTTGCATCCCAAAGATTTTAATGGGACACTGATCGAGCTTGAGGAGGTGTGAGATGACGATCGTTTCTGGTATCGCGATGTACTTTATCTTCTGGTGGATAACCTTGTTTGCGATTCTACCTGTTGGATTACGTACGCAGGCTGAAGAAAACAACGTGACATTGGGAACAGTGGCCAGCGCACCTGCCAAACCGAGAATTGGTCTCGCATTCCTTCGTACAACTATTGTTGCTACGGCGATATTTGGCATTTATTATTATGTGACAAATGTGCATGGGTTCAGCCTTGATGACATTCCGCACTTCTTCCCTGACCTGAAATAAAAATGCCTAATTTTTAAGCACTCTTGTTCGGTGGAATAGTTTATCAATTATCATACAAAATTTAACCTGAATCCAGAATGTAATATTTTGATGTAACTATTTGAATAGAAAGAAAATTAGAGAGATGGAAAGCTCTAGTTTTTGCAGTTCTTTGCGTTAGATTTATATATGCCTTACATGGCTTGTGACGGCGCAACGTAAAGATTATCCATCGAAAAAGTAACCTGCAGTTTCAACGGCTTATCGTGAAATATGTAAGGTTTTGCCTCAAAATTGCATTAACGCCAAAAAAAAAGCAAGGCTTGCGCCTTGCTAGTCGAATACGCGTTCGACCCGTTTCCATTTTACTGGCGGCAGCGAAAAATCGCGCCTGGATCCATCCTCCCAAGACTTTGACCGCGTTAAACAACGGTTATATTCCGCTGTCAGGCTTATTGATGAAAAAAATAGCGGACTGCACAGGTTTTGTCACCAAAAATCTTATGCAATGTCATATTTCCTTCGTAATTTTTTCTCCTTTAATGTAGCCAATACATAATACATTGAAACTTAATGCAAATTCTTCAAGTCTCGCGCGGAGATACTCAGTATACCAGTGCCGTCCATCGCTGTGGACGGAAAAAATGCTTGCGATCAGGGCGCGGGGAGGCGGGTTTTCAACAGCTGTATAACCCGTTATGAAACCGGCAAGTTTGCTTAATTTTTGCCTGATTCTACACACACTCGGTTGCTACTCAGGCAATCTCTCTCTTGATCGGTGGTCACGATGCGTCTGTCGCAGTATTTTTTGCCCATTTTGAAGGAAAACCCAAAGGAGGCAGAAATTGTCTCTCACAGGTTGATGCTGCGCGCGGGCATGATCCGTCAGCAGTCGGCAGGCATTTATTCATGGCTCCCGCTGGGCTTGAAAGTGCTCAACAAAGTCTGCGACATCATTCGTGAAGAGCAGAACCGTGCAGGCGCAAACGAAATTCTGATGCCGACGATTCAGTCTGCCGATCTTTGGCGTGAAAGCGGTCGTTATGACGCTTACGGCAAAGAAATGCTGCGCATTCAGGACCGGCAGGAGCGCGAAATGCTCTTTGGCCCGACCAATGAGGAAATGGTCACCGATATTTTCCGCTCCTATGTGCGTTCTTATAAGGACCTGCCGCTCAATCTTTATCACATTCAGTGGAAATTCCGCGATGAAGTGCGTCCGCGTTTCGGCGTGATGCGTTCACGCGAATTTCTCATGAAAGACGCCTATTCGTTTGACCTCGATTATGAGGGCGCGAAGATGGCTTACTATCGCATGTTCGTGTCTTACCTGCGCACCTTTGCGCGCGTTGGTTTGCAGGCGATTCCGATGCGTGCGGATACCGGCCCGATCGGTGGCGATCTGAGCCACGAATTCATCATTTTGGCTGAAACTGGCGAAAGCCAGGTCTATTGCGACAAGGCTTACCTTGATCTGGCGGTTCCGGGTGCAGATACGGATTTCCGTAATGACGAACAGCTGACGGACATCGTCAATCGATGGACGACGCCTTATGCAGCGACTGATGAAATGCACGACGAAGCAGAATGGTCGGCGGTGAAAGCCGATGATCAGGTTTCCGCACGTGGCATCGAAGTTGGTCACATCTTCCATTTTGGAACAAAATATTCAGAAGCCATGGGCGCCAAGGTTCAGGGACCGGATGGTAAAGACCATTTTGTTTCGATGGGCTCTTATGGCATCGGCCCTTCGCGTCTGGTTGCAGCGGCCATCGAAGCCTTCCATGACGATGCAGGCATTATCTGGCCAAAGTCGATTGCACCGTTCGGTGTTGGCATTGTCAACATGAAGTCAGGCGATGAAGCTTGCGATCGCGTGAGTGAACAGCTTTATGCGGCCTTCACTAATGCTGGCCTCGACCCGCTTCTCGATGACACCGACAACCGTGCGGGATCGAAATTTGCAACCATGGATCTCATCGGTCTGCCTTATCAGGTGATCGTCGGCCCGCGCAGCGTTGCAGCAGGCGAAGTTGAAGTTAAAGACCGCAAGACCGGTGAGCGTCAGAACCTCACAGTTGAAGCAGCAATCAACCTGTTAACGGCTTAAACATGAGCAACGCGGCGGCAGCAAAATCGGACGGCAAGCAGAAGGCATCCAATAAGGTGCCTTCTTCTGGGCCATTCTCAGCCTTCGAGCGCATGATCGCATGGCGCTATTTGCGTGCGCGTCGCCGCGAGACATTCATTTCGGTAATTGCAGGTTTTTCATTCACGGGCATCATGCTGGGCGTAGCAACCCTCATTATCGTTATGGCGGTAATGAATGGTTTTCGCGCTGAGCTACTGAGCCGTATTCTCGGTATCAATGGCCATCTCATCATGCAGCCGATCGATCGGCCGCTTGATGATTACGCAAGTCTGATAACCCGTATCGACGGCATTTCCGGCGTACAGTTTGCTATTCCTGTTGTGGAAGGGCAGGCCCTTGTTCAGGGCAATATCGGTGCTGGAACCGGCGCATTGGTTCGTGGTCTTCGCGAAGAAGATTTGAATAAGCTCAAGCTGATTTCAACCAATGTCAAACAGGGCACTTTGCAGGGCTTTGATCAAAGCGGCGGTGTTGCAATCGGCACGCGCATGGCTGAAAATCTCGGCCTTTCGATTGGCGATACGCTGCGTGTGATTTCGCCTGATGGCGATGTGACGCCGTTTGGGGTTAATCCACGCGTCAAAGCTTACCCGATTGAAGCGATTTTCGAGATTGGCATGTCAGAATATGATGCGTCGATTGTAATCATGCCGCTTTCGGAAGCGCAGCTTTTCTTCAATCAGGAAGGCAAAGTGCAATCGCTTGAAATCTTTGTCAATAATCCGGACAAGGTGGACGCTATGCGTGCACCTGTCGAGGAAGTTGCGGCACGTCAGATTTCCATGGTTGATTGGCGCCAGCGCAACCAGACATTCTTCTCTGCCTTGCAGGTTGAGCGCAATGTCATGTTCATGATCCTGACGCTTATTGTGCTTGTTGCAGCCCTTAATATCATTTCCGGCCTCATCATGCTGGTGAAGGATAAAGGCCGTGACATCGCGATCCTCAGAACCATGGGGGCGACGCGCGGTGCAGTTATGCGCATATTCCTGATGACGGGGGCTGCAATCGGCGTCACCGGCACACTGGCTGGTGTAGTTTTGGGTGTGGTCGTATGCCTCAATGTCGAACGTATTCGACAGTTCTTCTCCTGGCTTTCGGGTACAACGCTTTTCAACCCGGAACTTTATTTCCTGAGCACACTTCCGGCCAAGATGGACGTTGGTGAAACGATTTCCGTCATTGCCATGGCTCTGATCCTTTCTTTTATTGCCACCATTTTTCCGGCTTGGCGCGCTGCCAAACTCGATCCGGTCGAAGCACTGAGGTATGAATAATGGCGGCTGAAGTCATTCTGCGTCTCGAAAATGTCAGCCGCGCCTATAAGGAAGTAGACCGCGAACTTGTTATCCTCAAGGAGGCGAGTTTCACGTTGCATCGTGGCGAGATGGTCGCGCTTGTCGCCCCGTCGGGTGCCGGCAAGTCTACACTTCTGCATACGGCGGGTCTTCTCGAGCGCCCGGATTCTGGAGACGTCATTCTTGACGGCCGCTCGTGTGGTGCTTTGTCTGAGGATGAGCGCACAGCTATTCGCCGCAACGATGTCGGTTTTGTTTATCAGTTCCATCATCTTCTGCCGGAATTTTCGGCACTTGAAAATGTGATGATGCCGCAAATGATCCGCGGCCTGCCGCAAAAGGCTGCATCCGCACGTGCACAGCAATTGCTCGACTATATGAAGATCGGACCACGTGCATCGCACCGACCGTCCGAACTCTCTGGCGGAGAGCAGCAGCGCGTGGCGATTGCGCGAGCGGTTGCCAATGCACCTCTGGTGCTGCTGGCTGACGAGCCGACCGGCAATCTCGACCCGACAACATCGTCTTATGTCTTTGGCGCTCTGGAAGCGCTCGTGCGCCAATCAGGGCTTGCAGCGATGATTGCGACGCACAATCATGAATTAGCACGGCGGATGGATCGTCGCGTGACTTTGAAAGATGGTAAGGTCGTGGACCTTTAATAGCCTCTCATCAAGGTGCTACATATTAGTGCCTTGATGTGACGAACGCTTCTCCTTTTATCGTATCTGTTGAACGTCGGTGGCCATGCTGCCGGCGATTGAATGTTTATATTTCATAAACCTTAAATATACGCATGCCCGAATTAGGGTGTTGACTTTAGAACATAAATGGAACAAAAACTAAACATACGTGAACAAAGAGGAGTTATCTCAATGACCGATCTCGTCTACGACGTTTTGTCTTTCGTCTCCGTCAGCCTGTTCGTTGCAACCTTTGCCATCTGGGTGAGTGCAATCTGATAACGTAAACGGGGTTCTTCTGTGAACCCTGATAGCAGTAACGGCGCTCGCTCTGGACATCGTTACCGTATTCCCCGAAAATGCAGTTATGGGTGATAAGAGTCGCCCCTTACCTTGTGCAAATGTCATATCGTGACAGGCACTCGGATGGCGCTGAAAACGTGATTTTGTTATCATGCTTTTGTGGTGCATTCAGCTCTGCGAAGATCGGGGAAATAGTATGTATGATACAGCAAGCACTGAAGCGGGCGGGGATAAGTCGTCACCTCGTTTCGTTCATCTGCGCGTACATTCAGCCTATTCCTTGCTTGAGGGCGCACTGCCTGTCGGCAAGATCATCAAACAAGCGATTGCCGATCAAGCACCGGCCATCGCGATAACTGATAGCAATAATCTGTTCGGTGCTCTGGAGTTTGCCCAAAAGGCATCTAAAGATGGCTTGCAGCCGATCATCGGTTGTCAGTTGGATGTCGGTTTCAGTGATCACAATGACAACAGCCGCAGTGCGAACCGTCGAATGGTTCTGGATCTTGCACCTGTGGTTCTGCTTGCTTCGACCGAAGAGGGCTATGCCAATATTGTTAGGCTCGTCAGCCGGGCCTTTCTCGATACGCCATCGGGCGATCCGGTTCATATTGAAGCGGAGTGGCTGGCTGGCTTATCCAAAGATGTCATCGTGCTGTCCGGTGGACCACTTGGGCCGATTGGCCGTTCTTTTGCGGCCGACCGTCCTGATCGCGCGGAAACGCGTCTGGCGTTTCTGAAACAAGCTTTTGGCAATCGACTCTACGTCGAATTGCAGCGTCAGGAAGGCTATGATCGTTCGCTTGAAGCAAAGACTGTCGAGCTTGCCTATGCGCTCGACTTGCCGCTTGTAGCAACCAATGAAGCCTTCTTCCTCAAGGCAGAGGATTTTGAAGCGCATGATGCACTGCTCGCTATTGCAGAAGGACAAATCCTATCCAATGATGATCGCCGTAGACTAACGCCGGACCATCATCTTAAAAGCCGTGCAGAAATGGCCGAGCTTTTTGCAGACCTGCCGGAGGCACTCGAAAATACGATCGAGATTGCCGGTCGTTGCAGTTGGTTTACCCAAACTCGCGATCCGATTCTGCCAAGATTTACCGGCGATTCCGATGATCCTGAAGCTGCTATTCAGGCCGAAGCTGATGAACTGGCACGTCAAGCGCGTGAAGGTTTGAAGATGCGGCTTGAAACGGCTGGTCTTGCTGATGGATATACGGAACAGCAATATTCCGAACGTCTCGATTACGAGATTGGCATTATCACGCGCATGAAGTTCCCCGGTTACTTCCTGATCGTTGCCGACTTTATCAAATGGGCTAAACAACAAGGCATTCCGGTCGGGCCGGGCCGTGGTTCGGGTGCTGGCTCGCTTGTTGCTTATGCGCTGACCATTACCGACGTAGACCCGTTACGCTTTTCGCTGCTGTTCGAACGCTTCCTCAATCCGGACCGCGTATCGATGCCCGATTTCGATATCGACTTTTGTCAGGAGCGCCGCGAAGAAGTCATTCGCTATGTGCAGGGTAAATATGGGCGCGATCAGGTAGCGCAGATCATCACCTTTGGAACACTTCAGGCGCGTGCTGTGCTGCGCGATGTGGGACGTGTTCTTGAAATGCCTTATGGGCAGGTGGATCGTCTTTGCAAACTCGTGCCGCAAAATCCGGCTAATCCGGTTTCGCTGGCACAGGCCATTGAGACGGAGCCTAAGATCAATGAAGAGCGCGAGAAAGAGCCGGTTGTCGGTCGCCTTCTCGATATGGCGCTCAAGCTTGAAGGTCTTTACCGTCACGCATCGACCCACGCAGCCGGTATCGTGATTGGCGACCGGCCGCTCTCTGAACTCGTGCCGATGTATCGCGATCCGCGTTCGGATATGCCCGTTACCCAGTTCAACATGAAATGGGTTGAGCAAGCAGGTCTGGTCAAGTTCGACTTTCTCGGCCTGAAAACCCTCACTGTGCTTGAAACAGCGGTCAAACTTGTTGCCCGCAAAGGCATCGAGATCGATCTGACACGTCTGCCACTGGACGATGAACTGACCTATGAAATGCTTTCGCGTGGCGAGACGGTCGGCGTGTTTCAGGTGGAAAGTGCGGGCATGCGTAAGGCGCTGCTTGGTATGCGCCCGGACCGCATCGAGGACATTATTGCGCTCGTCGCGCTTTATCGTCCGGGTCCGATGGAAAACATCCCGACCTACAATGCGCGCAAGAATGGTGAGGAGGAAATTGCCTCCATTCACCCGAAGATCGACGAACTGATCAAGGAAACGCAGGGCGTTATCGTTTATCAGGAACAGGTGATGCAGATCGCGCAGGTGCTTTCGGGTTATTCGCTCGGTGAGGCTGATCTGTTGCGTCGCGCGATGGGTAAGAAAATCCGTGAGGAAATGGACAAACAGCGCGTCCGTTTTGTGCATGGTGCGATAGAAGGCGGTGTCGAGAAAGCACAAGCGAATATGATCTTTGATCTGCTCGCTAAGTTTGCTGACTATGGCTTCAATAAATCACACGCCGCAGCCTATGCGATTGTGTCTTATCAGACCGCTTATATGAAGGCGCATCATCCGGTCGAGTTTCTTGCTGCATCGATGACCTATGATATGTCGAATGCTGATAAGCTCAACGACTTCCGCCGCGAAGCAAATCGTCTGGGTATCGATGTGGTCACGCCATCGGTTATGACCTCATTTCGTCCATTTGAAGTGGGCGAGCGCAAGATTTTTTATTCGTTGGCTGCAATCAAGGGTGTGGGCGAAGCTGCTGTTGATCACATCGTCAATGTACGCTCTGAGAAGCCGTTCGAAAGCCTCGAGGATTTTTGCGAACGAATTGATCCGAAAACTGTCAATCGCCGCGTGATGGAAAGCCTGATCAATGCAGGCGCTCTTGATTGTTTTGGTCGTGATCGCGCTGCAATGAGTGCTGGCATGGATCGCATCATGGGCTTTGCACAGCGCACGCAGGAAAATGCGGCCAGTGGCCAGTCCGATATTTTTGGTCTATCCGGCGCGCCGAAAGAACAGTTGATCTTGCCGCAAGCCGCTCCATGGCTGCCATCTGAAATGCTGCATCGCGAATTTCAGGCGGTCGGTTTTTATCTTTCTGCGCATCCGCTGGATGAATATCGTCAGGTTCTTGATCGCATGCGCGTCCAAAGCTGGGCTGATTTTTCGGCAGCCGTCAAACGCGGTGCCAATGCTGGTCGTCTGGCGGGCACTGTGACAACACGGCAGGAGCGCAAGACGCGCACCGGCAATAAGATGGGCATTGTGCAATTCTCTGATGCGAGCGGTCAGTTCGAAGCCGTGCTCTTCTCGGAAGGTCTTGCGCAATATCGTGATCTGCTTGAGAGCGGCAAGTCTGTGGTGATTACGGTTTCTGCTGAAAATCGCCCGGAAGGGATTGGCCTGCGCATTCAGACGGTGCAATCGTTGGAAGATCGCGCTTGTGCAATGCAAAAAGCACTTCGGCTTTATCTTCGATCCGCAGAATCTTTGAAATCCATCGTCCCGCATTTCAACACGCGCGGCGACGGCGAGGTGAGCTTTATCGTAATAAAGGAAGACGGGCAGCGGGAAGTCGAGATCCAACTGCCGCATCGCTATCGCGTCAGCCCACAGATCGCGAGTGCCATGAAGGCTATTCCCGGTGTGGTGGACGTTGAACTGGTCTAATTCAAAATCCGGCCAATGATGATTGGCCGGATTTTGTTAAGCTTTAATATGCGGCGGTAAAGCGCTTGCGGATATGCTTGTTCTGTTCGGCTTCATCTACAATGGCTACAGCGAGATCGTCGACGGAAATTTTACTCTCACCCTTATCATCAAAGACCGGCTGATCAGCGCCAAGACGATATTTGCCAGTGCGTTGGCCAGGTTCGAGCATGATTGCGGGAGAAACAAAGGTCCATTCAAGGTCTTTTTCTTCGCGCAGTTCATTGAGTGCCTGACGTGCGCCCAGCGCGCCTTCTTTCCACTCGGCGGGGAATTCCGGCGAATCCACAAGCTGATGACCATCGATTTCGAGGCTGCCAGCGCCGCCAACTGCGATGAGACGCTTAACGCCTGCTTTTTTAGCAGCGTCATTGATGGAGCGGCTACCCTTGATGTGGTTCTCGCGGATATTCGCGTCCGCCCAGCCCGGATTGTAAGCCGAAATGACGATATCATGGCCTGCGATCTGCTTGGCGAGCGCATCGGTATCGAACACGTCGGCTTTAACTGCGGTGACATTATCGAGCTTTGTAACCTTATCCGTATTGCGGACAAGCGCTGTGACGCTGTGGCCACGCGATTGAGCTTCCTTGAGGACTGCTGCGCCTACAAAACCCGTAGCGCCAATGAGTGCGATTTTAGCCATTTCATATTCCTTTCAACTCAACCATAGAAGTGATGTTTAATAATCAGGTTCTTTATGGTAACTAGGTAGCTGATACGCTGAACCTTGTGAAGAACGCACTTTTTCATGATTAAGGTACATGGAAGTAACTGCGTGTTCGGCAAGGTGGCTTGGAGAGCATTGCGGAAATTGTGAAACGGTTCCCGGGCACCATGCGCGTTAAAACAAATGAATTTGAACGCTGATCGGATAGGCGCTCTAAGGAAGATAAAATGAAAATAACGACGCAACCGGATGCCAACACGCCCCTCTTGTCATCGACCGCGGCTTTCCAGTCAGACCCGGAAGGCGAAGGTCCATGCCCTATTCGAGAAGTGCTAGATCGGGTGGGCGATACGTGGAGCATCCTTGTTGTGTTTAACCTGCAAATGGGGTCGATGCGGTTCAATGCATTGCGTCGTTCTGTTGAGGGCATTTCACAAAGAATGCTCACCGTTACGCTGCGTTCACTTGAGCGTGATGGTCTCGTTGCGCGGCATGTGCGCCCGACATCGCCGCCAGAGGTTACATATTCGCTGACCGATCTTGGTCATTCGCTAGCCGTACCGATTGATGTGCTGGGGCAGTGGGCTGTGAAGAATCGTGAGAATATGCGTGATGCCCGTCTGCGCTTTGATCTTGCTGCGGATGAATAAGGAACTCGTTGCTGAAATATCCGTTAATCTTAGTCTTAAAGGAGTAACGAATATGCCAGCAAAATCAAAAGCGCAGCAAAAGGCTGCGGGTGCGGCACTTTCCGCAAAGCGCGGCGAGATCAAGAAGAGCGAACTCGTTGGCGCTTCAAAAGAAATGTATCAATCAATGACCGAGAAAGAACTGGAAGACTTTGCCGAGACGAAGCACAAGGGTCTTCCAGACCATGTCTCAAATAAAAAGAGCAGCTAATTCTTAATCAGTTGCTCTTTTTAATTGGTCTATTTCGCGCCGTCTGCGGGGGCTAATTCAATGGCTTTGAGCTTGCCGCCGGTGATGCCGCAGCGCAGAGTGATCGTATCCCATTTTGTGTCGCCGTTTTTAGGCCGCGCTTCTCCGGGCACGGAGATGACGGCTGAAACTTTGCGCGCATCTTTTGTACTAAACTTTGCTGATTTGTCGTCGGTTGTGGCTGCAGAAATATCGTCTTTGGTAAAGCCCAGACGATCATATTTTTTGCTCTTTTTTACATAGTCATAAGCGCTCGCAACGCAGTCGGCGACTTGTGGTGAAGCCTGCTGATCCTTGACGAGTGTCTGATAATTGGCTGTGAAATCCTTTGAACGCTTTGGCACGCTATCTGCATGGGCTGTACCTGCCAGGCCAAAAGCGAAAATTGCGGAAAGTATAATCTGGGTCGATTTCATAAATTGCTTCCTTGGAAAAGCCACCGCGCAAAACAGCGATAAGCAAAATCGATAATGAAGATATTGTTATAAAGGTAGTTTGAATTCTTTATGTTCCCCGTCTGCTTGCAGCAGATCTCACTGGCAGATTCGGGCAAGACAGGATTTTCCATGGCATCCCTGATCAAGATGCATATTCGTGCGGTGGGCCGCATCACCATCCGGGCCGATTACAGTCATGAAAAGCTTGCAGCTCGCGTCATGAACCGCCCGCCAGAAAGCCTTTTCCTTTTCCGATCCGTTCCAGCCGCTTTCAAGCTCTGTCTTGGAGCCATCAGAAAATTTGAACGACATGATGTCCAGCGCATTGGCAAAGGCATGTTCGGACACGCGTCCCTCTGATGCACCATTGACGTTGCGACACTGATAATCGGAGCCTGTGCCAATTTCTGTTATTTTGACGCTGTCGCCATAGACCTTGCTGGCAGCATCACTGACATCTGTCGACCACTTGGCAAGCGTAACAGCCATTGCGCAATTTGTTGTCACTGGATTTGCGAATTTTAAAGGTTGTATCTTGCCAATCGCAGTCAGCGAAAGTGGCGACTGTGCACTGCATTGTGGACCGTCATTAATCGGAGGAGAAAGTTTCCCCTCCACGTCGCCTTCCATGAGCGCCGGGCAGGATACCTGATAGATGCGCTCGCTTTTCTTGGGTTCAGGCTGTTCAACCGCAGGCTTGGCTGGTTGTGTGGATTGCTCAGGCTTTTTTTCGGGGACAGGCGCAGTGGCTGCCGGTGTCGATACTGGTTCAGGGGTTGGAGTTGGTGGCGATGTCGGCTTTTGTGCGGAAACCTCTTCGCGTCCAGGTGCGGGTGTTGGGATGGGAATCACTGTGATCGGCGCAGACGGAGCCTTTGACTGTTGCTGTTTGGTATTACGCTTCTTCTTGGTGCGTTTTTGAGGCGTGGTCCTCTTTGCATTGCCACTGAGCACTCTTTCAAAGAGATTCTGGGCATTTGCTGTAGAACTGCCCAACCAGTTTTCACCGGGCACGAGTATGAGCGCAAATGCAAGGATACAGGTGGTCATAGCTTTTTGAATGAAAGACAAAGAAACGGCCATGTTCACCTCTTTTGATAATGGGCGCTCTGATCTAATGTATGAGAGGCACTTGTCGTTCCTTCACGCTTGATGGCATGCGTTTATAAACGGCCAAATAGCGCAAAATCCGGGCTTTAGCCTTGACAAGATGACACTCCAATGACTAAAAGCCGCCATCGCTGGAGTTTAAACGCTCCAGCGTTTCATTTGACGTGTCCCGTGGATGAAGATCGCAGCTGCGCGCTTCATTCTGTCAGTCCTTGGAAAACAGGGGCAGAGGAGGGCGCGTTTCCTGTCTGCGCCGTAAGGCGCATCAACTTTTTAAAGGAAATGCGATGAGCAAGCGCGAATCCGCTAAGTACAAAATTGATCGCCGTCTTGGCGAAAACATCTGGGGCCGTCCGAAGTCCCCTGTAAACCGTCGTGAATATGGCCCAGGCCAGCACGGTCAGCGCCGTAAGGGCAAGCTGTCCGACTTCGGTGTACAGCTCCGCGCAAAGCAGAAGCTCAAGGGCTTCTACGGCGACATCTCGGAAAAGCAGTTCCGCAAGACCTATGACGAAGCAGCTCGCCGCAAGGGCGACACCGGTGAAAACCTCATCGGCCTGCTCGAATCGCGTCTGGACGCTGTTGTGTACCGCGCAAAGTTCGTTCCAACGATCTTCGCTGCACGCCAGTTCATCAACCACGGTCACGTGAACGTAAACGGTCGCCGCGTCAACATTCAGTCGTTCCGCCTCAAGGCTGGTGACGTTGTTGAAGTTCGCGAAAAGTCGAAGCAGCTCGTTGTTGTTCTCGAAGCCGTTTCGCTCGCAGAACGTGATGTTCCTGACTACGTTGAAGCAGATCACAACAAGATGGTTGCGACCTACTCCCGCGTTCCAACTCTTGCTGACGTTCCATACGCAGTTCAGATGGAACCAAACCTCGTCGTCGAATTCTATTCGCGTTAATTCTGAGCTTTCGTTCAGAAATAAAAATAAATGGCCGCCCTTGGTTTTCCCGAGGGCGGCTTTTCTATATGTAGATTTAAATTCCTCTTGTTCGCAGGAAGCATTATGAACGCTTTCGATCCTAATATTGCGGAAGATTCCGGCACGGATGGTTGTCATCCGCTTTTCCGCGATGTGCCAGCTTCTGTCGAATTCAATAAGCTGCGCAAACGGCTGCTCCGTCAGACGCGTCAGGCGATAGACGATTTTGCAATGGTAAAGCCCGGCGAGCGCTGGATGGTTTGCCTTTCAGGCGGCAAGGATTCCTATGGTCTTCTGGCGCTTTTGCTCGATTTAAACTGGCGCGGCCTGCTTCCCGTTGAGCTGATTGCAGTCAATCTTGATCAGGGGCAGCCGAATTTTCCAAAGCACATCCTGCCGGATTTCCTGACACGCTATGGCATTGAGCACCGCATTGAATATCAGGACACTTATTCGATCGTGACCGAAAAGCTGCCTGAAAACAGCACCTATTGCTCGCTTTGCTCGCGCCTGCGTCGCGGTAATCTTTATCGTATTGCGCGCGAAGAAGGCTGCTCGGCAATCGTTCTGGGGCATCATCGCGAAGATATTCTCGAAACCTTTTTCATGAACCTGTTTCATGGTGGTCGCCTCGCGGCCATGCCGCCAAAGCTTCTCAATGATGAAGGCGACCTGATGCTATTTCGTCCGCTGGCTTATGCGGCGGAAGAGGATATGGAAAAATTGGCGAACGCAATGCAGTTCCCAATTATTCCTTGCGATCTATGCGGCAGTCAGGAAGGGCTTCAACGCAATGCCATGAAGGCGATGCTGTCTGATATTGAAAAGCGTATGCCCGGTCGTAAGGACACGATGATCCGCGCCATGACCAATGTGCGTCCGAGCCACCTACTTGATCGCAAACTCTTTGATTTCGCAGGCCTGATGGCAAATTCCGACCTGGAGAATGACAGTGCAGTTTGATGAAAAGCAGATCGATTGGTTGGCTGACCTTCTGGCGGAGGCCGCAAATCAGGAGATCATGCCGCGTTTTCGGCAGTTGGGGCAGGGCGACATTCGCCAGAAAACCTCTGCTGCTGATCTTGTCACTGAAGCGGATGTGAATGCGGAACGCTATATCACCGCGCGTCTCAAGGAACGTTATCCAAACGCCCTGATCGTTGGTGAAGAAGCTTGCTCTGATGATGAGAGCTTGCTCAGTGGCCTTGGAAATGCCGATCTCGCATTCACCATTGATCCGGTGGATGGCACATTCAATTTTGCATCCGGTGTTCCGCTTTTTGGCGTCATGCTTGCCGTTGTCTCCAAAGGTGAAACGGTTGCCGGTATCATTTATGATCCGGTAGGCCGCGACTGGATACTGGCTGCAAAGGGCAGCGGTAGCCATATTCGCCAGGCCAATGGCTCAAAAAGTCCTGTGAAGGTTGCAGCGGCCGCAGATATCTCGCAGATGACGGGTTCGGTTTCATGGCAATATACCGCCGAGCCGATCCGCTCACGTCTGGCGCGTAATCACACGAAGTTTTTGTCCCAGATCGGTTATCGCTGCGCTGCGCACGAATATCGCATCATCGCAACCGGTGGCGCGCATTTTGCGTGTTATAATAAGCTGATGCCATGGGACCACTTGCCCGGTGCACTCATTCATCAGGAAGCCGGTGGGTATCTCGCACGTTGGGATAAAAGCCCTTATATGCCATCGCATACCGGTGGCGGACTTCTGGTGGCTCCAGATAAGGAAAGCTGGAAAGAAATTCAGGCAGCCCTTTTTGCAGAATGAAAAAAAGCCCGGAGATATCTCCGGGCTTTTATTTTTTGATATTTAGATCGGCTTGTTATGGGGCTTGAACAGCTTGCCGCGTTCAGCAATCAACACGCAGATAAATGCGATAAAGCCGAGCACGCAATAGCCTACCGCAACAGGTGTTGTGGTTCCGTCAAATGCCTGACCGATGACCGCGCCGAGTGCTGCACCAATCACCGTCTGAGCAAAGCCAAGTACAGATGAAGCCGTGCCTGCCACTTCACCGAGCGGTTCCATGGCGAGTGCATTGAAATTGGAAACCACAAGGCTGAATGAGAACATGATGGTCATGTAGATCACCATCAGGATCCAGAACGGCACAGGTCCGGTAAAGCTCAACGAAAGCACGACCCACAACAAGCTGAAGCTGACAAAAACCAGCAGCATCGTCTGCGAAATGCGGCGCATTCCATAACGCCCAACCAGACGCGAATTGAGAAATGACGCAAGAGCGAGCGTCATTGCCACCGCCGCAAAAGCCAGCGGGAACATGGTGCCAAGATCATATATGCCGACGAAAATCTGCTGTGCCGAGTTGATATAGCCAAACAGCGCGCCAAGAATGAACGATGTCCCAAACATATAAAAAAGTGCGACACGATTGGAGAGGACAATGCCAAACCCTCCGATAACGCTCTTCACTGTGAGCGGGCGACGGTGATCGACAGGCAGGGTTTCTGGCAGGCGGATATAAGCCCATATGCCCACGACAGCGGCCATGATGGCCATCGACAGGAAGATCAGATGCCACTCACCAAACAGCATGATCAACTGTCCGGTGGCCGGTGCAATGACCGGAAGGATCATGAACACCATCATGACGAGTGACATGACTTCCGCCATCTGCCGTCCGGCAAAGCGGTCGCGTACGACAGAGACTGCGATAACCCGTGTGGAGGCAGCACCAAGGCCTTGCAGCACGCGCAGAATGATCAAGGTTGTAAAATCAGTTGCAAAGGCGGCACCAAGCGCTGCGAGAATGTAAATCAGCAGACCACCAAACAAAGGCGCGCGTCTGCCGAAACGGTCACTTAGCGGGCCATAGAAAAGCTGCGAAACGCCAAAGCCAAGCAGATATGCGGTAATCACATATTGAACGTGATTTTCCGACACAATGCCAAGGCTCGAACCAATTTGCGGCAGGCCGGGCAGCATGATGTCGACCGCCAGTGCATTGATCGCCATGATTGCAGCAATGAGCGCAATAAATTCGCCACGCGGACGCGTCTTTTGGTCTGACGAACCTTTTTGAATATCGAGCGGCATTGAGGAAGTCCTTGATAGAGCAACGCACCCGCAAACGTTGAGGCGATGCAATAGAGAACGCATTTCCAGCAAAAGTGTGAAGCGGTTTTGCTTAGAATAATGCGTAGAAACAAAGGGATAGAGCGGTTTCTACGATTTCGCTTCAACAGGAACCGCTCTATAATTTTAAAAAGTAGGCCAGAAAGTTAAAATGACCAGCTATGTGCCGAAATATCAGGCAATATAAAAAGGCGCCATTTAACGGCGCCTTTAGAAAAGGTGAGCTTTAAAAGCCGTATAAAGAGTAATTAATTCTCACGCAGCCTTGGTAGCAATGCCCTTATCGGCAAAAAGTGTCTGCAATTCGTTGGACTGGAACATCTCGCGCACGATATCGCAACCGCCAATGAACTCGCCCTTTACGTAAAGCTGCGGGACGGTTGGCCAGTTAGAATAATCCTTGATCCCCTGACGGATTTCGTCGGAGGCCAGCACGTTAACGCCTTTGTAGTCGACACCAATATAGTCGAGAATCTGTACAACCTGACCGGAAAAACCACACTGTGGGAAACCAGGCGTGCCCTTCATAAACAGCACAACATCGTTGGTCTTCACTTCGTTATCGATAAAATCGTTAATTCCGGTCATTTTATTTCCTTTCAGGACGCCGGTTCAAATCCCGGCCCGCGTAGGGAGAGGTTAGGCCTCTATATAGGTGGCTGAACCTTGGTAATCACCCTCTAAAGGCGAAAGCAAGTCAAATTAGCGCGAAAACAGCAAGCTTTAGGGGCAACATCTTGCCGCAGGAAGATAATCATCAAGCATAAAGCGTGTTTTCGCGCCCGATAGAGCTATTCCGGTATGCTAGTCTGAAGTGCTAATGCGTGAAGCACGCCACCCATATTGCCCTTAAGCGCATCATAGACCATCTGGTGCTGCTGCACGCGCGACTTGCCGCGGAAGCTTTCTGCAACCACTTCGGCAGCGTAATGATCTCCATCACCGGCAAGGTCGCGGATCGTCACCTTTGCGCCGGGAATACCTTCGCGTATCAGTTTTTCGATCTCATGAGCGTCCATAGCCATGCAAAGTCTCCTGCCGTTTTGGGCTTTTCATATTATAGAATCGTAACGTACCAACATGATACGCCAATTCTCAACTATTTAACGTTTAAATTGCTCTCAAGCAAACCGCCCGGCGCGGGGTTTCCGGGCCGGGCGGCAATTCGTATCAGCTAGTCACAGATGATCAGTTATCGACTGCTGCTTCACCGCTCATGAAGGTTGGGAACCAGTCTTCGAATGCTGCGGTGAGATCTGCAACCGAAACGTCAACGATCGTGCCAAATTTCAGACGATCACCGCCCACAGTGCCGAGAAGGCGGAATGCAATGCCTGCACCTTCCGCATTGAGCGCGATCAGCTTTGCCATTTCAGGCGTGGCCGAGACGACATAGCGTGCCTGATCTTCACCGAAAAGCGTTGCATGTGGCAGGCCGTCACCAGCATCAAGTGTTGCACCCTTGCCGGATTTGATTGCCATTTCAGCAACAGCAATCGCCAGACCGCCATCGGACAGATCGTGACAGGCTGTGACCTGACCATTGCGAATGACCGAGCGAACAAATTCGCCGGTACGCTTTTCAAGTACAAGATCAACCGTTGGTGCCGGACCATCAGCACGGTCAAACAGATCGCGCAGATAGATCGACTGACCAAGATGTGAACCGTCCACGCCAAGCAGAACCAGCGTGTCGCCATCCTGCATGCCGCCGATCTTGGCCATCTGCGACCAATCAGGGATCAGGCCTACACCGGCAATGGTTGGTGTTGGCAGGATCGCCTGACCATTGGTTTCGTTGTAGAGCGAGACATTGCCGGAAACGATCGGGAAATCGAGCGCGCGGCAGGCTTCGCCAATGCCTTCGATGGCCTTGACAAGCTGACCCATGATTTCCGGCTTTTCAGGATTGCCGAAGTTGAGGTTATCTGTCGAAGCCAGCGGTTCGGCGCCGGTTGCTGTAATATTGCGCCAGCATTCGGCAACAGCCTGCTTGCCGCCTTCAAACGGATCGGCTTCGCAATAGCGTGGTGTTACGTCGGATGAGAAGGCGAGCGCCTTGGTATCATGACCTTCAACACGGATCACACCGGCATCGCCACCGGGAATCTGCAGCGAATTGCCCTGAATGAGTGTGTCATACTGCTCATAGACCCAGCGGCGTGAAGAACCATCAGGCGAGCCGATGAGCTTCAAAAGAGCTTGGGAATAATCTTCAACCTGTTCTACATTGCTGGCTGGCAGCGGTGCGTGCTTGCCCGGCTCCATCCATGGACGATCATATTCAGGAGCCTCGTCACCAAGTTCCTTGATTGGCAGATTGGCGACTTCTTCGCCCTGATGGATGACGCGGAATCGCAGATCATCGGTGGTTTTGCCAACGATTGCGAAATCAAGGCCCCACTTGCGGAAGATTGCCTTGGCTTCTTCTTCCATCTCAGGCTTGAGAACCATGAGCATGCGCTCCTGGCTTTCCGACAGCATCATTTCATAAGCTGTCATATTCACTTCGCGAACCGGAACATGGTCGAGAATGAGTTCGATACCAAGATCGCCCTTGGCACCCATTTCAACCGCCGAACAGGTAAGGCCAGCTGCACCCATGTCCTGAATGGCGATAACTGCGCCGGACGCCATCAGTTCAAGGCAGGCTTCCAGAAGGCACTTTTCGGTAAATGGATCGCCAACCTGAACGGTAGGACGCTTTTCTTCAATCGATTCGTCAAATTCAGCCGATGCCATTGTCGCACCGCCAACGCCATCGCGGCCTGTCTTGGCACCGAGATAGACAACCGGCAGACCAACGCCCTTGGCTTCCGACAAAAAGATACCGTCATGCTTGGCAAGACCGGCAGCAAAAGCATTGACGAGAATATTGCCATTATAGCGCTTGTCGAAATTGACTTCGCCACCAACAGTCGGAACACCGAATGAGTTGCCGTAACCTCCAACGCCCGAAACAACGCCGGAAACGAGATGGCGGGTCTTTGGATGATCCGGTTCGCCAAAGCGCAGCGCGTTCATCGCTGCAACCGGGCGTGCACCCATGGTGAAGACGTCACGCAGAATGCCGCCAACGCCGGTTGCCGCACCCTGATAAGGCTCGATGTAAGACGGGTGATTATGGCTTTCCATCTTGAAGACGACGCAGTCGCCGTCACCAATGTCCACAACGCCGGCATTTTCGCCGGGACCCTGAATAACGCGTGGGCCAGTGGTCGGCAGCGTACGCAGCCATTTCTTCGACGACTTGTAGGAACAATGCTCGTTCCACATGGCCGAGAAGATGCCGAGCTCGGTAAAGCTTGGTTCGCGCCCGATCAGATCGAGGATGCGCTGATATTCGTCCGGCTTGAGGCCGTGGGATTGGATAAGTTCCGGCGTGATGTCGCGCTTATTGGAAATATTCATGGAGATGAGGGACCCCGTCGCAGGCTTGCGGTACCCGGAAACTTCTGCCGAAGGGCGGACACCTAAGGTTTCAAGGGGCCTCTTTAACCTAACTCTGTTAGAAGCGCGACAGGAAAATACCGATTTCCCGGCTCAAATGCTGCCTTCGTAGCCTGCTTGTTCATTTTCCAGCAATTGCCGCAAAGTTGCAAAGCCATTTTCCACCTGTTTGCGGTCTGTCGGCGATGAAAAAGCAATGCGGACCCGGTGATATGTCCTGTCCACGCGGCCAGCCTTGAACTCGTCTTCATCATCGATAAGAAGCCCGTTTTCATAAGCTGCAGCCTTGAATGTTCCAGCAAGCCAAGGTTCGGGCAGTTTTAGCCACAGGATCGGCACATGCGGCGAGGAAACAAAGTCGTAAGGCGCAAAGGTCTGACGAGCGAGCTGTTCGCGCCATTCGATTTCCGCAGAACATTTTCGCAGCAAAGTCTCAGCCTGTCCTGACAGAATCAATTGTGCTGCCGTCTCCGCCAGCAGAAAAGAAACGCCACCCGACATGAGCTTATGCGTTACCCGCACACGCTGTGCACAATGCGGAGGGCAGGCGACCCAGCCGCAGCGCAGGCCAGCACTGACCGCTTTTGAAAGGCTTCCCATCAAAAACGTGCGTTCCGGCGCAATATCTGCGACTTTCGGGATATTGGATTGTGTCATGACACCGTAGGTGTCGTCCTCAATAAGCCAGACATTGTGCTTTGCTGCAATATTGGCAATTGCTCGCCTGCGTTCATAAGGCATGATTGCAAGCGTCGGGTTGTGAACGCTTGGCATCAGGAAAGCCATTGTCGGATGCTGCTGATTGCAGACCCGCTCAAATTCCTCCGGGATCATGCCATATTCATCGCTGGGTGCAATTGCGATGCGTCGACCGGTTAGGCGAACCGAGCGGCTGACCTGTGTATAGGTGAGATCCTCAAAGACAATTCGGTCGCCGGGAGAGGTAAAGGCGGTGATGACGGCAATTGCACCCGCATGCGCACCATTCGTGACGACAATATTACTGCCATCAAGCGGCGCTTTTTCCTGATTGAGCCATCGCCGACCTGCTTCCAGCCAATGCTGTGGAAAATGCCGCGTGTAATTGACGATTTCATGCGGAAAATTGCGAATAACCGAACCAATAATCGGTTCCATGACAGTCTGTTGCCCGATATCTGGCGCGGCGGTTGTGTCAAAACGGCCTTTATCCAGCGGTGCATCCTGAATACGCGTGCCCGCAATGCCATCGCTGGAATAGGCGGCAGGCGCATTCTTCTGATCATGCTTTCCAAGAACATAAGTTCCGCGACCGACTTCGCCGGTCACAAGCCCGCGCTCATGTGCGAGTGCATAGGCACGTCCGATTGTACCGATTGTCACCTTCAGATCGAAAGCGAGATTGCGCTGGGGCGGCAGTTTTTCCCCCGCAGGCAAGGAATTATCCGCAATAGCCTCTTCAATCGCATCAGCGAGTTGAAGATAAAGGGGGCCGGATTTGTCGGTAAGATCGGGAAGCCAATTTGTCATGGTCACAATATAAGCATTGTATCGGTATCTGAGTCAATTGTAATTCCATCGACGACAAGAACTACTTAAAAAATGGCGCTCAGCCGATTATGAAAGCGTATTGCTATGACATTTATCCCAGTCAAGCATGATGAAATGGATACAATTGATACAATCCGTGTATCCAGGCACAATGTCGTCACGGCGTCACGCTCGCTGTGGCAGCGATTTGTGGATTGGTGTGCCTTGCGTATCATGTTGCGCCGCAGTCGTATCGAGTTGATGGATTTGACTGATGAGCAGCTTCTCGATATAGGCATAACGCGGTCTGCGGCAGACAAGGAAGCGCGTAAAGTGCGCTTCCATATCCGTTAATGTCATAACGCCTTAATCAGCAGCCTTTTTCACCTGCTGCCCAGCGATTGATGTCTTTGGCGATACGGCTGCCATTGCTTTGCTGCATCATCGGGCCAAAAGCCTCGATCCGCGCCGGATTACCTTCTGCTTGTACGACAAGCAGGGGGCGCCCACCCAAATTACGCGCAGGCACGACCAGAAAACGTGGACGTCCGGTGAAAGAGTTTAGTTCAGGGGCCAGTGCGTAGCCGCGGAAATCCTTGTCTTTGGACTTGAACCAGCAGCTATTGGCGCCCACAGCAATACGCTCCATCGTGGGAAGCGCTGCTTTGTTGGTATTAATGGAAACAGGGCCGGGGGCAGGCTTTGGCGCACAGGCTGCAAGCAGTGCAAGCGCGGGGAGTGCTGCAAGCGCGATGGTCTTATTGTTCAAGGAAGGCTCCATAAGAGCATTTCCGACACGCGTTGCCTGCCGGAAATACAAAATAAATTAAGCGGATGGGTCAGGCAAGTTGCGGCATGAAAGCCTTCAGCCCGTCATTCATCTCATTCCAGACGAGCTCGAATACCGGGTCCTGCTTTGCTTTTACTGCATATGTGTCGAATTTGGGGTAAGCCGCCATCAAATCTGCCTTGCCCGAAAGCTTCTTGAGCGGCTCGATGAGAAAGCGCACGGGCACGAGCCACGCATCCGCTAAAGTCGGCGCATCGCTAAGTGCAAAGCCTTGCTCTGAAAGGCGCGATTCAACCACACTTAATCCCTTGTTGAGCTTCCCAAAAAGCCGCTCAATTGATGCATCGTCTCTTTCAGGTTTGCTCAGAAGGATAAACAGCTTCATTGCGGGGTCGAGCACTTCCAGCTCAACCACGCGTGCCAGAAGCCGGATCAATGCGCGTTCGCGCGGAGTGCCGGGCAGAACAGGCGTATCCGGAAAATGATCTTCGAGATATTCGGCGATGACCGCAGCTTCAAATAAAGTCTCGCCGGAACCGGTAATCAGCACTGGAACGCGCTTAAACGGATTAATACTGCTGAATTCTGCCGGAAGCGGATAGGGTAAGTTGATCGGTTTGAACGGCAGTTCCTTGAGATAAAGAATGCTGCGCACAAAAGCGGAATAGGGGGAGAGTGGGCGGGAATATAACTGCATCGATCGTTCCCCGATTCGGTTGCCGTATGAAGTATTCGGTCAGAGCGCCGTGCATCGATAACGAGGCAGAAATGACGCTCTGCATTATGAAACTAGGCATCGTTCGTTCCAAAAATCGATTCCGATTTTCGGGCCGACTTGAACAAGCTGCCATGAATTTATGCATGACGCCAGTGTATTGAGCTTATGTGTCGAGCGGCAGCCACGAATTCCCATGCAATAAAAAACGGCCCCGCTTTAAGACGAAGGCCGTTTCAAATTCAACGATGGGTTTGCTTGTTTAAGCGGCAATTCCCAATGCGCCTGCAAATAGTGCACGGCCATCATCGCCGCCATGTGCACCTTCGATCAGGTTTTCAGGATGTGGCATCATGCCGAGAACATTGCCGCGCGCATTGATGACGCCTGCAATGTCATTGACCGAACCGTTGGGATTGGTGCCTTCTGCATAGCGGAACACAACCTGACCTTCGCCTTCGATACGCTTGAGCGTTTCAGCATCGGCAAAATAGTTGCCGTCATGATGAGCGACCGGGCAACGGATGATCTGGCCGGGTTGATAACCACGTGTGAATGCCGTTTTGGCGTTGCTGATTTCGAGCTTCACTTCACGACAGACAAATTTCAGCGACGTGTTGCGCATCAAAGCACCGGGCAGCATTCCTGCTTCGACGAGAATCTGGAAACCGTTGCAAACACCGATAACCATGACGCCCTTGTCGGCCTTCTCACGGATGGCCTGCATGACGGGCATGCGCGCGGCGATTGCACCGCAGCGCAAATAGTCGCCATACGAAAAACCGCCGGGGATCAGGATCAGATCCACATCATCGGGAATGCTGGTATCTGTCTGCCAGACGGTGACAGGTGCCTGACCGGAAATCTTGGTAATGGCCGCAATCATGTCGCGGTCACGGTTGAGGCCGGGAAGAAGAACGACTGCTGCTTTCATGGCGTTTTATGTCTCTTTGAATCTGAGGGCTTCGGCACAGCGTCAAGCTGGCTGAAAGCGCACAAAAGTACCTGTTAAGCCGCGTTGCGTCAGGCGATGACGATTGCGTAATCTTCAATGACCGTGTTGGCGAGAAGCTTTTCGCACATGGCCTTGAGATCGGCTTCGGCTTTTGTCTTGTCCGAGCCGTCGAGTTCAAGATCAAAAACCTTGCCCTGACGAGCCGAGTTGATGCCTTCAAAGCCCAGGCTGCCGAGCGCGCCGACAATGGCTTTGCCCTGCGGGTCGAGAACGCCGTTTTTCAGTGTAACGGTGACGCGTGCCTTAATCACTGAGTAGTTCCTGCTGATCTAGAGCATTTCCAGCAAAGGTGCGAAGCGGTTTTGCGTAGGATAATGCGACAAAAAACGAATGAGAGCGTTTCGCATGGTTGAATTAAAACAGGAAGCGCTCTCGTGTAACGACAATGAAAACAGCCCGGAACGCGAGTTGCCGGGCTGTTTGTTTTTTATTTCACAAGCGTAGGGCCTGCGGGACGAGGCGATTCGTTCTCGTTCATGATGCCGAGACGACGCGCCACTTCCTGATAAGCTTCAACCAGTCCGCCCATATCGCGGCGGAAGCGGTCCTTATCGAGCTTGTCATTGGTATTGATGTCCCAAAGACGTGCTGAGTCGGGCGAAATCTCATCGGCAACGACGATGCGCATCATGTCGCCTTCAAACAGACGACCGCATTCCATCTTGAAGTCGACAAGCTGAATGCCGATGCCGAGAAACAGGCCGGTAAGGAAGTCATTGACGCGAATGGCCAGCGCCATGATGTCATCGATTTCCGCAGGGCTTGCCCAGCCGAAAGCAGTGATGTGCTCTTCGGTGACCATTGGGTCGTCGAGCGCGTCTGCCTTGTAGTAGAACTCGATGATCGAGCGTGGCAGAACGGTGCCTTCTTCCAGACCAAGACGCTTGGACAGTGATCCGGCAGCAACGTTGCGAACAACAACTTCAAGCGGAATAATTTCAACTTCCTTGATCAGCTGCTCACGCATGTTGAGACGGCGGATGAAGTGGGTTGGAATACCAATGCGGTTAAGCTGGGTAAAAATGTGCTCGGAGATGCGGTTGTTCAACACGCCTTTTCCGTCAACAACTTCATGCTTCTTCGCGTTGAACGCGGTCGCGTCATCTTTGAAGAACTGGACAAGAGTACCGGGTTCAGGGCCTTCATAAAGAATCTTGGCCTTGCCCTCGTAAATACGGCGGCGACGGTTCATGGCTTTTCTCGGATTTCCAAAAATGTGATGATCGGCTTTTGCCGCTATTCTCGCGGGCTACGTATAGCAATTGTGGGCTTTTAACAATCCTGCTTTGTACCCGTTCCCCCGTTTTAAGCGTTTAAGAGCCAGATAAATCAAGAAAGTGATGTTTGGCTCTTGTATAATCTTGCTCCCCTTGCCAGCTTTAAGCAAGAGAACGGATGACGATCTCTCACCTAACTTGTAGACTTGGGAGCTGTATGAATGACCACTGGCATGGATGATCGCCGCAACGCCTTTGAAAACAAATTCGCACTTGATGCAGAACTGCGTTTCAAGGCGGAAGCTCGACGCAACAAGATTCTCGGCCTCTGGGTCGCAGAGCAGCTCGGCAAGCATGATGCGGATGCCGAAGCCTATGCCCGCGAAGTTGTCGCTGCCGATTTCGAAGAAGCTGGTGACGAAGATGTTTTCCGCAAGGTTCGTGCCGATCTTGATGCGGCAGGCGTCAAGGTTACAGACGAAGCCATTCGTGAAAAAATGTTTGCTTTCCTTGAGGAAGCTGTCCGGCAAGTTCAGCAGGGCTGATTGATGTTTCGGGGGGCGGAAATGGCAAATGCTTTTCCGCCCTATATATTTGAAGTAGGGGAATAAGCATGTCTTTGTCTTCGCGTCTTCGTACCGGAGAAACAGTTCTTTCGGCTTGGTCGTCTTTGCCGGAAGCGCTCACAGTCGAAGTGCTGGCACATAGTGCCTTTGAAGCGGTTACGCTTGATATGCAGCATGGCGGGCATGATGAAAAAAGCGTACTGCGCAGCCTTGGGCTAATCCTGAATGCAGGCAAGCCCCCTGTTGTTCGTATCCCTGTCGGTCGTTTTGATATGGCAAGCCGTGCGCTTGATTTTGGCGCGCAGGCCGTCATCGCACCGATGATCAATTCTGCCGAGGATGCGCGAAAATTCGCAGCCGCGATGAAATATCCGCCTGTTGGCGAGCGTTCATGGGGCGTTTTCCGAGCCAATGCCGATTACGGTACGCCGGGATCCAATGATTATCTGGTAACGGCAAATCAGGATACGTTGGCTTTCGCGATGATCGAAACGCGCGATGCCTATGATGCGCTGGATGCAATTCTCGATGTGCGCGGAATCGATGGTGTTTTCGTCGGCCCTGCGGATTTCTCGATTGCCTGGAGCAATGGACGCGAAGCCAATCCGGATTCCGAAGCCATTATCGAACCCATTACGACCATTGCCCGCAAGGCTGCTGCCGCAGGCAAGTTTGCAGGCATTTATTCGCCTTCGCCAGAATTTGCGCGTCGTTACATCCCGCTTGGTTTTCAGTTCCTGACATTGGGAAATGATGGCGGCTATCTTCGTCTCGGTGCAAAAACACTCGTTGACGCCGTTCGCGCATAAATGAAAAGCGGCAGATGGTTTTTCACCTGCCGCTTAACAACTGTTGTGAATCGATTTGATCGAAAACGTCTATAATATATTGATTTAGTGATGTTTTATCGGCTGCAGATTGGTCATGAATTCGGCAAAAACCATTGTGCCCTCCGGCCATGGACCGTGTCCTGATTCCGAATTGATATGCCCGGATTCACCCGCATCGATCAACATTGCACCCCAATCCTTCACCACTTCTTCAGCGGCTTCAAAGCTTGAAAACGGATCATTACGACTGACGACGGTGATCGTTGGAAACGGCAGGCGTTCACGCGGATAGGGACCGAAGGTCATAAGATGTTTGGGGCGGATTTTGTCGTTGGCGACATCCGGCGGGGCCACAAAAAATGCACCCGCAACCTTATGCTGAATTTGCGGAATGGCATGAAGTGCCGTCGCAACACCGAGCGAATGTGCGACCAGAACGATAGGCTTTGTTGCCTCGTTGGCGGCTTTCACAAGCTGTGCAACCCAATCTTCCTTGACCGGCTTCGTCCATTCGGCTTGCTCGACACGCCGGGCCGTTGAGAGTTTGTTCTCCCAGCGGGTTTGCCAGTGATCGGGGCCGGAATTGGTATAACCGGGAATGATGAGGATATCTGCGTCTTTAACTTTCATGAAAAAATATTTATCGCCTCGATGGATTTACTGGACATGCAATAAAACGAATGCCGTTTGTTTTGCAGCTTATGGCCCTTAAGCCTTTGTCAGCTGGCATGCGCGTAATGTTTGTATTGGGCAATAAATAGTGGTTTGCGTAAATCCTGCAAGGGTAAGTATATCAACTACGTGTATCGGACCAAATGATAAGGGAGCTGCGTTGCGGGCAACTCCCTCCGTACCTCTGAGTACCGTGCACCTTTCCGAGCACTCAAAGGACGACTTGGCTTAGTTGTTCAGGTCGGGCTGCATCGGAGAGCCGAGATTACAAAGTTTTTTCCAAACACCATCTTTCAAGCTTATCTCACATATTTTTTGACAGGCCTTTCCGATGGTTTCATTGAATATCTCACAAGAAAATGCCTGATTTATAGATGATAAATCTCCAATAACTGTAATAGCAAATATTAATTTACGATTCATTTTTCACCTTTAATTAATTGTGGTGCAATTAAGATAATAAATAAATTTTTAATTTGAGAAATAGCAATTCTATGCGAATTAAATTTTACTGAAATAATACTTTCAGTGAGTATTTTTACTAATATTTGTTTTTAGCTACATTAATTTAAATTAATCTATAGTGAAATCGCTTAAATTACCAGCTTTCTAACCACCTAGAATATGCGAATGATGAACAGCCTGTTCGCTGTTCGCGATCTTGTGAAAAGACCTATTAATTGTGATCTTCAACTCAGAATTAATATGAGATGGAAATCGGCGATGGCGATCAGCAGAAGAAAAGTAATTGGCGCTGCAGGAGCGACTGTAATGGCTGGTATCATTCCAGCGCGTGCAGAAATGTCGCCGAAGGAGAGTGAC